>JACXTT010000060.1_pt1 | contig 155344 bp, 119 predicted proteins | sample 9270951 | NCBI WGS metagenome assembly JACXTT01 (sample SAMN15532306, study PRJNA645909) | rock metagenome | isolation source: weathered quartz diorite | place: Puerto Rico | collected 2017-06-21 | reverse complement strand
ATCTTCTTCTACGACGACAACAACATCTCGATCGAAGGGGAGACTCGTCTCTCGTTCTCCGAGGATGTGAAGAAGCGGTTCGAGTCGTACGGGTGGCATGTGTTGAAGATCGATGGCCACGATCGCGACGCGATTCGCAAGGCGATCCGCCGCGCGCAGAAGGAGACGTCGAAGCCGTCGCTCATCATCGCGAAGACGATCATCGGCTGGGGCTCGCCGAAGTATCACGGCACCGCGCGCGCACATGGTGAGCCGCTCGGTGCAGATGAAGTGAAGGCGACGAAGGAAGCGCTGGGCTGGCCGGCCGAGCCAACGTTCTTCGTGTCCGATGACGTGCGCGCCGAGTTCACGCGCAAGACGAAGAAGCAGGCGCGTTCGCGCAAAGCGTGGGAGAAGGGCTTCAAGGAATGGCGCGGCCGCAATGAGCAACTGGCGAATGATTGGGATCGCTACTGGAGCCACTCGCTGCCGGAAGGCTTCGAGCTGCAGCTCGTCGAGGCCGGAAAGTCCGACAAGGCGACCGCGACGCGCGCTCTCTCGGGGCAGGTGATTCAGAAGCTCGCGGCGCTCGCGCCGTTCGTGGTCGGCGGCTCCGCCGACCTGGCGCCGTCGACGAACACGCTCATCAAGGACGCGACCTCGATCGAGCGTCCGAAGGGTGAGGAAGCGCAGGCTCCGAAAGACGAGATCTTCAAGGGACGCAATCTCCACTTCGGCATCCGCGAGCACGGCATGGGCGCGATCCTGAACGGCCTCACGCTGTACGGCGCATGGCGCGCGTATGGCGCGACGTTCCTGATCTTCTCCGACTACATGCGTGCATCGGTACGTCTCGCGTGTCTCATGAACATCCCGTCGATCTTCGTCTACACGCACGATTCCGTCTTCCTCGGCGAAGACGGCCCGACGCATCAGCCGATCGAGCATCTCTTTGCGCTGCGGCTCATTCCGAACATGACGCTGTTCCGGCCGTCGGACGGCGTGGAGACCGCGATGGCGTGGGCATGGGCCGTGGCGAAGTCGCAGGGGCCCACGGTGATCGTGCTGACGCGGCAGAAGCTCGAGCCGCTGCCACACGCGGAAGGATTCGATCCGCATCAGATCTGGCGCGGTGCGTATGTGCTCGACAAGTACAGCGAAGGCGATTTCACACTGATCGCGACGGGCTCGGAAACGCCGCTGGCGGTGAAGACGGCGGATCTCCTTCGCGAGCAAGGTGTGAAGGCGCGTGTCGTCTCGGCGCCGTGTCTCGATCTCTTCGATCGTCAACCAGTTGACTACCAGAACGAAGTGCTGGGCGACCGGTCGAAGCTCGTGGCGATCGAAGCGGGCCGTTCGAGCGGCTGGTATCGCTACGCGAATCACGATGCGCTCGTCGTCGGCATCGACACCTTCGGCCATTCCGCACCCTACGAACAGATCGCGGAGCACCTCGGCTTCACGCCGGAGAAGATCGCGGCGAGGATCAAGGAGTGGCGGGGGTGATGTTGGGGGCTCGCGGGCTCGCGGTTGCGCGGGCCCGCGGTTTACCGATGTCGCGGACGATTCTCCCGTCATCCCGAGCGTAGTCGAGGGACCCGGGTGGGCGGCGGTACGAAGATCATGTCGCGCGCCTCCCGCACACGCGAGGTCCCTCGACTTCGCTCGGGATGACGGCGGCTCGGTCGCCGCAGAATCACTTCATTCGGTGTTCGGCATTTCGCTCTTCAGTAAGACCATGAACCCCAACGTGGTTCCCGCAGGTGCCAGCATGACCAGCAGTTCGACCCATGCCGGCGTTCCCACCGGGATGCTGGGCAGGACTGCCAGACATGCAATCGCCGTCAGAAGCGCGTAGACACTGGCCGCCGCGATCCTTGCGGACAACCGATGCCAGGGAACCAGCAACACGAGACTTGCAGGAATGACGAGCAGCGCAAGGAAATAGAGGGCGAGAGTTTGCTCTCCGTGCGCCCACGCTTTCGGCGCGACGAGCATGAGGATCGCGAGGAGCGCTCTGAGGCCCGGTTGCTTCGCCTTTTTCATGACGAACGGAAGCGGAACCTTTCTCTCCGGAATGATCGACAATACGCTGGCGGCACGGTTCGAGCAAGGAGATCACGGCCATGGCTCGAGGTTGGGAAAGCAAGTCCGTCGAATCCCAGCAGGAGGAACGGGGCGCACCCGCCCGCGGCGAAATCGATCCTCGTGAAAAAAAGCGCGAGAGCATCGAGATGTCGCGCCGCCGCGTCGTGAACGAGCTGCACAGCGCGCGATCCGATGTCCATCGTGCAGCGCTCGAGAACGCACTGAAGCATCTCGACGACGAGCTGAGCAGGATCGGGTGAAGTTATCGCGAGCCCTTGAGCTCGCGTGCCCGCTCACCCAACTTCCTGAAGAAGTCCCGCACCGTCACCAGATGTGCTGAGAACGCGCGCCCCTTCGCCGCGACGTCGCACTCCGGATGCCTCTCGCCGAGCAACACCTCGCGCGTGCGCAATGCGCCGAGGTTCGCGATGGGCTCGAGATTTTTCCAACGGCGCTCGACGAAGCCGAGCGGCAGACGATGCCTCGGCCGGATCACCACGACGCGATCGCGATACTCCTCTGTAATCTCATGCTGATAGTCATCGCTATGACGATAGAGACCGCCTTCGCTCTCGCCCTTCATCGTAATCAGCACGACGGCGTCGCACCCGCGCGCGAACAGAAATTCGTAAGGGATGTTGTTCGTCCAGCCGCCATCGCCGTATTGCTCGCCATCGACGTCGGGCGGATGCGTGTAGAACGGCGGAAGGTAATTACTCGCGAGCAGCACTTTGAACGGATCCTTCGATTCGCGGAGATCGAAGATGACATTCGTGCGATCGCGCAGTCGCGTCAGTGCGATATAGACCGGAATCTCGAACTCGGTTCCGATGTAGCGCGAAAAGCCGCGCGCATGCAGCCGCGACCAGATGAACGGCGAGTGCTCGCGCAGCAAGTTGCCGAGATCGACAGCTGGCATGGCGCAGAAGAAGCGCCAATATGAGCGGAGCCGGCGCGCGTTGCCCGCCGCGACCGTCGCCGCATTCCACGCGCCTCCCGAAACGCCGAGCGTCATCGCCGGTTTGATCCCGAGATCCTCGAGCGCCTCGACCACGCCGACTTGAAAGACGCATCGAGCCGATCCGCCCGAGAAGAGAAAGCCGGGCGTCCTCGCGGATCGAAGCAACTCGAGTGGCGTCACGCGGGAACAATATATGTGCGGACGAGGCGTCCGCACTCCACTTAGAATCACTTCGATGCGCACCCGTCTCGCGATCCTTCTCCTTCTCGCCGCCGCCGCCCGCGCCGATTACCGCGAGTTCAAGGAGTTTCCGGCCGACCCCTCGATCGAGACGAAACTTCGCCACGTCGCCGATGCGACGCTGAAGGATTTCCCGAAACTCAAAGCGGACGATCTCTCGATGACCGTGATCGACATGACGACGATGTCGACGATCTCGCGCGGCGACTATCACGGCGACGCCGCGTTCTATCCCGCATCGGTCGTCAAGCTCTTCTTCATGGCCGAGGCGTTTCATCAGAAGGTGCATGCGCAACCGGACATGCCGCGCGCACTTGGAGAGATGATCCGCATCTCCGACAACGATGCCGCGGCCTTTATCCTCGACGTCGTCAGCGACACGGCCGCCGGTCCCGAGCTCGACGGCCGGGCTCTGAAGAAGTTCATCGAGAAACGTTCCGTGATCAATAAGTGGCTCGTGCCGCTCGGCTACGACATCAGTGCGATGGCGAAGCCGTGGAGCTTCAGTCCCTACGGCCGCGAGATGCAACTCTTCGGGGCCAATCGCGAGAATCGCAATCGCGCGACGACGAATGCAATCGCTTCGCTCATACTCTGGATCGTGCGTGGCCGCGCGGTGTCGCCCGAGGCGAGCAAGGCGATGATGCAGTTGCTGGAGAGGCCGCTCGATCCGTTGCGCAAGGATGAGAATCAAGTGAAGGAGTTCATCGGCGAAGCGCTGCCGGCCGGCTCGAAACTCTGGTCGAAGGCGGGATGGACGAGCGAAGTGCGCAACGACGCAGCGTACGTCGAGCTGCCCTCGGGGAAGAAATACATCGTCGTGATCTTCACGCGCGGCGTCGCGGATGATGTGAAGCTGTTGCCGGCGATCGCGTCGAAGATCTTCGCGGAGCTCCAGTAGTGCGCGATTACATGGCCGCGGTCTGCGTCGTGTTGCCGAAGGCGACATTGGTGCGCATGGCGCCGCGCGCTGCGATCGTGCTCGCGGAGATGTCGGCAACCGCGGCGCATGAGCCGGACGAGCTGATGGCGATCGGGTACTACCGCAACGTCGCCGTGCGCGCCGAAGCCGAGCATGTGAAGCTCGTGCTCGAGTCGTTCGTCGCCGATGGCGAGATCCATTGGGGCGAGACTGCATGGCACGAGATGGAGGCGCACCAGATTCCGGCGGATGCACGCGAAGGCGTCTGGTTTGTGGGCGCGCCCGACTACTTCAGCCACTGGACATAGCTCACCAAACCGATCACCAATGTGGTCCGTAGTTGGCTGCATGGAAACAAACAAGCTCATCGTCCGCCGCATCGTCAACGAGGCACAGCAGGGAAGAGACCTCAGCGTCGTCGACGAACTCTTCTCTCCGAACTTCGTCGATCACTCCCCGATGCCCGGACTCGAGCCGTCGCTCGATGGCGTCAAGATTCTATTCGCCGCGCTGCACAGCGCCTTCCCCGATCTTCGCGTGACGATTCACGAGCAGATCGCAGAAGACGACAAAGTCGTCACGCACAAGAGCTTCTCCGGCACGCACCGCGGTGAGTTTCTCGGCATCCCCGCGACTGGGAATTCGATCGACTTCGAGGTCATCGACATCCTGCGCGTTCGCGAGGGCAAGGTCACGGATCACTGGAACGTGGTCGACAAGATGACGCTGATGAAGCAGCTCGGCGCGATGTAAGGATGGGGTCAGGTCGAAAGTCGAAAGATCGGTCCACGTTCTGTAGATTTACGAGCGAGATTTGACAGATTTCTGGATGTTCCGCGTTTGTTCGCTGCTCCGATTTCCAGCTTCTCCACTCTGTGTAGACCTAAGTTTCGACTTTCGACCTGACCCCATCGAAGATCAACTCCAGGCCCGGGATGTCGAGCAGGTCGGGTTCGAGCGGCATGGAACGCCGCCCGTTGAAGCGCTCGGCTAGCAAACGTGCCGGCACCTCGACGTGTACCTCATATTCCGTGAAGAGCTCCTCCTGTAGCCGCGGCGTCTCGTCGAGTCCCCATGCGGCAGGATCGGGATTCGCGGCCATCACGAGGAAGTCGCCGAAGTTCTCACACTCAAAATGTGTGGCCGTCAGCGTGTAGGTTCCTTCGGCCACTAAGTGCGCTGCCGGCAGGTAGTGCGCGCCCTCTTCAGTGAGGTACGTCTGCGCCTCGAGCATGGCTGCGACATGGAGTGGCACGCCGACGACGTCGACGAATCCCCAGAAGCGCGAGCTCGCCGGATTGCGAACCGCCGCGATGACGCGCTGCTGCTCGCGGCCGGCCGGGGCGAGGACGATCAGCAGCCTCTGAACCTCGTCCTCGACGCGCGGCCGCACGAGAATCGACGCGTTCCCGCGCTCCAGAATCTCCACCCGTTGCTCGACGGCGCGGCCCATGCCCTGGGCTAGAATCAAAAACACGGCCATGCTTCGAATCGTGCTCGGGCTCGGTGCGGTTACCGTCCTGACTGCCATCCTCCTTCTTCTCGGCAAACGCTCCGCGCGGCGTCTGCAGCGTGAGCGCCGCATTCACATCGATCGATTCAAGCTCAAGCGTCAACACGCGGACATCGAGCTCGAAGTCTTCGGCCATCGCGAAGTGGTGCAGGCGATTCAGCGCTATGCGAAGGAGAACCACGTCTCGACCGAGCAGGCGACGAAGGTCGCGAAGACGTATCTGCGCGAGATCGTGCCGAAGTTCAACCTGCTCGCGTACTACCGCTTCGGCGCGCCGCTCGCGCGCGCGATCATGCACTTCCTTTATCGTCCCGTCGTCGAACGGACGCCGATCCGCGACTTCAATCAGGTCGCGGCGAAGGGGACGGTCGTCGTCTACGTCATCAACCACCGCTCGAACGCCGACTACGTCCTCGTCGCGCACATGCTCTTCAAGTTCATCTCGCTCTCCTACGCGGTGGGCGAGTGGGCGCGCGTCTGGCCGCTGAACCATCTCTTCAAATGGTTCGGCGCGTATTTCATCCGCCGCCGTTATCGCGAGCCGCTCTACCACGCCGTGCTGTCGAGCTTCGTGCAGACGATCACGAGCAATGGCGTGACGCAGGGCATCTTCCTCGAAGGCGGACTCACGCGCGATGGCGCGTTCCAGAAACCAAAGCTCGGAATGCTCGACTACATCGTCGGCTCGAAGCGCGATGCGGAGTTCGATTCACTGCTCGTGCTGATGCCGACGGCGATCAACTACGACCGTGTCCTCGAAGACCGCAATCTCACCGAGGAGCTGCTCGGCAGGGAAGATCGCTCGACGAAAGTCGAGAAGCTCAATACGACGCTCGAGTTCCTTTTCAAGAATCTCGTGCGCGGTATCGTGAAACGCTTCAAGCGGTACGGCTATGCGATCGTGACGTTCGGAACGCCGGTCATCGTCGACGATTTCATCCGCGAGCATCCGTCGATTCTCGCCGACACGTTCGAAGAGCGGAAAGAGGCGCTGACGGAGCTCGCCGAGAAAGTGATGCAGGAGATCTCGAGCGTGTTGCCGCTGACGCCCGTGACGCTCGTCGCCCGCGTGTTCACCAAGCGCGAGTCATGCACCGAACAGGAGATGGCGGAAGCACTCGACGCCGAGCGCAAAGCCTTTGCCGATCGCGTATGGCTGACGCGCGAGCACAACGGCGCCGAGATCTGGAGCTCTGCACGCGAGATCCTCGGGCTGCGGAGACTGATCGTCGAACGCGACGGGCGGTGGAGCTGGAATCCCGAAGAACGGATGCTGCGCGATTACTACGCGAACTCGCTGCTCACGTTCGAGGAAGTGAAGGCGAGAGGCTGGCCGGAGCGGAAGAGGGATGAGAAGGTCGTGGCGGCGGTGAAGGAAGCGGCCAGGGTTTGAGGGAGAGCACAGGCGAGGGCGCCTGTGCCCCACTGGAAAATCCCGTTTTTACGCTGTCACCGAATCCAGAAACCCGTAAAGGTGATCGAGCACTCTCGAAGTCGCAACTTCCGCCTGCGCCTTCTTCGCGTCGTCATCGCAAAGCCGCGTGAGCAGCTCGCGTGACGTCGCCGAGTGATGCACGTCCGCTTCCTCGTGCACGCTGAAGAACGTCGGTGCACTCATCTCGTAGTGTTGCGCGAGGCCGGCAATCTTCGCCTTGGCCACTGCCGGAATCTGCGACTCGTATGCGTAGAGCGCCGCGAGTCCCTCGTGCAGAGCGCCTTCGCGAGCGAGCGACTGCATGCACGCAATCAGCGACCTCGTCGCATCGTTCGGCGATCCCCCCTTCACCTCATCGCGGGAGAGGCCGAGGGATTCGCAGAAGCGGAGCCAGAGCTCGGGATGATTCTCCGGGCCGCGCTCCTCCTCGATCAGATTCTCGAGCAGCATCTGGCGAACGACGATGTCGTCTGTGTGCGCATGAATGCCGCTGAGAAACGTCGGGAAGGCGAGCGCGTAGTGCCAGTACTGCCGCGCATACTCCTTCAGCTCATCGCGAGTGAGCGTGCCGCAGGTCCAGCGCTGATAAAACGGGTGGTCGAGAAGATGTTTGGATGCAATCCGGGCGTCGAGTGTGTCCACGTATACCTCCAGTGACGAGTAGCGAGTTGTGAGTAACGAGTCGTCGCAGTTTATCGCACTCCACTCGGTACTCGTCGCTCGGTACTCGTCACTGACTTTGATATTCTCCAACCCATGCCGCACAACACCTTCAACACCCTCGATTCCTTCGACCTCGGCAACGGAAAAAAAGGGCAGTTTTACTCGCTGCCGAAGCTTTCCGCTGCCGGTTTTGATGTCTCCAGACTTCCCGTCTCGATCCGCATCGTGCTCGAGTCCGTACTGCGCAATGTCGACGGAAAGAAGATCACCGAGAACGACGTCGCCACGCTCGCGAAGTGGCAGCCGAATGCCGAGCGGACGGAAGAGATTCCGTTCATGGTCGCGCGCGTGCTGCTGCAGGACTTCACCGGCGTGCCGCTGCTCGTCGATCTCGCGGCGATGCGCTCCGCGGCCGAGCGCGCGAAGAAGGATCCGAAGATCATCGAGCCGCTCGTCCCCGTCGATCTCGTCATCGATCACTCGGTGCAGGTCGACTACTCCAACCGTGAAGACTCGCTGCAGCTCAACATGGACATGGAGTTCAAGCGCAATCAGCAGCGCTATCAGTTCCTCAAGTGGGGGACGCAGGCGTTCAACGGCTTCCGCGTCGTGCCGCCGGGCATCGGCATCGTGCATCAGGTGAATCTGGAGTACCTCGCGCGCGGCGTGCTGGAGAAGGATGGCGTCTGGTATCCCGACACGCTGGTCGGCACCGACTCGCACACGACGATGATCAACGGCATCGGCATCGTCGGCTGGGGCGTGGGCGGCATCGAGGCAGAGGCCGGGATGCTTGGTCAACCTGTTTACTTTCTGACGCCGGATGTCGTCGGCGTGCACCTCAGCGGTTCGCTCTCCGAAGGAGTGACCGCGACGGATCTCGTCCTCACGATCACGGAGATGCTGCGCAAGGCGAAGGTCGTCGGCAAGTTCGTCGAGTACTTCGGCGAAGGTGCCGCATCGCTCTCGCTCGCCGATCGCGCCACGATCGCGAACATGGCGCCGGAGTATGGGGCGACGATGGGCTTCTTCCCGGTGGACGACGAATCGCTCCGTTACTTCTCGCTGACGGGCCGCACCGACGAACAGGCCAGTGCATTCGGCAACTACTTCAAGGCGCAGGGACTCTTCGGCATGCCGAAGAAGGGCGAGCTGCTGTACAGCAAGGAGCTCGAGCTCGATCTCGCCTGCGTCAATGCGAGCGTCGCCGGACCGAAGCGCCCGCAGGATCGCATCGAGATCCGCGCGCTGAAGACGAAGTTCACGAACGAGCTGCAGTCGGAACCGCCCAACGGCTACGGCAAGACGGCAGCGGAGATCGCGCGCAAGGCGCGGACGACTGAGGCTGCCGCGTCGGGCGTTGCAAGTGGCGGCGGCACACAGACGCTCGACATCGCCGCCGCGCAGAAGAACACGAGCCTCGTGACGGAAGAGGAGATGGTGAACAACCGTCCGACTCCCGATCGGGTCGATGCCGCGACGGTCTCCTCGAAGGGGAGCCTCGAGCTGCATCACGGCGACGTGCTCATCGCCGCGATTACCTCGTGTACGAATACGAGCAATCCCTCGGTCATGCTCGCCGCGGGAATCCTTGCGAAGAAGGCGGTCGAGAAAGGCCTCAGCGTCAATCCGGCAGTCAAGACCTCGCTCGCGCCGGGCTCGCGCGTCGTTACCGAGTACTACAAGCGGAGCGGCCTGCAGCCGTATCTCGACAAGCTCGGTTTCTATACGGTGGGCTACGGATGCACGACGTGCATCGGCAACTCCGGCCCGCTCGATCCGACGATCGAAGAGGCGATCAACAAAAACGATCTCGTTGCGGCGAGCGTGCTCTCCGGCAACCGCAACTTCGAGGCGCGCGTGCATCAGTCGATTCGCGCGAACTTCCTGATGTCGCCGCCGCTGGTCGTCGCCTTCGCGCTCGCGGGCCGCATCGACATCGATCTGACCAGCGAGCCGATCGGCCAGGGCAATGGTCAAGATGTTTACCTTCGTGACATCTGGCCGTCGATGGCAGAGGTCCGCGACATCATGGCGAAGGCGCTCGACCCGGCGGACTTCCGCCGTCTCTACTCGAGCTTCGCCGATCAGAACCCGCTGTGGAACGAGATCCCGTCGAGCGCCGGGCAGCTCTACTCGTGGGACACGCAGTCGACGTACATCCAGGAGCCGCCGTTCTTCGAGAACTTCGGCATGTCGGCCTCGAAGGCGACTGACATCGAGAGCGCGCGGCCGCTCGCGATCTTCGGCGATTCGGTGACGACGGATCACATCAGCCCCGCCGGCTCGATCAAGAAGGATTCGCCAGCGGGCCGCTACCTCATCGAGAACGGCGTGCAGCCGCAGGACTTCAACAGCTACGGCTCGCGCCGCGGCAACGATCGCGTGATGACGCGCGGCACGTTCGCCAATGTCCGCATCAAGAACATGATGGTGCCGGGCGTCGAAGGCGGCGTGACGGTGCATCAGCCATCAGGCGAGCGGATGTCGATCTACGACGCCGCGATGCGCTATCAGAAAGACGGCACGCAACTGATCATCGTCGCCGGTCAGGAGTACGGCACCGGCTCCTCCCGCGATTGGGCCGCGAAAGGCACCCGCCTCCTCGGCGTCAGCGCCGTGATCGCGCAGAGCTTCGAGCGCATTCATCGCTCGAACCTCGTCGGCATGGGCGTGCTGCCGCTGCAATTCGAAGAAGGAACGAACGCGTCGTCGCTCGGACTCACAGGCGGCGAGACCTTCGACATCACTGGCATCACCGGCAATCTCCGCCCGCGCCAGAAGGCAACGCTCGTGATCAAGTATCCCGGCGGCCGCGTCGATGAAGTGCCCGTAACGGTGCGCATCGATACGCCGATCGAAGTGGATTACTACGAGCACGGCGGGATTCTGCCGTTCGTGTTGAGACAGTTGATGTCGTGAGCTCGGTACGCGGGTTCGCGGGCTCGGAGGTCAACTCCACCGCGAGCCTGCGTACCCGCGTACCCGCGCGACCATGTATTCTCCCCCCATGAAACGCGCACTTCTCCTCCTCGTCCTCGCCCTCCCACTCCACGCGCAGTGTGAAAGCGAGCTCCGAAACACGCTGTACAGGGAGTACTACAACAGCAGGACCGGCGATGCCGCCGCGCAGAAGCATGCGTATGGAGTCGCGCAGGATTACTTGAAGAAGTACGCGGAGCAGTGCCCCGACAAGTACACCGAGTCGGTGCAGAAGTTCGTCAAGGCGTATGAGGATGCGACGGATCGCAGTGAGCTCATGACTGGTGCGTTCACGACGAACGGCGATCCGGTGAAGGCGTTCGATGCCGGGCACCGCATTCTTGCGCGCACGCCCGATGATCTGCAGACGCTGATCGCACTCACGGTTGCGGGCGACACTGCACACACCGCGAAGAACGATGCGTTCGTGGTCGAGGCGTTGGGGGATGCGAAGAAGGCAGTCGAGTTGATTGGGGGAGGGAAGGCGCCCGCTGCGTGGAAGCCTTACAAGAATCGCGAGGACGCGCTGGACGCGCTTTACTATCACGCCGGAAATCTCTCGCTGGCGAATCACGATCCCGTGGGTGCGGTGACGTGGCTCATCAAAGCGGCTACTGAAGAGGGTGCGTTCAAGAACGAGCCGCTGACCTACGGCCGCCTCGGCGCCGCCTATCAGGCCGGCCAGCTCGAGACGATGCAGAAGGACTACAACGAAAAGTTCGGCGGCAAGAATGAATCGCCCGAAGGCAAACATGCGCTGGAGCAGATCAATCAGGTCGTCGATCGTGTACTCGATGCGTATGCGCGCGCCGTCGTTCTGTCGGGCGACAAAGCGAATTACGCGGCCGCGAAAACGGCGTGGCAGCAGGCCGTGATGGAGTTCTACAAGTTCCGTGTGAACGACACGATGAAGGGCTACGACGAATGGCTCGCAGCAGCGATGACCCGGCCACTGCCCGCGCCCTACGAGCCGAAGCCGTACGTGGCGCCACCGCCGCCGGTGAAGAAGAAGCGGCATTGAGATTTCCGAGCCGACAGGCGAGGGCGCCTGTCGCCCCACAGGACTTCAGTTATCCTCTCCCGCGATGAAACGCGCCATCGTCCTTCTTCTCCTCGCACTCCCCACCTTCGCCCAGAAAAAAGACCTCACGCTCGAATCGATCTACAGCCCATCGGCGAAGGTCTATTACAGCGGCGCGATTCAAAGCGGCTTTCAGTGGCTGGATGATTCCACCTTCATCTGGCCGCGCACGGATGAGAAGGGGAAGCTTCTCGAATGGCAGCGCTTCGATGTGAAGAGCGGAAAGACGACGCGCTTCTTCGATCCCGCTGCGATGCAGAAGGCACTCATGGATGCGGGGTTGCCCGAGGATGAGGCGGCCGCGGCATCGAAATCGAAGTCGCCGAACTTCGATCCGAAGAAGAGCTCGATCCTCGTCGAGGCGGCGAACGATCTCTTCCTCTTCTCGATGACGAAGCAGACTGCGGTGCGCCTGACGTCCTCGCCGGCGCGCGAAGAGATCGCGACATTCGGTCCTGACGGACAACGCGTCGCGTTCGTGCGCGATCACAACCTCTGGACCGTCGATCTCGCAACGCAGCGCGAGCGTCAGCTGACGACCGACGGCGGCGCGCTGATCCTCAACGGCGTTCTCGACTGGATGTACGACGAAGAGATCTACGGCCGCGGCACCGAGCGCGGATATTGGTGGAGTCCCGACTCGAAGAACATCGCCTTGTTGCGTTTCGACGAGCGCGACGTGCCGGCGTATCCCGCGCTCGAGCAGGTGGACTATCACCCAGTGGTCGTGCCCCAGTTCTATCCGAAGGCGGGCGATCCGAACCCGCACGTGAAGCTGATGATCGCGCCGGCGGGCGGCGGCGATCTCGTAACGGTCGACAACGATCGCTACACCAGCGGCGACTTCCTCATCGTGCGTGTGGGTTGGAACGGCGACGGCACGGAGCTCACGTATCAGATCCAGAACCGCGAGCAGACCTGGCTCGATCTCGACATCGTCGGACTTGATGGCGAGGGGAGCCGCACGATTCTGCGCGAGACGACGAAGGCATGGGTCGATCCGATCGACAATCCTACGTTTCTCGCAGGAGGCTCGTTCCTCTGGCTCAGCACGCGCGATGGCTATCAGCACCTCTATCACTACAAGACCGACGGCACGCTGATCGGCCAGGTGACAAAAGGCGAGTGGGAAGTCGCCGAACTGAAAGGCGTCGACGAGAAAAACGGCTGGGCATACTTCACCGCAAACGAACGCGCCAACATCGACCTGGATGTCTATCGGATTTCGTCTCATCCTGTGGGGGCACAGGCGCCCTCGCCCGTGCGTCTCTCCGACAAGGCCGGCAAACACTCGCCACTCTTCAACCCCTCCTTCACGCACTACCTCGACAGCTGGAACGACATCGCCACACCCACACAAGTGCGCCTGCATCGCGCCGACGGCCAGCTCGTCAAGGTGATCGACGAAAATCCCGTCGCCGCGCTCGCGAGCACGAACCTCACGCGCCCGGAGTTTCTGCAGATCAAGACGCGCGACGGCGTAATGCTCGACGCGATGATGATCAAGCCGGTGAACTTCGACGCATCGAAGAAGTATCCGGTTTACGAATATCACTACGGCGGGCCGCACGCGCCCGAGGTGCGCAACGCATGGCGCGGCACGAACGCGCTCTTCCTGCAGCTCATCGCGAATCAGGGTGTCATTGTCTGGATGTGCGACAACCGCGCGGCGAGCGGCCGCAGCGCCTCCTCCGCCTGGACCCTCTACAAACACCTCGGCGAAGTCGAGCTGCGTGACATGGAAGATGGACTGAAGTGGCTCGCGTCGCAGCCGTACATCGACGGCTCGCGCATGATGACGTACGGCTGGAGCTACGGCGGCTTCATGACCGCGTACGCGATGACGCACAGCAAGCTGTTCGTCGCCGGCATCGCGGGAGGCAGTGTGACCGACTGGCGCGATTACGACACGGTCTATACCGAGCGCCTCATGCTGATGCCGCAGAACAATCCCGAGGGCTATAAGAACAGCTCACCGCGATTCGCAGCGAAGAATCTGCACGGCCATCTGCTGCTCATTCACGGCACGGTCGACGACAACGTGCATCCGCAGAACCTCATCCAGTTCATTTACGAGTTGGAAAAGGCGCAGGTGCCGTTCGAGATGAAGCTCTATCCGGTGAGCGCGCATGGCGTGAGGAATCCGCTGCTCGTGTATGACCTGGAGAAAACGATTCTCGAGTTCGTGAAGAGGGAGTTGAGCGCGGGGGCTGTTGGACACTAGTTGCGGCGAATCATTCCGGATCGAGCACGAGCCGGACCGAGGTGGGCGAGTGCTGATACATCGAGCCGTCGATCCGATCGATCGCGAGGCCGAGGCCTCCGGCGAGGATGAGCGCGAGTCCGGCGTCGCCACTGATCGAGAGTGGAGAGCCGTCCGAAATCCCGAGGGGCAGGACGCCGACTCCGATGAAGTTCAGCCAATACTGCTTCGAGATGCCGCGCTCCAACTCGATGCTCTTCGGTTTGAAACCTTCCTTCGACACGGTGATCGTGCAGTCCCCAGCACGGCGAGGAATCGTCAGGGTCAACGGCGAAACTCCGGTGCGCGTCATCTGCGCACAACGGAGTTGGACGCCGGCGCCTGTCGGTGACGATTCGACTGAGATCGTCTCATTGGGTCCGTGAGCGATCGTCGCGCAGGAGGCGGCAGTAAGAGCCATGAGCAGCAGAGCGCCATTGCGCAGCATTCATGCACCATAGCCGGAGAGCGGGCCGACGCCCGCTGCAGCGGCGGGTTGTGCGCCGAGGATGACGTGCTCTGCCACCGCACTCGACTGCGGGATCGGCAGTCCGTCCTCTTTCATGCCTTCGATGTGGAGCTGGATTGCCTCGGACATGTTCTTCTCCGCTTCCTGCCGAGTGGCGCCCGTGGCGACGCTTCCAGCCTCTTCCACGACGATGAGAAAACGGTACGTGGTCAGTTTTTCAGTCCTGCTTGCTTGAGGATACTTGTCGAAGGTCTTCGGAGACAAATCATCGTTCGGTTTTCCGGCGATCGTGACGCGGCCGGTCCTGGTCGGATGTTTGTACACTGGCACTCAGCGGTGCCGTGCCTCACATGGAAGAATAGCTGAAGGTGGCGATGGAAAGTATGACAGCGACGAACGGCACGGCATCCGCTGCAGTGCCGAGTTAGGCGGCGGTTATTAAAGCCGCGGCCCGCTTCTACGACTTGAGTGCCAGAACGCCACGACTTGAATCATTTTCGGCGGCTCGCCTACAACGCGGTAGTAGAGATGATGGCCCGTGTCATGGAGATAGACGCGACGAACGTCTTCGAGCCGAACGTTCAACGCACGTTCAGAGGCATGCGGAAACTCTGAAATGAGATCCAACGCCTTTTCGATTGCTTCGGCCAGCATGTCGGGAGCGGCCAGGCGATTCTTTGCCCACCACTCCGCCTCCCGATCGACGTGCCTGTCGGCGCGTTTCGTGAATTTGACCGGAAGCCGCGGCATCAGCGACGACGAATGCGGTTCAGAACTTCCGCGGCCGGGATCAGTTCGCCACGGTCAGCTTCCGCGATGGACGCAAGCAACTCGGCCTCGTCAACCGGATCGACCTCGAACGTCCCTGTACCTTCTCGCGCCAGGATGGTCACAACCGCTCCTTCCGGTAGCGGTTCTCCCTGGACCACGACGTTTCCGCCTACCACGCGTCCGGTTGCAACCCTCATTTGATGATCATAACCCCGAAGGGTCTCAAGGGCTTCCGGCTACCAGCGCCGAAGAGCAGCGGCGGATCAGAATGAGGCAGAGCGATGTGATGTTTCGCGTGTCCTTTTCCGTGGCAAGTTGGCCAGCGCAAGGAAGTGCGCGGGCGTCGACCAATTAAGGTCGAAGCTCGACGATCTGCCCAGGCTGGAACCTGACGCGATCGCGCCCGTCCCGCAGAGTGAACGCGAAGATGTCCAATCGTGGGCTCCCGGCCGCGTCCAACGCGCGAGGCATTTCCAGATGCTTCTGAACGGGACAGCCGTTGAGCGTGGATTCCTCGGTGAGCACGAAGTCGATCGCCTCGACACGGCGCGCGAGGATGATAACGGGACTTCGATCGAATACGTACTCGATCTCGAAGCACACAGGTTCGGAGGTCATCACTTCCTTCGGCGGCTAACGGCAGTGCCACTCAGCCGTGCCGGGCTTCACGCGAACCGCGGCTGCAGTGGCTAGTTGGGCGACGTCGTGAGTTCTTGCGCTGTCATGAAGGCCGCGTATTTGACCTTGACGCGCCAAAGGTAAATCAGACCGCCGATCCAGACTCCCGCCAGAACGAGATATGCGAGAGTGTTGGTTGGAGCCCGACGCTGTCCCATTCCGATCATCAAGAAATACAGCGGGTACATTGGCACCGTTGACCAGAACAGGAACGTCGCCGCGTACTTCGACTTGCGGAGGTAGAGCACGACCAGGACTGCCGCTCCGATAAGAGAAGTGATGGCAAATAGATCCGCCCTTCCGGCGCGAATTTGCCAAGGAAGCGCGACCGCACTGATCGCAAGGAGCGGCATCGCAATCGGTTTTAGCGGGTTCTCGTTGTTCATATCCTCGCCGCTCAACGGCCCTGGCGCTCAGCCGCGCCGTGCCTCACACGGCAGAATAGCTGAACGTGGCTCTCGGATGGAAGGTAGCGACGAACGGCACGGCGTCGGCTGCAGCGCCAAGTTAGGTGCGCGGTGACATCATGCGTGCGAACGCGGTGAAGTTGTCCGCGATTGCGATGATGTTCTCCAGTGACATGCCCATTGCCGGCACCATGAATACGGGAGAATCAGGCCGATCGACCGCGAAGACAAACAGCTCACCTCCGCCGTTTCCACCGAAGGCGAAGTAACCCGGTAGGTATTCTGGTAGCTCGTATTCGTCGGAAGCGATGACGGCCTCGTCTGCGGGCCAGATCACGAACCATCCTGGATCAACGGACAACTCACCCTCGGCTCCGTTCGTGCGTTCAAGGAACGCAAGATAGGAGTCGGGGAGCGTCGGATATTTCGCTCGGAGTTGTTGACTTGGCCCGGACACGTTTCGCGAAGCTCTCGATTTCGCCTAAATCCCTCTTCCCGCGCCTATTGGCCCAACGCTACCTTCCTCACTCCTCCGAGCTCTTTGAGTCGGCGTTCTTTGCTTAATGCTGCGAGGAACGGGCTTCGCCTCCTAACGTGAAGATCCCGGGGCAGAGCTGTCGCGGGGCCGCCTTGCGTTTACAGCGTCCCGCGCACCGCCTGCAGCTTCTCGATGAACCGCGAAGGCTCGTACGCATCGCGGCTCTTGAGCTCTTTGAACAGCTCGTCGATCGCTCGTGTCATCGGGCTCTTGAGCAGCTTCGGATTGCGGCGCGTGAGATCGCTCGACAGGGTCTGCAGCGAGAGCGCGACGTGCTCGGCGGAATGCACATCCGCGTGCGCGATGAAGTCGCGATCATCGATCAGTGCGAGCATCATCGAGCGAACTTCCTTGTCGGACCAGCGGAGGCCATCGACATCGTGCAGGATCTTCTCCGTCAACTCGCGCGCGTGCTCGGCCGCCGACGCCGTATGCGACGGCTCGTTCATCCGCGAGACGCTGGTGCTCACTTCCTTCACCGCCGCATCGAGGCTCGCGCGCGCGGCAGGATCGGCCCGATCGATGATCAGGCGCAGCACAGCCCAATGCTGCGGGCTCCACGCCGGCAAGCCGGCGCGTCCCTCCCACCCGCGCTCCTGGCGCCACGTGCTGTTCGCCAGTGAGTGATGGCAGTTGTAGCAACTCATGTCGGAAAACTCGGGCCACTTCTCACCGCGCGCATGCCGCGCGAGGTTAGACATCGAGGCGCCAAACGCCACGACCTGTCCCGTCGCCCAGGCACGCACACCCTGGCGTTCCGAATGCCGCTTCCAATGCGCCGGCATCGTCTCCGTATAGTTGTCGAGCTCGAACGCGAGGATCGGATGTCCTGACGCGATCAGGTCGTGATCGACTTCGCGCTTGCTGTCGCTCAGATGGCACGACAGGCAGAGCGTCGCGCGGGCAGGGAGGTGCCGCAGCTCGGTCATGCCTCGCGCGACTGACTGCTCGTGCGTCCACCCCGGCTCACTATGATCCGCGCGCCAGCCGCTCGCCGGACCATGACACGCCTCGCACTGCACACCGTCCTCGAGATCGATATGGCCGCTGACCGCTTCTGCCGGCACTCGCGTCGAGTGGCAGTCGAGGCAGACACCTTCCTCATAGGCCTTTCTGCGGAGATGCATGTTGCGGGCGATGCGCGCGGAACGCTGATCGAAGAGCACGTTGTAGGCCTTGGCGTGCCGGTCCGCATTGAGCCAGGTGAAGTACTCGTTCTGGAGCACGTTCGTCGTATTGAGTGCCACCGTGCTGCCGTGACATCCGCCATTCGTACACGAGGCGACGCCGACATAGCTGCCCGGCTTGCTCTCGGCCGGGGCCGAGGCCGGCGGTGCGGCGGTTGGTGCAGGCGCTGGTTGGGCCGGCGGCTGTTGCGCCACGGGTACGGCGCCGGTGAGGGCCAGGACGGCAATCGCAAACAACGAACGTCTCATCATCGTCGTCACCTCGTCGGGGGTGTCGTCGGAGTCTCGCTGACTGTGTAGAGTTTCTGATCGTGTAGATAGAGGCGCTGCATTTCCGGCAGCGTCATAGGCCGGGCTCCGATGCGGTTGAAGATCGAGATCTGATTGCCGCTCTCGTCGACGGCGCGATCGCGGTCGAGTCCTTTGGAGACTGCGAGCGCCGGACCTTCCGTTTCGCGCTTCGCGATCAAATGCGGCACGGGACGCGGACTGAACCCGGCGTATTGCGGCAGCCACTCAGGCGACGTCAATTGCACCACCTTGAAGCCGTACTTCCCGTCTGCAATGTAGGCGAACACGCTCGCATTCGTCGATGCCACCTTGATGTCGGTCGTATCTTTCAATTCACCGTTCCCATCAAAGGTCTGATCGACGAACGGATGTTCCGGCTTCTCGATGTCGGCGATGACCATCCCGCGTGCCCCGGCCGCAACATAGGCGTACGTGCGCGCGACGTACACGCTCCGCGCGTCGCTCATCGCCAGGGATGCAACGAGGGCCGGATGCTCAGGATCGGTGATGTCGATCGAGTGCAAGCCGTTCCTGTCGGTGACGAAGGCATAGCGGAACTGTACGGCGATCCCTGACGGCTGCTGCACCGCATCCAGCGTCGCCACGATCCTCGGCTCCGCCGGCTTGTCGACGTCGACGACCACCAGTCCCTTGTCGCAGCCAATGTACACCCATCGTCCGGCGACGGCGATCGCCCTGGCGCCCTTCAGTGCTCCACCGGGATTGAAGACGACATCGCGTTGCAGGAAATTGTTAGACGGATTCCCGTCGGTGAGGGTGCTGACGTCCACCAGCACGAGGCCCTCTTCACGGTCGGCGATGTACGCATAGCGATAGAGGGGATGGATCGGCTGCTCCTGATTCTCTGCCATGAGCTGCGTCTTACGGTTGGGCGCCATCGGCATCGTCGACGGTAATGCGACTGCCGCGGCATCGCGCGTCTTCACATACGTCCGCTGTCCGCGCGGTGAAACGGGCGCGGTGCTGATGCGCTCCGAGTAATCCTTGTTGTCGACATTCGCGATGTCGTAGACGATGAACCCCTCTTCGCCGTTGGCCGTGAAGAGATACTCGCCACGCATCTGGATGCTTTCTGCATTTCCATGATGGTGCTGCGCCGTCTTCAGCTCGAGCTTGTCGTCGAGGTGCTTCTTGTAGTCTTCCGGATAGACGATCTGCTGGAGCGTCGAGCCGATGACCGCCTGCGGCTCGTCCCAGCCGGTCACCTCCACCGCTTCGACGCCATGCTTTCCTTCGGCGACATATGCATAGCGGCCGATGAAGTTGACGAAGTTCGTACCCTGCAACAACACCTGGGCGAGCCACGCGTTGTTGTCGTTCTCCTTCGTCACGTGACAGCTGCCGCAGCCCTGGGTCTCGGTCGAGCGCACGGTGTGCGGCACGTGCGGATTGAACGCCTGCGAGCTGTAGCCTGGCGCGCTGATCGGAGGTTGCTGGATATAGATACGGTCGCGCAGCGCATTCGTGGAGCTGATGACGAGTGCGCTCGACGAGCGTACCGGCGCGAGCTTGTGGCCTTTGGTCGTGCCATTGACGCCGATCATGAAGGCGTCGGTGCGGATGACCTGCGGGTTATACGACGCGTAATTGCGCGTCGTCGCCCCCTCATAGTGGTGCATCGCCGATTTGGAGTTCGCCTCCTGCGGCAGATGGCAGCCGGAGCACGACGTCATCCACGACGTGTGACACGCATAGCACGTCATCTTCGCGTCCGAGTGGGCGCGCTTCATCTCCTCGCCGGCAGCGCCCCACGTCGTACCGTCGCGTTGAATCGTCTTGGCGTATGCCGATTTCTCGTTGTAATGCGGGTTGCCCGGAGTGATGGAGTCCTTGACCTGCACGACTTCCCACTGCAGGTCGGGAGTCAGCATGGAACGCTGATAGAGCTTGTCGCCGACCCACGCGAAGCGGCGTCGTCCGAACGGCGTCGTGCCCATCGTGAGATCCGTGCCCCCCTCCGGCGCCGCCGGTCCGCTCGTGCGCAGCGTCGTATAGCGGTCAACATTGCCATGGCAGTCCTGGCACTCGATCTCGATGTTGTTGCCGTACTCGCCATAGAGCTGTCCGTCGCCGTGCTCATCCTGCGAGAAATGGCAGTCGGCGCAATGCATTCCTTTCTCGAGATGGATGTCCTGCAGGTGGACGGCCCTCTTGAACTTCTGCGGGTCGTCGAAAGGAACCTTGTTGCCCGCGGCATCGAGCAGATTTCCCTTGCGATCGCGCTTATAGACGGCCATGAAGTTCCAGCCATGGCCGTGATAATCCGCAAACTGGGTATTCGAGGCCTTTGGATTGAGCGAGGAGACATTCTCGAGGAAATTCGTATCCGTCCACAAACCGCGAACCGCGGCACCTTCCGGATTGTGCTCGAGCGACGCGCGCTTCTCCTGCTCCGTGGGATGCCGTTGTTTCTCCGGCCACAGCAGCCTGGCGTCCGTCTCGTAGTCCCACATGGTGTAACCGAGGTAGGTGTTGACGAAGGAGTTGGGCTGATGCATGTGGCAGCTCATGCACTGGCTGGTGGGCACGGCGCGCGTGAACTGATGAACGATCGGATGGCCCTTCTCGCCCCTGGGAATCGTCTTATCGCCGGTCTGTGTCAGCCCTGTATTGCCGAACCGCGCATAGTCCGCGGAGTGCAGCGGGTCGCGGTCATTCGCATAGACGACGTGGCATGCGGAGCAGCCGCTGGAGCGATAGTCGCCCGGGTGGTCGTTGGTGCCGAGGAAGGAGAGGTGCGGGTCATTGAGACGCGTCTTGTGAAGGTTGATGATCGCCGGGCTGATGCGGAGACCCGTACCGCGCCCGCGATTTCCCAGCTTGATGTCGGGCCGCCCCGCTTCATCGCCGCCGCTGGGATTGCCGATCTCGGGAGGCATCGAGCCCTGAGCGACTCCGCCGCGCTCGAAGGCCCGGAAGTACTCGCCCGGCTGGATGATTTCCCATCGTGGAAGCGGCAGCAGCTGCTGCAACGCTCCGTTAGCCGTCTGTCGTGGTGTCGGCGGATACGCAGGCTTGATCGCTCGCGCCTTGCCGTCGCGATCGTAGCTCTCCCCGAGAATGGCGCTCTTGAGAGGAAGAATGCCGTTCGCGTAGCCTGCCGCGGCCCAGAAGACGGATGTCGTCGTCATCGTGCTGCGCGGGACGGCGTTGACTTCCTTCACATGACAGCCGCCGCACGTCTCCGGCGCGACGCGCAGATCGCCCGGATTGACGAATTTCACGAATTCGTACGACTCGTCCAGCAGTGCGGTATAGGACTGCGGCGGATTGGCGGATGTCTTCCAGATCTCCGGGTGCCGCGGCCGGATGTGCGCGGCCTCTTTCGTCGTTGCCGCTCCGTCGCCGCCATGACAATCAGTGCAGCCGATGCGGACGGCGGCCGAGGGGTGCATCGGCTCCACGCCTTCATGGCACTTCATGCAGCCCGTGCTCTTTGCACCGGCCTCGCTTCGCGTCTGGTTCGTGATGTGCGGGCGAGGCACTTCTGCATCGGGCGCCGCGCCCGGGATCATGGTGGCAATCGCTAGTACGGCGAGGGTCCGAAATCGCATCGTCACCTCAGAACGTCAGGACAATGTTGCTGAAGGCGTGAAAGAGGGTGCGTTTGCTTTCGTAGATGTCTTGGAATCCCCGGCCGGGGAGAAAGGCCGCGGCACCGCCCACGATCACGACGTTCTGATTGAGGAACGGGCGGTAGCGCAGTCCGAGCGATACATCCGTGCCGAGGGAACGGTGGATGTTTCCTTGAAACAGGAGCGCTTCGATCGGCTTCGGCGTGTCGAGCGCGATGTAGTTCACATTGAAGAGCGCCTTGAGCCGCGGAGTGACATCGACGTCGACTCCGGCGGTCACGAGGCGCGTTCCCGGATTCACGAAATTCGGCTGCCCTTCGTCCTTGCTCGTGCGCAGATCATTGAGGAGGCTGCCGCGCTCGACCAGGGAGACGCCGCTGCCGGCCAGCTTGATGCCCAGCCGGTTGAAGAAGCTGAACCCGCCACCGGCAAACGCCGGTGCCTCATAAATCGAGTCGAATCCTCGGGCCGTGCGGTCGCGGGGCGACTTATCGCCGCTCGCATAGAAGAATCCGAGGCGCGGCCGGTACCAGTCATGATCATAAGAGAGCTCGAGGGCCGCCATTCCGGCGCCGATCCGCACGCGATTGTTGCGCGCGAGGGCGGGATCGTATCCGGCCAGCGGATTCAAGGAATCGCGACCGATGACGTAATAAAGCGCGTGGTCGGCATTGATGCGTCCGAAGTGTCCCAGCCCCGCTTCTCCGAAATAGACGGCATTGATGCTGTGCGGCTGGAACACGCCAATGGGCGCGGGACGCACCAGCCCGCCATTGCGGTCGTACTTCACGTCCGCGCCGTCGTGCAGCACATGGATGCTGAATTCCTGGGTATAGCCGCGGCGGAAGAAATCCTGCACGTACAGATTGGCGATCGCCACCTGCTGTCCGCGCCGCTCGAAATTCGTGTTGAGGCCGCTGTTCGTCTCTTTCTCGCGCCGGTCGAAAATCGCAAGGTTGTATTGATAGCGATTCGATGCTTTGTTCCCAAAGAGGCGCACGCCGAGATTCGTATCGGTGAAGACGAACCCTCGAAAGTCGCTGTTGAAGGGCTGCGAGCCGGCCCGGATCGAAAGGAAATCGTAGTTCGGCGAGAGGTCTCGCAACTTCCGTTCGTAAAAGAGCTCCTGCAGCGAGAGATACGCATCGTCGCGAGTCGTGCCGCGTCTGACATCCGGCTTCACGATCGCGTTTTCCGCGACTCGCTGATGGTTGTAGTTCGCGATCAGCGAAACCTTCACACGCTGACGAATCGGCTGGAATGCGGTGTCGCCCTGGAAGAGATCGGCGGAGACGATGAACGTCTGAAGAATCGTGCTCTGTTCGTCTTTGCCGAAGAAATGAATGCTCTCCGGTTTGTGCGCGCTCGGGCCGGAAGGTGTGGGGAGCGTGCGCGACTCGAACAGGGTGTCGGAAACGCCGGTCAACGCCAGGAACGTATCGCGGCCGCGGAAGGGGAAGTCGCCCTTGTAGAGATTCTGATTATAGGGGTCGAGTTTTCCGCGCGAGTGCTCATCCAGCTCGTATGGCGGCGGCGTAATGCGCCAGCGGTCGGTCATCGCGAGGAAGTCCTCGCTCAGGATCGGCAGCGATCCATAAACGATCGGCGGCTCGACTGGCCATTGACGCTGCAGGAATGACGGGAATTGAATGCGTACGACCTGTTCCGTGCTCGTCTGGCCGATGGTGACGGTCGCCGTATAGGTGCCGGTCTCCAGCGGAGGAGTCCAGGTCACCGCCCACTTCCCGCCGGAGTCCACAGTGCCGGAGGCCGACTGCGATTCGATCGTCACCGTGACTGCCGTGCCTGATGGCGCGGTCGTCGTTCCTGTGATCGTGAACGGAATCGCAGGCGTGAAGTACGGCTGATCGTTATTGACGTGGATTTCCTGCGCACTTGCAACGAGTGCCAGCAGACTCAGAGAAACGAGGAGCGCCTTTAGTCGCACGATGTTCCTCCGCATTCGGTGACACCTTCCGGATGGCGGGGGAACTTGAACATAGGCAGCCGCACGTGGTCGATGAAGATGCGGTCTGCCCACGACTGCGGTTTGGGGAGGAGGTCGCCCGCGGCGAGCACGGTCACATAGTCGTCCTGTTCAACCCCGTCGCCGCTGATACCGAGGCCGCCTATGAGCGTTCCGTTCCGATAGAGAGGAGTGGCGCCGGGGAAGAAGACGATTCCGTTCTGATTGGGATTCGTCAACTGCGAGCCCTGGGTGCAGGGGTTGGTTAGATCTTTGAGGAACAGGGGATAGAACGGCCCTTGCCGCACCTTGAATGCCCTGGAGTCGATTCCCGGCGGAAAGAGCGGCTGTGCGCCGAACCCGATCGTGCGATTCGTGACCGCGGTGCCGGCCGGTACTCCAGGCAGATCAGCCGTATTCGTGCTGAAGAAGACGACATTGCGTGACTTCGCCACGGCAACGTCCGTCGAGAAGACGGTCGTATCCGGCATGCGATAGATCGCGAGTAATGTGCCGTCGAGGTCGGCGACCGCGATCGTCATGCGCGCATAGCTGTTGAGCGGAAGCCGGATGGCTCCCCGCGTGCGCTTCGCTGCTGCAATCGCGCGTTGGACGATTGCGTCGACATCGGCGGCCGAGAGTTTCGATCCTGCGACAGGACCGGCGAGATATTGATTCGCTGCGCACCCGCCAGCATTCGGTCCAATGACGAAATTTCCCGCCGCAGTGCCAGCAGGAGCTGGAAGACCGGCTAATGGCTGTAGTCCGATGGGCAGGCCATCATCATTGAATTTCAATCGTTGATCGGGTCCGAGGAAGGGAAGGCGGATCCCGTCGATGAAGACGTTGCCGGGCTCCGGTAGTGGATAGCTCGGCACCGGGACAATGCCCGTGGCCTCCGATCCGAATGCGCCGGTGACCGCCGCGTATTCGTCGAATTGATCCGAATCGCCGCCCGCGCCCACCACACCGATTCCTCCCACCAGTTGCCCGCCGGTGACGATCCCTTCGTTCGCGCGTTGCAAGCCCGCCGCTGGGATGCGATACAGCGGAATGCCTCCGGCGAGTACCGATTTGGAATCGCGATCGTCAGGCAGAACCTTGCCGGTCACAATGCCGGGGCCACAGCCTGAGGAGTCCGATGGATTGCAGATGCCTCCGCCTCGAACGGAAAGAGCAGGAGGCGTCTGCTTGTCCGCGTTGAACGTCACATGGAGATCGCAGCCTCGGTTCGTATTCTCGATTCCGTAAAGCGCCGCGTTGGGCGCATTGACGACGCCTGGCGGGAAATGAGTTCCGCTGATGAAGCGCACTGTACGCGACGAGAGCGGCGCTTGATTGTGGCTGAAAAATGCAGCGGTGCGCGCCACTCCGATGGCAAGGTCGTCATTGGTGTCGATGGCGCCGGCCTGGCGATAGAGCGCGAGTACACGGCCACCGCGGTCGACCACGGCAATGGTCATGGGACTGGCAGTGACCGACTGCGCGGCGGCAAAAACGATGGCGCTGGTTTCGTTTGCCGACAACGAGACGAACGATGTCTCTGCGGCACTGCCGATGGAGCCTTCGCGGCACGTGTCGGGAAAGGTTGGGATCGACGACGCGGAGCCCGGGTCATCCTCTGCAAGCAAGGGAACTGCCGCCACTACCATGAGCGCGAGCGCGAACGCTTTCATCAGAACCTCACAATTGATAGAGGAATGAAGCCGCGTTGTCGGCCAGGATGATCGTGTTGCCCTTTTTCAGTTGAACGTCGGTGATTCGCTCGCCGACCTGGTCAATGAACGTACCGTTCGTCGATTCTACATCGATGGCATGAGCGCGCCCGTTGCGAGGAACGATGCGTACATGTCTCTTGGAGATGCGTGAGTCATTGATGACGATCTGTGCGAGTTGCGGATCGCGCCCGATCCACAGTCCTTCTTCTTCAATGATGAAGCGCTGGCCTTCCAACGGCCCCGACGTACACGTCAGCATCCCATACCACTCGACCATTGCCGTCGCCTCGGGGCCCGCCGGAGCGGATGGCTGGTCCTGCGGAACGTCGATGAGCCGCGTCGATTCTACTTTTGGCGATGGAGCTGCAGTGGGTGCAGCGGCTGGTTGGGGTTTCTGTGCCGGTGCCGGTGCTGCTGGCGCTGGTGACGCGGCCCGCACGCGAGTCGTCGGAACCGGAGGGAGTGGTGGCGTAGCAGGTCCCTTTGGTGCCCGCAGCCTCGTGAATAATGCCAGGGCCACGGGGATCAGGATGACCAGCATCAGGATCACAATCGTATAGAGCAGTACTGTCTGCAGCATTCCGGTCAGATCCCCGGTGGGTGACATCGCGGGCGCGCTGCCCGGACCGCCCACCGCCGCCCGCGTCCTCAATAACCTCGAGCGGACATGATACACGTGGCACGTAACGCACGAAGTTGGAATCTTTACCGACTGTGGTCCATGGCATGAAACACAAACGTTCTGCGAGGGAATCAGGACGTCGGCCGTCGCCGTGCTGTTTCGTGCGCGGTCGTGGCATCGCTCGCAGTCGATGTTCGCGTGCGAGGTGTGTGTGAACGCCGCGCGCTGCAGCCACGTTTGCGGCAGCACCGGCACGATTGCGGCCAGCCGCGTCCCTCGCCGTTCGATCTGGTGGCAGAGCTGACACTTCGTCTTGATGACCTGTTCCGCATTCAACACGGCCCGCTCGTCCACAGTGGATGGCGGCCGCGTCGTGAGAATACGGCGGATTTCCTCCGGCGATTTTCCGGCGATCTCGCGATTTCCTGCATACGTCGTGACGATGTATCCGTACACGAGTCCCGGATCGCCGCCATGCGGCACTTCGGCATCCGGGAAACGGAGATCGAAGGTCAGCGTATGGCAGCGCTGACATGCGGCGGTGAAACGCAATGGTGCGGGGTCCACCTTGCCGCGTGTGTCGGTCAGCTTGTGGCATTGTGCGCACGTCAGGACTTCGCGCTGTCCCCGGCCGTTGAGGATGCCGTTCTTGCGAAGGTGCAGCTTATGGTTGAAGCGCAGCGTATCGACATCGGCGATCGGCTTGAATTCCGGATGTTCGAGACCGAAGCCGGTGATGCGCACCGGAATGCGCGGCGGTTCGCTGCCGGCGATGTGCCGCGTGAGATCCGCATGGCACGTCGTGCATTTGAGGTCGGGCACCATCGCCAGCTTGGCCTGCGCGCGATGTTCGGCGTGACACGACGTGCAGGAGGGTGGTGTCAGCTCGCGCTCCGCATGCGGCGCGCGGCCGTGACACGACTTGCATTTCGCCTCGCTGATGCCGTGCCACGGGTCGTGGCATGCGCCGCAGTTCTTCGCGATCGGCTGATCCTTGACGTCGCGCGCCCGCGAGTGCGCGGAGGAAACGCCGCCCGGCATGAACATCGGCTGCCGTTCGGGGAGAGCGATCTCGCCGATCACCGCGAGCGTGACGATGAGCAGCAGGCAGGTGACGGCGCGCTTCGTCAAATACGAGCGCCGCAGGCGATAGGCGAGCCCATAGTCGACGCGCTGTGCCTTGATCGCGCCGCCGGCCGGCGCCGCGATTTCTTCCGCGACCGCTTCTTCGGAATCCTGAGTCGCAGCGGCCTGACTCTGCGTCGTCATCCGAAGGAACATCGGCTTCGCCGGATCTGCCAGCTCGACCTCAATGATGAGATCGCCGATCTCGACCGTGTCGCCTTTCGACAGCACCGCCGACTCCGCCGGCCTCCGATTCACATAAGTGCCGGTGACGCTGCCCTTATCGACGATCGTGTAGCCGGCGGCGCTGAGCTCGATCTGCGCGTGCAGCAGCCCGACTGCCGGATTTTCGGAGCGCAGCTCGCAATTCGTCCCGCGTCCAATGCGCAGGACGTCAGTCTCGAACTGACTGAGGACCGCGGCCCGGCCTTCGATCCTTTGTACGACGAACGTCATTGAACCTGTCCGTAATAGAACACGGCGGCGATGTGCGCGATGGCGAAGACGATCAGCGCGATCGTGAACGGAACGTGGATATAGAGCCAGGCCTCGAGCAGGTTCTTGTACTTCTGCTGGAAGCGGAGCCGGATCAGCAGCTCCTTGCGCTGCCGCGACACGACGAGCAACTGGCGCAGCTCATCCTGCTCCGTTCGCGGCACGAGACCGAGCAGATTGGCCCAGTCGGCGGGAGTCTGGCTCTTATGACGAGTCGAGGAGAGGAGGAGACGCCACCCGGCGAATGCTCCCGGTGTCGATTCGCGGATCAATTGATCGTGGATCTTCTGAAAGGGTTGCGAGCGTCCCGAGGCGAGGCGGGCCATGGACTTCGCCATTTGATTGAGCTGGTCGGAGATCTGTTCCAGCGAGAGGTTCGTCTCCACTTCCGTCAGCACGCGCGGAATCGTGACGTAGAGAATCGCGCCGAAGATGCCGCTGAAGACGACGATGGCCACGAGTCCGAGTGTCGCCACGGCGATCGTGTCGTGGAATCGCCCGCCAGTGTGCAGGATCAGGATGATCAACACCAGGACGCCGAGGTAGATGTGCGATTGCAGCCAGTTCTCGAGCGTGCCGAGCCGCGAGCGATACCAGCGCTTGCGGATGCCGAAGAAAGCCAGCAGCAGAATCAGCAGGTAGCCGAGCGTTCCATAGAAGAGGCCGATGCGTGAGCCGCCGTGCGGATAGCCGTCACGCGCCTGCCAGAAATAGGTACCGACCACAGCCACGAGGAGGATGGCAAAGATCACACGCCATAAGTTGCCGCTGCGCGCAACCGGCATGCGTCACCGTTCTCCCCGGCTGATGACGATCTCTTCCAGGACTTCCTTGTACTCCGCCGGCGTAAGGCGGATTGCGGCTCCTGTGGGACAGTGACGCACACAAGCCGGCCCGCCGCTGATCTCGCGGCAGAGATCGCACTTGACGGCGACTGTCTGTTCCATCTCCGGCTCGTGCTCCTTCTGAAACAACGATTTGATCCAACCGAAGAGCGATTTCTTCGGCTCCTTATGGACCATGAAGATGTTTCCATAAGGACAATTGCGCTCGCAGTTGCCGCAGCCGATGCAATTGCTCTTGATGTAGACCTCGCCGCGGGGGTCGCGCTGAATTGCATCGGGAGGGCAGTCGAGCATGCATAGTGGGTTCTCGCACTGCCAGCAGGAGTTCGGTGCCAGCAGGTTATAGAACTTGATGCCGGTGAGCGACAGGCGCGCCTGTCCATCCGCATGCACGCCTTCGCACGCACTCACACAATTGCCGCAGCGGATGCAGCGATGTTCGTCGATGAGCAGCGTCTGCGTGCCCATGATGACTTCTTCGCGAATCAGATCGGCGAGGATGTTTCCCGATCCCGGCGTCCCCTCCGCCATCAGCGATGCGATGCGGTTCTCTTCCAGCTTCTTCAATGGAATGTTGCGCAACTCGGGGTTGCGCGCCATGAACTTCTCGAAGGCTTTTCGCGAAAGCACGATGAGGTCACAGGGAAAGATCGTGGTGACTGTCGCGCTGCGTTTCATGTGCGAGTAGAGCGCGGCCTCGCCGAAAAAATTGCCCGCCACGAGATAGGACAGCACGACTTCCTTATCTCCGGATCGCTTGGTGATTTTCACCATGCCATTGCGGATCAGATAGAAGGCGTCGGCCTCGTCGCCCTCCTTGAAGATCACGGCATTCTTCGGGAACTGCACCACCTCGGCGATGTCGACGAGCTCGCCGAGGACCGACTCGGGGATGGAGGGGAAGAGGTATTCGCGGAACGCGCGTAAGAGGAAGGCCTGATCGACGAGCAGCTTGGATCGCGCTGCCGACGCCAGGAATTTGAGGATCGCTTTGCGCGGGATGACGACCAGACGCGTGGGACCAATCGCGCGCGAGGTATGCGGACGGCGCCGGCCGGAGATCAGGCTCAGCTCGCCGAAGAAATTGCCGGCGGTGAGCTCGCCGACGTGTACGGCCTCGTTCGTATCCTCGCGGACGCGCGAAAGCTGGACGCGTCCGGAGGCGATGATCATGAAGTCGCTCGTGTAGTCGTTCTGCTGGAAGATGATCTCGCCATCGCGGTACTCCTGCACGCGGGCGCCGAGGAACATGTCGCGCAAGAGAGGCTCGGCGGCGGTGGAGAGGAACGGCACTCGTTCGCGAAGTGCAGCGACGCGTTGGGAAACAGTGCCCTCCCAGAAGGGGAGGCGTTCGCGCAGGATCTGTTCGTCGGCCGGCTCGACCTCCCGCCCCATCACGTGCTCCACCACTTCGAAGCCCTGATTCATCCCGAGCTTGATGAGATCTCTTCCGCTCGCCGCACCGATGAGATAGAGGCCGGGAACGTTCGTCTCGTGCTTGTCGGTGAGCACGGGGCGGGCGTCCTTGCCTTCGCCGGTGAAGCGAATCCCGCATGCTTCGAAGAACTTTCGAGGAGGATCGGCGCCGAGCTTGAGGAAGATCACTTCCGCGGCGACGCGAGTCAGCTCGCCGCGCACGCTGAGATCGGCTTCGCTCTCGTAGACCTGTTTGACGTTCGCGCTGTAATAGACGTTGATCTGTCCACGCGCGGCGCGCTGCAGGATCTCTTTCGTGAGGATCTCATTCGCCCGCGTGATCTCCGTGCCGCGCACGACGAGCCCGACGCGATTCTCTTCGGAGAGCGCGATGGCGATCTCGAGCGCGGAGTCGCCGGCGCCGACGACGAGCAGATCGCGATCCTGATATTCGTTGGCGTCGGCGAGGCGATAGAGCACGTGCGGCAGGTCGTCGCCGGAGACGCCGAGCTTGCGCGGATTGCCCTGCGTGCCCATGGCGAGCACGACTTTTTTCGCGCTGTACTCCTTGCCCGCCGCGGTCTTGAGGGTGAAGGTGTCGCCCGCTTTGAGTGATTTCACTTCGGCGCGGAATTCGACATTGAGTTTTCGCTCGGCGGAGAACCTGTCCCATGCGCCGAGCACGGATTCGCGCGATCCGGCCTTGAAGGGGAGGTCGCCGCGCGCCGGGATGATCATCGGCTCGGCCATGACGGCCTTGCGCGCCTGGTAGTTGTAGATGGTGTCGGCGAGATGATCCGTCCGCTCGAGCAGGACGTAGTTGAGATTGTTGGCTTGCGCGTGTGCGGCGGTTGCCAGGCCAGCTGGTCCGGAACCGACGATCAGCAGATCGTATGTGTCCATGAGCGAGCGAAAACTCTTCTCAGCAGCCGTGTTGCGAGGTGAAGTGAGGATTCCATTAACGTGTGATCAAGTCAAGGGTGCTAGACTGAATGCCCTCCGTAATCGAGAGAGAGCGTGGCTATGGAAAATCCGGTGTGGATTGCCTTTGCCCTTGCATTCGCATTTGGCGCCGCGGCGCAGCCGTGCACGGCGCCACCGGTCCCTGTCGTTACGTTCGTTCCTCCGACGCCGGTCGCTGTGGGGCAGACCTATACGGTTGCGTGGCAGGATGTCCTGGGCGCGGACGCGGATGGCTATTACGTCATCGAGCGCTCGTCGGCGGCGGACTTCTCGAAGCTGATCGACTCGCAACGTACGACGTCGACCTCGGCCTCGTTTCTTCCGCTGTCCGAGGTGGATGCAACTGGAATCTTTCATCGGGTGCGCGCGGTCGCGGGTTGCGATGATTCGAAAGTCAGCCCGAATTCCGCGGTTGCGAATGTGAAGCTCACGACGGCGCCGCAGAATGTGGTCATTACGGTTCAACCGGCGCCGATCTTCGTGAATGTTGGGGATAAGGCCTCGAGCGCATCAGGATCGTTCATCGTCGAGAACATCGGCTCTGCATCAGTGACGCTCATTCTGATCGGCCAGGGACTCGGAGTGCAGACGTTTCATACGGCAATCGACCCCTCCGCGTCCGACCCCGACGCTCCGATCGTCCTTGCGCCGGGGGTTCCAAAGACGCTGAAGATCGTCATATTCGACAACGCAGTATCGACCGCAGCGCCAGCGTCTTATCAGGGTTATATTGCTGTCAATACCGCTGGCAATACGGCTGCCCTCACCGCCTATGCCTATGTCAACCTGAAAGTCGGTACCGGGGATGCCGCGACGCCGCGATTCCGTTTCAAGGGCCAGGCCTCCGAGTACGCGTTCTTCGACAGCTACAGTTCGAAGCTACCCAACGCGGGCCATCCGACGATCACCGTCCAGATCCAGAATCCGGGGAACACGCCGATGCAGATCGGCGGCGAAATCGGGCCTGAGACCTGGCTGGTGCCGAAGAGCGGCTGGAATGCGAATCCGATTCCGGCAGGAGGTAGCGTCGATGTCGACCTGAGCGTCGATCGTACGAAATCGAGCTCGCCGTTTCCCCGCTATACCTATTTCACGTTGAAGACGAAGAGCAGTCAGAGTGCGCGGCTGCTCGTGCAGGACAATGATGCGCCGGTACAAGGCACAGGCCGTACGGCGCTGACGGGCGGAGATCGCTCTTACACAGTCTCGCGCGTCGTGTCGGCGGATACGTCTCTCGGGCACACCTCGTCGCGCGTGCGTCTGAGCAATGCGTCCAGTGAACAGATCAACGCGGACATCTTCTTTACGCCATCGAATGCCGATGGCGCATCATCGTCCGTCAAGAAGGCGACGATCGTCGTGCCTCCCAATGACGTCGTCACGCTCACCGATCCGCTCTTCGAGATCTTCAGTCTGCTCAATGCAACGGGACAACTCGAAGTGAGAACGACAGCGGACAAGATCTCGTCGCTCACGGTGACCGCCGAGATTTATGCTCCGTCTGCCTCAGGAGGCTCCTTCGGTTACACGGTTCCTGTATTGACTCGCGGCGAAGGTGCAACCGCCAGTACTCCACATACGATCGCAGGTGTCAGTACTTCGGGAACGCTCCGCCCCAGTCTCATCCTCGCGGAAACGACAGGACTCAGTTTCGCAGCCGGACGCGCTTCTTTGTACAACAGCGCCGGCACGAAGGTGGGCGAGGCTGCGTTCTCTGTGCCTAAGAACAGCGAAGTCGAGCTCGCCGATCTTCTGAGCGCCGTCAAGGGGCCACAATCATTATCGGGAGGCCGCCTCGATCTTACAGTCGACAGCGGCGGCGGCGCTGTCGGCGGTGTCATGATTCTCTCGGATACGCGGCAGGCGAGTGCTGCTGCAATCGTCAGTCAGCCGGTTGGCGTTCCCGCAAAGGCCGGCAAGAGAGGCGTTAATGGCGCGAGTGCCAGCCGGATCGTGATCGTCGGTGTCGGCAACGGCAGCCCGTCGACGCCACAGACCATCACGTCGACCACGATGGTGTTCTCTGCGCCCCCTTCGACAGACGCGCACTTTGCTCTCTTCTTCACGGACGCGATCGACCCGTCGCGCTTCCTGAGCGCCTCGCTCGATGTGCCGCGTGGCCAGACGAAAGAGTTCTCCAACGTGCTGGAGCAGGTGTTCAACATGGCGCCTGGCACAAAGGCTCAGGGGAGCGTGGTCGTCGATTCGCCGAATGGCGGGACGGTCTCCGCGCGGCTGGTCACGTCGAGCGGGACGACGAGCAATGTCACAGGCCCGGCGCTGCCGGTCGTCTCCAGTAATTCAGAAGCGGTCACGAGCGCGAGTGCGGGGATGCAGCGGCCAGTCTTCTTCAATGGCCTCGAGCAGTCGACGGATCCGACGAGAGGCCGGCGCTGGGACGTGCTCATTACGGAGATCAGCGGCGGCTTCTCCACGTTGATGGTCCGGCTCTATGAAGCGGGGAACCGCACGTCTCCCATTGCACAGAAGGTCATTTCGATGACGCCGAATCAGCAGCGGCGGCTATCGACGATTTTCTCGGAGCTTGGCCTCGACAGCGACCAGCGCCGTAAGGACCGGACGAATGTGCAGGTCGCCATTGTGCCTACGACCGGGAACGGAACAGTGGTGGCGATGGCGCTGGCGACTGACAACAGCACAGGCGACTCCGCAGCGTATTTATTGACACCGACAGGCGGTGTGCCCGCAACCGGCGTGGCCAGGCCACTGGCGGCACCTTCAACGGCTGTGACGTCGCGGCGCAGGGCCGCCGGACATTAGCGGCCGGGCCACTGACGCGGCAATGCGGAACCGCCTGCTGCTCCTGCTCGTCAGTATCCTGCCCAACATCAACACGGTTGGTGCCGGCTTCGTGCTCGATGATGTTCCGCTCATTGTCGAGAATGCGCGCCTGCACTCCCTTTCCGGGCTCGCGAGCGTCTGGACGTCGGGCTACTGGCCCGATCGCCACGGTCTCACGCTCTATCGTCCCGTCACTCAGTCATTGTGGTCGCTCTTATGGAACCTCGGTGGCGGCCGTCCGATTCTCTTTCACATTGTGAACGTCGTCCTTGCAGCCGCAGTTGTTCTACTGCTGTACGAACTGATACTCGCAGTCACCGACCGCCCCTTGATCGCGTTCGGTGCGGCAGCAATCTTCGCCGTATTGCCGATTCATTGTGAGGCGATCGCTTCAGTCGTCGGTTCGGCAGAGCTGCTGGCGGCCCTTTTCGGAACTGCGGCACTGCTTGCATTAGTCAGGAACCGGCCAGTGCTCGCGGTGCTGCTGTTCGCTCTCGCCGTGTTTTCCAAAGAAAGCGCCGCCGCGATTCTGGCCATTGGATTCCTGATTGCTCCTCGCCCGCGACGTCGTTACCTCGGCGCGGCCACAATCGCAGCCGCGGTTGTCGTTGGGGCGTTGATTGCACGGCAGGCGATTGCCACTGGTCCTGTGTTCATCCCTCCGATCGACAACGCGACCGCCTTGCTCCCGTGGTTTCCGCGACTCCTCACTGCCTTATGGGTTCAGTGTCTCTATTTGTCCAAAACGGTCGTTCCCATTACGCTCAGCGCGGACTATTCCTACAAGCAAATCCCGCTGGTGATGAGTCTTGGAGACATTCGTGCGTGGTGCGGTCTGCTTCTGGCCGCTTCCGCACTTGTTGTCGTAATCCGCAGGCCTCGCACTCTGCCCAGGCGAGCGAGAGTGCCTCAGAAGCCGTTGACCGTCCTCTGGGCTGCACTCGTGGCATCCATCGTCATCTGGGCGATTCTCTTCAGTCCGGCCGCGAATGTTCTTTTTCCAATTGGTACGATCATGGGAGAGCGGCTCGCCTACGCACCTTCTGTTGCTGTCGCATTGTTCCTCGGCTATGCGCTCGGCTTACTTCCTACCCGGCATGCGGTTCCGCTGCTCGTGCTCATCCTGGCTGCCTATGGCACGCGTACAGTGATGCGGAATCGCGAGTGGCATGACGCGAACGTCTTTTACACGGGGCTCATTCGGACGGCGCCGGCGAGTTGCAAGAGCCACTATTTCTACGGAACGCTGTTGGCATCGGAGGGAGACGACAAGGCGGCGATTGCCGAGTATGAGAAGGCGATCGCCATTTTTCCCGCATATTCCGAGGCGTATCAGAACAGGGGGAATGCGCTGGCGCGTATGGGACGATACGACGAAGCGGCGGAGAGCTATCGCATGTGCCTGCGCTTCGATCCGGGACATACCGGAGCGGCACAGAACCTCATGGCGCTCGAGGCTGGCATCCCGCTCAATCCGGCGCGCAAGAAGCTCTGACGCGAATACACTCCACTAGCTCGTCTTTTCGCGCGTGATGACTTTCCGGGCGACGTTGAAGGTCAATACGATCTTCCCGAGCCGGACGACGTCCGCATCGGCGAGCGTGCGCGGCGCCGCGATCTTTTCGCCATTGACGAACGTGCCATTGCGGCTCTGTGTGTCTTCGATGACGAAGCCATGATCGTCACGAACGATGCGCGCATGCTGGCTGGAGACGCTGGCGTCGTGAATGGCGATGTCGTTCTTCGAATCGCGTCCGATCTCGTACGACGGGTCGACCAGAGGAAACACGGAGCCGTTGGCCATCGTCAGGCTGCCGACGAGTAATTCGGTTCCGGGAGCCGCCGACTCCGAGGGGGCCGGAAGCTGCGGCTCGGTGATGGGCTCCGGCGGCGGCTCGGGCTCGGGCGGCGCAGGTGCAGCCGCTGGTTGGGAAGCCGTGAGTGCCGACACGCGCGTAGTCCGCGGCACGATGGTGGTTTTCTCGGCGCCGGTCTCCGGTACATCGAAGTTGCGCAGGGTCTGAATGTTCTCCTGAGGTTCTTCGCGTGCGATGAGGCCGCAGCTCTCCAGTCGATGGACGAGCGGATAGAGCTCGGCCGCCGGCCGATTCAGATCGCTGCGGAGCTGACGCAATGTACGTTGTGCTCCGACCTTCATCAGAATGCGGAATTCCTCTCCCGTAAGGCTGATCTGCGCCTCTGCCTGCGGATTCTCGACCACGCGCAGGATGACGTCTTCGCTGGGGTAGAGCGTCATCAGACTTCTCCACTCCGCGGCGCGCGCGAGCCCGCCTTGAATCACGGCCTGGATGTCGACTGTCGAACGAGCATTGCCCTCGGGCAGCGCAGCGCCGGCCGAGAAGGTGAACGTGCCGCCGGGCCAGACGAACATGTCATCGAGTACGGCTTGCGCACCATTGGCGGAGTTGCTCTCGGCATGGATGACGGCGCCGTCCTCGAAGAAGATGCGGCCAACGCGGTCGTCGCACAGGATGTCGAGCGCACCCGTGTGGGTGAACGTCGAGAAGAACGTGAGCAACTGGTCGAGCGGGAAATGTCCGAAGCTGCCGTGAAGAATCACTTGCATGCGCTTTTTCAGGATTCGCCAAACGGGCGATGGAAGTCAACTGATCAACGCGGATTGGAGACGAAATCGCGGAATCGCGGACTGAACAGGCGCGGGTCCAATGGTCGATTGTCGAGGTCGCGATATGCGCGGATGTCGGCGACGATCTGCTTCTTGAGGCTCGTGTTCGTGCCGCCGGCGGCGAGGAATTGCGAATAGCGCGATGCGCCGCGCAGGAGCGCGACCTGCGCCTTGTAGACGCGATCGTTCGTGGAGCTGGATGCCAGGAGCGAGAGCGCGCGCGGATATTCGCCGCGAGCATAGGCGCGCACGGCTTCGGCAAGATTCAGCGGAGGTTGCGGACGGGAGGGAGAGGTCGTTGACCCCGTCGACCCGGTGCTCCCCACCGGAGGTTGCTGCGTGGCGGTGGTCGTCCCCGTGGAAGTGGTACCGATCGTGCCTGTTCCGGTGACTCCGATGGGCCCTGGGGAACCCGGCTCCGTGGGTGGCGGGCCCGCGGACGCCGTGACGATCACAGGCGGCGGCGTGGGGCACTTGATGTGCGTTTTCTTCAACGTGACCGCCTCGAATTTCTGAATGAAGCCCTGCGCCTCAGAGGCAGCGAGCTCGGAACGCGCTTCCTCGCAGCGGTTCGATTCCGCGAGAGCAACCGCGAGGTAGAAGTGGGGCGTGTAGGGGACGTACCAACCTCCTGAGATGATGATGCGCTCGGCCGACTCGTTGGGATTCTGCTTGATCGCTTTGCGCATGCTGTCGATCGTTGTCGGCCAATCGCTGTTGCGATAGGCGCGAATACCGGTTCGAAAGTCCGTGTGGTAGTCAGCCCGAGCCGCGGACGCAGCCAGCAGAAAGAGCGCGGCGGCAATTGGACTTGGCCGGAACACAGCGGACTCATTCTAACGGTAGAATGCCTGCATAAACTCGTTTCGAAGAAAGGACGTGAGACCCCCATGTCAAAGTGGCTCAGCAGGACTCTTCTGTTCGTCGTGTTCACGGTGCCGGCTTTTGGGGCAAATCTCGACCTCACTCCCATGGGACGCAGTCTGCAGTTCAACTTCAGCTTTCCCGGCGCGCGATCATTGGGGATGGGCGGCGCGTTCATCGGGAGAGCGGATGACGCCTCGGCCGCCGAAGCGAATCCAGCAGGTCTAACCGTCATTGCAAGACCGGAAGTCACGCTCGAGTTCCGGCAGCTCGATTTCAGCGAAGACATTCCACTCGGTGTCTTCGGTACGTCCGCGGCTCTGAGCGAACGGATCTCGAGCAAACATGAGCGCCCGACATTCCTGAGTTTTGTGCTTCCACGGCGCAACATGACATTCGCGGTCTTCTATTCGCGGCCGCTGGATTATCAACTGCACTTGGACACAGACCAGCCCGGTGTGATCATCGGGCACATCGCTGGGCAGGATTTCTATCTTGGTGATCCGCCGGGGATTTCCTCATTGAATTACAAAGTCGAGACAATCGGCGCCAGCGGAGCATGGAAATTCGGCGGTCTCTCGATCGGCCTGGGTGCGAGACACAATCGATTCAAAGGACTTGCAACCTTCGGCAATTACCAAACTGCCACCACTGGTTATCCTCAGGCAATATCAAAGAAATTGGTCGGTTTCGGTCGTGCGCAAGGCAACAGCAGCAAGAATTCCTACTCAGCAGGAATCAAATGGGCGAATTCTTCTGAAAACCTGTCGCTCGGCGCAGTGTACAAAGGTGGCGTGAACGATTTCGAAATGACGGAGTGCAATCCGAACAATCTGACAGACACTTGTACGTCGGACCCGTCGGCGATTTCCAATAGCTTTCAACTCCCGACTCAATACGGTGCCGGCATTTCGATTCGTCCCGCTCCAGGAGTTACGCTGAATGCAGATCTCGTCCATGTGCAATACGGCAAGCTGCTCAGGAATTACGAACCGGGTCTGTTTTGCGGAGCGGCGAATGTCTGCAAGTCGGGGAAGGATCTGGGTTTCGTGCTGGACAATGTCAACGAGATTCACGTTGGCGGCGAGTGGGCATTTCCGGCCGCTCGTATTCCGTTCGCTCTCCGCGCAGGCTGGTGGCATGATCCCGATCACACACTGCGCTATGACGGGCCGGCGACGAGCACCGATCCGACCTTGCAAGCCGTTGAACAATTCACCGCTGCACGCTATCCGGGAGGCAAGTCTCAAAATCACGTGGCCTTCGGCATCGGTTACATCTCGCCGTCCTTCGAGATCAACGCCGCCTACGATCACTCCTCCAAGTCGAAGACCGCATCGCTCTCAGCACTGAGGCGCTTCTAGGAAGCATTCCCGCGTCGCCGGCGCCATTTCGCCGGCGACGGGCCTGCGGCTGCCTGACAACGTTCGATGAATGATCGGAGGGTCCGATGTTCAGGTTCTTGTGCAGAGCCGTCCTTGTCGCATTCTCTCTGACGTATGCGGTGCGCTGTGCGGCAGTGGATAGTGGCGTTCCTGCCGACTTACCGATCGAGGCCACGGCATGCTCATTGACGGGCCCGATCGGTGCGACGCGACTCTATTCCGGTTGTGAGAATGTGAGTGCGATCGTGCCGTGGCATGGTGGCTTGCTGGCGGCAGCCGATCTCGGGCCTTGTGGCGCCGCCGCGAATGTGAGGTACGCACTGCTCTGGTTTCCTTCGGAGCAAAACCTTTCCAGTCATCAAACCCTCATGCCAGGTTGCTCTCCAATCACGGCAATGGCGTTGTTCGATACTGGTGTCGTGATCGCCTTCGATAATGCTGGATGCGTCGCCAGCCAGCACAGCATCCAGTGGTTTCCAGATCCGACGGCCGGCGGCCCACAAGTCGTGATGACTGGCGCATGCTCGTCCGTGACGGCTTTGGCTGCCTACAGCGGTGGCCTGCTTGTAGCCTATGACCAGCCTGGTTGCCGGCAAGGTCACTATATCGTCCAGTCGTATTCGAACCGCAATCTCAACGACCCCAGTACCTATGTTGGAGAAGGCATCTCACCTACGACTGCAATGGTCGCCTATGGAACCGGCGCTTTGATCGCATTCAACAGTGTTGGCGGGTCCGCCGTGCAGCAGGTGCAGTATTACCCAGGCCCTCAAACGCCGAATCCAGTGATCGCCTCATCCGGATGTTCGCCAGCCCCCGCGATGACCCCCTACAACGGCGGGATCGCCGTAGTTTTCCAGAATCCCGGCTGCGTTGCTGGCAACGCGCTCATCTGGTTTCCCGACGGCACGAATCTCGGTGGCGGCCAGACGATCTATCAGGACTGTGCATCGGTGGCGGCGATCGCCGCCGATGGGAATACGTTTTTCACGGCAACCACGGTCGGCAATGGTTCTGAGATCGATTCCATTGTGCATCCGTGCACGCAATTACAGACGCCCGTCCTGCTCGCACCATCCAATGGATCGGCAGGAATTGCGAGCGCGCCGGCCCTGAAATGGAGTGTCGTCACGAATGCAGCGAACTATGACCTTTATCTCGATACGACAAGTCCGCCTACCAAGTTGATTGCCGCGGGCATCGGAGCGTCGGCGGCACTGAATGGCGCAATCTCCTTGCCGGCATCGAATCTCACGCCCGGTACGACGTATTATTGGCGAGTCGCTGCCAGGAACGACGTTTTCTGCAAGACGCCCTCGGCCTCGTCGGCCGTCTTCAGCTTCACCACAGCAGCCGCTTGTACTGTGCCGCCGGCCTTCGTCCTCACCTCCCCGGCGAATGGAGCGACCAATTTGGTGTCGCCGGTATCGCTGATATGGCCGGCAGTGCCGGGTGCTTCGACGTATGACGTCTACTTCGGCTCCTCGACTCCTCCTGCTCTTGTAGCCAGTGGCCTGACGACACCGAGCTTCCAGGTCAAATCACTGGCCGCGAACACGAAGTACTCGTGGTATGTGGTGGCGCACAGTAGCTGTGATGCGACGAAGACCACATTCTCGCCTACCAGCGTTTTCACGAGCGCAGGGTCGTGCGCCGGGGCTGGCGCGTTTGCCCCGCAATCACCGGCCACCGGTGCTTCCAACGTGTCTCTGACACCTTCGTTGACGTGGTCCTCGTCCGCAAACGCCTCGACTTACGATCTGTACTTCGGCACGACGACACCGCCGCCGCTCTATGTGCAAGGGTTGCAACAGACCTATCAGACGATCACTGGACTGTTGCCGTCTCGCACCTACTACTGGCAGGTCGTCGCGCGAGCCGCTTGTGATGTCACGAAGAGCACGTCGACCGCGGTCTCGATGTTCACGACCGGCGGGAATTGTCCGGCCCCCGGCGCGACAACGTTCACGTTTGTGCCTCCGGGGAGCGTCGCGATCGGTCAAACGTATGTGTTGTCGTGGAAAGCCTCGACCGGACTCGACACGGATGGCTATTACCTGGTCGAACGTTCCCAGAGCCCCACGTTCAACCCGATTCTGGACTCACAACAGACATTCTCGACCTCGGCCTCATTCGTCTCGACCACGGCCGCTACTTACTATCATCGCGTGCGGCAGGTCCTCGGTTGCAATGTAGCGGCGCCGGGTCCGCCCGCAACTGCCAGCGTATCGGTCGCGTCGTCGAGTCCGAATGTGATCTTTACTGTGCAGCCGCGAGCAGTCGTTGCCTCGCTGAATGAGAATCTCCGCGATCTCCATTCACAGTTCACAATCGAAAACATTGGCAATGACAAGGTCAATGTCATTCTCGGTACGAATCGAATCAACTCGGTTCCATTCTTTACGATCAGTGATCCTCTCGGCGGTGATCCGGTCTTCGTGACGTTGTTGCCCAATACACCGCGTACGTTCAATATCGATTTCTCGGGTCCGCAGACCAACGCCGTGGGTGCTTATGAAGGCATTATTTTCGTCGCTTCGACGGGTCCGGGGCTGGCCGTCACTCCCTACGCATTCGTAAATTTAAAGGTGGGGAATGGGACGACGGTGACGCCCCTTTTCATGTCCAATGGAGTGCCGGCGGAGACGACGTTTTTTCCTTCCTTTTCCGGCGATGATAAGAATCGCCCGCCCATTACCATCGACATCAGGAACAGTAGCTCCGTCGCAATGGATCTCGGCTCGGAGATTGGCCCGGACCTCTGGCTCGTTCCCGAGGCAGGCTGGAACGCGACGGCGATTCCCGCCGGAACGTCGCGGACGGTCAAGCTCTATACCAATCGCGAGCGCGCTCCCAACGGTTCTGCGCTGCCGCGCTACACCTACTTTACGGTCCGTTCAAAGACTGGTCAGACGGCGCGGCTCCTCGTGCAAGACAATGATGCGCCGCTGACATTCAAAGGACGTAGTTCGCTACTCGATCCAGGCACCCAGGCCTTCGTCGTACCGGGTGTCACGAGTACATCGGCGACTTACTCGAAGGTGCGCCTCAGCAATGTGGCAAATGCAGCCGTCCAGACGGAGCTTTTCTTTACGCCAGAAGGTGCCGACGGGCTCGATGCCTCACTCGTGAAGCACGCGACATTGCTTGTACCGCCGAATGACGTCATGACGCTGACCGATCCCCTGGCCCAACTCTTCGGGCTGGCGCGTCCCGCGAATGGTCAGCTCGAAATTCGGGGAGCGGCCGAACAGATTGGCAGCCTGATCGTTTCGTCGTGTGTCACCGCGCCAGCGGCAAGCGGCGGCGGATTCAATTATGAAATTCCGACACTCCGTGTCGGAGAGGGCGCGAGGCTCGGCAATCCACATTCGATCGCAGGTGTGCAAACGAGTAGTTCCGCTCCCGCGGCGCTCCTGCTTGCGGAAACGAGTGGAATCGAGGCCACGCAAGCTCACGTGATCGTCTATGACTCACAAGGGGCGAAGAAGGGCGAAAGCAGTTTCGCGCTTTCGCGTTATTCACAGCGCAAGATCGATCTTGCGGCACTTGGCGTGACCGGTTCTCTCAATGGAGCGCGAATCGATCTCAGTATTGACAGCGGAGGGGGAGCCATTGAAGGAATCGTGACGATGCTCGACGCAGCACGCTCCAATGGAGCCGTTGCGCTCAGTCAGCCGCTGGCCGATCAATCGGATGCGGTTTCAAAAGGACCTCAGAGCAACGCGTCGTCGACTACGAGATCCATTGCCGTTCTTGCAATGAATGGCACGGCGTTGTCAGCCCTCAGTGCGAGTTTCAAGACGACGATGTCGTTCTCTGCGGGCAAATCCGCGCGCTCGGTCACCGCAACCTACTTCGATGGAGATCCGAACGTTTCATCCCAATCAAGAACCATTACGATCCCGGCGCAGCAGACGATGGCCTACGATAATGTGCTCGAAACGTTGTTCGGCGTTGATGCGGGCCGGCGGACCAGCGGAGTCATTTCCGTCGACGCGCCGGCCGGTACGCAGATCTCCGCTCATCTACAAGCGCTGCCCGCGGGATCCTCTCAGGCGAGTCAGAGCGCGACCTTACCGGTCATCACCTCGGCATCGGAGACGATCGCCAGCAAAGGCCGTCCGCTCTATCTCGATGGTCTCGAGCAATCGATCGATTCGTCACGCGGCTCTCGTTGGACAGTACTGCTCGATGAGATTTCCGGTGCTTCTGCGACGGTGAAAGTTCGCCTTTATGAAGCGGGCAATCGCACCAGACCCATTGCTGAGAAGAATTTCGATGTCGCCCCGAACGGTCAACTGCGTCTTGATACCGTGTTCTCGGAACTTGGGCTCGAGTCGGCCAGTCGCTCCAAAGATCGCGTCAATGTTCAGTGCGTGGTCACTGTCGAATCGGGTAGTGGCCGTGTGGTCGCACTGGGGCTCACTGTCGACAACGAGACCGGCGATGTGCGGACACGTGTGTTCGAGCCTGCCGGTGGTTCCACGGCGAGTGCTTCGAGGATCGTCATCGTGCCCGTACCATCCAAGGATCCGCCACCAGCCGCACCGGTGCGGCGACGGACCATTCAGCATTGATCGTGGAGGCTTGATCCATGCGAGCCAAGAGCCCTGTTCCCTTCCTCCTGGTTCTCCTCGCTCCACTCGCAATTGGGCAGCCTGTTCCGTCTCTCTCTCAGACCTACCTCGTTGTCACCGATCGCACGTCCAATCAGATCATTCGTTACAACACGGACGGCTCGCTGCACGACAACTTCGTCGCTGCTGTAAATCCTGAAGGGGTCGTCTTCGGGCCTGATCAGAATCTCTATCTCACCGGTTTTACCCAGGGTGCTGTCGATCGATTCAATGGCGATACAGGAAACATCATCGGGCGCTTCATCAGCGGCGGCAACCTGGCGGGACCCGAGGGGTTGACGTTCGGGCCAGATGGGAATCTGTATGTGCTCGATCGCATCCAGTCGGCCGTCCTTCGCTATGACGGTGCGACCGGCGTCTTCATCGACACGTTCGTCAAGTCCGGGGCGGGAGGGCTCACCGGCGGCGGAGCCATCGCGTTCGGTCCCGACGGTAATCTCTATCTCACGAGCGGTACCGAATCGCAGGATGGCAGTGGCGTCAAGAACCCGCAGGTTCTCCGATACGACGGAAATACTGGCAAATTCAAAGACATCTTCGTGACCGCGGGAAGCGGCGGGTTGGAGAATCCTTTTGCTCTGCTTTTCGGTCCTGATGGCAATCTGTATATTTCTGCGGTCACCAGGAACAGCGTGATCCGCTATAACGGTAAGACCGGCGCCTACATCGACACGTTCATTCCCTCGAACCGCGGAGGGCTTTCGCGGCCGACAGGAATGGCGTTTGGTCCCGACGGCCGCTTCTATGTCGCTTCCGCGTTCGCACCGACAGTGGCCATCCTGCGATACGACGCGAAGACAGGTGGATTCGTCGATACGTTCGTCCCCGAGGGCCTCGGCGGCCTCGAGGGACCGACGGACATCATCTTCTATACGTTCGAATCGCAGATCGCGTCGACGGGTCACGACAGCGCGGTCGCAACGGATCCGGCGGGCAACCGGCTGCTCGCCTGGGTCGACAACGATCAGATCAAGGAGCAGCCGTTCAATGCGAGCGGACAAGCGACGGCATCTCCGCGTGTGATCAGCTCCGCGAGTGACAGAAACGCGAATCCCGATGTCCTCGCGCTCGGCACGAGCTCGTTCCTCGTGACCTGGGAAGCGGTTTCCCTGACGGGTAAATCGGGAGGCGAGGCGACTGCGTCCGCCAGCCGGATCGTCATCGTTCCGATCAACGGAAGCGGCACGCCTGCGCCGCCCAAGACGATCTCGCAACCTCCGAGCGGGAGCGGGGACAGCTCACCGAAAGTCGCAGCCGTGAAGCATGGATTCAAGGCGGCGGTCACCTGGGGGCGCACCGATCCAACGGGCCGCGGCACAGGCGTCACCGGCCGCGTGGTCAATGCCGATGGCTCGCCCTCCGGCAATGAAGTCAGCATCAGCTCGTCCGCGAGTACTTCCTCGGACGAGACGCCGGTCGTCACCTCGGACGGAAGCGAGAGCGTGCTGATCGCGTGGCGGCGCCGGAAGCTCGACAACAGCTCGACGACGATCGTGGCCGGATCGCTGGATAGTTCACTCAATACGACGTCGTCTCTCAACGTCATCGACGACGGTTCGAACGGCAGGCCCTCCGATCCTTCGATCGCCGCCAACTCTTCGGGGCGTGGACTGCTAGTCTGGTCGCGCGACCCTCTGGTGCAGTCTCTGGTTAGTGATGACGGCGCGAGCGCGAAACGAATCATCATCGTGCCAATTGGCGGGGGAGGCGCTCCCGTTTCGGCGCCGGCTCCGATCAGTGCCGATCCCTCACGCACCGCCACCAAGCCGCGCATCATCATGAGCGACGGAGGCGCGGCGGGCGTGGTCTGGCAGTACAGCGGTCTCAATGGCGGACAAGGAGTCTATGGGCGCTCCGTGTTGTCGAACGGTACGCAGGCGAAGACAGAGTTCGTCGTCACCGACGCGGTTTCAGGCAGCGAGTCATTCGGCGCCCCCGCCGTTTCGATCACGACCACCGGCCAGCTCACGATCTCCTCGGACAAGACGGTCTCGGGCGGCGCCGCGGGCGTATTCACACGAACGAAGACGACGGAGGTGCCGTCCGTGGTTAGGCGGCGCGTGACGAAGCACACGGAGGATGTGGCCGTCGTTCCCACGGTGCCTTGGCACGAGCGATAGTCCCTTCTCCCCCGCGCACGGGGGAGAAGGTGCCCGAAGGGCGGATGAGGGGCGGTTTTCGTGTGAGGAACAGACCCCTCATCCGCGCACCGCGCTCCTCCTCCCCTCGCGGAGGGGAGAAGGAACTAGGCATCGTCAGATCCCTCGCAGTGCCTCACTGCGTCTGCGCGACACGCGTGAGGTAATCATCCGCGTCGATCGTGTCGAGCGGGACGTCGAGGTGCTGGCTCTTCGCTGGCTCGATCTTGATGGTCTGCTTCGCTTCTTTTCCCGAGTTGGGATTGCTGACGACCACTGTGTAGGAGCCGGCGGGAAGGGTCATCTTGACGGGCGTGTAGAGCCGTTCGTTCGCTTTGACGTAGTCGCTCTTCGTCGCATCGTCACGGATCGATTTCACCTCTCCCCACGGCAGTGCATTGATGACGAGCTCGCCCGTGCCGGGCGCGGCCGACGGCAGCGCGACTGTCGTGGTGATGGGTGTGGTCGTGAGGACCGCGGCGGACTGTGTCGTCGTCGTGACTGGCGGGGGAGTGCTGTTCGTCAGCGGAAGCGCCGTCTGCTTCGGGCGAACGATGTACGCGATGCCGCCGGCGACCAACAGGAGTGACGCGGCCGCGGTCGTGATGATGCGTGTCCGCGGCGACGATGGCTGCTGTTGCTTCGCCTCACGGGCCCGCGCTTTGGCGGCTTTCTCCTCGCGTTTCTTCTCGGCACGGAGTGCGTCGAGGCGCTTGCGAATGTCGTCGCTCTGCGCAGCCCGGGGCCACGTCTTCAGATATTGTTCGAGTGCTTCCTGCGTTCCCTGACCGAGCGCTGCACTCGTGGCGGCGGCGGCGCGTCTCGCTTCTTCTTCGCGTGCCTCGCGAGCCCGCGCGGTCTCGAGCTTCTTTCGCGCGTCCGGCGTGTGGCTGGACTGTGGATGTGCGGTGAGGAAAACGTTCCACGCCTCGGAGGTATCAGCCGCGGCCGCCGTCTTGAAGTCTTGAGCGAGCTGTTCTGCCTGCTCCTTCTCCCGTTTCTCCGCGAGCGCCGCAGCCTGGCGCTGGCGGGCCTCAGCGGCACGGGGCGATTTTCCGTGCGCTTCGAGGAATCGATCCCAGGCTTCCGAGGTGCCGGCGGCGGCTGCGGCATCGAAGGCTTTCGCGATCGTCTCCTGCTGCTCGGCTGCCGCGAGCTTTTCCTTCGCGACAGCCGCGCGCTGCGAGGAGGCGAAGCGCGCGAGGTAATCGCGCCAGACTCCGCTGTTGTTGGCTTCCTCCGCGCCGCGCCAGGCATCGGCTTCCGCCTCTGCCGTGTTCGCGTCCGCGAGCCGCTGCTTGGCTTCGCTGGTCCGCCCGTCGGGATGTTTGGTCAGGTAGTCGCGCCAGGCGGCGGGGGTGTTGCGTTTCTCGGCGTCGAGCCAGTCGCGTTGTTCGGCCTCGCGCTTCTCGGCGTGCTGCAGCCGCTGGTTCGCCTCTGCAAGCCGGGGCGAGTTGGCGAAGGCAGTCATGAAGGCGCGCCAGGCGGCGCTGGCATCCTTCGACTCCGCCTCGGTCCAGCCCTTTTCCTCGGCGCGTGCGGCCGCCTCTTTCGCCTCTGCTTCGGCGAGCTCGCGCAGTTCGGCTTCTCGTTTCTCAGCTTGCTGCAGCCGGTGGTTAGCCTCGGAAATGCGGCGCGAGCCGGGGAACGCAGCCACGTATCCGCGCCACGCGCCACTCGCATCGCTCGCTTCCGCCTCGGCCCATCCCTTTTCTTCGGCACCGGCAGCGGCAAGCCGTTCCTGGGCCTGGCCGGCCAGTGACGACTGACCATGCTTCGAGAGAAAACGATTCCAGGCCGCGGAGGTGCCGGCCTTCGCTGCCGTATCGAAATCGAGGCGTGCCTGTTTCGCTTCCGCCTCGGTGCGCTCCACATCGGCGAGCCGGCGCTGCGCCTCTTCGGTGCGTCCATCCGGATGCTTCTTCAGATAGTCGCGCCAGGCGGCCGGAGTGCCGGCCGCGCCTGCCGCGATCCAATCACGCTGCTCGACTTCGTTCTTCCGCGCCCGCTGCAGTCGCTGGTTAGCCTCGGCGGTCCTGGCCGAGGCGGGGAAGGCGGCGGCGTACGAGGTCCAACCCTCGCTCGTATCCGCGGACTCCGCCTCCGTCCACGCCTTTTCCTCGGACGCCGCCCCGGCCAGACGTTCGCGCGCCTGATTGGCGAGTGACGAGCCGGCATGCCTGGACAGGAATCGCTTCCAGGCGGCGGACGTGTTGGTTTTCGCCGCCGTCCCGAAATCGACGGCGGCCTGCTCCTCCGCTTCGAACGCCGCGAGCTGTTCCCGCGCTTTCGCCGCGCGCTCGGAGCTGCCAAAGGCCGCGAGATAGTTTCGCCAGGCATCCGCGGATGCGGCGCTTTCGGCTGTGCGCCACGCGGCCGCTTCCGCTTCGGCCTGCTCCGCTGCGGCGAGGCGCCCCTTCGCTTCGTCGACGCGTCCATCCGGATGCTTCTTCAGGTAGTCGCGCCAGGCCGCCGGAGTACCGGCAGCGCCCGCCGCGATCCAATCGCGCTGCTCGGCTTCGCGCTTTCGAGCCTGCTGCAGCCGCTGGTTAGCCTCCGGGGTCCTGGCCGAGCGAGGGAAGGCGGTCGCGAACGACGACCAGTCATCGCTGGTATCCCGGGATTCCGCATCCTTCCATGCCTTTTCCTCGGACGTCGCGGCGGCGAGACGCTCGCGCGCCTGTTTGGCCAGCGATGACTGCCCATGCTTGGAGAGGAAGCGATTCCAGGCGGCGGAGGTATTCGCCTTCGTTGCAGTCTCGAAATCGACAGAGGCCTTTTCCTCCGCCTCGAACCCCGCCAGTTGCTCGCGTGCCTTTGCCGCGCGCTCGGAGCTGCCGAAGCTCGAGAGGTAGTTCCTCCAGGCATCGGCGGTTCCGCTCGTTTCCGCGTTGCGCCACGCGCTCGCTTCCGCTTCGACGAACTCCGCGGCGGCGAGCCGGCGTCTCGCTTCTTCGCCGCGTCCGTCGGGATGTTTCTTCAGGTAGTCGCGCCAGGCAGCAGGGGTGTCGGTCGCGCCCGCAGCGATCCAGTCGCGCTGCTCCAGCTCGCGCTTCTTCGCCGCGTCGAGCCGCTTCGCCGCGTCATCATGTCGAGGAGAGGAAGGGAAGACCGCGAGGTATTCGAGCCACGCATCGCTGGTCTCTTCGCCAGCCGCGCGCGACCACGCCTGCTCCTCGGCCGCGCGTTCCTGCAGAATGCCGAGGAATTCCTCGGCCTCCGCGGCGCGCTCGGACCGCGAGTACTTCTCGAGATAGCGCTGCCACGCCTCGATCGTGCCGGCACGCGCAGCGCTGTCCCATGCGCGATCCTCTTCTTCGCGCGCGGTCGCGGCGGCGAGCCGATTCTTCGCTTCTTCGATGCGCGGCGACGCTGCATTGCGTTCGATGAACTCGCGCCATGCCTTCGACGAATCGGTGCGCGCCGCTGTCGTCCACGCTTTCTCTTCCGCCTCGCGACGCCGGGCGGCGGCAAGACCTTCGCGCGCGCGCGCCGCGTCCTTTGCCTCCGGGTAGTTGCGAAGGAACTGTTCCCACGCGCCGGCCGAATCGGCCTTCGATGCATCATCGAACGCCCGCTGCTCCGCCTCCTCGGCCTCGATGCTCTCCAGCCGACGCCGCGCGCGCGACGAGAGATCGGACTCCGGATACTTCTGGAGGAACCTGTTCCAGGCCTCGGCGGTATCCGCGGCCGCGGCGTCGTTGTAATCCTTCTCCTCGCGTTGCTCGAGCTCCTTGCGCTTCGCGCGCGCCTGTGCCGCGAACGAGGAGCTCGGATATTTTTTGAGGAAGCCGCCCCATGCCTTCGGCGAGTCGGCCGCGAGCGCGCTCTCCCACGCGATCTGCTCCGAGCGCGAAGGCTTCGGCGCCAACAGATCCTGCATGTCGACGACGGCGGTCTTGTCGATGGTCGTGGCGACGTTGCCGAGCTCGCGTAGAGCCGCGGCGAACTCCGCCGCGCTCTGGAAGCGATCCTCTGGATCGCGCTGGATCGCGCGCATGATCGCGTCGCGCAGCTTCTTCGGAACGCGACCCGATGGATCGGTCTGCTCGAAGCCGCGCAGCTCGCCGGAGATGTGCGCGGCGATGATCGCGCGCGTGTCGCTGGAGCGGAAGGGAAGCGCCCCGGTGAGCAGCTCGTACATCACCACGCCGAGGGAGTAGAGATCGCTGCGCTGATCGACATCGCCGCCGAATTGTTCCGGCGACGCGTAGGTGACTTTGCCGATGAACTTGCCGGCGATCGTGAGGCTCTGCGAGGCCTCCATCGACTTTGCGATGCCGAGGTCGATGAGCTTGATCAGCGGCTTGTTCTCGGCGGTTTTCGTGAGCATCAGGTTGTCAGGGGAGATGTCACGATGGACGAGGCCGCGCTGATGGAGGTACTCCAGTGCGTCGAGCGTCTGGATGCCGATATCGACGACGCGATGCATTTCGAGCGTGGTGCCCGAGTTCGCCAGCACCTGACGGATGTTCAGTCCGTCGATGAACTCCATGACGATGTAGGCGGTGCCGCTGCTGGTGATGTCGAAGTCGAAGACGCGGGCGATGCTGGAGTGGTTGAACTGGTAGCCGCGACGAGCCTCGCTGAAGAACCGCGCTTTTTCGGCCTCGTTGTCCGAGTACTTGGCGGTCTTGATGACGCGGATGTCCTGAAGGTGCCGGTGGCGGACCTTATAGACGGAGCCCATCCCGCCCTCGCCCATTTTGTCGAGGATTTCGTATTTCGATTCGATTTCTCGATCGAGAGGGACCGCCATCGTCGCGAAGAGAAAGACGCTTTCCCTCTCATGATAGAGGAGTGAGGACGGATTCGTGCTCCGGACAGCACTGCCCGGCATACCCTTCGCACTGGATCGGGAATATGAGCAGTCCCATCAGTTTTCGATTGAAAACCAATGACGACGATTGACGAACCGACGACCCAGGTCGGGAAGGCGCACCAGCTTTCCCGGCGCGCCATCCTCATGCCTGCTTCGCCGATCCGGCGCCTCGCTCCGTTGGCGGATGCGGCGAAGGCGCGCGGCACGCGCGTGTATCACTTGAACATCGGGCAGCCCGATATCGAAACGCCTGCCGTGATGCGCGATCGTCTGCGCATGCTCGACGAGCGCGTGCTCGAGTACTCGCCTTCGACCGGCACGCCGGAGTTCCTCCGCTCGCTCAAGCACTACTACGGCAAGAGGGTCGGCGTTTCGCTCGACCTCTCGCAGATTCTCGCGACCACTGGCGGCAGCGAAGCGTTGCTCTTCGCTTTCATGGCCTGTGCGAATCCCGGCGACGAAGTGATGATGCTCGAGCCGTTCTACGCGAACTATCGCTCGTTCACGACGATGGCCGGTCTCGAGATCGTTCCGGTGACGAGCCGCGGCCGCGATGGTTTTCACATCCCCGCGCGCGACGCATGGGAGCGCGCGCTCACCGAACGCACTCGCGCCGTCGTGCTCTGCAATCCGAACAATCCGACCGGCACGGTCTACGCGCCCGACGAGCTGCGCATGATCGCGGACTTCTGTCGCGAGCATGGACTCTTCCTCATCTCCGACGAGGTCTATCGCGAGTTCGTGTATGACGGGAAGAAGGCGATGTCCGCGCTCGAGCTCGAGAACGCTGACGAGTTCGTGATCGTGGTCGACAGTCTCTCCAAGCGTTACTCCGCCTGCGGCATTCGCCTCGGCGCACTCGTGACGCGCAATCGCGAGATCTACGACGCCTGCTGGCGAATGGCCCAGGGGCGCCTATCGCCTCCGGGCATCGCGCAGTTCATCGCGGTCGGCGCGATGGAGCTTGGCGATGACTACACGCGCGACGTCGTTGCGGAATATCAGCATCGCCGCGACGTGCTGTTCGAGGGCCTCACGTCGATCCCCGGTGTCTTTCTCACGAAGCCGGAAGGCGCGTTCTACTGCGTGGCGAAGCTGCCGGTGGAAGATGCGAACGAGTTCGCATCGTGGCTGCTCTCGGATTTCCAGCACGACGGCGCAACCGTGATGATCGCGCCTGCCTCCGGCTTCTATGCCTCCGAGCTCGGCCGCAATGAAGTGCGGATTGCGTATGTGTTGAAGGAAGAGGATCTGAAAGCGGCAGTCGAAGTGCTGCGCGCCGCGCTGGCGCGTTATGCTTCGCGTCCATGAAATACTGGCTGATGAAGGTCGAGCCCTCGGCCTACGACATCAATGATCTGAAGCGCGACGGCACCACGAACTGGGAAGGCGTCCGCAACTACCAGGCGCGCAACTTCATGCGCGATGAGATGAAGAGCGGCGACAAGGTGCTGTTCTACGCATCGAACGCCGACCCATCCGGAGTGACGGGCCTCGCCGAAGTGAGCAAAGAGGCGAGGCCGGAGCCGAAGGATCCGACGTGGTGCATGGTTGAGATCCGCTACGTGGATACATTCTCCGAAGTCGTGTCTCTCGAAACGCTCAAGAGCACCAGGGGGCTGGAGAACATGCTCGTGACGAAAAAGGGAACGCGCCTCTCGATCCAGCCTGTGACGAAGAGCGAATACGACATCGTCGTGAAGCTGGGGAAGAAGAAGACATCGTGATTGAGGTCGTCCAGGACGACATCACGAAGCTCGCCGTCGACGCCATCGTCAACGCCGCGAATTCCTCTCTCCTCGGCGGCGGCGGTGTGGATGGCGCGATTCATCGCGCGGCAGGCCCGCAACTGCTCGAGGAGTGTCGCAGGATCGGCGGCTGCCCCACAGGCGAGGCGCGGATTACGGGCGGTTATCGGCTCCCGGCGAAATTCGTGATTCATACAGTGGGCCCCGTCTGGAATGGCGGGACGCGCAATGAGCCGGCGCTGCTCGCGTCGTGCTATCGCAACAGTCTCGCGCTCGCACTGCAGCATGGTGTGAAGACGATTGCGTTCCCAGCAATCAGTTGCGGTGTGTATGGCTATCCGATTGACGGGGCGTGCGCGATCTCGGTGCGTGAAACGAGAGCGTTCTTATCCGAACACGAGGTCATCGAGCGCGTACTGTTCGTTGCATTCGGCAACGATGTGTTCGATGCCTGGCGCGCTGCAATGGTCATCTGACCATCGTCTGCTGTTCGGCGGTCACTGACGCCGGGCTGTGCGAGCAACAGGATGACTCCGTCAATTGGGAGGAGTCATCAATGAAGAAAATCGCACTACTTCTTGTGATGGTCGCGTTCTTCTGTACAACCGTGCTTGCACAGACGACGCGTACCCGGGCCGTTGGCCGCGCGAAGGCCGATCCTCTCGCGCTGACCGCGGCCAAGTCGACACTGCTCGCGAAGTACTCGCAGGCAGAGCTCGAGAAGGGAGTCTACGTCGGACAGAATTTCTGTCTTGCCTGCCATTCATCGAAAGCGTCCTACAGAGAGACCAATCACGCCAGTTTCATTCGGCGTCCACTGGAGCAGTTCTCACTGGTCGCCGGTAAAGGTGTCATTGCCGACTATGACGGCAACAAGATCGACGACTTCCGCCAGGGGCTCGACTTCAACACGATCAGCTCTCCATTCGATGCGTACAAGCCGAATGCACCGAAGTTGTCCGTCGAGGGCGGCACGTACTTCGTGACGGTGGGCTCATTGAAGATGCCGGTCAACTTCACGCTGGCTGGACAGCGCAACGGAAGCGCGCAGCGCTACGTCGTGAAGGTCCCCGTGACGGATACGCAGAGCAAGCTGTCGGTCGACAACTACTTTGCTCCGATTCAATACACACCGGCGACCGGCTGGTCTGCCTACAATCCGACTCGCTGGTATGACGCTGCCAATGCGCCGAAATTCGCAGCAGGAATCGGCGCGGCCTCGCTCGTCGCAGCGAACGGCCCGTCGAGCCATGGCGGCGGCTGCATCGGTTGCCATACGCCAGGACTGAAGAACGAAGCGAAGACTGCGGCTGGCGAGTTCGCGCCGAACATCACACCGGCGGTTCTCTATAGCAACGACGATCCATCCGTCGTCGACTATGAGGCCGATGGCGAGATGGAGCTGATGAACATCGGCTGCGAGAACTGCCACGGCCCGGGCTCCATGCACGTCATGGCCGGGGGAGATGCATCGAAGATCGTCAATCCTGCAACGCTGACCAAGCAGCAGCAGACGGAAGTCTGCGCACAGTGCCACATCACTTCGACGTCAGTACCGAATGGCTCATTCAATTGGCCGTACAACGACGCGACAAATACGCGCTGGACGCCGCAGGACTCGAAGAACGGTCTTGCGCTGTCACAGTTCTACAAGATGGGCGGCAATCTCTGGCCCGATGGCAAGCACTACAACGGAGGCCGTCCGTTCAATGCGTACTCGACCTCTGCGCATGCGAATTTTGCTGCGCACACGCTGAGCTGCCCTGATTGCCACAATCCTCATGCGGAAGGTGAGGGCATGCTGCTCCGCGAGAGCGTCGTCGCCGATGGCTACACCATCAAGACATCGGCCGAGGACAATTCATTGTGTCTGTCGTGCCATGCGAAGTACGGTCCGTTCGCCGGCTTCACACGCGGCGACGTCTATGACGCGCAGCAGGGCAAGCTCGAGGCACAGGACAAGATCGCCAAGACCGTCGAGGCACATACGCATCATCCGTACGCGCCGGAACGCATCATGGGTCTGTCGCGGTGTATCGGTTGCCATATGACCTCCGCGAGCGGTCACAACTTCGAGGCGCTGTCGCCGGAGCTGACACTCCAGTACAGCGAGAAGGGGATGGCCAACTCGTGCGCCAATGGCTGTCATAACACCAACGTCAACATCTTCAACCTCGGAATCAAGACCACGACGACGTACAACGCGCCGTTCGATCTCTCGCTGGCCAAGGCTCTCAAGCCGTATTTCGGCGAGGGTGGAACGTGGTGGAACACGAAGCCGTAAGAGGGGACGTGGCAATGGAGAGCGGACGAGGTGTCCGCTCTCCAGCAGCGACCGATCTCTCGCCATCCCGAGCGAAGTCGAGGGACCTCGCGTGTGTGGGAGGCGCGCGACATGATCGTACCGCCCGCCCACCCGGGTCCCTCGACTTCGCTCGGGATGACACCCACTCAAAATGTGTGATCACCGCGACGCGCGGCGCTTGACGCTGCGTGTCGCGGTTGTCGTGTACGTGCGCCCGCTGTTCGCGGGGATATCGATGAATGATGGTGTGAAGCCGGGCATCGAAAGCCGGATCGTTCCGCTCGGGGTGCATGTCGGATCGGCGGCGGAGATCGTCACGCGATATCCGTCATCGGTCATATAGACGACCAGCGGCGCGCTCGCCGTCAGCCCGTTGAACGACCCTGCGCGCCAGAATGCGATTCCTGTCGCATTGGTGCGCCGGTCGCGTGCTGCGGACACATACGAGTCATTCTGCAGAATCGCGATCGGGTTCGCGGCAGCCCAACTCTGCATTGCACCCGCGCTCACATTCGGCACGATCACATACTCGTCGTGTCCGCCGGCGGCGTAGGCGCCGTGATCGATCGAGAGTGTCAGAAATGATTTCGTGATCGTGGAGGAGTCCGAGGAGCCGCCCAGCGCGGCCCACGTTCCGGAGCGTGTCGGGCGCGAGATCATGAGAGCTTCGCGGTTCGGAACGAGGTAGCCGATGTTCTCGCACCAGAACCAGCCATTGCCTTGTATGAGCGGAGAGGCGGGATCGTGCAGCGGCCATTGGTTGACGACCGTCTCGACATGATTGGCGGTCGGACAATTGATCGAGCTCGTCAGGAATGCAATGGAGTCGTCAAAGAAGAACCACGCCTTGTTCGCCGTCAAGGAGGAGTTGAGCGGTGCGAGCTGCATGGCCGAGACGCCGTTGCGGCCGTCGCCCGTGCCCCCCGCGAGTGCGCGAGTGCCGAAGCCGTACGACGCGTCCGCGGCATCCGATTTGAGCTCGACGGTGATTCCGGGCAGGCGTGTCCAGTCGAGGGCCGGCCACACTGCGCGCCCGAAGTAGTCATCGTCATCGAGCACAAGATAGAGCCGGCCGTCCGATTGACGCGAGCCCAGAAGATTCTCGTTGTTGGTCTTCTCACCGGACTTCGTGCGCGAGGAGAACATCTTGATCGATGCGAACCAGCCGTCCTTGCGGTGGACGGTGTAGTCGCTCGACCAATAGTGGCGGTGTCCGGTGAGCGAGGCCGGCGCCCAGTTGCGTTCCGCGATCGTCGCAAGGCCTGCCAACTCCGGTGTGACGGTCCCCTGCCACGATTGGAGCATGCGCGCGGCGGCGCCGCGGATCTCGTCTCGCCGCGGTGAGTCGAAACCGGCAGCTTCGATGAGCGCCGCAAGTCCCGAATAGCCGCTGGTCGTTGGGCGTACGACCTCACGCCCGGTGACCGACGCGTCGAAGTAATTGCCGTAGAGCGTCCACGCAATGCCTTCGGCAATGTAATTGGCCACTGCATTCAATGACTGGGCGGGATAGGTGAATGACGTTCCGCGCGTGATCAATGCGTAGCGCGCAATCTCATCGGCGAACGCGGCTCCGTATGCGCCGTTGTAGAGCTGCGGTCCGTGCTGTTGGAACGCGTAATCCGGCTTGATGCCGTCGCCGTTCACCACAGGCATTGCGGCGGAAGCCATTGCATCGCGGACTGCATTGAGGATGGCCGCGTCGTCGCGCAGCAATGCGAGCGCGAGATGCGTATCGCATGACGCGACGAGATTTTCGCCGACAGGCACTGGTCCGACGAGCGCGCGTGCCGTGGGGGAAAGACCGATGTGAACGGTGAGCGTCGCGACGCAGTCGTCATAGACCTTCTGACTGATGTCGCCGCGCATCAGCACGAGCGTCGGACCGAGGTCGAGAGGAATGCCGAGGGACCAGAACCACCAGTTGCCATTCGGCGGTGTGGTGACGCCATAGAACTTCGGAACGTAGGCCAGCCCCGACTCGAGTGCAGCGCGTAGTTGGGGATCGTTGTACAAAGGCTGGCCCGCCGTGCGGTATGCCTTGGCCATTGTGCTGAGTCGCCGGACGTGATCCCACGGAGACCAGGTGCCGCTCGGTGTCTCGCCGTAGTTGAGATCGCTCCAGCTGCCATCCGCCAGGAGATGGCCCGGCGCGATGTACCAGCGCACTGTATCGACGGTTGCGCCGAGAGAGACTTGCATGCGAGGAGCGCTGCGATCGGCCCCGGCGGCTGTGTAGAAGCCGATGTACTGCTGGCGCACGACATCGAGGTCGGAAGCGAGCAGAGGCGTGGTGAGGAACGCGAGGAGGAGGACGAGGGAGCGCAAGTCATGTTGCGAAACGCTGGAGGGAAAGGGTTTTAGTTCCTGTGCCCCGTCTGTCCGGGAGCGCGAAAAGCGAAATGCAGAATGCAGAATTCAGAATGCAGAATGCAGAATGAAGACCGAGGCGCCCAAGTTGCGTGGGTTTCATTCTGAATTCTGGGGCTTCGGGCTTTTCAGTGGGTAAACGGCTGATGATTGACAAAGCTCGGATCTCTCGTCATCCCGAGCGTAGTCGAGGGACCCGGGTGGGCGGGAGGCGCGCGACATGAGTTCCGTACCACAAGCCCACCCAGGTCCCTCGACTTCGCTCGGGATGACGAGAGATCGGTCGCTGCAGAATCACCCACTGCCCGAAGCCCCTGTGCCTACGCCAACACCTTGTCCAGCTCGTTGGTCGCGTCGAATCCCTCGAAGTACTTCCCCATCAGCTTCACGGCGATCCACAGCTCGACCACGATCACTGCCACGGATGGGATCGTTGCCACCGCGAGAAATCCGGGGCTGCCTGCGAAGAATCGATTCGCGATCAGGAACGCCGGCAGCAACACGACTGCGGCAGGAATGACCGCGATCGCCAGCACGATCAGATTCACGACTGCCATCACGAGGCGCTGTCCGACGACGGCGGTGCCGCGTGGCTCTTCCTTTGAGCGCAACGCCCATGCGGGGAAGAGCAGCATCGCTGCATTGCGCAGCGTAATGAGCATCGCGCAGAGCGGGATGATGAAGATGAACGCGATCACCATCGTTTGCGGCGTGACGTAACGCGCGAGCAGGCCTTCGGTGCGATGCCCCTGGATGTAGATGGCAGTGACCGCCATGAACAGCAGCTCGAGGATCGAGATCACGATCACCGGCGCGGCAAGCTCGGCCGCGACCAGCCGCTCTCCGGGAAGCGGGAACGTCTTGAGCGCGTCGATGCGCTGAATGTCGAGCCGCAGATCCATTCCGATCGCGTTCGCGCCGATCAGCGGCACGAGGAGGCAGAGGAAGAGCATCATCGCCGCAATGAACCTTGCCCCGTTCGGAATGAAGTAACCCTCGCCGGCGATGAACGTCATCGACGCGACCAGCATGATCACCGGCATCATCCCGATGCGCAGCGACGCGATGAGATTCTTCCAGATGATCGCAATCTCCGGCGGCCCCGACTCGGCGAGCCGGAACGGCGCGGGAAGGCGTTTGAACGCGACCCATTGTCCCGACTGCTGGCTCTGCGAGCGCGCGATCGCATTCGCCTTGCGCTGTGAGAGCTCGATCGATCCTTCGCGGAAGTTCACATCGACTGACGACGCGATCATGAAGCAGACGAATCCGAACAGCGTCAGCACCGCGAACGCAGTCAATCGCGACTGCAGCGGAACGCCAGGTAGTACTGCGAGCGCGAAGAAGCGTGGGAAGTACAACAGCGCGTGGATCCACGGCGTATCGAAGGTTCCCGCTTCCTTCGCCATCCACGAGATGCTGCCGAGGATGGAGAGAACGGCGATGAGCCGGACGGTGAAGCCGATGCGGAACGCCCGCAGCCGCGCGCGGACCTGCTCCATCATCATCATGTAGAGCGAGAGCGAGCCGAAGATGAACCACATCCCGATCATGTTCTTGGAACGCGACATGAAGAACGTGGCGATCGCGGAGCTGATCAGCAGTTGCAGCTGCGCACGAAGAAACTTGTAGAGCAGGATGTCGCGCCGTTTGAGCGGGCTGGGGAAGAGGAACTGAATCTCCGCCTCGCTCAGCTCGACGCCGCCGCGGCACGAAGGCCACGCCAGCACGGCGACGAGAATCACGAACACGATTCCCGCGGTGATGTTCACCGCGAGCTCGCTCGTTCCGAACATCTTCTGAAAATGCACCGAGTTCTTCGAGACTCCGCGGCCGAGGACGAAATAGAAGTAGGCGATACCGGCGAGCGCCGAGATCGCATAGCGCGCGTTCCGCAGCTTGCGGATGGAGAGCAGAATCCGGTTCTTCGCGGAGACGAAGGCGATGTAGGCGAGGGCGCTCGTCACTTCGCCGCGACCTCTTCGCTCGTGATCTTGAGGAACGCCTCTTCCAGCGATACCTCGCTGCGGCCTTGGGCGATGCGCCACTTGAGATCCTCGATCGGACCGTAGGCGACGGACTTGCCGTTCTGAATCACGAGGATCGAATCGCACAACTCTTCGACGAGGTGGAGCAGATGCGAGGAGAGGATGATCGACGCGCCCTCCTTCGCGCGCCGCGCGATCGACTCTTTCATGCGGCGGATGCCGAGCGGATCGAGTCCGGTCAGCGGTTCGTCGAAGATCATCACCGACGGCTGATGAAGAAAGCCGCAGGCGATCATCAGCTTCTGTTTCATGCCGCGCGAGAGCTCGGCGGGCATCGCCTTCCGTTTGTCCTGCAGGTCGAACTCGGTGAGGAGCGGCTCCATCCCCGCGCGGAAATCGCGCGTGCCGTAGAGGCGACCGATGAATTGCAGATGCTCTTCGACGCTGAGGTAATCGAAAAGACGCGGCTCATCGGGAAAGAAGGCGAGCCGCCGCTTGGCTTCGACGCCATCCTCGCTGACGTCGAATCCGCTGATGCGGATCTGGCCGGACGAAGGCGGATGAATGCCCGCGATGGCGCGCAGCGTGGTCGTCTTCCCCGCGCCGTTCGGCCCGACGAGTCCGAGGATCTCGCCTTCCTTGACGGAGAAGGAGAGGTCGCTGACGGCAGGGAAGTCGCCGTAGCTCTTCGAGAGGGAGTGGACTTCGATTGGGTGCATGTTTGTGAATGATACGGAAAGTGGGCGGTGGGGTTCTGGGTACTGGGGTGCTGGGGCACCGGGGCACTGGGTGGATCGGTGGATCACCCACCCAGCGCCCCAGCACCCTCGCGCCCGCCCCCGTCTCCCCGGGCATCTTTCATGAATGATCACTCCGCTTCCGTGGAAGCCCATCGCTCTCGTTACCACCACGACGACGATCCTGCTCTCCCTGCTGCTTCTCCCCGCGTGCTGTTGTGTTCGCGGCGTGGCGCCGGCGGCCGGGCCTCCGCCGGTCTCGCACATTCCTGAGATCGGGACCGAGCCGATTCCGACTCCGAAGGAGGCGGAGGCGAAGGCGCCCACCGATGCGCAGATGGTCAACGTCGACTTTCATTTCGACGAATTCATGTTCCTCCGCATCCATCGTTTGCGCGGACAGATGGAATCGAAGCAGCCGGGCGCGCCGCTGAATTTCGATGACAAGACGAGCTTCGTCATGCGCGTCGACACGGGGGAGGTCGGCATGACGACGCCGAGTCTCGACCGGCTGATGAACGATTACGTCTTCAATTACCCCAACCCGCCGCTGCACCATCTGCACATTACGATGCAGGGGAAGCAGCTCGTGCAGTCGGGCTTCATCCATAAGATCGTCGATATCCCGTTCACCATGTGGGCGGATGTCTCCGCGTCCGATGGGAAGATTCGCATTCATCCGACGAAGATCTCGATCTGCGGCATCAACGGGATCGGACTGCTGAAGGCCGTGGGGATGACGCTGCAGAAGATGCTGGCGTTGCCCAAAGAGCGAGGCGTCAGTGCGGAGAAGAACGACATGCTGCTCGATCCGCAGAAGTTGCTCCCGCCGCCTCAGATCGAGCTGCACCTCGCCGGTGTGCGGGTCGAAGGAGACGAGCTGGTGCAGATCTTCGATGCCGGAAAGCATCTCCCCCCGCTCACCCCACGCCATCCGGAACAGAAGAACTGGATGTACTACAAACACGGCACACTGCGCATGGGCAAGCTGCTGATGGTCGACGCCGACATGCAGGTGACCGACCTCGATCCGAAAGATCCCTTCGATTTCTTCATCGACCGCTACAACGATCAGCTCGTCGCAGGCCACACGAACAATCAGCCGGATTATGGGCTGCTCGTGTTCATGAAGGATTTCGATGATCTTGGAAAGACGGATGCGGGGATACGCGGGCTCGCGGGCTCGCGGTGATGGGACGCCGGCAAACCGCGCGCCCGCGCGCCCGCGTACCCCCCGCCCCCATCACACACCATATGTGACAACCTCGCTACCGCCCTGATCACGACAACGCGCACGATCCCGGCGTGCGATCGCCGTCTTACGGCTTCGAGCTCTTCGATGACTGTGGCGCATGCAAATGGCGCAATGAGCTCTTCTTCTGCAATTTCGATCCGGCGACGTTGAAGATCTTCGAGAACTTCACGTTCACCAACGTTTATCCCGAAGGCGCCGTCTTGTACGCAGAAGGGCAGCCGCCGCGCGGCGTCTTCCTCATGTGCCACGGCATCGCAAAGCTCAGCATCTCGTCGGGTGACGGCAAGACGCTCATCACCAAGATCACGACGCCCGGCGAGCTCCTCGGTCTCAGCAGTGCGCTATCGGGGCATCCCTACAAGGCGACCGCGGAGACGATCGAACCGTCGCAGGTGAACTTCATCCGCCGCGAGGATTTTCTGCGCTTCATCGGAGAGCACCATCCCGTGTGCGGCAACGTCATGCGCCAGCTCACGATCGATTGCGAGACGGACGAAGACCACATCCGCGCGATTGGTCTGTCGCATTCCGCGGCGGAGAAGCTGGCAAATCTCCTACTCTCCTGGTGCGCGGATCATGGAAAACCATCTGAGGCGGGCATTCGCGTACAGATGCTGATGACGCACGAGGACATCTCACAATTGATCGGCAGCTCGCGCGAGACAGTCACGCGGCTTCTCAAGGAGTTTCGCGAAAAGAACCTGATCTCGATCAAGGGCTCGACCCTCACGGTGCACAATCGCGCCGCGCTCGAGGCGCTCGTGCTTTTGTGACGCAACTCACGACTGAGCCGTGAGCGATGGCCCTGCAACGGATCGCCCAGGCCACTACCTTCTTCGTATGACACTCGAATGCGAAGTTGTCCCTCTTGCGGAGCGTTCTCTCGCAATCATCCTGCAGATGTTCCCCCAGGCCGTCGATGTGCTCGACGAAGCCGGCATCCTCTTCTGCTGCTACGGTGCGCGTGCCTTGCGGGACGCCGCTGCTGCCGCGGGATACAGGCCCGATGAGCTCATCGCGAGGATCACCGCGAGGCCGCCGGCTGCGAATGCGATCGATTGGATGCAACGCCCGCTTGCCGATCTCACGGAGTACCTGACAGCAGATCACAAAAGGATCGCGCTCGAGGCGATCCCGGCGCTTCGCGAGCGCATCGAGCGGGAGATTCACAGCAATCCCGGCGTTCCGGAGTTGAGGCGGATGAAGATTCTCTTCGATGACATGGCCGCCTCGATCACGATGCACATGGCGCACGAGGAACGCGATCTGTTTCCATGGATCGCGACGGCTGAGAATCCCGGCACGCGCGGGATCCGCTTCGGGCAGCGCGTGCTGCGCGAGCACGTTGAGCACAAGGAAACGTGCGATCAGCTCCGCACACTAGGCGAGCTCGCGGGCCGCGTGCGGATCGATCACGGCGAGCTCTATGCCGCCGTGCAAAAATTCGCAAGCCCGATTCGCCAGCACATTCATCTCGAGAACAACGTGCTCTATCCGCGGGTGATCGAGGTGGAGAACCGGAGCAGGCAGCAGGTAGCAGACAGCAGACAGCAGGCAGCAGACAGCAGGAGCCTGTCCTCCTGAGATCGGGCTTTCAGCGGGTAATCTGCGACTGAGAGAGAAACCAAGGCACGCGATCGCAAGCCGCCGTCATCCCGAGCGAAGTCGAGGGACCGGGGTGGGCGGGCGGTACGAAGATCATGTCGCGCGCCTCCCACACACGCGAGGTCCCTCGACTCACGCTCGGATGACGAGGATCGGTTATCGACATGACGCGCGGAGCGCCACCTCAATTCTGAATTCTGAATTCTGAATTCTGCATTTTTCATTTTGCATTTTGCTTTTGATTTTCTTCATCCCCGCTGTCTGCTGCCTGCTGTCTGCTGTCTGCTGCCTGCCGCCTGCCTGCCCCCCCGTTCATCCGTCACATCCGCGCTGTGCCGCGCTCACTGTGCTCTCATCGGCCCCGGCTTTATCAATGAGCCATGACTCGAGTCGCGACACACGAAGAACCCATTGGAATTGCCGCGGCGCGGCATCGTGGAATGCGCGAGTTGTTCGAGGATCTTGGCCTCGACTATTTCTGCGAGGGGAATCTCTCCATTGATGAGGCCATTGCAGGTGCGGGTCTCGATTCCCGCACGCTCCGCTCGCGCATCGAAGGGCTCTCCGCAGCCCGCGCTGGTCCCAACTGGCCTGATGAGCCGCTTTCCGCTCTGCTCGGCCATTTGGAGAATGAGGACCACGCGGCGGTGCGGAAGGCGATGTTCCGCGCAGCAATCCTCTTTGGCGAGGCCTGTCACACCCGTGGCGACCGCCGCCTGTTTTCCATACGCATGACCTTTCGTGATCTGAGCTCCGAGGTGATCGTGCATATGGAACATGAGGAGCTCATGCTCTTCCCGGCCATTCTGGCGCTGGAAGTTGCGTGGATTCGCGGAGAGGCGCCATCGACCACGATCGAGGGTGGCATCCGCGCCGCGGCAGCTCGTTTCGTGAAAGAGCATGCGACGATTGCCTGGCATCTCGAGACATTGCACCGGCAGCGGCTCGAGGCGGAGCCGGATGGCGCGAACGCCGAGCTGTTCGCGCAGCTCGAGCGCGTCGAGCGCGCGCTGCACCAGTCGATCAATCTCGAGAACTACGTTGTATTTCCTCGCGCGATCGCGCTAGAGGACGCCGTCGCGCAATTCGCAAAGGAGGGTACTCATGAGTTTTCTCACTCGCTTTGACCGCTTTGATCCTTTCGACGAACTGATGACGCTCCGCAATCGAATGGATCGCATCATGTCGCGTTTCACCGGCGAGCCGGACGAAGAGCTCTTCACGACGAAATGGGCGCCGACCGCCGATGTCGTCGAGACGAAGGACGCGATCATCATCAAGGCCGAGCTCACTGGTATGACCGAGAAGGACATCAACGTCGAGCTCGAGAACGGAGTTCTGACACTCAAGGGCGAGCGGACGCTGGAGAAGGAGACGGAGGAGAAAGGCTATCGCCGCATCGAGCGCTCGTATGGCACATTCAATCGCTCCTTCACGCTGCCGCCTCATGCCGACACGAAGAACATCAACGCCGTGTACAACAACGGCCTGCTGGAGATCACGATCCCCAAGAAAGAAGAGACGAAGCCGAAGGCGATCCACGTCGATGTGAAGAAGAAGTTGACCGCCGCGGCGTGAGGCAGACAGCCGGCAACCGGTGATCGACAGCCGCTAGGGGGCGGGCTTGCGGTTCTCCACCGCGAGCCCGCAAGCCCGCGAGCCCTCGTACCCACAGAGGACAAAGATGAACACGCACGCCAAGCCCCTCGGTGGTCCGCTCTTCACGCGCGGCTTCAACGTCCTGCTCGCGGTCGGCGCGATCGGAATCGCGATGATCCTCTGGCGGCTCTTCGCCGGACTCGGCGCGACCACCGCGATGTCCGACGGCTATCCCCTCGGACTGTGGATCACGTTCGACGTCGTGGTCGGCACCGCGCTCGGCTGCGGCGGTTATGCAGTGGCGCTCGTCGTTTACATCTTCAACCGCGGGCACTATCACCCGCTGGTTCGCCCCGCGATTCTGACGAGCGCCCTCGGCTACTCCATTGCCGGCGCGTCGGTCTTCATCGACATCGGCCGCTGGTGGAACATCTGGAAGGTGCCTCTCTACTTCCGGCACTGGAACTTCAATTCCGTGCTGCTCGAGGTGGCGCTCTGCATCATGGCGTACGTCGTGGTGCTGTGGCTCGAGCTCTCACCTGCGGTCTTCGAGAAGTTCGGCAGGCGAACGCCGGCGGTTCTCGAGAAGGGTCTGATCTGGATCATCGCCCTCGGCATGCTCCTGCCGACGATGCATCAGTCCTCGCTCGGCGCCCTCATGCTTCTGGCGGGCCCGAGGCTGCACAGGCTGTGGTTCACGCCGTGGCTGCCGCTGTTCTTCCTCGGGACAGTGCTCGCGATGGGCTATGCGGTCGTCGTGTTCGAGTCGGTGTTCTCCTCGCTGGTGTTCAAGCGGAAACCGGAGACCGCGATGCTGTTGAGCATTCAGAGGATCGCCGCGTGGTGTGGCGTACTCTTCGTGTGCGCGCGGCTCGTCGATCTCGCGATGCGCGGCGATTTCACATACGCAATGCGGCTCGATCTCTACGGCACCTTCTTCTGGATCGAGAATCTGTTGTTCGTGCTGCCGGCGCTGATGGGAACGGACAATCTCTTCCGCAGCGCTGTCGTGCTTCTCATCGGAGGCGCGGTCTATCGGTTCGATACCTTCCTTCTGGCCTTCGATCCGGGGCCAGGGTGGCACTACTTTCCATCCGTGCAGGAGATGCTGATCAGCATCGGCCTGGTAGCCATCGAGCTGGCGCTGTATGTGGCGATCGTGAAGAGGTTTCCGATTGTGACGGCAGCAGGCAGCGGACAGCAGGCAGCAGACAGCAGGTAATCACGTCATCCTGAGCGTGAGCGAACGACCCCTCGGTCTCGGAAGGAGGAACCAGAAGCGAAATGCAGAAGGCAGAGTGCAGAATGTGCAGAATAGGGAATTGAGGACTATTGAGTGGGTAACTCCGACTAACTCTCGATAACCGAGCCCCCGTCATCCCGAGCGAAGTCGAGGGACCCGGGCGGGCGTGTGGTACGGAACTCATGTCGCGCGCCTCCCGCCCACCCGGGTCCCGCGACTACGCTCGGGATGAGGAGACGCTTCGCGCGTCATTGTTCATTCTGAATTCGCATTCTGAATTCTGCATTTCGCTTTTGGTTCTCCCTTTCGAGCTCGAGCCACCCTCGCCCCTCTCAGGATGACCGTTGGCGCGCGCATCCTCCTGCTGTCTGCTGTCTGCTGTCTGCTGTCTGCTGCCTGCTGCCCGCCCGCTCCCCCGACACGCCCCTACGTACACCTCATCACCCTTCATGCGTGATCGCCTCGCTACTAAACGCACTGCTGCAACGCTACGTTAGGGGCGGGGGACCACTCCGATGCGTGCCGCAATCCGCCTCATTCTCGCCGCCGCCGTCCTGCTGATCGGCGGTGGCGTCTTCGCTGAAACACTCGACAATGCCACCTGCCTCGGCTGCCACGACAAGGTGGACGCCGCGAAGTTCTCGAATTCCATCCATGGATCGCTGCAGTGTGCCGACTGTCACTCCGACATCGCGGAAGCGCCGCACGACAAGCCGCCGAAGAAAGTCGATTGCAGCACTTGCCACAGTGAGGTCGTCTCGGCATGGACGAACAGCGTCCACGCCGCGAGCACGACGGGGAAGGCGCCGCACTGTCTCGACTGCCATGGCGCGCCGCATGAGATTCTGCCGTCCAGCGACAAGGGGTCGAAGACGAATCACGCGAACATCCCTGTGACGTGTGCAAGGTGTCACGGCCAGAAATTCGTCATCGAGAAAGCGGGCCTGACGACGCAGCCTGCGGCGTCGTATCAGGACAGCGTGCATGGCCGCGCGGTGCACAACGGCTCTACGAAAGCCGCTGTCTGCACCGACTGCCATGACGCGCACCTGGTCCTGCGCGGCAACAATCCGCAATCAGGCATCTTCAAGTTCAACGTGCCGCGGACGTGCGGCAAGTGTCACTCCGCGATCGCGGCAGCGTATGGGAGAGGGATTCATGGCAAGGCGCTGCAGCACGGCAATTGGAGCGCGCCGGTCTGTACCGATTGTCACGGCATTCACGCGATCTCGAAGACATCCGATGCCAGCCGCGGCCCGCGCGCGAGCTGCCAGCGCTGTCACGAAGGGGTACGCCTGACGCGCGAGTTCGCGGTGCCGGGTGACCGCGCCGAGACGTACGCGGCGAGCTATCACGGCATGGCGCGCAAGGTCGGTTCGAGCGTCGCTGCCGATTGTGCGAGCTGCCACGGCGCCCACGAGATCCTCCCCTCGAACGATCCGCGCTCGTCGATCAATCCCGCGAACCTGCCGAAGACTTGCGGCAAGTGCCACCAGGGCGCGCAGGCGAATTTCGGCCAGGGCAAGGTTCACTTGATGGCCAACGACGTGAGCGATACGCCATCGAAGGCTCTGACGTGGATTCGCTGGATCTACATCGTATTGATCGTGCTGACGATCGGCGGGATGGGCCTGCACAACGTCGTCATCTGGGTGCACAAGGCGCGGATGAAGCGCAAGGCGCGCCATGGGCGAACGGTGACGCGGATGAATCTCAACCAGCGGCTGCAGCACGGCACGCTCGTGATCAGCTTCACGGTGCTCGTCGTCAGCGGCTTCGCCCTGATCTGGCCGGACTCGTGGCTGGGTCAGGCGTTCTTCACGGAAGCGGTCCGCCGCTGTGTCCACCGTACCGCTGCCGTGATCATGATCATCCTGGGGCTCTATCACATGGCGTACATGGTGGGGACGAAGGAAGGCCGTAAGGGGCTGCGCGACTTCTGGTTCCGCTTCAAAGACCTCGGCGATGCCTTCGGCACGATGCGTTATTACCTGGGCCTCTCCGATAAGAAGCCGGAGTTCGGCCGCTTCAGTTACGCCGAGAAGGCGGAGTATTGGGCCGGTATGTGGGGCACTGTGGTCATGGCCATTACAGGCCTCCTGATCTGGTTCAACGTGGCAACGACGGCGTTGATGCCGCGCTGGTGGATCGACATCGCGACGACGGTTCACTTCTTCGAAGGAATCCTGGCGACGCTGGCCATCATCGTATGGCACTTCTATCACGTCATTTTCGACCCCGACGTCTATCCGATGAACTTCGCATGGTTCGACGGAGAGATGACGGAGGAGCATTACAAAGAGGAGCACGGACTCGATGAGGAGACAATCGGATCTGGTGCTGATTCACCCGCCGAGCGTCTTTGATTTTCGCGACCGGACCATCTTCTATGGTCCGGTCAGCGATGTCATCCCGAGCTCGCCGGTCTTCGAGATGTACCCGATCGGGTTTCTCACGATGGCGGCGTACCTGCGCCGCCATGGCTACCGGGTCCGCATCATCAATCTCGCGTTGCTGATGATGCGCAGCCGCCGCTTCGATCCGGAGCAGGTGCTGCGAAACGTTAGGCCGAAGCTGTTCGGTATCGACCTGCACTGGCTGCCGCACGCACACGGCGGTCCGGCTGTCGCAGCGCTGTTGAAGCGCTTACATCCCGACATCCCAATCGTCTTCGGCGGAATCTCAGCGACGTACTTTCATCGCGAGCTGATCGAAGACCCCTCGGTCGACTTCGTATTGAGAGGTAGCGTAACGGAACCATCGCTGCTGTCACTGATGCAACAGCTGGTTGGGGAGAAAGACTTCGCCAGGGTCCCCGGCTTGACATGGAAAGGAGCTCCAGTGGGTGGACAGGCGCCTCGCCTGTCCGGCGAGCCGGAAGACGAGCCATCCTCATCCATTCGAGTCAATCCGCCCGCCTGCCTCCCGCCAACGCTCGACGAATTCGACGTCGACGCCGGTATGCTCATCCGCGACGTCGTAGGTCATCTCGACTTCTGGTCCACAGTCCCGTTCCACGCATTCTGGCGGCACCCGATTACAGCAGTGTTCACGGTGAGGGGCTGCCTGCACCGCTGTGTGACATGCGGCGCATCCGGCTCGGCGTTCGAGCGCTTCATGCCGGGCCGCTATCCGCTGCTGCGCAGTCCGCAGCGAATCGCGAAGATGGTGAGCGAGCTCGCATCGTTCTCGAGAGCTCCGATCTTCATCGTCGGCGATCTCCGCGACGGGGGAGAGCGGTACGCGAACGATGTTCTCGACGCGCTGTCGGGGAGACGGGTGTCGAACCGCATCATTTTCGAGTTCTTCTCACCCCCATCCCGCGACTTCATCGCCAGAATCGCTGGTGCAGTCAACAGTTGGGGAGGCGAGCTCTCGCCCGAGAGTCACGACGAGGCGATTCGCGCGCGCCTCGGCAAGGCGCAATACACGAATGAGGAAATGCTCGAATCGATCGAGGCGATGCTCGCCGCGCGTTGCGAGCAGCTCGATCTCTTCTACATGATCGGCTTACCGCTGCAGACATGGCGAAGCGTCATGGAAACGGTCGATGCAATCGAGTGGATCTTCCAGCGAACAGACCGCCGCGTCTCGGCGTTCATTACGCCAATGGGCCCATTCATCGATCCCGGAAGCGATGGTTTCGAGCTGGCCGAGTCGCGCGGCTATCGCATCCGTGCACGGACGCTCGCCGAGCATCGGACCCTGTTGGAGCAGCGCGATTGGGAGTCGATCCTCAATTACGAGACCGAGTGGATGACGCGCAAAGAGATCGTCGATGCAACCTATGACGCGGCAGAGCGCCTTAATCGATTGAAAGCGCGCTACGGCCGCATCTCACAGAAGGTGGCGCATGCCGTTGACGAACGATTACAGAAGGCCAGAGCAATCCGCCGCGAGCTCGCCGCAAATCGGATCCCGGTGGGCGACATCCGCGAGTTCTCCGAAGGGACGATCAATGACAAGGGAGAGCTGTTCCCCCCATCCGCATTCCTGCGCAACTTCCGCCTGACGGGAATCATCAAGCTCATGTGGAGTGCGGGCGCTTCGTCCGCACATTGCGCGCCTGCTTTCGTTCGGTAGAAGTTGCACCTGGGTGGGCGTTACCGCCCACCCATCGAGTCGTAATCTACTTGAGCAGGTGCGCTGAAATCCTGCTGGTCTCGCTATCCGACTTCGCCAGGATCCGCACGTGATCGACCTTGCGGCCGTCCTTGAAGTCGAGCAGCGAATAGACGCCGCTGGCGTGGACCTTGTCGTTGAAGTCGACGACCTGCGTGTCGCCGTTCTCGAACACGATCTCGGCGAAGCTGATCTGCGCGGTGCCGCGATCGATCTCCAGCAGCAGGCCAGTGCCGCGGCGATCGAGATCGAGCGAGAAGTCGGTCCAGCCGTCTTCGCGCTCCAGCGTCGCACTGTCGCTCCATGCGCGCGCCGATGGCGCGGGCACCGTTGCGAGCACGACGCCAGTAAATACGACGGGTGCGAGATAGACGCGCGGTGCGACGCGCACGACGCCGGGACGCACGACGACCGTGGGAAACGTGCGGTGAATCGGGAAGCCGGTGTGCACGGTCACGCTGACGCGCGCGCCGCGACGCGTTGTCTTCGTCACGCGGACGCGCGCGGCTTCAGCGTTGCTGCAGGGGAGGGTAAGTGTTGCGATGACGAGGAACAGGGCCAGTCCGCTCTTCATGAAACTCTCCTTTGTCTCCATAGACGGTTGTGAGGGCGAATTGTCTTACATTCAACGCCACTCATCGATGAATCACCTTCGAACGTGACGTTCGTCCTTCGTCCCTCTTCCAAACGGACGTATCGATGTGTTCAGGAGGTCGTCATGACTTACGACATCCGCCACATCCTTGTTCCTCTCGACATGAGCAGCTCCGGCGCCGCGTCGCTGCAGTACGCGGCGCATTTCTCCTGCCGGTTGCTCGCTCCCGTCACCGTCATGTACGCCGATCCGATCATCTATCCGGCCGATATCCTGCCGGCCGAGGCGGTGGCGCTGATGGCGACGCCGGAGTTTGACGCGCGATTGCATCAGGAGATCCGCGACTTCGCCCGCGTCTCGATGCGCGACTGGCCATTCGATGTCGACATACGCTACGGCCCGCCCGTTCCCGCGATCCTCCGCGCGGCGCGCGAAGACGATGCGCGCCTCATCGTCATGGGATCGCATCTGCATCGCGGCTGGCGCAGCGCGCTCACCGGTTCCGTCATCTCCGACGTGATCCACGGCGCGAGCTGCCCGGTGATGACCGTCGGCGGACGCCTGAATGAAGACAAGCCGCACATCACGCGCGTGCTCTGTCCGGTCAACTTCACCGATGTCGCGCGCCAGTCGCTGCGCTTCGCATCGATGCTCGCGGATCTCTTCGCCGCGGAGCTGCTCGTCGTCCACGTCGTCGAGCCCGGCCAGCCGCTGATCGCCGAGTCGCGCGTGCGCGAATGGATCGAGCCCGAGATGCGCGAGAGCGCGAAGTATCGCGAGATCATCATGCGCGGCGGTCCCGCCGAGCGCGTCCTCGACTGCGCCGAAGACCTCGGCGCCGACCTGCTCGTGATCGGCGCGCAACACAAGATGTTCCGCGACGCGACCGTCATCGGTTCGACGACGGAACGGCTGATCCGATTTGCGGATTGCCCGGTGATCACGTTTCCGGTAACGGTGATGCGCGCGAAGACGGTGGCGGTCGAAGATGCATTTGCGATGAGGGTGTGACCCCTCATCCGCCCTTCGGGCACCTTCTCCCTGGAGTAGAGTGCCGACGCGCCGCGGCGGCTGGGGACGAAAAGCAAAATGCAGAATGCAGAATTCAGAATTCAGAATTCAGAATGAAGACCATGGCGTTGCGAGGACCCCATTTTCATTCTGAATTCTGAATTCTGCATTTCGCTTTTGACTCTCCCCACAAAACAAAAAAGGACGGCCCACCGGCCGTCCTCTCTCTCTGATGCGCTTCGTTCGTGACTTAGCGGGGCACGACGTTCGACGCCTGCAGACCCTTCGGGCCCTGCACCAGGTCGAACTCAACGGCGGAACCCTCGGCCAGCGAACGGAATCCCTTCGCCTGGATTGCCGAGAAGTGGACGAACACGTCCTCACCGCCCTCGGTCGTAATGAAGCCAAAACCCTTCGCATCGTTGAACCACTTGACTGTGCCGGTCGTACGCATTTGCTGCTGTCTCCTTTTACTTGTTCCCCTGATTCGGTGTTGCTGTCACGAACGGTATCGCACAGACACACGCGATTTGGTGTTCGAAAAATTGCAACGCCTCATTCCTCGAGAGTATTTCCAGGATTGCGCGGTCGGCCGCGGAGAAAAATCCCTGCCGGCACGAGCAACACGAGTAGCGAAATCAGGAGCGCCGCCGGCACATGCCGCAGCAGCGTCCGATGGACCTTCGTCAGCAGCGGCGCATCGCGCTCGGGATCGATCGACAGCGTCAAGCTGTCGTTCACATCGTTCAGCTTGATGAGATGATCGGCTACGGCCGCGGCCGGCACACCATCCCGCAAGCCGGCGATGTGATACGTCGCGACGATCGCGTTCCCCTCGCTCTTCACCTTCGATTCGAAGCGGAACGCGCTCGTCTCCACCTCGTCGTGATCCTCATCGATCGCGAGATGATCCGGCAGCCGCAGCGTCATCCGCTCGGTGAGATCGAGCGGATAGTCGAATGCGAGCGGCATCGTGCGAATCCGCCGATCCGGCAATTGCAGATGCGCCGCGATCGCATGCGCGGTGTACGACCACTCGCCGTTCTTCCACAGCTCGCGGATGCGATAGCGCTCGCGCAGCGTGATCACGTTACGATCGCGGTCGTCGCGGATCTCCGGCAACCCGGCAGCCTCGATCTTCGGATGATCCGCCGCGTAGCGATTCAGATGATCGCGCGCCAGGTCGCTGATCGAATCGCTCACGAGCGACGAGCGGAAGGCATCGGCATCGCCGCCGCGATATGTCGTCACGATGTCGAGCGTCACGGGCGAGATGTAGTCCTGCGCCGTGTACGTCTGCTCGACGAGCGTCGTCGCGTGCGGGTCGATGTCGATGTTCGTCAGCGCGTGCGCACCATCGCGCACGACGAGAGCGCGCTCGTCGCTCGGCGTGTCGATCGTTTCCAGCGCTCCGCCCTGATCGCTCAGGGTGGCGTCGATCCAGCGCACCTTTCCCTTCGCGATCACCTGCGTGATCACATGATCGAAGAGGAACGGTGAGGGGAGCTGCGTGTCGAGCTCATGCCGCAGCCGAGTGCTGACGAGCGCCGGATAGGCCTCGACTCCGAGCTCGCGGAGGAGCGCCGAAAGGAGAAACGACTTGTCCTTGCAGTCTCCCCACCGCTGCTCCAGCACCTCGGCCGGCTGATGCGGCTCGTGCGAGTTCCGCCCCATCTCGATGCCGAGGTAACGGATGTCGTCTTGAACGAAGCGGATGGCGGCGGCGACCGGATCGCGCGGATTCGAGGCGCGGATGTTCTGCGCGAGCTGATGCACCGTGGCGCGCGAAGCATCGCCCATGTGGAACATTGCGGTGGCCCACTGCCCGACCTCGCTCCACGATGCGAACTCGCTGAGCTGCACGTGCGTGTAGGGATCGAACCAGTCGGGGATGTGATCCTCGACGTCGATCGGCGGCACGTCGCGCTGCTCCCAGACATACACGCGCTCGCCGCCGCGTGTCTCGATCTTCGGCACGAAATTTCGGTAGCGCAACGTGCGCGATACCGGCCAAAGCAGGCGATGGCGGATTACATGCGTTGGCGTCGCGGTGGTGAGATCGAACGTATCCGCGAACTTGCCGCCGAGGATGGGGTTGGCGCCTTCGCGGGAGAAGTCGTAGTCGATGATGTCGCCGGGGCGCACATCGCTGAGGATGATCAACGCGCTGCGCGTGCCGTCGTAGATGCGATCGGATGATTCGTCTTCCTTATCGATCACGCGGATCGAAGCGTGCGGGAGCTCGTCGATCGTCTTGCCGTTGCGCAGCAGTTGGACGTGATGCACGACGACGTTCTGATACGAAGGATCGAAGTCGATCGAGAGCTCGGAGGCGTTCTGCACCCCGCCCGAGGTGAGGACGCGGCGGACTTTGCGCTGGTAGTCGGCGACGGTTTCGGTGACGCGCACTTGATGATCGTCGAGCAGCGTGAAGATGCCGTAGCGGATGTCGTTGTTCGGTACGGCCGTGCTCGCGTCGAAGGTTGCGCGCTCGACCCAGGAGGGGGCGGGACGCAGAAGGACTTCGTCCGCGCTTGCGGTTGCGGCGGCGAAGAGGAGGGTGATGAGGAGTTTTTTCACGCTTGAGAACGACAGGCGAGGGCGCCGGTCGCCCCACTGGAAACGCGCGAGCCCTCCTTCGGCTTCCAATCTACAGCCAGGAGCAAATCGGACACTCGCTCTTCACATGTCCGCGCGCTGGGCAATGCTCACGACCGAAGTAGATGATCTGCAGATGCCGCTTGCCCCAGGTGTCTTCGGCGAAGACGCGCTTCAGATCGCGCTCCGTCTGCTCGACTGATTTTCCGTTCGAGAGCTTCCAGCGATGCGCGAGGCGATGAATGTGCGTGTCGACAGGAAACGCCGGCCGCCCGAAGGCCTGTGACATCACCACGCTCGCGGTCTTGTGTCCGACGCCTGGCAACTTCTCGAGCGCTTCGATGTTGTCCGGCACCTTTCCGTTGTGCTCTTCGACCAGGATCTCGGAGAGCCGCTTGATGTTTTTCGCCTTGCCCGGCGCGAGCCCGCAGCTCTTGATGGCGCCGAGGATCTGGTCGACGGAGAGGCTGGCCATGACGCGCGGAGTCTTCGCGAGCTTGAAGAGTGCGGGCGTGACTTTGTTGACTTGCGCGTCGGTCGTTTGCGCGGAGAGGAGGACCGCGATGAGAAGCGTGAAGGGATCTTCGTGCGCGAGCGGGATGGGAGGGAGAGGGTAGAGATGGTCGAGGATTTCGCCGATTTTGTGGGCTTTTTCGAGCTTTTTCATGGTGACGAGGGAAGTGCGGACGAAGCGTCCGCACTCCACTCAATTCAAATCGAACAGCAGCACTTCACCCTGGCCCGCAATCCTAATCTCCTTCTCCTCCGAGATCTCCAGTCCGTCGCCTTCGCCGAGCTCGATCTCATTCACCGTCACTCGTCCGCGCGCTACGTGCAGCCAGCCGTGGCGGCCGCTGGCGAATTGGTGCTGCACTTCCTCACCGTCGAGGAGCGTCGCGTAGAGCCGCACGTCCTGATGAATCGTCACCGAACCCTCTGCGCCATCCGGCGAAGCGACGAGGCGCAGCGTTCCCTGGCGCTCGCTCTTCTCGAACATCTTCTGTTCGTAGCCAGGCTTGATGCCTTCGCGATCGGGGAGAATCCAGATCTGCAGGAGGTGCAGCCACTGCGCGGGCGACGGGTTCGCTTCGCTGTGACGCACGCCTGTGCCGGCGCTCATCCGCTGCACCTCGCCGGGGCGAATCGTCGAGCCGTTGCCCATGCTGTCTTTGTGCGCGAGCTCGCCTTCGAGCACGTACGTGATGATCTCCATGTCGCGATGCGGATGCGTGCCGAAGCCCATGCCCGGCGCGACGCGATCGTCATTGATGACGCGCAGGGAGCGGAAGCCCATGTGCTCGGGATCGTAGTAATCCGCGAACGAGAAGGTGTGAAAAGTGTCCAGCCATCCGTGATTGAAATGGCCGCGCTCCTGTGCCTTGCGAATCGTGATCATGGTTGCTCCTGACTTCTCCAACAAATGCGCATTCCATTCAGGCAGCGGGCAGCAGGGAGCAGACAGCAGACAGCGGGCAGCAGGGAGGACGTTTTTCCTGCTGTCTGCTGTCTGCTCCCTGCTGTCTGTCCACTGCTGTCTGCTGTCTGCTGCCTGCCGCCTGTCTATAATCTCCCACGCATGGACGATCCTCCGGGCAACATGAACGAGCGGACCGGGAAGCACCGGTGCATTCGCTGCCTGGCCGAGGTTGGGGCGGAGGAGTATTTCGGGAACGATCATCTGTGCAACAAGTGCGCGGCAGACGGAGATTATCCGCTGGCCTCCACGCCGGAGCCGAAGAAGAACGGCAAATGATCCGCGTCGCCGTCGTGCACGACTGGCTCACCGGCATGCGCGGTGGTGAAGCCGTCCTCGAATCCATCCTCGGTCTCTTTCCCCAGGCGGAGCTGTTCACGCTCTTTCACTTCCCCGGCGCGATGTCGGAAGCGATCGAGTCGAGGACCATTCATACGTCGTACCTGCAGCGGCTCGCGCAGCGCGTGCGCGACTATCGCGAGCTGCTGCCGCTCTATCCGGGTGCAGCGCGTGGTTGGGATTTCTCGCGCTTTGACTTGATCGTGTCGTCGAGTCACTGCGTGGCGAAGGGGATCGATGCGAAGGGGCGGCCTCATGTCTGCTACTGCCATACGCCGATGCGCTACATGTGGGACCGCTTCGACGATTACTTCCCGAGCTCGAAGCCATTGCAGCGGCTGGCGGCGGGAGCCTTCCGGCCCTGGCTGCAGCGCTGGGATGTGAAGACCAGCAGGGGCGTGACGGAGCTCGTCGCAAACTCGGCGTTCGTGCGGGATCGGATCAGGCGTTACTACGATCGCGACGCGACGATCGTGCATCCATTCGTGGATGATGTTTTCCTGAACGCGCCGCTGAGGGAGGAGAGGGAAGGACATGTAATCGTCAGCGCGCTCGTGCCGTACAAGAAGGTGGAACTGGCAATCGAGGCGTTCTCTCACCGCGAATCCGCGAGCCCGCGAGCCCGCGAGCCCCTCACCGTCATCGGCACCGGTCCCCTCTACGAAACGCTGAAACGAACCATCCCCCCCAACGTCCACCTGCTGGGCTACGTAAAGAGGGAGGAGATTGTGGAGCGACTCGCGCGCGCGCGGAGCCTGATCCTGCCTGGTATCGAAGATTTCGGCATCACTCCGCTCGAGGCGATGGCGCTCGGAACGCCAGTCGTCGCCTTGCGTGCCGGCGGGGTACTCGACTCGGTCGTGGAAGGGCAGACAGGAATTTTTTTCAGCGAACCAACGGTAGATGCGCTCAGCCGGGCGCTCGATGAAGTCGAGTCGCGTCCGTGGGATCGCGCTGCGATCCGCGCGCATGCGGCGGGCTTCAGCCGCGCACGGTTCGAGCAGGAATTCCTTCGTGTAGTCGAGCGCGTGCGGCAGTGAGCGATGATCGAAACGAAACATAGAGCGCTCGCGTCGATCTACCTGGTCATCGATGCGCTGGCGTCCAACCTGGCGATGCTCTTCGCCTGGTTCGTCCGTTTTCATCTCGCGGTCATCCCCGTCACGAAGGGGATGCAGGACTTCGCGACGTACGCACACCTCTTGCCGATCGTCACGCTCGTCTTTCCCCTCGCTTTCGGCGTGCAGGGTCTGTATCGGATCCGTCCGACGCGTGGACGCGCGGAAGAGTGGCTGTCCGTCGCGATCGGTTCCGTCGTTGCGACCGTCGTGCTGTCCGGCGTCCTGCTGTGGGTACGGCCTGGAAATCCGGATGTGCTCTATTCACGCGCGACGCTGCTGATCTTCATGGTCTGCGCGATTGCGTTCGTGATCATCGGCCGCACGCTCGTCCGCTTCGCGGTGGAGCGCCGGCATCGTCACGGCAGGGATCTCGATCGCGTGCTGATCGCCGGCAACGGCGAGCTGGCCCGCGCCGTCGTCGAGCGCATCAACACCCATCGCAACGGCCTCGGCTTCCACATCGCGGGCTATCTGCGGAACGGCGATGACACTGTGCTCGAAGGTCTCGACTGCCTCGGGACGATCGATGATGCGGAGCAGGTCGTGAAGGAGCATGCGATCGATCATGTGTTCGTCGCGCTGCCGCATGCGTCGTCGCAGGCGATGATGGCGCTCCTGGATCGGCTGGTCCGAGTGATCGTGTCGATCCACGTCGTGCCCGATCTTCTGCAGTTCATGGTGCTCCGCTCGCGCGTGGAAGACATCGATGGTTTGCCGACGATCAATCTGTCGGAGACGCCGCTCGAAGGCTGGAGCCGCTTCGTGAAGCGCGCGTTCGATCTGGTTGTCGGGATCGCGGCGCTGATCGTCTTCGCGCCGGTCATGATCGCGATTGCGGTCGCGATCTGGCTCGAGGATCGCGGCCCGATCTTCTATCACCAGGAACGGATGGGCCTCGATGGCAAGCCGTTCGAGATCGTGAAGTTCCGTTCGATGCGCGTCGGTGCGGAGAAGGAGACCGGCGCCGTGTGGGCTGATAAGGATGATCCGCGGCGCACGCGCGTGGGAGGCCTGATTCGCGCGTGGTCACTCGATGAGCTGCCGCAGTTGATCAATGTGATGAAGGGCGAGATGAGCGTGGTCGGCCCGCGGCCCGAGCGGCCGCAGTTCGTCGAGCAGTTCCGCGCGGAGTTCCCGCACTACATGCTCCGCCACAAAGTGCGCGCGGGGATGACGGGGTGGGCGCAGGTCCACGGCTGGCGCGGCAATACGTCGATCCGAATGCGCATCGAGCACGATCTCTACTACATCGAGAACTGGTCGCTGATGCTCGATCTGAAGATTTTGTTCATGACGGTGGTGCATGGCTTGCGGCATGAGAATGCGTACTGAGCAGGCAGCGGGCAGCAGGCAGCAGGCGGCGGGATTGACGGAGCGCCGGGACTCGACTGAGCGGATTTCCCGATCGCTCGTGCTTTGTGCTATCTGAGCACGCCATGAATACTCGAATTCTTCTCGCGGCGAGCGCCGTCCTCATGGGACTCGGCGGCGTCGCATGCCTCTTTGCACCGGATGAGATCATCAAGGCGATGAACGCTGGCGGATTGCCGATCGTCGTGCAGTTGTGCGGCGCGCTGCTCTTCGCGTTCGCAATGGTGAACTGGACCGCGAAGGACAGTCTGATCGGCGGGATCTACAACCGGCCGGTGGCGATCGGGAATCTGACGCACTTTACGATCGGCGCGATCAGTGTCGTGAGAGTGGTCGTGGCCGGCGCGCTGCCGCAAGTCGCGTGGGGCGTGGCGATCGTCTACGTGCTGTTCGCTGCCGCATTTGCTCGCGTGTTCGTCACGAGTCCCGTTGCGTCTTCCTCTGCGAAGGATGCGGAGTGAGCAAGAGCCGGCTCGAAGCCTTCAGCGACGGCGTGATCGCGATTCTCATCACGATCATGGTGCTCGAGCTCAAGGTGCCGCATGGCACGACGTGGAGCGCTCTCGTGCCGGTCCTGCCCTCCTTTCTCACCTACGTCCTGAGCTACATCTACCTCGGCATCTACTGGAACAATCATCACCACATGTTCCACGCGACGCAGCATGTGAGCGGCGGCGTGCTGTGGGCGAATCTGCATCTGCTGTTCTGGCTGTCGATCGTGCCGTTCGTCACGGGCTGGATGGGCGAGAACCACAACGCGCCCTTGCCGACCGCGGTCTACGGTGCGGTGCTGGTCATGGCCGCGTTCGCGTACACGATTCTGCAGGCGACGATCATCCGGCAGCAGGCGAGCAACTCGATCCTCGCGCGAGCCGTGGGGAAGGACGTCAAAGGAAAGATCTCGCTGCTGCTCTACGCGACCGCGATTCCCGCGGCATTCGTGCATCAATTGATCTCCGATGTCATCTACGCGGCCGTCGCACTGATCTGGCTCGTACCGGACCGGCGGATCGAGGCGGAGATGACAGCGGGCAGCAGACAGCGGACAGCAGACAGCAGGGAGCAGACAGCAGACAGCAGACGACCGGATTGATCTGATCCTGCTGTCTGCTGCCTGCTGTCTGCTGTCTGCTCCTGCTGTCTGCTGTCTGCTCCTGCTGCCTGGCTAGTAGGGATGCTCGAAGCTCATGTAGAGATACATCGACCTCTGATGCGTCTTCAGATCGATCGGCATGGCGATGCCGGGCACGACCTGTAATCCATGCGGCAGATCGTGCGCCCAGCGCACGCCGGGACTTACGAGCGTGTTCCCTTGCCGCAGAGTTTCGAGCATGAGATGCACTTTCGGCAGCGCGGCGACGATGATGCTTCCGCCGCCGGACCACTGCGTGTGATTGCGCGAGATGGTCGTCCCCGCGTTCCAGTGCGTCACGAGGCGCGACGAGATCGCGTACGAGACGGGCAGGTTGAGCTGCAGCGCGCGATCGCCGGCGAGGTACGAGATGCGCGGCGAGATGGCTAACCGGGCGTTGCCGTCGCCTGCGAGCTGATAGCGATAGTTGATCGCGAGATCATCCACGCGGCGGCCGGAGTAGGGAATCGTGTAACTCAGTTGATGGCGCAGCCCGAACGCCGGCCACTCCTGGGTGAAAGAGGAAGCGAACGAGCCGTCGCGCTGGTGCTGGTACGTGAAGATGTGCTGGACGACGCGATTTTCCTGGTTGTAGGCCTCTTCGATGAGGAAGCTGTTGTCCTGGATCGAAAGGGGCTCGACGGCGGCAGCGGCGGTGGTGAGGAGGAGGAGCGGAATGAGACTCAGTCTCAACATGGTGAGCATAGTGTGGGGCCGGGCCGGAATCGTGCGGGTGTCACCTGTCACGTCTTCGCGTGACGGCCGGCTTCCGTATCATGAACACGCTCAATGATCGCGAACGGCACACGGCTCGGGTACTACACCATCACGCGCCCACTCGGTGCCGGCGGCATGGGCGTCGTCTACGAGGCCGTCGATGAGCAACTCAAGCGGCGCGTCGCGATCAAGACCCTGCCCGCGCGCTTCGCGGACGACGCTGACGCCTTGCAGCGCTTCCGCCGCGAAGCGCGTGCCGCATCCGCGCTCAATCATCCGAACATCGTCCACATCTACGCCATCGACGAGGCAAGAGTCGAGGGCGAGCGAGTCGATTACATCGCGATGGAGCTCATCGATGGCGTGACGCTGCGCCAGTTCATCGAAGAAGGGGTTTCTCCATCGCGGCTGATCGAGCCGATCACGCAGGTCGCGGAAGCGGTCGCGAAGGCCCACGAGAGTGGAATCGCGCACTGCGATCTGAAGCCTGAGAACATCATGATTCATCGCGATGGTTACGCGAAGGTCGTCGACTTCGGTCTCGCGCGGCTTCAGCCAAAGCCAAATGATGGAAGCCCCGACACCGCGACGCAGCCGCTGCTGCCCGAAGCAGCAACAGTGCGGGGAACGGCGGCGTACATGTCGCCGGAGCAGGTGAAAGGCGGGCAGCCCGATGCGCGCTCCGACGTCTTCACCCTCGGCTGCATCCTCTACGAGATCGCGTCGGGCAGGAAGGCGTTCGAGGCCGGCACGGTCGTCGAATCGCTATGGAGCATTCTCAACACCGAGCCGCCACCTCTGACGAACGTCAGCGCGGAATGGCAGCGCATCACCAGGAAGTGCATGGAGAAGGATCCGGCACGGCGCTACTCCAGCGCTCGCGGACTTGCTGAAGATCTGCAGGCGATGCGGCGCGCGGGCAACGCCCCTGATGTGGTCACGGCTGCACCCACGCCGCGGCGGATTCAGGGGATCGTGTTGCTTGCGATCCTCATCGCCGCCGCGATCATTGCTGCGTGGGCCTTGCGAGCTCGACGCGGGCATCGCGAGCTCGACTCGATCGCGGTTCTCCCATTCGCGAACGTGAAACACGATCCCGACTTGGAGTACCTCAGCGACGGTGTGACGGAGAGCGTGATCTCGTCGTTGTCGGAGTCGGCGCCGCTTCGCGTCATGTCGCGCGCCAGCGTGTTCCGCTTCAAGGATGGGAAGACCACCGCGCTCGATGCCGGGCGCGCGCTGCACGTCGATGCCGTGCTGGCCGGCGAGCTCGAGCCGCATGACGATCGCCTGGCAATCAGCGTCGAGTTGATTGACGTCTCGGACGGCTCGCAGATCTGGGGACACCGTTACGAATCGGAAGCGCGCTCGGTGCTTGCAATGCAGCAGGCGATCTCTCGCGATGCGGTGTCTCATCTCCTTCCGCGCCAGACCACGCGGCCGATGCACAGCACTACGGACGATCCCGACGCGTATCGGCTGTATCTGAAGGGACGCTATTTCTGGAACAAGCGCAATGCCGAGGGGTTGACGAAAGCTGCGGATGAGTTCCATGCGGCGCTCGATCGCGATCCGTCGTACGCGCGCGCCTGGGTGGGTCTCGCGGACTCCTACGCGTTGATGGAACAGTACGCTGGCGTTCCTTCACGCGATACGTGTCCGAAGGCAAAGGCCGCGGCCTTGCGCGCGATCGACATCGACCCGACGCTCGCCGAGCCTCACGCGACACTCGGCCTGCTCTATGCGCATTGCGAATGGAACTGGACGGCATCGGAGCGCGAGTTCCAACGCGCGATCGAGCTCAATCCGAACTACGCGACGACACATCACTGGTATGCACTTCATCTGAGCTACCGGCGTCAGTTCGCGCATGCGCTCGAAGAAGCACGCAAGGCGCAGGAGCTCGATCCGCTGTCGCTGATCGCGAACAATGCGCTGACCGTCGTGCAGGCCTATGCACGTGAAGATGACGCGGCACTCGAGCAATGCCGCAAGAATCTCGAGATGGATCCGTCGTTCGTCGTGACCTACATGTGGATCGGCCGCGCGAAACGCGATCAGAAGAAATACGGTGAGGCGATCGAAGCACTGCAGAAGGCCGTGAGGCTTTCGCAAGGGCGATCGCTCGAGGCACTCGCGGACCTCGGCTACACATACGCGGTCGCCGGCAAGGCGAACGAGGCGCACGAAATCCTCGAGCGGTTGACGAAGCCGCCGTACGAAGCCGCCTCCACGCCCTATCACACCGCGACGATCTACGCCGGCCTTGGCGACAAGGAACGCGCTCTTGCCTCACTTCAGCAGGCGGTCGGGAATCACAGCTGGTTCCTCGTGCAGATCAACGTCGACCCGGCGTTCGATTCACTTCGCGGGGATCCGCGGTTTCAGGAGGTCGCGACGCGGATCATGCGCTGAGCAGGGAGCAGGCCGCGAACAGCAGACAGCAGGGAGCAGGCAGCAGACAGCAGGCAGCAGACAGCAGGCAGCAGACAGCAGGCAGCAGACAGCAGACAGCAGGCAGCAGACAGCAGACAGCAGACAGCAGACAGCAGACAGCAGGAGAACCTAATCTGCTGCCCGCTGCTCTCTGCCCGCTGCCCGCTGTCTGCTGTCTGCTGCCTGCTGTCTGCTGTGCGCGCCATCACTCGCGCGTGTTCGCATCTTCCGTGCGACGCGGAGTTGCGTCGGCTAGAATCCGCGCCGCATGGGTAAGCAATCAGACGCTCTCTTTCAACGCGCGCAGGAACTGATCCCGGGCGGCGTCAATTCGCCGGTCCGCGCCTTTCGTGGTGTGGGCGGCACGCCGCCGTTCATCGAGCAGGCGCAGGGCTCGCGCATCTTCGACGCGGACAACCTTCAATACATCGACTGTGTCGGCTCCTGGGGTCCCATGATCCTCGGCCATGGCCATCGCTATGTCGTCGAGGCCGTGAAGAAAGCTGCGACGCGCGGCTTCTCATTCGGTGCGCCGACGGCGGGGGAGATCGAGCTCGCCGAGATGGTCGTGCAGGCGATTCCTTCGATCGAGATGCTGCGCCTCGTCAACTCGGGCACCGAGGCGACGATGAGCGCGCTGAGGTTGGCTCGCGCGGCGACGGGTCGCAACAAGGTGATGAAGTTCGACGGCGGCTATCACGGGCACGTCGACTCGTTGCTCGTGAAGGCCGGCTCCGGCGGTGCGACGTTCAACGTGCCCGACTCCGCGGGAGTGCCAGCGGAAGTCACGAAGTTGACGATCAGCGTTCCATACAACGATCTCGAGGCCGTGAAGAAAGCAGTCGATGACGATCTCGCGGCGATCATCGTCGAGCCGGTCGCCGGCAACATGGGCTGCGTTCCTCCCGCCGCGGGATTTCTCGAGGGACTGCGTGAGATCTGCGACAAGAACAACACGCTCTTGATCTTCGATGAGGTGATGACCGGTTTCCGCGTTGCGTACAGCGGCGCGCAGTCGGTGTACAACGTGCGGCCCGACATCACGACGCTCGGCAAAGTGATCGGCGGCGGCATGCCGATCGGTGCCTACGGCGGACGCGCGGAGCTGATGAAGCTCGTGTCGCCGCTCGGTCCGATGTATCAGGCAGGCACGCTCTCCGGAAATCCGATTGCGGTGGCAGCAGGCAAGTCGACGTTGTCGGTGTTGAAGAATTCGTCGATCTATGCCGACCTCGAAGAGCGCAGCGGCGAGTTCGCGACCGGTGTCGTCGCCGCGGCCGGGAAGCATGGCGTGCCGGTGACGATGAATCGCGTCGGCTCGATGTGGACGCTCTTCTTCAACGAAGGTCCGGTGACGGATTTCGAATCGGCGAACAAATCGAACCGCGAAAAGTTCGCGCGCTTCTTCCACCTCATGCTCGGCGAAGGCGTCTACCTGCCGCCATCCCAACTCGAAGCTGCATTCTTCTCCGCGGCGCATGCGAAGAAGGACATCCTGCAGTTGATCGAGAGGGCGGATCGGGTGCTGAAGAAGATCGCGTGGGAGTTCGAGAAGTGATCGCTCGCCGTTCTTCACGCTGAGCGAAGCGAAGCGTCAACCAAGGCGCCGCGGTGACTTTGAGAACGACGCGGATCGTGCGGCTACGTTGTTTTTTTTCCCCACGAGCGGACGATGTCGGCCCAGGAACGGCTCAGATCATGCCAGCGCGGATTCGTGGCCTGAATCAAGTCGATTTTTCGTTTTCGTGTCCAGCCCTTGATGGCCTTCTCGCGGGCTTGTGCCTCTTCGATCGTTGGAAGGACCTCGAAGTAAACGAGGCGATCGAAGGTGTATTTTGCGGTGAACGCGGTCGGGAAATAGCGCGACTTATGTTCGAAGACGCGACGAATGAGGTTCGTCGTAGAGCCGGTGTAGAGCCGGTGCGTATCGGCGCTCATGATGTACATGTAACCAACCGCCACTTCGTGAGTATCCCTCGGATGCTCGAGTTTTCGCGGCGCCTTGGTTGATCCTTCGCTTCGCTCAGGATGCCTTCTTCAGGCCTGCGAACGCAGACCTACGAGGATTTCCTCTTCAGCGAGTGAATGGAGTTCCTGCGAACGCGACCACGCTGCGTCCGCACGCGCAAGTAGCGAAGGTTTTCGCGCATCCACCACCGACGCGAGATTGATGCACACGTTCTGATACGCACCCGCGGCGGCTGCGCGTCCCATCTGCGCGCCGACTCCCGCGTCCGACAACGACGCTTGAAGGCCAATCGAAGCGATCTCCCGGCAGAGCTCGATCACCTCGGGACACATTTCCAAAACCCCCAGCGGCACTTCGGCCGCGGCGATCGTTGCATCGAGGATTGCGTTGTCGCGCGCCGCGGATTCCTCAGGCGTCGACTTCGGCAGGCGCATCGCTTCGAGCAGGAGATCGAAGGCCGCCGTATCGAGGTCGACTGCGGCGAGCAGGCCATCCTTCAACTCCTGCGCGCGCACTGCGATGCGATCGAGTTGTTCGTGTTTCGACTCGAAGCCCTTCTTCGTGTGCGACAGCACGGCGACCATCGCGGCGAGCCCTGCGGCCATCGCGCCGGCGAGTGCGGAGACGGAGCCGCCGCCCGGCGCAGGCGACTCGCTCGAGAGCTCGTCGATGAAGGAACGAATCGACATCGATGCGAGCGGTGCGCCTTTCGCGAGGCGATACTCGATCACACGTTCCTTCGGATCGAACGGCTTCACCTCGCTCAAGCCGAGCGTGCGAATCGCGGTGTGAATGATCGTGGCTTCGGGCACCCCCGTCGGACGGCCCATGCGCTGCAGATAGTGGCGCCCCGCATCGAGCAGGACTTGCCGCGGCAGCAGGCCGACGATTTCCGATCCTGTGACGCGAAGCCCTCGCTCGCGTGCGCGCTCATCGCAGGTATCGAATGCGACGTGCAGCGGCGCGATATCGAGGTCCGTGAGATTGATCGAGATCTGCGCGCAGCCGAACTCGGGGATCACCCAGCCGACTGCCTTCACCGATTTCAGCAGCCCCGGCTCCCAGACCGGCTCGCCCTTTTCGTCGAGGATCGGATTGTTCTCCGCGTCGCGCTTCATGCGTCCGCGCTCACGGATGTCGAAGGCGACGCGCGTCGCTAGGCGTTTGTCGAGCGTATTGATGTTCACGTTATAGGCGACGAGGAACTTGCGCGCGCCGATGACCGTCGCGCCGCAGTGCGGATTGAAGACGGCAGGGCCGAAGTCAGGCTGCCAGTCCACGTGCGTGATCTTGCGCGCGAGGCCTTCGTATTCACCTTCACGAATGTCGGCGAGATTGCGGCGATGCGGCGCGCTCGCCGCGAACTCGTAGAGATAGACGGGAACTTCGAGCTCTTTTCCAACGCGCTCGCCGAGGCGGCGGGCGAGGCTGGCGCATTCATCCATGGTGATTCCGGAGATCGGAATGAACGGTACGACGTCGACTGCGCCGATCCGCGAATGCGCGCCGCGATGCCTCGACATGTCGATCAGCTCAACGCCGCGCTGCACCAGACGGAACGCGGCTTCGAGCACCGGCTCGGGCTCGCCGACGAACGTGATGACGGTGCGATTCGTGTCTGCACCGGGATCGATGTTGAGCACGCTGACGCCGTTGACGGAAGCGGCTGCAGCGGCGACGGCTTCGTAGACTTCCGGCCGCCGGCCATCAGAAATGTTCGGAACGCATTCGACGAGTTGCATGGCGGGGATGCTAGCAGACAGCAGACAGCAGACAGCAGGCAGCAGGCAGCAGGCACCAGGCAGCAGGCAGCAGACAGCAGACAGCAGGCAGCAGGCAGCAGACAGCAGACAGCAGACAGCAGACAGCAGCAACAGTAGGTCGTCCTACCTACTGCCTGCTGTCTGATCCCGCAAATACTTCCAGGAATAGTCGCGCCGCGAGCTTCGCCGTCATTCCGCTCACGTCCCAGGGCGGCGAGAGCTCGGTGAGGTCGCAGGCGATCACCTTCGGCGATCGCGCGAGCTCGCGCACGAGCGCGATCGTTTCACGCGATTGCAAGCCTCCCGGCGCAGCCGCGGACGACCCGGGCATCTCGACGGCGTCGATGTCGATCGAAAGAAAGATCGCGTCGCTTGTTGCCTCGAGCTTCGTGCGGATCTCGCGGCCGATGTCCGCGGCGCGCTTCTGGTCGAAGGTCTCGACGGGAACGATGTGGATCTTCTGCTCGCGCACCCAGCGGTCGTAATACGACGAATTTGCGAAGTCGCGCGTGCCGATGATGAACGTGCGGTCGCCGGTCAGGATCGAGGTCTCGAGCGCACGGCGATAGGGAGTGCCGCTCAGCAGCGACTCGTCGTCGTCGTACTCACGCACGTCGTAGTGCGAGTCGATCGCGGCGATGCCGAGCCGGAGCTTCGGTTGCGCTTCCGCAAGACCGCGGAAGAGTGCACCGGTGAGGCCGTTGTCGCCGCCGATGAAGAACGGCTTCGCCCCTTTCGCGAAAACATCGCGCGCGACGGACTGCACACGTTCGTGTGCAACCTTCACCGACGTCGGCGGCAGATCGATATCGCCCAGGTCGCGGCAGATGCGGCCGGCGAGCTCGACGCCGTGGCCGAAGGTCGTGAGCGACGGGAGTGCCTCGCGAAACGCGCGCGGTCCCATGCGCGCGCCGGGCCGCGACGGGATCGAGCTGTCGAACGGGAGTCCGACGAGCACGAAGTCGCCTTCGTCGAATGATTCCGACGGCACGAGCAGCGACGATGCGCGGGGATCGCGCGGATCGAGGACCTTCCTGGGAAACATGCGGGACCGATCTTACTCTTCGGCGCGCTCGTGAACGGAGAGCCAGCTGCCGAACCACCCCGCGGCGGTGCCGCCTAGGATGAGGGCGACGATCTTCTGCCAGGGGAGGAAGCAGCCGAAGAGGAAGCCCCACAACAACGACGACGATGGAGCGAGCGTCCTCTGCCCCGCGAAGAAACCTGCCGCGAGAATCGCGACGGCGACGCAGCCGCCGATCGTGCCCTGCAGCACGCCCTCGATGAAGAACGGGCCGCGGATCATCCGCTCCGTCGCACCGACGAGACGCATGATCTCGATCTCTTCGTGATAGAGCATCATCGTCAGACGAATCACGTTGGCGATCGTGAACGCGGCCGCGATCGCGAGCACCCCGCCCGCCGCAATCCCGATGATGTTCAGCAGATCGATGATGTGCCGCAAACGCTGTGTCCACTCCCAGTCGAGCTGCACCTGATCGACGCCAGGCTGCCTGCGAAGCTCCGTCATCTCCGCATCGAAGGCGCGGCTCTGCGCATCGGATTGCTTCACCTCGATCTCCCACGAAGGAGGGAACGGATTCTCGTCCAGGTTGCCCGTCACCTCCGCGAGATTGGTGAAGTAACTCTTGAATCGCTGGAGTGCCTCTTCACGCGTGACGAAGTGCCGGGCGCTGAGATCGGGATGCGCGGTCAGAAACGCATTCACATCCTTCAACTCGTCGTTCGACACTTCGGCATTCAGATAGACGGTGACGCGCGAGCGTCCCTGCCACTGCTCGACCGCACGCTGCAGATTCTCGGACAGCAGCAGGAACGAGCCGAGGACGCAGAGGGAGATCGAGATCATGGTGACGGCGACGAATGAGGTGCGTTTCGCCGTCCAGATGCGGCGCAGAGCTTCCTTGAAGAAATAGGTGAGAGTGTTGGAGGGAACGTTGGGCTCGTGTCGCGCCTGTGTGTTGAAGTCGCGGGACATGTTACGAGCGAGCAGGCAACAGGCTGTCTGTGGTCTGAAACGTCATTGCGCCATCCCGAACACGTGCTCGCTGCGCGGCATCGTGCGCTCGGTAAGCTGCAGCTTTTCTTCGCTGATGCGGCCATGTTCGAGCGTGATGACGCGGCGGCCGCTCTCGCGGATCAGCTCGCGGTCGTGAGTCGCGAGAAGGACGGTCGAGCCGCGCAGATTGGCGTCGGCGAAGATGCGGATGATGTCGCGCGACATGTCGGGGTCGAGATTGCCGGTCGGCTCATCGGCGACGAGCACGAGCGGATCATTGATGAGTGCGCGCGCGATCGCCACGCGCTGCTGCTCGCCGCCGGAGAGCGTCAACGGATACGCGTTCAGTTTGTGATGCAGGTCGACGGCGCGCAGTGCGGCGTACGCCTTCCGCTTGTGCTCCTTCGGAGGAACGTTGAGCACGGTGAGGATGAACGAGAGATTCTCGAACACCGTCATCCGCTCGATCAGCTTGAAGTCCTGAAACACCATCCCGATTTCTCTGCGGAAATAGGGGAGGAGCGAGCGCTTCATCGTGTTGAGATTGCGCCCATTGACGACGACCTGTCCCTCGCTCGGTGTGATCTGCCGGAGGATCAGTTTCAGCAGCGTCGATTTCCCCGCGCCGCTCGGTCCCGTCAGAAAGACAAACTCTCCCTTGTCGATCTGAAAGGTCAGGTCATGCAAAGCGGTCGAGTAGCGATCGAACCGTTTCGTGACATGGTAGAAGTTGATCATGGACGGGATGCCGATTCAGTGTAGGACAGGCGCCCCCGCCTGTCTATCGGGCAGCAGACGGCAGGCAGCAGACAGCAGGCAGCAGGGAGCAGACAGCAGACAGCAGAAGAGACCCGCGGAATCGGGACCTGCTGTCTGCTGCCTGCTGCCTGCTCCCTGCCTCATCGTCACTGCCCGTTCACACACCGTAACGTCTTTTCACATCGCGTAACCGGGTTGGGAAGACTTCGCGCCCCGGCGAGCGCAAATTGCGCGTCATGCGACGCATGCTGCTTCTCGTCTTGCTGGTTACCGGTTCACTTTCTGCTGCACCTTCGATTCCGCGTATCAACGCGCCGATCATCATCGACGGCGATCTTTCCGACGCCGGTTGGGCCAACGCTGCGCGTATCGAGCACTTCGTCGAGTACATGCAGTCGAACAACGGCGCACCGCCGGTCGAGACGACCGCGCGGATTGCATACGACTCTGCGAACGTCTACATCGCATTTCAATCGCGCGATCCGCATCCGGCTGACATCCGCGCCCCCTTCATCGATCGCGACAAGGTGACCGAGGATCAGGATTGGGTCGAGGTGTTGATCGATGCGCGCGATGAGCATCGCGCGGCGATGGGCTTTCGCGTCAATGCGCGCGGCATCCAGGCCGACAGCCTCTCCGACGACACGACGCAGAACGAAGATTTCTCGCCCGACTACTTCTTCGAATCCGCGGCGCAACGGACGCCTGACGGCTGGACCGCGGAGCTGCGCATCCCGCTGTCGACGCTCCGCTATCCCGCACGCGATCCCCAGACGTGGGGCGTGATCTTCCTCCGCAACTATCCGCGCAGCTTTCGCTACGTGATGGCGAACGTCGAGATCCCGAAGTCGAGCAACTGCTTCGTCTGCCACGAGGAAGAATTCGCTGGCATCAGTGGACTGCCGGCCGGCGGACACATGACGTTCGCGCCGTACACGAGCGCGCAGCGCGTCGAGAGCCGCAACCTCGCGCAACGGATGCGAGTCGAGCCGCTGCGCGGCGACAGCGGCGGCGATCTGAAGTGGAGTCCAGGGGCCGCGCTCACGTTCGATGCGACGCTCAATCCCGACTTCTCGCAGATCGAATCCGATGTACCGAACATCAGCGCGAACAGCCGCTTCGCTTTCGACTATCCGGAGAAGCGGCCGTTCTTTCTCGAAGGTGTCGATCTGCTGACGACACCGATTCGCGCGGTCTACACGCGCGCGATCGAATCGCCCGCGTGGGGCGTGCGTGCGACAGGCCAGGAAGGTTCGACCGCCTACACCGCATTGCTCGCAAGCGATCGTGCGGGAGGAACGACGATTCTTCCCGGCGCGCTCAGCTCCGACAGCATCACGCGCGTTGACCGGACGCTCGCCGGAATCGGCAGAGTCCGCACGACGATCGGCCGCTCCTTCGTCGGGCTGCTGACAACCGTCCGCGAAGGCGACGGCACCCACAATCGCCTTCTCGGTCCCGATTTCTCGTGGAAGCCGAACGAGACCGATCGGCTCGTCGGCCAGTTGCTGCTCAGCGATACGACAGGATCTGGAAGCGGACACGCGCTGCGCGTCTACGCGGCGCGCGATGCGCAGAACTACGATCTCTTCGCGAACTTCAAGCACTCCTCCGATTCGTTTCGAGCGGACGACGGATTCGTGCCGCAGACCGGCGTGCAGGCCGGATATGTGGAGGCTGGCTGGCACTTCTATCCGAAGTCGCGCGTGTCGTACGTGAGGCCCTACATCGGCATCGAGCGCGACACGCGGACGAAGGATCACGGTCTCGTGCACGACGGGATCTATCCCGGCATCTACTACGAAGGGGGGAAGTTCGCGAGCCGCGGATGGATCACGTTTCATCCGGCCGATCGCGATGCAGTCAAAGTGAACGAGAACATCTTCGTTCGCCGCTACTCGATGATCGAGTTCGACTGGCGCGCCGTCCCCTCGCGATATCTCACTTCGATCACGATCCATGGAACGGCGGGCGGGAAACTCGACTATACGAATGCGAATGAAGGCCGAGGCGCGTCGCTCGCACTGACTGGTGCGGTGCGTCCGACCGATCATCTCGATCTGCAGCTCACCGCGAATCGCGATTGGCTGCATCTTCTCAACGGCGAGCGCGTCTTCGCTGCGAACATCGAACGGTTGAAGGCGACGTACACGATCTCGGCGCGGAGTCTCGTGCGTGCGATCGCGCAGTACGACTCGTGCGATCAACTCGTGCGCAGCGGCGGCCTTACCACCTCGCTGCTCTACGGCTATCGCCTGAACTGGCAGACCGTCTTCTACGCCGGATACGGCGACGAGCGCCTCCTCGACGAGACCGCGCGCCTCCGCCGCCACGGCAGCACCCTCTTCGCGAAGGTGTCGTACGCTTGGCAGCACTAAGAGAGTACCGAGTGATGAGTGACGAGTGACGAGTGAGAATCTCGCCAACTCGCAACTCGCAACTCGTCACTCGCAACTCATCACTCGCAACTCATCACTCGTCACCGACATGCGTAGATTCGTCCGAAACTCGATTGCGTGGGTAGCAGCGATTGCCCTCGTGCCACTGGCCGTGCTGCTGGTGATGCAGTATCGCTTTCTCCGCCGTCTGGAAGAGACGACGGCGCAGGCGGAGCGCAACTGGCTCCGCAACACGGTGAGCGACGTCGTGAGCGATGTCGATCAGCAGTTCCGCACGTCGGTCGACTTCGCGCTCGACGTGCCTGCGCAGGCGCTCGGCGATCCCGATCTCATCTCGTGCCACTACCGGATGTCGCATGTGCCCGGCGCGAAGACTTACTTCATCGTCCGCTTCGGCAACGAGATGTGGGATGTGGTGAGTTTCGATCCTTCGGGCAAGGCGAAGACGCTGCCGCTTGCGGAAGGGCAGGCGATGAAAGTGGCCGTTGCCTCCTGGAGCGTCGTGCATCACTTCGGCACCGTTCTGCCGGCACGCACGCTGAGCATCGATGACGCCGATCGTGCGAATCGGATCATCGTGAAGCCGTACACCGATGCGGCGCTGCACGTCGCGGGCGTGACAGGCGTGATCCTCGACAATGAAGGTGTGCGCACCGCACTGTCGGCCATCGGTGCGGAGTCGGCGAAGCGCCGCCGCCACGACAACGATCTGACGATTCGCGTCGGCGATCCGAAGGTGTTCGAGGCGCGCGCGACGGGCCGGCGTGAGTTCATCACCGAGCCTCTCAAGTTTGCCTACCGCGACTGGAACCTCGGCGTCCGCGACGTCTGCGCGAGCCCGGAGGAGCTGGCGCACATCAACTTCCGGTTCAACGCGCTCTGGACTGCGGGTGTTGCGATGGCACTCATCGCGGCGCTCTGCCTCGCGGTGCAGGCGACGGCGCGGCAGATGAAGCTGTCGCAGATGAAGAGCGATTTCGTCTCGAACGTGTCCCACGAATTGCGGACGCCGCTGTCGTCGATCCGCGTGTTCGGCGAGTACATGCGCCTGGGCCGCGTGGAGAAGCCGGAGAAGATCCGCGAGTACGGCGAGTACATCGAGGCGGAGAGCCGGCGGCTGACGCAACTCATCAACAACATCCTCGACTTCTCGCGCATCGAGTCGGCGGAGAAGAAGTATCACTTCGCGGAATGCGATCCGGCGTGCATCATCCACGACATCCTCTCCGCGTTCGAGGTGCCGCTGCGCGAGCGCGGCTTCACGATTCGAACGGAGATCGCGGCGTCGCTGCCGCAGGTGCGGCTCGATCGCGATTCGATCGCGCAGGCGCTCGTCAATCTGCTCGACAACGCGGTGAAGTATTCGGGCGAGAGGAAGGAGATCGAGGTGCGGGCGTTCATCGAAGGTGATGCGCTGCGCATTGCGGTCGCCGATCACGGCATCGGCATCGAGCACGCGGAGCAGAAGAAGATCTTCGAGAAGTTCTATCGCGTCGGCAGCGGCCTCGTGCACGACATCAAGGGCTCGGGACTCGGGCTCGCAATCGTGTCGCACATTGCGCAGGCGCATGGCGGGCGCGTCGAAGTGACGAGCAAGCCGGGCGATGGCGCGACATTCACATTGATCATTCCGGTATCCGCCGGGGGCACAGGCGCCCTTGCCGGTGAAACGGCCGGAGAGGCGGGGGCGCCTGTCGCTCCATTGGAGAACGCATGAACCGTATCCTCATCGTCGAAGACGATCCTGCAATGTCCGTCGCGCTGCGCGACGGCTTCGAGTACGAGCGCTACGAAGTCGAGATGGCGAGCGATGGCGAAGATGCGCTGCGCCGCGCGACCGGCGGAGACTTCGATCTCATCGTGCTCGATGTGATGCTGCCGAAGATGAGCGGCCTCGATGTCTGCAGGGAACTGCGCCGCAACGAGAGCGTCACGCCGGTCATCATGCTGACGGCGCGCGGGCAGGAGATCGACAAGATCGTCGGACTGCGCGTCGGTGCGGACGACTACGTCACGAAGCCGTTCAGTTTCATGGAACTGCTCGCGCGCGTCGAAGCCGTGCTGCGCAGGACATCCAAGAAGGCAGAAGCGGAAGTGGTCTTCGGCGACGTGATGCTCGACTTCAAGTGTTACAAGGCGACGCGCCGCGGCGAGATGATCGAGCTGACGCCGCGCGAGTTCACGATTCTGCGGTATCTCATCGATCACGCGAACGAAGTGGTGAGCCGCGAGGCGCTGCTCGATCACGTCTGGGGCTACGAGACCGGCGCAATGTCACGCACCGTCGACACGCACATCGCGAGATTGCGGCAGAAGATCGAGCACGTGCCAGCCGAGCCGCGCCACCTCATTACCGTGCATCGGGTCGGGTATCGGTTCGTGATGTAGGTGCTGTCTGCTGCCTGCTGTCTGTAACCTAGATTCTCTTCAGCACGCCCAGCACCAGATCCGTGAACTGCTTTTGCACGCGCATCGTCGTATCGATCACTTCCTGATGCGTGAGCTTCTGCTTGAGGATTCCGGCGGCCATGTTCGTGATGCAGGAGATGCCGAGGACAGGGATGTTCATGTGGCTCATGGCGATGACTTCGGGCACGGTCGACATGCCGACCGCATCGGCGCCGAGGACGCGGAAAGCCCGGATCTCGGCGGGCGTCTCATAGGTCGGACCTGACAGGGCGAGATACACACCCTCTTTCACTTCGATGCCGATGTCCTTCGCGACTCCGCGCGCGATCGAACGGAGGGACTCCGGGTAGGCCTCCGTCATATCGGGGAAGCGGACGCCGAGCGTCTCGATATTCGGGCCGCGAAGCGGATTGATTCCCATGAAATTGATGTGATCGGAGATGAGCATCAGATCGCCGGCGACGTAAGAGGTATTCACGCCGCCCGCGGCATTCGTGACGATGAGTTGATTGATGCCGAGACGTCCGATGACGCGCGAGAGGAACATGACCTCGCCCATCTCGTAGCCTTCGTAGAAGTGCACGCGGCCCTGCATGACGACGACGCGTCGGCCGGAAGCGCGGCCGAAGATCATGCGTCCCTGATGGCCAAGCACCGTGGAAGCCTTCGCGCCGGGAATCTCGCCGTAGGGAATGGCGACATCGACTTCGATCGCATCCACGACGTCACCGAGACCGGAGCCAAGGATGACCCCAACCTCGGGCTGCACCTTGGAACGTTCCCTGATGTAGCGGACTGCCTCGTCAATCTTCTCGATCATCGGGAGAAAGATAAACCAGAAACCAGAAACCAGAAACCAGTTTCCGGTTTCTGGTTTACCTTATGTCCGGTTCAAATCAATTTCGTAGAACGGAGTAGCGATGGAGCGTTTCTCGGCCCTGATCGGATTCGTTGGGATTCTGTTCATTGCGTGGTTGATGTCGAACAACAAGCGTGCGATCCGCTGGAAGACGATCGGGTGGGGAATCGCTCTGCAGATTCTCACTGCGATTCTCGTCCTCAAGGGCGAGTGGATCTCGAGCGCGTTCAAGCCGATCAGCTTCGGGATGACGCAAGGCATCGCCGCCGCGATCTTCGTCGTGCTCGCGATCGTCATTGCTCAGATTGCGAAGCGAACGCCGGAAGCTTCGCGCCGGACGCTCTGGTCAGGATTCGGCGTCGTCTCCGTCTACCTCTTTCTCACGTTCAATCTGCTGGGGTTCCTCTTCCTGCGGATGAAAGATGTCGTCACGAACTTCATCGAGTTCAGCGACAAGGGCTCGCAATTCGTCTTCGGGCCGAAGCTGGCCGATGCGAATGGTCCGGCCGGATTCGTCTTCGCATTCCGCGTACTGCCGACGATCATCTTCATCGCCTCGATCTTCGCGATCCTCTATTACGTCGGCGTGATGCAGGTGGTGGTTAGGTTCTTCGCGAAGATCATGTCCCGGTTCATGGGAGCCTCGGGTGCCGAGTCGACCTCCGTCGCGGCATCGATCTTCATGGGACAGACCGAGGCTCCGCTGACGATCCGTCCGTTCCTGCCGGAGATGACCGAATCGGAGCTGATGACGATCATGACGGCGGGCATGGCGCACGTCTCGGGCGGCGTGATGGCCGCGTACGTGATGATGGCGCACGTCGATGTCGTTCACCTGCTCACCGCGGTCATCATGACGGCGCCCGGCGCGATCATGATGTCGAAGCTGATCGTGCCGGAAGTGGGGACGCCGAAGACGGGCGGCGATGTCGAGGTGAAGGTCGAACAGACCGACGTCAACGTCATCGACGCAGCGGGGCGCGGCGCGATCGAAGGCTTACATCTCTCGCTGAATGTTGCGGGCATGCTGATCGCGTTCATCGCGCTGATCGCACTCGTCGATGGAACGTTCACCTGGGTGAACGCGCACATCTATTTCACGATCGGCGGCGCGCAGTACTCGATCCTGCCTAAGGGTCTCGATCTTTTCCTCGGCACCATCTTCCGTCCGATCGCCTGGGCGATGGGCGTGTCGTGGAAAGACAGCCTGACTGTCGGCAACCTGCTCGGCCTCCGCATGGCGGTGAACGAATTCATCGCGTTCAGCAAGCTCGGCCCGATCGCGAGCACGCTCGACCCGCGCAGCGTAGTCATCACGACCTACGCACTCTGCGGCTTCGCAAACTTCTCGTCGATCGCAATCCAGATCGGCGGCATCGGATCGCTCGCCCCCTCACGCCGCGGCGATCTGGCCAAGCTCGGATTGCGCGCGATGCTCGCCGGAACGCTCGCGAACTTTCTGACGGCGACGATTGCGGGGATGTTGTTGTAGTTCGTTTCGCGGTTGCGCGGGCTCGCGGGCCCGAGGTAGAGTCGGGCCCGCTTCGTTAAACTCCCCTCTTATCGTCGTGCTCTTCGGCGCCACGACATGTGCATATGCCGAAACTGGAAGATCTCGTTGCGTTTCAACGTGCCGTCGATCTTGTTGTAACCATGCGCAACCGCGCAATCTCCTAACGCAACGCCCCAATCAACACCGCCATGTCCTCCGGCACGGGCGCCACGAACGTCCCTACCGGCAACGTGAGCGACGCTGCATGAAGTGCCTGGCGCGGGAACGAAGACAACACTTTCTGCAGCTTCTTGTCGGGGATTCCTTTCCATTGCGGGCCGGAGTAGATGGGGTCGCCGATGATTGGGTGGCCGAGGTGCTTGAGGTGGACGCGGATCTGGTGAGTGCGGCCGGTGCGCAGCCGGCAGCGGAGCACGGATGTGTATCGCAGGCGCTCGATCACCTCATAGTCGGTGAGTGCTGCGCGGCCATTCGCGAGGATCGCCATACGTTTGCGATCGCGCGGATCGCGGCCGATCGGTGCGTCGATCATTCCTTTGTTTGCTGACGGCGTGCCGTAGACGACGGCAATGTACTCCTTGCGTACCGCGGGTGTATTCCACGCATCCGTGAGTCTGCGATGGGCCGCGTCGTTCTTCGCGATGACCATCACGCCACTCGTCTCTTTATCGAGGCGATGCACGATGCCGGGGCGAAGCTCACCGCCGACTCCGCTGAGATCCTTCATGTGAAAGATGAGTGCGTTGACGAGTGTGCCATCGGCGTGGCCGGCGGCCGGATGCACGACGAGTCCGGCAGGTTTGTCGATAACCACCAGATTTTCGTCTTCGAAAAGAATCGTGAGCGGGATGTCTTGTGACACGACTGTTGCCGGAATGGGCGGAGGAATGTCGATCGCGATCTGCTGATTGCGCATAATGCGATGCGACGCTTTCGTGACGACGACTCCGTCGATCGTTACGCGGGCGCCGTCAATCCAACGGGCGAGGGCGCTGCGACTGTGATCGGGAAACAACTCGGCGAGTGCGCGATCGAGGCGCAGTCCTTCCTGTTCAGACTGAGTCGCAGCGGCGATGCGGGTCACGATCCGAGTCTAACGTGCTACGATGCCCCCGAAAAAGTTGTGACGAATTCATAGTTAGCTACGTATAACTCTCGATCGATTTTTTTCCGTTGATCAGGTTTGCTCTTAGAATGTTGCGGTAAGCAAAACAGGTCCACGGGCGTCGAATACAAATCACGAGTCGTAAAGGGGAGAATATGTTCAATTTGAAGAAGTTTGCTGTTGCAGCAGCGATGACGCTCGTCGCTGGGAGTGCACTTGCGAGCAACTTCCGCGCTGCTGATCAGGTCTACGTGCCGGTCGCAGGACACGTGGCGGGTGGCAGCGGTACGTTCATCTCCGATGTGTTCCTCTCGAACCTGAGCACCGATCCGGTGACGGTCACCGTGGTCTTCGTTCCACTGGGGCCCTCGGGGCTGACAGCTCCGGCACAGACCTTCCCCGCAATCCAGCTTGCCGCTGGCGAGCGCAAGGAGTTCGTTGATTTCTTTGTGTCTGCCCTCGGTCTCAACAGCGGCCTCGGACAGCTGATCTTCAACGGATGCAAGCAGAACGCGGATTGCAGCACCGCGACGCAGGATCAATTCGGCGTCAGCCCGTTCTTCCGCCCGATCAGCGTCGAGAGCCGCATCTTCTCGATTCCTCCGGGCAAGGCCCTCTCGGATAACCCACCGCCGCCGACCACCGGCCAGGCATTTGCTGGCTTTCCGTGGTATAGCTTCGTCTCCTCGGATTCGTCCTCGGTTGGCCTCGACAAAATCTTCATCACCGGCTTCCGCAATACAGGTAGCGCTGGCACGGCAGGTACCTACCGTGGCAACCTCGGACTCGTGAACGCTTCGCAGTTCTCATCGACGAACCTCGCTGTGAAACTCTTCAACGGTGCGACGGGAGCTCAGATCGGCAGCACCTTTACGCAGGGCCTCGGACCTCTCGGCAACGTGCAGGTCAACCTGGGTGTCGCGTTCCCCGCGTTCACCGGCAGCACGGCAACGAACGCCTATGTCACGGTCGAGCAGATTGGCAGCACGCCGACCAGCGATGCGCCGCAGACCTGCTTGCCGAATGGCTGCCCTGCGTTCTTCGCCTACGGCTCAGTTCTCGACAACGCGTCGGGCGATGCCACGACGCTCGAGCCACAGTTCACGAAGGCTCTGTCGGATCTGGCCATCGGCTGTATCTTCAACCCGAGCTCTTCGTGCAAGGCTTCGACCTCGTTCCGTCGCGTTGCCAAGCACTAAGGAACCTCTTAGAGAAATCAAGAAAGCCGCGCCGAGAGGCGCGGCTTTTTCGTTTCGTTCACGCCGCAGCCGTCATCCGATTGACGCTCTCCAGCTACAAGTGGGATTCGGGCACATGGAACCTCAGAGGCGCCGCGTACAGCGCATTCACTTGCCGCAACCGGTTTCCGCGCGTCTCGGCACCGCAGAGGTCGTGCTCGTCGATCTGTCGATCCGCGGCGCCGGCCTGGAGCACCACATGCCGCTCTCGACCGGCTCGCATGCACGCATGGCCTTCCGCTGGAACGACGAGCTGATTGCAACCGACTGCTGCATTATCCGCTCCCGGATCGAACGCTTCTCATCGGGCGGAACCGGCCTGACTGTCTATCACTCAGGCGTCGAGTTCGAGAACACACTCGATCACGCGGTCTATCGGCTGAAGGAAATGATCGCATCGTTCATCATGAAGGCGCTCGAGGAGCAGAAGCTCAACGCGCGCGGCGTGATGCCGCTTCACGACATCGAACACATGCCGATCTTCCGTTTCGGCGGACAGCTCACGGCGAATATGAAAGACGTGCGCGACGCAGCGGGATCGAATGTTCTTCCGCAGGTTCGCGTGACGGCGGAAACCGGATACGTTTCGTACATGCTCGAGGGAAACGGCTGGAGAAAGAAGCGGACCCATGATCCAGGTCAGCCACTCGATGGCTTTACGATTCTCGCGAATGAGGATCACGTGCAGGCGGAGATGCTCTGCGAGGCCTACAGGCAGTCGGATGCGGATGGGCGGAAGATGATTCGTCTCTTCGCCCAGCTGAGTATTGCGGAGGGGGAGGGTGTGGAAGAGAGAGGGCGGTTCCAGCCGTAGGTCTTCAGTTCATCCTGAGCGCAGCGAAGGATCTTCGGCGACACCGGCAGCGCCAGTGCATTCGGGAGCTCCACACAGGCCCTGCGCTGTCATTCTGAATCGCAGGGTCTCCTCAGTAGACTCTCATAGGAACAACCACCCACCACGCGCTGTTGTCCGCTGTCGTTGCAAGTGTTACAATTCCGCGGCTTTCGAGCAGCAAACTTTCGAAAGCGGCCGTTCGGCCGCTTTTTTTGTTGATGGTGGGTATGAGTTCGCTTCCTGAGCGGGTGGAACAGGAGATCGAGAAGATCGTCGCCTCTGAGGGACTCGAGCTCGTGCATGTTGAATACAAGAGAGAAGGACGGGGATTTCTCCTCCGCGTCGATATCGACAAAGAGGGTGGGGTGACGCTGGATGATTGCCAGCTCGTCTCGCAACAAATCTCGACGTATCTCGATGTGGATGATGTGATTCCGGGGCAGTTCGATTTACAGGTGTCCTCACCCGGACTCGACAGGAAATTTTACAAGCAGTCTGACTATCAGAAGTTCATAGGCCGGCTCGTTCGCGTGAAGACCTCGAAGGCGATTCGAGGACTGCACGTGATCGTCGGCCGGTTGAAAGAGTACGACGGCGAGAAGATCGTAGTTACGGATCCGGTGATGAAGAAGAACGCGGACTACGAGATCGAGCTGGCGGACATCAAAGAGACTCGGCTGGAAGTGGAGATCTAAGGGTTCGCAGTTACGCGGATATGCGGGCAAGGCGGTGGTTCACCGCGAGCCCGCGAGCCCGCGCAACCGCGCGCCCAAGAGGGAACTAGGACTGATGTTCAACGACAAGGACATTAAGGCGCTTGCCTACGAGAAGTCGATCGATGTCGATCGCGTCTACAAGGCGCTCGAAGATGCACTCTCGACGGCGGCACGCAAGTACTACAAGACTCGCGAGCCTCTCGAGGCCGAGCTCGATCGTACGACCGGCGGAATCACCATCTGGGTCATCAAGGAAATCGTCGAAGACGAGAATCAGATCGAAGACCCGCAGGCACAGTGGACTCTCGCCCAGGCACATAAGGTCGATCCCAAGGCTGAAGTCGGCGGCCGGCTCCGTCTGACCTACATCACCAAGGAAGTCGTCGACGTCGTCCGCGATCCCCACACGCAGATCCGCACGTACGAGGCGCAGAAGATCGACGGCGAAGTCGAGCAGGGCGACGAGGTCAAGATTCCGCTCACCAAGCCTCCCGACGAGCTCGGACGCATCGCCGCGCAGAGCGCGAAGCAGGTCCTTTATCAGAAGGTCCGCGAAGCAGAGCGCGAGAAGGTCTACAAGGAGTTCGCCGACAAGGTCGGAGAGCTCGAGCATGGCTACGTGAAGCGCTTCGAGCGCGGCGACATGATCGTCGAGCTCAACAACAAGACCGAAGGCTCGATCCCTCGCTCGCAGCAGTCGCGTGCAGAGCGCTACTCCGCCGGCGACCGCATCAAAGCCGTCATCGTCGATGTGCACACGCAGCCGAAAGGACCTCAGGTCGTGCTCTCGCGCACGGATCCGCGGCTCCTCATCAAGCTGTTCGAGATGGAAGTTCCTGAGATCTACGACGGCACTGTCGTGATCAAGGGCGCGGTGCGCGAGCCGGGCGAGCGCGCGAAGATCGCGGTCATGTCGCGTGAGCGCGACGTCGATCCGGTCGGCGCCTGCGTCGGTATGAAGGGCTCGCGCGTGCAGTCCATCATCCGCGAGCTCCGCGGCGAGAAGATCGACATCATTCCCTGGCACGAAGACATCGTCGTGTTTGCGCAGAACTCCCTTGCGCCGGCGAAGATCACGCGCGTTTCCGTGACGAGCGACGAGATGGCGCATCGGCCGCACCTCGACGTCATCGTCGACAACGATCAGCTCTCGCTGGCCATTGGCAAGCGCGGACTGAATGTCCGTCTCGCGGCCGAGCTGATCGGCGCGAAGATCGACATCAAGTCGGAAGAAGAAGTGAAGGGCGAAGTCGCCGACGCGCTCACGGCCATGCTGCAGGAAGCCATGGCCGAGTCGCGTGCTGCCACGAACGTCCACGACATCGAGAACATGCCGGCCGAATGGGCCGACAAGCTCGAGGACGCCGGCTACGACGATCTCGATTCGGTGATCAACTCGAGCCCTGAGGATCTCATCGCGATCGATGGTGTCGATGAAGAGATGGCGAAGCAGATGATCGAGTACGCGCAGAGGCACGAGCAGGTCGAAGAAACTGACAACGCCGGGTTCGCTGAAGAAGCAGGCGAAGAAGGCGAAGGCGACGCTTCGGAAGAAGACGAGACGACTGCTGAAGCATCCGTCGAGTAAGGTTTTGACTGGTGACGACAGGCCTTCGGCGCCTGTGGCCCCACCCCAAGGAGATTGAATGGCGGCAGCTAAGATCCGAGTGAGCGACATTGCGAAGAGGATGGGGAAGTCCGAAAAGGACGTCATCTTCCAGCTTCAGTCGCTCGGTGCGGAGGTTTCGGACGCGAACACGGTGCTCGAGCCTGAAGTGATTCAGGCGCTCATCACCGGCAAGAAACTCGCGACACGTTCGCGTACGGTCATCCTCCGCGAGGACAAGCCGCAGGTCGAAAAGAAGAAGGAAGCTGTGCGGCCTCCTCGTCCGATCGTCCAGCCGCCTGTGCGGGCAAAGAAGGTCCAGCCGGTCGAAGAGCCGGCCAGCGCGACGCCCACGCCGCCTCCGGTCATCATTCCGGAGTTCATGGAGGCCGCGGAGGCTGAAGAGCGTGCCGCGAAGGAAGCACCTCCCGTTGTCGAAAAGCCTCACCGCGTGCATGTGCACGAAGAGCCGGCGGCAGCCGAGCCTCAGGCAGCCCAACCAGCGGCTGCACCCGAAGCTCCCGCGGCACCGGCAGCCCAACCAGCCGCTGCAGCGCATCATCCGCAGCCGCACGCACATCCGCATCCCCAACCACCCGCTGCACCCAACCGTCAGATCGGACCGACGGGTCCGCGTGCTCGCGCACCGCAGGGTCCGCGTCCGAACTACGCAGGCCAGGCTCCGGTAATGCGTCCTGGTGGTGCACCGCAAGGTCCGCGTCCTGGTGGTCCGGGCTCTGGTCCGCGTCCGCCGATGGGAGCACGTCCCTCGGGTCCGGGTGGCCCACGTCCAATGGGACCTGGTGGTCCCCGTCCCAGTGGTCCGGGTGGACCGCGCCCCATGGGTGGCCCGGGCTCAGGCCCGCGTCCTGGTGGTCCGGGACTTCGTCCGGGTGGTCCGGGACGTCCGATGGGTGCTCCGCCTCCGCCCCCGCCAGCTGGCGGTCCGATGGCCCCGCGTGGCAAGAAGAGGACCGAGGGTGAAGATCTCTCGCCGAAGAAGAAGACGACGGGGAAGCGCGGCAAGTCCGAGCGGCCGCAGGAAGTCGACAACGAACTGTTTACCAAAGGACCGTTCAGCGGCACGCAGATCATCGCCGATGACCTCGGTCCGGATATCGTGCTGCCGGATACGGACGATGAGAAGGCGAAGACTCCCTCCTCGCGCCGCGATACTCGTAAGCAGGCCGCGCCTGTTTCTGCGAAGGTCCTCAATTTCCAGCGCCCGACCGGCAAGGTCGCGCTGACGGAAGGCGTGACCGTGAAGGAGCTCGCGGACAAACTCGGCGTGAAGGCGAACGACCTCATGAAGCATCTTCTGATGAAGAAGGGACTCATGGTCTCGATCAACGCCCCCCTCGGTGCCGACCTCGCGCTCGAGATCGCGAAGGACCTGCAGATCGATGCGGAGATCGTCTCCTTCGAAGAGGCGGTCGAGATGGAATCGATGGAGAAGGGTGCGAGCACCGGCACGGTGCCGCGCGGTCCCGTCATCACCGTCATGGGTCACGTCGACCACGGCAAGACCTCGCTGCTCGACGCCATTCGCGAGACGAACGTCGCGGAAGGTGAGGCCGGCGGCATCACGCAGCACATCGGCGCGTATCACGTCGAGAAGAGGGGCCGTAAGATCGTCTTCCTCGACACGCCGGGCCACGAAGCATTCACGATGATGCGTGCCCGCGGCGCGAAGGTGACGGACATCGTCATCCTCGTGGTGGCCGCGGACGATGGCGTCATGCCTCAGACGAAGGAAGCAATCGACCACGCTCGTGCGGCGAAGGTGCCGATGATCGTGGCGATCAACAAGATCGACAAGCCGAATGCGAACGTCGAGCGCGTGCGCCGCGAGCTTGCTGAGAACGGTGTGCAAGTCGAGCAATGGGGCGGCGATGTCGTCTCCGTCGAAGTCTCGGCCAAGCAGCGCAAGGGCATCGACGATCTGCTCGACATGATTCTGCTCACCTCCGACATTCTCGACCTCAAGGCGAACCCTGAGCTTCCGGCGAAGGGCGTCGTGCTCGAGGCGAAGAAGGAAGTCGGGCGCGGCATCGTCGCCACGGTGCTCGTCCAGGACGGGACGCTGAAGGTTGGCGATCCGTACTTCTCCGGCTCCACGTGGGGCCGCGTTCGCGCGATGTCCGACGAGCGTGGCGAGCGCATCAAGGACGCGGGTCCGGCGACTCCGCTCCAGCTCACCGGATTCGACGAGGTTCCGAATGCGGGCGACATGCTGCAGGTCGTCGATGACGAAACGCAGGCTCGTGTGATCGGTCAGATGCGCCAGGAGAAGGTTCGCGAGGCCGCACAGACGAAGGCGTCGCGGATGTCGCTCGACCAGCTCTTCCAGAAGATGCAGAAGGGCGAGGTCAAAGAGCTCAACGTCATCCTCAAGGCCGACGTGCAGGGCTCGGTCGAAGTGCTGGCCGATACCGTGCGCAAGTTGTCGACCGAGAGCGTAAAGGTCAATGTCATTCACTCGTCGGTCGGCGCCGTGTCGACGAACGACGTGCTCCTCGCGACTGCATCGGATGCAATCGTCGTCGGCTTCAACGTGCGTCCGGAGCGCAATGCTGCGGATCTGGCGGAAAAGGAAGGCGTCGACATCCGCCTCTATACGGTCATTTACACGCTCGTCGATGAGCTCAAGTCCGCGATGGTCGGACTGCTCGAGCCGAAGTTCCAGGAAGTCTTCCAGGGCCGCGCCGAAGTGCGCAACACGTTCAAGGTGCCGAAGGCTGGTCTCATTGCCGGCTGCATGGTCGTCGATGGCATCATCCCTCGCACCGCGACAGTCCGTCTGCTGCGCGACAACCGCGTGATCTACGAAGGCAAGATCGCCTCGCTGCGCCATTTCAAGAACGACGTCTCCGAAGTGCGCCAGGGCTTCGAATGCGGTATCGCGATCGAGAAGTTCCAGGACATCAAAGTCGGGGACGTGATCGAAGCGTTCAAGGTCGAGAAGCTCGAGCCTGCATTGACCTAAAGGCTGTCAATCCAGAGCAAAGCGAAGGGCCCCCTGGTTGCAGGAGGTCCTTCGCCGTCTTCGCGGCTCAGGATGACATCGAACTATCATGCTCGTCGTCGTCGCCCTCTTCGAGCTCTTCATCGAGTACGCGCAATCGCTCAAAGAAAAGCGGATGGTCGTGAAGAGTCTCCGCGACAAGCTGCGCCATCGCTTCGAGATCTCCGCGGCGGAAGTCGGCCTGCAGGATGTTCATCAGCGTGCGCGTCTCGCGGTCTCCTTCGTCGTTACGGAACATGCGACGGCGGACGCAATGCTCGATAGAATCGTCGAGTTCATCGAGTCGAACACCGACGCGACGCTCACCGGCTTTACGAGCGAAAAGCTCGAATTCGACGAGACTGCATCACTGGGGTGAAATGAAAAAGACAAGACGCACCTCCCGCGTGGGAGAGATGATCCGCGACGCGCTCGTCGAAGTGTTTCGTCATGATCTGAAGACGGATCTCGGCTTGACGTCGATCACGGATGTCGAAGTGAGTCCCGATCTTCACTTCGCGCGCGTGTACATCAGCGGACTGAAAGAAGACGAGACGCGCGAAGTCGTTGATCGTCTGCAGGAGCTCCGCGGCCGCGTTCGCAAGTTTCTCGGGCAGCGCATTCGTCTCCGCTACACGCCGGAGCTCGACTTCCGCTATGACGAGACAACCATGCGCGCGAGTCGTATCGAGGCCATTCTGATGCAGGTTGCGCCGAAACCTGAACCGGTCGAAGAAGAAATCAAGGAAGACGCGGACAGCGGCGACGAGCCCTGAGGTTCACTCAGGCCGGAACACTGCAGTCCTGTAGTAGCGCAGTTCCGCGATCGACTCCTCGATGTCGTCCTGCGCACGGTGCAGCTCCAGCTTGGGCGGCGGCTCGTACTTCCCGCCGTACCACTCCTTGGTCAGCAACTTGATTGAGCTCACGTCGATGACCTTGTAGTGCAGAAACTCTTCGAGGCGGGGCATGTACTTCGCGATGAAGCGTTTGTCCTGCCCGATCGAGTTGCCGCACAGCGGCGCGGTTTTCTTGTAGCAATAGCGCTTCACGAATCGCAGCACCTGCTCCTCCGCCTCGCCCAGCCGTACGCCCTCGGACCGGATGCGGTCGAGTAAGCCGCTCTGCTTGTGCGTGCGACGGTTCCAGGCGTCCATCATCTCCAGCTTTGCCTTGCTCTGCCGGATCGCGAGCACTGGCCCGCGCGCGACGATCTCCAGGTCGTAGTTCGTGATGATGACCGCGATCTCGATCAGGACGTTGCGCTCGGGGTCGAGCCCGGTCATCTCGCAGTCGATCCAGACGAGGTTCTTCTTGCTCCGTGCCATAGGCGGTCATTCTCCTACACGAAGAAGGGTTCGGAGAACTCGTCTTCTTCTTCTTCGCCGGGCTCTTCCTCGTCGGTGACCTCGGGTTCGCGATTCTCTTCTGGCTTTTCCGAACCGGGATCCATGGCCGAAGTGTACGCCCCTTGAACGTGTTCAAAAAAGTCCTTGCCTCACGCCGAAATCGGCTTTACATTACTTTTGAACACGTTCAAAACAAGGAGGCAACCATGAGAATCGTGATTCCAGGAGGCTCCGGACATCTGGGAACGCTGCTCGCCCGTGACTTCCACAAGCGAGGAGACGAGGTGATCGTGCTCAGCCGTCATCCCGAGGAAGCTCAGCCGTGGCGCGTCGAGCCGTGGAGCCGGGCAGTGTTCGACGGCGCAGATGCCGTCATCAACCTTGCCGGCCGCAGCGTGATGTGCCGCTATGACGACGAGCACAAACGGGAGATCCTCGAGTCTCGCGTCCAGACGACGCACGAAGTGGGGGAGGCCATCGCTGCCGCACAACGCCCGCCGCGCGTCTGGCTGCAGGCCAGCACCGCGACGATCTACGCCCATCGCTACGACGCGCCCAACGACGAATGGCAGGGGATGATTGGCGGGCATGAGCCGGATGTCCCGCCGGAGTGGCATTTCTCGATCGACGTCGCCACGGCGTGGGAACGAGCCATTGACGAAATCGAGACGCCGCATACGCGCAAGGTGAAGATGCGGACCGCGATCGTGATGAGCCGTCACCGCGGCGGGGCGTTCGATATCCTGCGCCGTCTCACCCGAATCGGCCTCGGCGGCGCCGTTGGCGATGGCCGTCAGTGGGTGTCCTGGATTCACGAGCGCGACTTCGTGCGCGCGGTCCGCTGGCTCATCCAGCACGACGAGGTCGAGGGCATCGTGAACGTCGCCGCACCGTATCCGATTCCGAACCGCGATTTCATGAGCGCCTTGCGCCGCGCATGCGGGATTCCGTTCGGCATTCCAGGCCCGAAGCCGCTCGTCGATGCCGCGGCGTTCATTCATCGCACGGAAAGCGAGCTGCTGCTCAAGTCCCGCTACGTCGTGCCCGGCCGCTTATGCCGCGAAGGATTCCCGTTCGAATTTCCCGAGTGGCAATACGCCGCGCGCGATCTCTGTCACGCAGAAGGCGCGCAGTGGTGAAAGGAGACGCCATGGTCATCATCATCAGCTATCTCGCCTATCTCGCGCTCAGCATCGGCGTCACGATCTGGGTCGCGCGAACGCTCCATCGCAACGGACGCGTGTTTCTCGTCGATTCGTTTCTCGGTAACGAGCCACTCGCCGATTCGGTCAACCATCTGCTCGTCGTCGGTTTCTACCTGATCAACATCGGCTACATCTCGCTGGCGCTCAAGTACGGTGAGAAGCCGGCGGATCCAGCACAAGCAATCGAGTACCTCTCCACCAAGATGGGTGTCGTGCTGCTCGTTCTCGGCGCCATGCACTTTCTGAACATCAAGATCTTTTCCTCGATGCGGCGCCGTGCGATCGAAGGCTCCCAACCACCCGTTGCACCTCAGACGCGGATTGCACCGCCGGTGAGGGCCTGATCATGATCGGCCGCGTCTACGTGCTGTACGACTCGCGCTGCGGACTCTGCTCACGTCTCCGCTCGTGGATGCAGCTGCAGCGGGCGTACATCCCGATCGAGTTCGTCGCCGCCGGCTCGCCGCATGCGCGGCGGCTCTTCCCGGAACTACCGCACGACGACCAGCCGCCCCGCGAGCTGGTCGTCGTGACCGACCAAGGCGATGTGTATACCGATGATGCCGCGTGGATCGTCTGTCTGTACGCGCTCGTCGACTATCGCGTCTGGTCGTTCCGCCTCGCGCGGCAGCCGTTGCGCCGTCTTGCGCGGGGAGCGTGGGAGCTGCTCTCCAGCAATCGCTCGCAGCTCTCCCGCATGTTCCATCTCGAGAGCGATGCCGAGCTGCAGGCGCAACTCGAGACAAGGAGCCGTGCCGCGTGCGATCTTGGGAGCCCTTCCTGAAACTTCAGAGCCTCGTTGCCGTGCTTGTCGCGTGTGTGGCGGGAGGTATGGTCGCCGCCATCGGGATCGGCGGCGTGCAGTTCTACGGCTGGGCGCTGTTCATCGGCGTTCCTTTCGTCATCGGCCTCGTTGCAGGAGCGCTGCTGCCGCGAGACGTGAAGAAACGGCTCGCGATTTTCGCGGCGATCACCGCGGCTGGGCTCATGGTCACCTTCATGATTCTCGCGGGGAAGGAAGGAGCCGTCTGCATTGGACTCGCGGCTGTTCTCGGGCTGATTCCACTGATGGCGGGCGCACTGATCGGAATCGTCATTCGCCGCCGGGTTCTTTTCATCTGGCTCGCCGTCGCTGCACTCGCCGGCCTCGAGCCTCGAATGCACGCGCGGCCTGAGGTGTTTGTAGTCGAAGACTCGATGATCGTTCGCGCGGCTCCGGTGCGGACATGGAGCACGATCGTTTCGTTGAACAGCGTCGGCCCGTCGCACGATTGGATCTTCCGTTCGGGAATCGCATGTCCGCAGCGGACGAAGATCGTGGATGGCCGCGTGGGAGGAACGCGCCTCTGCACGATGTCGACTGGCGTGCTGAAGGAGCGGATCGACGTCTGGCAGCCGGGCCATCGGTTGGCGTGGACCGCGATCTCGACACCGCCGCCTATCGAAGAGACGAACCCATTCCACGCGGTCGACGCGCCGCATCTTCACGGGATGTATCGCAATGTGCAGGGTGAGTTCGCACTGCAGGCGATCGGAGGTGGCCGAACGCTGCTCACGCGCAGAACGTGGTACGAATACGACATGTATCCGGCTGCCTACTGGCGGATGTGGTGTGACTTCGGTGCGTCGCGCATTCAGCGCTTCGTACTCGGGGAAGTGAAGCGGGCGGCAGAGGAGCCGCGCATTTGACCAAACCCCAGACAGCCAAGGCCGAAGAAACACGCGAGCGGATTCTCAACGCAGCGTTGCACCTCTTTGCGGAAAAGGGGTTCGACGAGACGACGATGCGCGATATCGCCGCGGCCGCCGGCATGGCGACCGGTGCCGCGTACTACTACTTCCGCTCGAAGGAAGAGCTCGTGATGGCGCTCTATGTCCGCAGCTCGGATGTAAAGCGCACCTTTCTGCCGGATGCGATTGCGAAGTCCAGCGATTTGAAGAAGCGTCTCCGCACGATCATCGACGCGAACTTCGAACAGTTCACCGGACACCGGCGGTTGTTCCGTGCGCTCGCCCGGATCGGCATGGATCCGGAGCACCCGCTCTCACCGTTCGCGAAAGAGACCGAGCCGATGCGCGAGGAAGGCATCGCGTATTTTCAGAGCGCGCTGGAAGGGACGAAGGTACCGAAGGACATCGCCGATATTCTTCCGCGGCTCCTCTGGCTCTATCAGCTGGGACTGTTTCTCTTCTGGGTTTACGACGAATCGCCGGGATTGCGGCGCACGCAGCGGCTGATGGACGGCTCGCTCGAGATCATCGTGCGCCTGATTCAACTGTCGTCGTTGCCGCTCATCGGCCCGCTCCGGAAGCGAGTCGTCGCCCTCATTCGCGACATTTCCTGAGCTGCCTGTCGTCCGCTGTCTGCTGCCCGCTGTCTGTCTGGTATCCTCCGCGCTCGAATGCGCGACCGTGCCCCTCACCTCAAAGAACCGCGCGCCGATGGCGTGCTCCTCGTCGACAAGAAATCCGGGATGACGTCGCACGACGTCGTGGAGACGGTGCGCCGTCGCTCCAACATCAAGAAAATCGGTCACACCGGCACGCTGGATCCTCTCGCGACTGGACTCCTCGTTCTCTGCGTCGGCAAAGCGACGCGCCTGCAGAACTATCTGATGGGGATGGAGAAGACCTACGAAGGAACGATCCAGTTCGGCTGGGCGACTGATTCGTACGATGCGGAAGGAACGCCGGCTGGCGAGACGAATCCGGCCGACATCACGCACATCGACTTCGCGCCACTCCTCGCGAAGTTGACGGGTGAGCTCGAACAGATGCCGCCGCAGTTTTCCGCGAAGAAGGTGCAAGGCGTCCGTGCCTACGAGCTCGCGCGCAAGGGTGAAGTCGCGAACCTCACGCCGAAGAAGGTGACCGTCTACGAGTTCGAGCTCACGAAAGTCGAAGGATCGACTGCACAGTTTCGTGTGCGGTCGTCGGCCGGCACCTATGTCCGCTCACTTGCCCACGAACTGGGCGCGTCTGCCGGCGTGCCCGCGCACCTCAAAGAGCTCCGCCGTACGGTCATCGGCAACTTCGACGTCAAAGAAGCAATCACCGTCGATCGCGTGATGGAAGCATCGTCCGATCAGATCCTCGCGAAGCCGCAGTTTCAGGGCTTGAACGAGATCGATCTCCCGCTGCCAAAGCTTCGCATCGACTGGAGCCAGCAGGGAAAACTAATGCAGGGCCAGGGCGTGATCATGACGCCGCCACTCCCCGTCAAGCAGGGCGACCTCCTCGCCCTCGGCAATCCGAGCGACCAACTCGTGGTGATCGGCGAAGTAGCCAAGGTCCTGAGGGAGGGCGGCCCGGTCGAGGTAAAGCCGAAAGTCGTTCTAGCAGGATGATTTAGCCGCCGCCACCGCGAGCCCGCGTACCCGCGAGCCCCCGCTTCCCACCCGGCGGGATTGTTTTCCCCACCCCCTGCTGTTATGGTGTCGCGATTTCTAGGATTACGTGTATCTACAGGTACGCTTAACCGGTTTAAAGGAGACTGGATTTTGTCGACCACCAAAGAGCAGAAGACTGACCTCATTACCCAATTCGCCGTCCATGAAGGCGATACGGGCTCCCCGGAAGTGCAGATTGCACTTCTCTCCAACCGCATCACTTACCTCACTGAGCACTTCAAGACGCACGCGAAGGATCATCACAGCCGTCGCGGCCTGCTGAAGCTCGTCGGCCGCCGCCGCCGCCTTCTCGACTACCTCAAGAAGACGGATGGCGAGCGCTACCGCACGATCATCGAAAAGCTCGGCATTCGCAAGTAAACGATGTGCAGGACAGGCGCCCTCGCCTGTCCTTTTTTGTTTTTCACGGCAGCATGACGGCAGGCGAGGGCGCCTGTCGTACCCCCTCCGGCCGGATCCCATCGTTCGGCCACCAGCGGACAATTCAAGAAGCCCGAGGTGATGAGTGGCCTCGCGGCGTGACGAAGGGAAAAATGGCTCACAAGAAAGAAATGCAGATCGGCGGCAAAGCTCTGTCGCTCGAGACAGGTGCGGTTGCACGACAAGCCAATGGCGCAGTCGTTGTCCGTTATGGCGACACGGTCGTTCTGGCTACCGCCTGTTATCGCGACGGAAATGTGCTCGGCGACTTCATGCCTCTCACCGTCGACTACAAGGAATACACCTACGCCGGCGGACGCATCCCGGGTGGCTTCTTCAAGCGTGAAGGACGCCCGACCGAGAAGGAGATCCTGACCTCGCGTCTGATCGATCGTCCTCTCCGCCCCTCCTTCCAGAAGGGCTACCGTCAGGAGACGCAGATCATCGCGCTCGTGCTCTCCGCGGATGGAGACAACGATCCGGATGTGCTCGCGATCAACGCCGCCTCGTCGGCGCTGTTCATCTCCGAGATTCCGTTCCTCAACCCGATCGGTGCGGTGCGCGTCGGTTACATCGACGGACAGATCGTCATCAATCCGACCAACGCGCAGCGCGATCTCTCCGACCTCGACCTCGTCGTGGCCGGAACCGATGATGCGATCGTGATGGTCGAAGCGGGCGCGCGCGAAGTGAGCGAGAACGTCGTCCTCGACGCGTTCGACGCGGCACACGCCGAGATCCGCCGCATTTGCGATCTGCAGCGCGAGCTACGCGCCGCGGCCGGCAAAGAAAAGATCACGGTCAACTACACACCGAAGTTCAACGACGAGCAGCTCAACGGTTTGATGTCGCAGTTCGCAGCGCCGCTGCGCGAGGCGATGCTCACGACCGGCAAGCACCAGCGCCGCGATGCGATGCGCGCCGTCAAGGCGCAGGTCATCGCCAGCGTGCCTGCCGACGATGTCGAAAAGATCGCTTCCGTCGAAGCAGCATTCGGCGAGATGGAAGTGCACGTCTTCCGCAATGTGATGCTGCAGGAGAACATGCGCGTCGATGGCCGCAAGTTCGACGAGATCCGTCCGATCACGATCGACACCGCCGTTCTGCCTCGCACGCACGGCTCCGCGATCTTCACGCGCGGCGAGACGCAAGCGCTCGTCACCGTCACCCTCGGCACTCCGCAGGAAGCGCAGAAGATCGAAGACTTCGAAGGCGAGACCTTCCAGCGCTTCATGCTCCACTACAACTTCCCGCCGTTCTCGGTTGGTGAAGTGAAGTTCCTGCGCGGTCCGGCGCGCCGCGAGATCGGCCACGGCAATCTCGCGCGCCGCGCGCTGCAGCCGCTCCTTCCGTCGGAAGCGGAGTTCGCGTACACGATCCGCGTCGTCAGCGACATCCTCGAGTCGAACGGCTCGTCGTCGATGGCTTCGGTGTGCGGTGGTTCGCTCGCTTTGATGGCGGCCGGCGTCCCGATGAAAGCAGCGGTTGCCGGCGTGGCCATGGGCCTCGTCACCGGTGAGAACAAGACGGCCATCCTGTCGGACATCGCCGGCATGGAAGACCACGAAGGCGACATGGACTTCAAGGTCGCCGGCACGCGCAACGGAATCACGGCGCTGCAGATGGACATCAAGGTCGCCGGTCTGTCGCGCGAAGTGATGGCGAAGGCGCTGGCGCAGGCCAACGCTGGCCGCATGCACATTCTCGACAAGATGGATGCCGTGCTCGCGCAGCCGAGCGCCGAGCTCTCCGAGTTTGCCCCGCGCCTCTACACGATCATGGTTCCGAAGGATCGCATCCGCGACGTCATCGGTTCGGGCGGCAAGACGATCCGTTGGATCGTCGAAGAGACCGGAACGAAGATCGATGTGGACGATGACGGCAAGGTCACAATCGCGTCGATGGATGTCGCCTCGGCGAACCGCGCGATCGAAATCATCAAGGGCCTCACGGCCTCGCCGGAAATCGGTGCGAACTACAAGGGCACCGTCAAGCGCATCGAGCCGTACGGAGCATTCGTCGAGATTCTGCCGGGTCAGGACGGACTGCTGCACATCTCCGAGATGGCGCACACGCGCGTCGGCCAGGTGACCGATCTCTTCCAGATCGGCGACGAGGTCGAAGTGCAGGTCGTCGGTATCGAGCCGGATTCCGGCAAGATCCGTCTGTCACGCAAGCCGCTGCTTCCGCCTCCGACCGAGGAAGAGCTCGCGGCCGCACGCGAGGCGCGCGAGCGCGCACCGCGCCGCGACGATCGTGGCGGTGATCGTGGCCCGCGTCATGGTGGTGGTGGACATGGTGGCGGCGATCGCGATCGTCATCGTGGTCCGCGCCGCGATGATCGTGGTCCGCGCGGTCCGCGCCGCGAAGGCGGCGGTGGTCACAACGAAGGCGGCGACCAGCACTAAGTCGAAGTCAGGTTTTCCAGAAAGAGCGGACGTCTTCGTCCGCTCTTTTTTTGTGTAGGACAGGCGCCCTCGCCTGTCCATGAGATCGCCGATAGCAACGACAGGCGAGGGCGCCTGTCCTATACGCTTTCCCACCGGCCGCCGTTCTCGCTCGATCTCCGCACCGCATCGAGCACGCGTTGCTGTGCCAATCCGTCGCGAAACGTCGCTGCCGGAGCGAGCGCACTTCGGTCTCCCTCCTCCAGTGCGCGCTTCAGCGCGCGTGCGAGCTCCAGTGTCCCGCTGCCGAATGCACCGCCTGCCGAGTTGCCCGGCAGATCAGGCATCTCTTCGCCCGCGGCGCGCGTGAACGGCTCTCCGCGCTTCGCCAGCAGAACTTCCGCACCGATGAATCGCATCGACGCGCTCTCTCCGTGAATCGTGAACACCGACCGTTCATCGGGACCATTCGCGACAGCGCTGAGTTGCATGATGCAGCGGATGCCTCCCGCGATCTTCATGTTCACCGACGCGAGATCATCGGATGTCACTCGCTTTCCGTCGCGCTCCTGGATGATCGTATGCAGCGTCGCGCACACTTCCTCGATCTCGCCAACGAGGTAGCGCATCGCGTCGGCGAAGTGCGAGCCGACGGCGCCGAGGATGCCGCCGCCGCGGGAGGAGTCACTCCACCAATCCCATTTGCGATTGCGATCGCCGCGCGCCGGACTCGAATAGCGGATCTCGACATAGCGCACGCCACCGAGCTCGCTCATTCGCTCGCGCGCGGCGCGCCAGGCAGGAAGGAATCGCAGCTCGTGATCAATCAGCGCGATGAGCTCGGGGTGCCGATTCGCAATCGCGACGAGCTCCTCCGCTTCGCGTGCGTTGAGCGCTGTCGGCTTCTCGCTGATGACGTGCTTGCCTCGTTCGAGGAATGCCCGCGCGAGCTCGAGATGCTCGGATGGAGGCGTCGTGATGATGACGAGCTCGGCGTCAGTATCCAGCAGTGATTGCCAGTCATGTCCCTTGATGTTGAGCACGTCAAAGCCAACCTGTTTGAAAAGAGGAGTTTGTACGCGTGTGGCCCAGCCGCTGCCGATCGTGCCGATCTTCTTCATGATGGAATCGATCTTGCCATTGAATGCTGTATGCAGAATCGCTTTCCAGAACGGCGTCAGCGAGTTCGAGTCCTGACGCTCAAGAACCTTGCCCGATTCGTGATCGTGGCTGTCGTTGTCTTCATTGCGGTGAATCTGTGGTCAGAAGTGCGCGGCCGTCACGCAAAGGAGTATGGCCGGCTCTACAGCCATGAGTTGAAGAGCACGCCGCAAGTGAAACCTCAGCTCGACGTGGTGCAGGAAGCGCCAGCGGTCGCGGATCGGGTCGGGTCGGATCCGATGCTGCTTGCACCGGCTGCGCGCGAAGAGAAGTACTTGACGGCCACGCCGCCGGCTCCCGTAGGCGCGCCAGTGGCTGTGCGTCCGATCCAGGCCGCGGCAGCGAGCGGCGATCGCATCACGATCTCGAACGAAGGCGTCGGGGTGGTGGTCACCGGGGAGCATCGGTTGTTGCGCGGCGGATTTGGACGATAATCGCCGGCACCAATGCCGGATCCAATCTCCTTTGGCACCGACGGCTGGCGAGCCGTCATCGCGGAGACCTACACCTTTGAGAACGTGCGGCGGGTCGCCGCCGGAATCGTCGTCGCCGCGCGCTCTCTGCAACCACCTTCGGACATCGATCGCAACACGCTGATCGTCGGCTATGACCGCCGTTTTCTTTCGCGTGAATTTGCGCTCGTCGTTGCGGAGGTTCTGCGCGAAGGCGGCTATCAGGTGATCCTCTCGGATCGTCCGGTTCCCTCGCAAGCGGTCTCCTTCACAGCCTTTCATCGCAAGGTCCTCGGCGGCGTCGTCGTGACGGCGAGTCACAATCCAGCGAAGTACAACGGGATCAAGTTCAAGGCCTGGTATGGAGGCTCCGCGCTGCCGGAGACCTACGTGCGGATCGCGGCGTCGATTGACCAGACCGACAAACGCGATGGCGGGCGAGTGCTCGAGGAGAACATCCTCGACGATTACATCGACGCCGTCCGCGCGCAGCTCGATGTGCAGAAGATCCGCAACGCCCGCATCGCGATCCTGCACGATCCGATTCACGGCGTCGCCGCGCAGATCCCGTCGCGGATTCTCGGCGTCGACTACGTCGGCTCGCGCCGCATTCTCCAGCGGAGCATCACGCCGCTGACGGAGACGATCGTCGACGGCATTCGCGGCGAGCTCAATCCGTCGTTCGGCGGCGTGAACCCCGAGCCGATCCCCGAGAATCTCGTCGCATCGCGCAATGTGATGCTGACCGGAGAGTACGACCTCGCCATCTGCAATGACGGCGATGCCGACCGCCTGGGCATCCTCGACGATCGCGGCGACTTCGTCTCGCCGCACAAGATCATCGCGCTGCTCGCGCTCTATCTCGTTCGTGAGAAGAAGCTGCAGGGTGAAATCGTGAAGACGTTCTCCACGACGCGGCTGCTCGAGAAGATTACGAGCGCGATCGGCGCAACGCTGCACGAGACGCCGATCGGCTTCAAGTACGTCGCCGATCTCATGCTCACACGCAACGTGCTGATCGGCGGTGAGGAGAGCGGAGGCATCGCGTTCGGGCATTTCCTTCCGGAGCGCGACGGGATCCTCTCGGGACTCCTGGTCGCAGAGTGTGTTGCGCATTTCGCGTCGCCACTGTCGGAGATCGTCGCGCGAATGGAGGAGGAGTTCGGCGCGCTGCACTACGACCGGCGTGACCTCAGCCGTCCGATGGCGCAGTGCGCGAGACTCATCGATCGCGTGCACGCCGGAGAGCTCGATCAGGAGTTCGGCCGCGATTTCGTGCGCCTCGAAGAGATGGACGGCGTGAAGATGAATTTCGCGGACGGGTCATGGATCCTGTTCCGCAAGTCGGGAACGGAACCGATCATTCGCATCTACTGCGAGTCACCGAGCAGGGACCGAGTGCAGGAGATGCTCGCGATCGCGATCGCGCAGCTCGATCGTGTGTGAATCAGGATGAAGCGTCGCGCCGCGCCGCGATGAGCTTCGCCAGTTCCTCGGCATCGAGTCCGTACGTTTCCGGTACGAGCTCCTCGTAGTTCGTGAAGCGGCGATTCTGCGATGCCCGCTTTTCCTTCTCGGGCGGCACCTGCCGGTAATTGAATGCGACCATCACGTTGCGGCGGAACAGGATTACGCCGACGTCACCGATGTTGTTCCACGGAACGTCGTACTGATTGAACGTCGTGCGTACGCTGAGACCGGCCCTCGTCAGACGAAGGTAGTTGCGACCGGAGGCCAGGTGGAAAAGGGCGAATGCCACGAACGCATCACAGACGAAGAAGACCACCCATCCCATGGGATCGTGGTCTTTGATGGCCATGATCGGACCGATCACGACGCCGAGGGAGAAGAAGAGGATGATGAGGATCCACTTCATCCTGCTCGGGTATAACGTAGCTTCCTGGGCCGGATTGAGGCGCAGCGCCGCCAGCTCGTTCGCATCCATGATCGGAGAATCGTAGCACCCCGTGTTTTGTTACGATGCGCCTTCGGAGAGTTTCCAAAGTGCCCACACCAGAGCAGACACACGATACCCGTACGCAGTTCACACGCGAGAGCATCATCGATGACTACCGCGTGGCGTATCGCAGCCGCCAGGCGAGCCTGATCGGCCGCAAGGAAGTCCTGACCGGAAAGGCGAAGTTCGGCATTTTCGGCGACGGCAAGGAGATCGCGCAGCTGGCGCTGGCGCGCGCCTTCCGCAACGGCGACTTCCGCTCGGGTTACTACCGCGATCAGACGTTCATGCTTGCCGCAGGTGCGGCGACGCTCGACGAGTTCTTCGCCCAGCTCTACGCGGATGCCGACGTCACCCACGATCCCTGGTCCGCCGGCCGCTCGATGAACGCGCACTTCTCCACGCGCTCGCTGGATCGAGACGGCAATTGGAAGGATCTGACCGCGATGAACAACTCGTCGGCGGATCTCTCGCCGACCGGCTCGCAGATGCCGCGCCTGGTTGGGCTCGCCTGGGCGTCGCGTCTCTATCGCGATGTTCCTGAGCTCAAGGAGTTTTCGAAGTTCACGCGAAACGGCGACGAGATCGCCTGGGGCACGATCGGCAACGCGAGCTGCGCGGAAGGAATGTTCTGGGAGTCGATCAATGCGGGCGGTGTTCTCGGCATCCCGATGGTCGTGTCGATCTGGGATGACGGTTACGGCATCTCCGTCCCGAACGATTTCCAGATCACGAAGGGCAATCTCTCCGAACTGCTGAAGGGCTTCCAACGCGAGCGGGGCTCGAAGGCCGGCTACGACATTTGCACCGTCAAGGCGTGGGACTATCCCGCGCTTTGTGAGACGTATCTCGCCGCGGCTTCGATCGTTCGCATGGACCACGTGCCGGCGATCATCCACGTCATCGAAGTCACGCAGCCACAGGGTCATTCGACGTCGGGCTCGCATGAGCGCTACAAGTCGAAGGAGCGGCTCGAGTGGGAGATCGAATACGACGGCATCCGCAAGATGCGTGAGTGGATGATCGGACAAGCGATCGCGACAGGCGAGGAGCTCGATCAATTCGAGCGCGAGGATCTGCAGGCGGTGCGCGAGTCGCAGCGCCGGGCGTGGGACGCATATCGAGCGCCGATCGACGCCGACGTGAAGCGCGCGCTCGCGTTCATCGACGAGCTCGCCGCGCAGTCACCGAAGAAAAGCGAGATCGAGGCGATTCGGAGCGAGCTCGCGCGCACGCAGGCACCGTTCCGCCGCGATGCGGTGCGCGCGCTGACATCAGCCGTCATCCTTTCTGGTGGCGGTGCCGAAGCGAATCAATGGTTGCGCGAGCAACAGCGAGCGGGCGACGAGCGCTACGGCGCGCATCTCCACAGCGAAGGCGCAGAAGGTGCGATCCGTGTCGCGGCCGTCGCCCCGGAGTACGCGGATGACTCTCCGGTGCTCAATGGCTTCGAAATCCTCAATCACTGTTTCGATCACGCTCTGCGGCGCGATCCGCGGATCATCATCTTCGGCGAAGATGTCGGAAAACTGGGCGACGTCAATCAGGGTTGCGCCGGCCTGCAGGAAAAGTACGGCCTGTTGCGCGTCAGCGACACCGGCATTCGCGAGACGACGATCATGGGGCAGGCGATCGGTGCCGCGCTGCGCGGGCTGCGCCCCATCGCGGAGATTCAGTATCTCGACTACATCCTTTATGGATTGCAGATTCTGTCGGATGACCTTGCGACGACTCGCTGGCGCTCGGCTGGCGGACAGAAGTGCCCCGCGATCATTCGCACGCGCGGGCATCGGCTGGAAGGCATCTGGCACGCCGGCTCGCCGATGGCCGGCATCATCAGTCTCGTTCGCGGAATGTATGTCTGCGTGCCGCGTAACATGACGCAGGCGGCGGGCTTCTACAACACGCTGCTTCAGGGTGACGATCCGGCGATCGTGGTCGAAGTACTGAACGGATATCGAACGAAGGAGAAGCTGCCCTCGAACATCGATCGCTTCGCGCTGCCCCTCGGCGTTCCCGAGGTGATGCGGGCGGGGAAGGATGTGACGCTGGTGTCGTATGGCGCGACGCTGCGCATCGTGCTCGAGGCGGCGGACTTGCTGTCGAGTGTCGGGATCGATGCGGAGGTCATCGACGTGCAGACGCTGCTGCCGTTCGATCTTCGCGGCGTGATCGTGGAGTCGGTGAAGAAGACGAATCGCGTCGCATTCATCGACGAGGATGTGCCGGGCGGCGCGACATCATACATGCTGCAGCAGGTGCTGGAGCGCGATCACGGCTATGACTGGCTCGACTCGGAACCGCTGACGATTCCGGCGAAGGCGCATCGTCCGGCGTACGGATCGGACGGCGATTACTGGTCGAAGCCGAATCGCGAGTCGATCTTCGCCGCCGTGTACGAGCTGATGCGCGAATCGAACCCGCGGAAATACCCGGCGATCCTGAGTTAAAGCTGGCTTTCGTAGACGGGGAGGAGCAGCCGCAAGAGCCACGCGCGCACGCGGGACGCTGCCGATGGCCGTGTGCGTTGCTCTCTCGTGCCGACGAGCCACGAGTTTGCCGCGTGCGCATCGATCGATGCCAGCAACTCCTGTGCGCAGCCGTCGTCCTCCGTCACCGCCATCGCCTCCGCATTCAGATTCTCCGATCGCGGATCGACGTTGTACGAGCCGACGAACGCGCGCCGGCCGTCGATCACCATCGACTTCGCGTGCAACATGTCCGGCCCTTTGAATTCGTGCAGCTCGATGCCGGCACGCCGAAGGCGGCGGCGATATTTGAGATAGCCGACATAGGGGAGCAGCCCGTCGCTCGAACGGCGCGAGTTCGTCACGATGCGCACACGCACTCCGTCTGCGACTTTCTTCTTCAACAGATCGAGGACTCCGCCTGTCGGCACGAGATAGGGCGATTCGATCACGACCTCCGACTTCGCGTTCGCGATTGCATCCGCGAGCCGCACGACGAGCCGCGGTTCATCCTGATCGGGTAACGGGTCGTGCAGAAATTCGACCGAGTCCACTTCCGCCGATGACCAGTCGTGATTCGCGGAGTCGATCATGCCAGCCTGTTCGAGCCGGCAGACGGCATCGTCGAGGATCGCGGACGCCCGCGTCCGCTCCTTCGCGGAGACGTTCACGTGCAGTGCGGAGACGTCGCTGCTTTCCCATAGTTGATCGAAGTGACGATCGGCGTCGATCGCCGACGAGCCTGTGACGTACACATCGCGATCGACGTAGTTGCGTTGAGCGAGTCCGAAATAGGACTCGGCGAGATTGCGGCCGCCGGTGATGTAGTACGCGCTATCGACGACAACGACCTTCTCGTGCATCCGGCGGAAGAGCCAGGTCGGGTGTCGCGCCGTAAGCGGGTGATAGACGCGTACGAGGACACCCTCGTCGCTGAGGTGTGCCAGCACGGCCTTCGGGATGTGTTGAAAATTCGCATCGACGATCAGACGGACGCATGGAACTCCGCGCCGCTTCGCATCGCGCATGAGCGCAAGCGCCGCCATCGTGATCCGATCATTGCGCGCGAGAAAGTAGAGAGCGTCGATCTCGTACTTCGCCTGGCGGATGACATCGGCGCGCGCCTGCGCGGCATCGCGAGGATCATCGAGCAGCCGGAAGACGTCCGCATGAGCGGCGCTCGTCAGCATCAGGCTCAGCAGCAGTGCCGGGTAACGGATCTTCATATTCGTGAAATCGGTTTTCCAGGTTATTTGTTACCATTGCCCGGTCCGTCACTCAAGCTGTGAAACGAATTTTCCTGCTCATCGCGCTCGCTCTAGCGTTCTCTGCGCCCTCGTTGCGCGCGGAAACGCCTGATCCGTTGCTGGCGTCCCTCGCGACGCAGGCGCCCGGGCTGAAGAAGAGTGTGCTGAGCCTGGCACTCAAGGCCGTGAACAATGCGTCGCACCGTGGCCTGGTGAAGCGAAATGATCTGCTGACGGTGATCGACTATTCGATTCCTTCGACGCAACCGCGGCTCTTCGTCTTCGACCTGGCGAAGAAGCGCCTGCTCTTCCGCGAGCTGTGCGCGCATGGGAAGAGCAGCGGCGATGACAACGCCAGCTTCTTCTCCAACGACCCCGGCAGTCTCGCCACCAGCCTCGGTCTCTTCGTGACCGAGGATACGTATGTCGGCCACAACGGCTACTCGCTGCGGCTCAAAGGGCTCGACGCGGGCTTCAACGATCTCGCGCTGGATCGCGCGATCGTCATGCATGGCGCTGCGTATGTCAGTCAGGAAGCCATCAAGGTGTTAGGGCGGCTGGGCCGCAGTTGGGGATGTCCGGCGGTGCGCCCCGCGATCGCGCAGAAGCTGATCGACAGCATTCGCGGCGGCAGCGCGATCTTCGCCTATTACCCCGAGAAGGATTGGTTGGATCGCTCGGCTTTTCTGCACTGATCCACGGCGCGAGGCGCATGGGACGTCAGGCGAGGCGCTGCCGACCCGAGTACACGTTGTAACGGTCATCGCGCAGGAATCCGATCAGTGTGACATCCATCTCTCTCGCGAGCTCCACGGCGAGCGACGACGGCGCACCCACCGCGGCGACGATCGGGATTCTCGCCACCACTGCCTTCTGCACGAGCTCGAATCCGGCGCGGCCGCTGAGCATCAGCACGCCCGCATTCGTTCCATCGCGAAGCGTCGAGCCGATCACCTTGTCGACGGCGTTGTGTCTCCCGATGTCTTCGCGCGCGCAGAGCAACTCGCCCTCTGTCGTGAATGCCGCTGCGGCGTGCAAGCCGCCGGTTGCAGCGAAGGTCTGCTGATTCTCGCGCAGTAACTTCGGGAGTCGCGTCAGGACTGCATGCCGGATGCGCGAATCCGATTCGATCGCGCGGCTCTGGGTGCGCAGCGCATCGATCGATGTCTTCCCACACACTCCGCAGGATGACGTTGCATAGAAGTGGCGTTGCAGCCGCTGCCAGTCGACGCTGACGCCCTCTTTCAGCGCGACGCGTATGACATTGGGCGAGCCCCAGTGCCGCACGGCGTCGATGTCCGCATGGCTCTTCACGACGGACTCGGTGATCACGAATCCAGTCGCCAGCTCGGCATCATCGCCGGGTGTTCGCAGCGTCACGGAGAGCGCGCGATCACCGACGCGAATCTCGAGCGGCTCTTCGATCGCGACCTCATCGGCGGCCTCCTCGGACGTCGAGCGGATGATGTCGAATTGCGCGCTGCGGTTCATGACCGTAGATCCTTCCAGTCCAGACCGAATCGTGCAAGATACTTGCGCAGGCGATCCGCGTCATTCGCGGTGCTCTTCTGCTGGCGCGATGCGCTGAAGAGCATGCGCCCGGCATCCGACAATGAGCGCGTTTTGCGTGCGATCTCGATCACGTGCTCGAGTTGCACGCGATCGAAAAGATCGAGTGCCGAGAGCCGTTCTTCGCCGAGGTAGCGGACGAGCGTGTCGTTGGCGGCATGAGGAAACCATTCGTGCCGAAGCCGCGCGACTTCCTCATCGACGATCTCGGTCGTGATGCGGCCTCCGCGCGCGAGTGTGGCCATGCGCACGATCGCACCATTCAAGTCGCGAAAGTTTCCCGGCCACTCCGCTTCGGGTGACGTCGCGAACTTCAGGAACCGTTCGCGCGCCTCACGATTGAAGCGAATGTTCGTTCCATGCTTGCGTGCGAACTGATCGAGCTCGAAGTCGAGATTCGGCTCGAGATCTTCGACACGCTCGCGCAGTCCCGGCAGCACGAACGTCCAGAGGTTGATGCGCGCCAGAAGGTCATCGCGGAAGCGGCGCTCACGCACCATGTCGCCGAGATTGCGATTCGTGCCGGCGATGAGCGTGAAGTCGCTCTTCACCTCGCGGTCGGAGCCGAGGGGGAGGAATGCTTTTTCTTCGACGGCACGGAGGAGCATGGCCTGTTCCTCGAGGCCCAGTTCGCCGATCTCATCGAGAAAGAGGATGCCGCGATTGGCCGCGCGGAGAAGGCCGGGGCGATCGCGGAGTGCGCCGGTGAATGAGCCCTTCACGTGACCGAAGAGCGCGGACATCGCCCCTTCGCCGCGAATCGTCGCGCAGTTGACCGCAACGAACTCGCCTTCGACCTGATGCCGTGCGCGCTTCAGTTCGTAGATGCGCCGTGCGAGCCACGACTTCCCCGCGCCGGTCGGTCCCATCAGCAGCAGCGGCTCGCGCGAGTGAATTGCGACTTGTTCGATGCGATCGATGAGGCGGTTGAAGCCGGCGTTGCGCGTTGCGATGCCCGACTTGAGCAACGACGTCGCTTCCTTCTGTTCGTCGCGGAAGCGCGAGGCGATTGCGTCGTACTTCGAGAGATCGAGGTCGACGATCTGCACGGCTCCCTTCGCGTGCGAAGCGGGGTCACGGCCGGGCGAGGTCTGTACGAGACGTCCCGGAAAGTGCCGCGACTCCGTCAACAGGAAGAGGCAGATCTGCGCGACGTGCGTACCTGTCGTGATGTGGATCAGGTACTCCTCGTTCTCGACATCGAACTTGTAGCCGCGGGCGAACTCGTGCAGCGCGCCGTAAACCTGTTCGAAGTCCCACGGATTCGCAAGCGAAACGCCGTGAAGAATGACAGTCGTTTCCGGCGAGACCGCGGCAATGTCTGCCGCCACCGCGTCTGCGAGCCCCTTGTCTTTTGGGGGATAGAGGATCTCGAAGCGATCGATCAGCAGATCTTCCTGCTGGCAGAGCGAAATCGAAGGGCGCCACTTCTCCCAGCGCGCGATGTTTTTCGCCGGTGCATCCATCACGGTGCCCAGGAGGCCGATCGCAACGTTCTTCATTCTAAGAGCATAGATTAAAAGATAATAAAATCAACCGAAAACTCCGTGACAACAATGCTTTTTCATCAATGGAATCAACGACTTATCCCGGTCAGGACCTTCTGGCACCTTCCTCGCGATATAGACGAGCATGGCAAACAAGAACCTCTTCCGAACTCTTGCCGGAAAGCTCGCGCCTGAGACCAACGCGCGAAATGAAGCCGGGGGCCGCGCGTACAAGCTCTCGCCGCGTCAGGCGCTCGCACAGCTTGCGTCGACCGGCTGCTTCAATCAGACGTTCTATGCAACGGCCGACGAGCAGTTGGATGGCGTGATGACGCTGTGCCGGAATGTCGAGCCACAGTTCATCGCGCGCACGGCGATCTACGCCCGCGAGCGTGGCTTCATGAAGGACATGCCGGCGCTGCTCTGCGCGGTGCTCGCGACGAAGGACTCCGCGCTGCTCGAGTCGATCTTCCCACGCGTGATCGACAACGGCCGGATGCTGCGCAACTTCGTGCAGATGGTTCGCTCGGGTGTGACGGGGCGCCAGTCGCTCGGCACCGCGCCGCGCCGGATGGTTCGCGCGTGGCTCGAGCAGCGCTCCGACGATGGCCTGTTCCGCGACACGATCGGGCAGAAGCCGTCGATGGCCGATGTGGTCCGTATGGTCCACCCGAAGCCGTCGACTCCTTCGCGCGAGTCGCTCTACGGCTATCTCCTCGGGCGTCCCCACGATGCGGCGAAGCTGCCGCAGCTCGTGCGCGACTTCGAGGCGTACAAGAAGGGAGAGTCGCTCGAAACGCCGGATGTTCCGTTCCAGATGCTGACGTCGCTCGAGCTGTCATACAGGGAGTGGGAAGCCATTGCGCGAAATGCGTCGTGGCAGATGACGAGAATGAATCTGAACACGTTCGCGCGGCATCGCGTCTTCGCGAACAAGGAGGTCACGAAGCTCATCGCGAAGAGGCTGGCGGATCCGCACGAAGTTCGAAAGGCGCGTGCGTTCCCGTATCAGCTCCTGATGGCGTACAAGGCGGCCGGAGATGTGCCGGCAATCGTGCTCGAGGCGCTGCAGGATGCGATGGAGATCGCGACGGCGAACGTTCCTCCGATCGAAGGACAGGTCTACATCTGCCCGGATGTGTCGGGCTCGATGTCGTCGCCGGTGACAGGACATCGCACCGGATCGACGTCGGCGGTTCGTTGCATCGATGTCGCCGCGCTGGTCGCGGCGTCGATCATGCGGACGAATCCGACGGCGGAGGTGCTGCCGTTCGAGAATCGGGTCGTCGATGTGAAGCTGAATCCGCGTGACAGTGTGATGACGAACGCGCAGCACCTGGCGTCGATCGGTGGTGGCGGAACCAGCTGCAGCGCTCCGTTAGCCATCCTGAACAAGCGGAATGCGAAGGGAGACCTGGTGATCTTCGTGTCGGACAACGAGTCGTGGATGGATCCGTCGCGCGGACGCGGAACGGCGATGATGGAGGAGTGGAACGTGTTCCGTCAGCGCAACCGCAGCGCGCGCCTGGTCTGCATCGACATTCAGCCCTGCACGACGACGCAGGTGATGGAGCGTGAGGATGTGCTGAACATCGGAGGCTTCAGCGATGCAGTATTCGATGTGATCCGCGACTTCGCGGCCGGCCGTCTCGCCGCGGCACACTGGGAACAACTCATCAAGGAGATTGCAATTTGAGGTCAGGGGCCGAATGTTCGTCGGGACTACATTCAAACAATGTTCGCGTCTCGTCAGTTGTTCTTGTCGGCCCCACTTTTTGAAACAAATCAGGCGGCGAATGCCTGAGGGACTACATCCTAAATCCGTTGGTCGCCGGTTCGAATCCGGCCCGGAAGCAGAAGCGGCCGGTAGCTCAGCGGTAGAGCAGCGGAAGTCGTCTCTCAAAAACCTTGTCGCCGCCGCTTTGGACTCAGAACTCAGAACTCAGAACTCAGTGCCGGAGGTCACGTGCCCAACGACAACAAGTACGAAGTCTTCTCCGCACCTCACGGCGTTCCCGTGAAGGCGTGGACGCGCGGTGTCCCTGTCGAGGATGCGGCCAGGAAGCAGTTGCTCAACATCGCATCGATGCCGTTCATCTTCCGCTGGGTCGCGGTGATGCCCGACGTGCATCTCGGCAAGGGTGCGACTGTCGGCAGCGTGATTCCCACGCAGAAGGCGATCATTCCTGCGGTAGTCGGTGTCGATATCGGTTGCGGGATGATGGCGGTCCGCACGTCGCTGAATGCGCGCGATCTGCCCGATGATCTACACCCGCTCCGTACGGCGATCGAGAAGGCTGTGCCTCACGGCCGTACGGACAACGGGCGTGCGAATGATCGCGGTGCCTGGCAGAATCCGCCCGAGCGGAACCTCGACGTCTGGTCGAAGCTCGAGCCGGTTTACACCCAGCTCGTCGCGAAGCACCCGCGCCTCGGCCGCGGCAACGACGTGAACCATCTCGGGACACTCGGCACGGGGAACCACTTCATCGAGATCTGTCTCGACGAAGCGGAAAACGTCTGGATCGTTCTGCATAGCGGGTCGCGCGGCGTCGGGAACCGCATCGGACAGTTCTTCATCGAGCTGGCGAAGGAGGATATGCGCCGCTGGTTGATCAATCTGCCCGATCAGGATCTCGCGTACCTGCCCGAGGGGTCGGAGCACTTCGGGGATTACGTGAAGGCGGTGCATTGGGCACAGTCGTATGCGATGTCGAATCGCGAGCTGATGATGACGTCGATCATCGATGCGCTGCGTGCGTCGAACGAGTTGCCCGCCTTCGAGGCGAATGCGGAAGTGGTGAACTGCCATCACAACTACGTCGCCGTCGAAGAGCATTACGGTGAGCGCGTGTTCGTGACGCGGAAGGGGGCGGTGCGCGCAGGCAAGGATGATCTCGGGATCATTCCCGGCAGCATGGGAGCGAAGTCGTTCATCGTGCGTGGGAAGGGAAACGCCGAGAGCTTCGAAAGCTGCAGCCACGGTGCGGGCCGCGCGATGTCTCGCAGTGAGGCGAAACGCCGCTTCACCGTCGAGGATCATAAGAAGGCCACGGAAGGAATCGAGTGCCGCAAGGATGAAGATGTGATCGATGAGACGCCGGCCGCGTACAAGTCGATCGATGCCGTGATGGAGGCGCAGAACGATCTCGTCGACATCCTGCATACGCTGCGGCAGATCGTTTGTGTGAAGGGGTAGTGGCGAGTGACGAGTGACGAGTACTGAGTTCTGAGTGCTGAGTTCTGAGTTCTGAGTCAAAGCAGGCTCGGGCTCGTCTCTCACTCAGAACTCAGAACTCAGAACTCAGAACTCAGACCTATGAGAATCATCGATGGATCCCTGGGCGAAGGGGGCGGGCAGGTCCTTCGGACTTCGCTTGCCCTCTCGCTGATCACTGGCAGCCCGTTTCGCATCGACAACATTCGCGCGAATCGGAAGAAGGGCGGACTGCTGCGTCAGCATCTGACGGCGGTGAATGCAGCGGCGAAGATTGGCGACGCCTCAATCGAGGGGGCGACGCTTGGCTCGGCGTCCCTGACATTCATTCCGCAGACGATCCGCGCTGGCTCGTATTCATTCGCGATCGGCACGGCTGGCTCGACGATGCTCGTTCTGCAGACGATTCTGCTGCCGCTCGCGCTCGCTGGGGAGGAATCGCAGATCGAGCTCGAAGGCGGAACGCACAATCCGGCATCGCCGCCATGCGACTTCATGCAGCTCGCGTTTCTGCCGCTGCTGAAGCGGATGGGGGTCGGTGTCGAGCTCGAGCTCGTGCGTCCGGGCTTCTATCCGGCCGGTGGCGGCTGCATTCGCGTGCAGATCAAGCCGGCGAAGCGGCTCGCGCGTCTGGAGCTCGCGGAGCGTGGTGCACTCGTGCGCCGCTGTGCGCGAGCGGTTGTCGCGAATCTTCCGTACACGATCGCGCAGCGCGAGGTGAAGACGGTTGCCAGCGATCTCGGATGGGACGAGAACTGCTTGCAGGCACACACGCTCAAGGACTCGATCGGTCCGGGCAACGCACTGTCGGTGATCCTCGAATCGGAGAACGTGACCGATGTCTTCACTGGTTTCGGCGAACGCGGCGTCGCGGCCGAACATGTGGCGCATGCTGCAGCTGCCGAGGCCCGGCGTTACATCGAGAGCGGCGTCGCTGTCGGTGAGCATCTCGCCGATCAACTGCTCTTGCCGATGGCGGTGGGCGAGGGTGGCGTCTTCACGACGCTGCCGCTGTCGCCGCACGCCACGACGAACATCGACGTGATCCGCAAGTTCGTCGATGTGACGCCCAGGATCGTGTTACGAGAGAATGGCGTGGAAGTTCATCTGAACCTTCATGGGTCGGTACGTTGACGTGACTCGAGACGGCGGCTCTCCTTTTTGCATACACTCTTTTCGTGCTTGCCGAACTGCTGTTGAAGTGGCCGCTCATTCGCCAGCTTCGCGATCGCGTCGATGGGACCGGGCCGGAATCGATGACCGGCCGTACGCTCGAGCTCGCGCCGAAGAACGAGGGGGCGGGAGTCGCGCGATCCATCTGTCCGTATTGTGGCGTCGGATGTGGTCAACTTGTTTACCATCGTGGTGGCCAGGTCGTATCGATCGAGGGCGATCCCGACTCGCCCGTGTCGCGCGGGCATCTCTGCCCGAAAGGCTCCGCTAGCTACGAGCTCGTGACGCATCCCGGCCGCGCGAAGAAAGTCCGCTATCGGGCACCGTTCGCCCGCGAATGGGTCGACCTGCCGTTGGAACAGGCGATGGAGATGCTCGCAGAGCGCGTCTGGGACACACGCGAGCGGACGTTCGATCGCGCCAGTAATCACACGACGGGAATCGCGCATCTGGGTGGCGCGACCCTCGACAACGAAGAGAATTACCTCATCAAGAAACTCTTCACAGGAGGTCTGGGCATGGTCTGCGTCAGCAACCAGGCCCGAATATGACATAGCTCCACGGTGCCCGGTCTGGGCACCTCGTTCGGGCGCGGCGGCGCGACCACTGCGCCTTCAGATCTCGTGAGCTCCGACGCGATTCTCATCATGGGATCGTCGATGGCGGAGAATCATCCCGTTGCCTTTCAGTGGGTGATCGAGGCGCGCGAGAAGAACGGCGCGAAGGTCATCCACGTCGATCCTCGTTTCAATCGGACGTCGGCGATGTCGGACTACTGGCTTCCTCTTCGCGCCGGCAGCGACATCATCTTCCTCGGTGCCCTGATCAACTATGTGCTGAGCGGCGAGCGTTACTTCCGCGAGTACGTCGTGCACTACACGAACGCGGCGACGATCCTTCGCAGCGATTTCAAGGACACCGAGGATCTCGGCGGTCTTTTCAGCGGATGGGATGGCAAGAAGTACGACTCCGAGTCGTGGCTGTACCAGGGGGCAGAGGACAAAGAGAATCAGGAGTTCAGCGGCGGCCATGGCAAGGATCGCGGAGGTGAAGCACAACAAATCAATGATCCGCCGCGCGACGAGACTCTGCAGCATCCGCGCTGCGTCTTTCAGGTATTGACGCGCCACTTCGCGCGGTACACCCCCGAGCTCGTCGAGCGCAACTGCGGCATTCCCCGCGAGAAGTTTCTCCAGATCGCGGACATTTTCGTCAGCGCATCGGGACGCGAGAAGACCGGCGCGATCTGCTACGCGGTCGGCTGGACGCAACACTCGAGCGGCGTGCAGACCATCCGCTGCGCCGCGATTCTCCAACTCCTCCTCGGCAACATCGGGCGTCCTGGCGGAGGCATCCTTGCACTGCGCGGTCATGCGTCGATTCAGGGCTCAACCGACATTCCGACGCTTTTCGACATTCTTCCGGGTTATCTGCCGATGCCCACATCCGGCGAGAAAGACTTCGACGCGTACGTCAAGAAGCACAAGTCGGACAAGGGCTGGTGGAACAACTTCGACAAGTACATCGTCTCGCTCCTGAAGGCCTATTACGGTGACGCCGCGACGAAGAGCAACGACTTCGGCTTCGATTGGCTGCCGCGCCTCACCGGTGATCACTCGCACTTCGGTTACTGGACCGACATGAAGGATGGAAAGCTCGAGGGCCTTTTCGTCATGGGGCAGAACCCCGCGGTCGGCGCACCGAACGCGCGCTTCGAGCGCGAGGCGCTAGCGAAACTGAAGTGGCTCGTCGTGCGCGACATGGTCGAAACGGAGACCGCGACGTTCTGGCGTGATGACTTCGAGCCGGCAGAGGTGGGGACGGAAGTGTTCTTCTTTCCGGCCGCGTCTCATGTCGAGAAGTCAGGGACGTTCACGAATACGCAGCGGCTCCTGCAGTGGCGTGAGAAGGCGATCGAGCCGCCGGGCGACTGCAGAAGCGAGACGGAATTCGTCGTGCAGCTTGGGCGGATGCTCAAGAAGCGCGCGACCTCCGATCCCCGCGATGCAGGACTGCGTGCGCTGACCTGGGCCTACGCGGACGACGACAACGACGAGGTGCTGCGTGAGATTCACGGTTGGTCAACTAGCGGACCAATCAGGCACTACGGTGAGCTGAAGAACGACGGGTCGACCTCGTGCGGATGCTGGATCTACTCGGGTGTATACGACGGTGAGAACAAGGCTCTCAAGCGCGAGCCGCATGGCCGCTACGGTCATGGATGGGGCTATGCGTGGCCGCTCGACCGCCGCATTCTCTACAACCGCGCCTCGGCCGCGCCGGATGGCTCGCCCTGGAGCGAGCGAAAGAAACTCGTCTGGTGGGATGCCGCGAAAGGGGAGTGGAGCGGGGATGACGTCCCCGATTTCACGCGCAGCAAGCGGCCCGATTACGAGGGCGGTGAGAAGAAAGAAGGCGACGATGCGCTGCCCGGCGATGCACCGTTCATCATGCATCCAGATGGCGCAGGATGGTTATGGGTTCCTTCCGGTTTGAAGGATGGTCCGCTGCCCGCGCACTACGAGCCACTCGAATCGAATCTCGACAATGATCTCTATCCGGCGCAGAAGACGAATCCCGTGGCGAATCGCATGGAGCGTCCCGACAATCCGTACGCGAGCTCGCCTGATGAACGCTTTCCTTACATCCTCACGACGTATCGCCTCACCGAACATCACACGGCGGGCGGCATGAGCCGCACGCTTTCGCATCTCGCGGAATTGCAGCCGGCACTGTTTGCGGAGATCTCGCCCGAGCTGGCGAAAGAGATCGCGGTACAGAACGGCGAGTGGATTGCGATCTCGACGGCGCGCGGTTCGATTCAGGCTCGCGCGCTCGTCACGCAACGCATGCCGTCTCTCGATGTGCAGGGACGGCGCGTACATCAGGTGGGACTGCCTTATCACTTCGGCCGCAACGGACTCGTCACGGGAGACATCGTCAATGACCTGCTCGCCATCTCCGAGGAACCGAATGTGAAGATCTTCGAATCGAAGGCGCTCACGTGCAATGTGGAGAGAGTTCTGAGTACTGAGTTCTGAGTACTGAGTGGGGTACGCTGTACTCGGCACTCAGCACTCAGAACTCAGCACTCAGCACTCAGTACTCACCATGTCGATCACTGGTTTTCTCACCGACTCGACGCTCTGCATCGGCTGCAAGGCTTGTGAAGTCGCGTGCAAGGAGTGGAACGAAGTCCCCGCGGACGGTTTCGTTTTCACCGCGCTCTCCTACGACAACACCGCGGCGCTGGGTCACTCGACGTGGCGGCATGTGAAGTTCGTCGAGCGCGAGCCACAGGTGGGACACGGCGGAAATTCGCCCACGCATGTCACGTGGGAGTTCTCCTCGGACGTCTGCAAGCACTGTGAGAACGCGGGATGTCTCGAGGCGTGTCCGACGGGATCGATTGTCCGCACCGAATTTGGCAGCGTGTTCGTGCAACCGGATGTGTGCAATGGCTGCGGCTACTGCGTCGTGACCTGCCCGTTCGGTGTCGTCGACCGCAGGCCCGATGATGGCCGCGCGTTCAAATGTACGTTCTGCTACGACCGTCAGAAGTTCGGCGAACAGCCGGCCTGCGCGAAGGCCTGTCCCACGAGCTCGATTCTCTTCGGCGATCTCGAGCAGTTGCAGTCGCTCGCCGATCAGCGCATCGCGAAGCTGCATGGCGAGGGGATGACGGATGCGAAGCTGTACGACGCGCGCGATACGAGCGTGGGCGGCACGCACGCGATGTTCGTGATTCGCGGCGACGAACGCGCGTACAACCTCCCTCCGAAACCGGAAGTGCCGACCGTCCATCTGCGCAAGGCCTGGACATCCGCCGCGATTGCAGCGGGTGCGATTGCACTGACGACGCTCGCTATTTTCACGCTGGAGCGCCGCACGTGAAGGAGCGAGTCCCCACTGCGGCATCCGAGGCGCAGCTCGACCGATTGAGAAAGGAGGCGGAGATCACCGGACGCGTGAATCGTCCCGGTGTTCGTCCCGCCGGCTCGCCGTTTCCCCAGGCGACTCCGGAGAACGGTTACTACGGTTTGCCGTTGCTCAAGCCGCCTGTCTGGACCTGGGAGGTGCCGACTTACTTTTTCGTGGGCGGCGCTGGCGGTGCTGCGGCGGTCATCGGCTTCGTCGCGCGCGTCACGGGTGAAGAGCCGAAACTCGTCCACGATGCGCGCTGGGTTGCCGCCGCGTGTGCGAACCTGTCGACACCACTTCTGATCGCCGACCTCGGACGGCCCAAGCGGTTTCTCAACATGCTGCGGATCTTCAAGCCGCAGTCGCCGATGTCTGTCGGTGCGTGGATCGTCGCGGGCTTCGGCGGCGCGTCGACGGCGACGCTCATGCTGCCGCCGCTGCTGGCCGACATCGCGGCCGGCGGTTCGGCGGCTCTCGGTCTCGGCATGGCGACGTATACCGGAGTGCTGATCGGCGCGACGGCGATACCCGTCTGGTCGCGTCACGCACATCTTCTTCCCGTGCACTTCGGTGCGTCGGCGGTCGCATCCGCGGCTTCGATGCTCGAACTGATGGGCAATTACCAGCGCGCGTTGAACCGGCTCGCCGTGAGTGCTGCAGCAGTCGAAACGTACATGGGCTTCGACATCGAGCGCCGTCACGACGTTGCCTCGGAGCCGCTTCGCCACGGCAATAGCGGCAAGCTCATTCGCCTCGGTGGGACTCTTTCGGGGCCGTTGCCGCTTGCGTTGCGGCTGCTCGGCGGCAAGTCGAAGCGTGTGCGCCGTGTCGCAGCGTTCGCTTCACTCGCCGGATCGCTGATCACGCGTTTCGCATGGGTTGCGGCAGGGAAGGCGAGTGCGAAGGATCCACGCGTACCGTTAAGCCTCGATTGAACGGGTCGCTGACATCCGATCCGGCAGCGAGAAGACGAAGCCGAGCCCGCAGGTGAGCAGCGAAAGATAGAGCGCAGCCCAACGCTTCGTTGCACTCGCGAGCGACATGGCCTGCGTTCCTGTCGATACGATCTTTACGTCGAAGATCGCACCGCCGATCGTCTTTCCCCAGAGCAGCCACGTTCCGACGAAATAGTGATACGAGACGATGATGATGAAGCCCGCGAGTGCGGCGATCGACGGCCAGTGGCTGGGCCGCAACAACGGAAGCAGTGCGAGACCGAGTGCAGCGAAGAGCGACAGATCCGTGAGGAATGCGATCGATCGCCGAAACCACGGTGCAGCGCGATCTTCGCCCGGCTCCGGCATTGGAATCGATGAAGCCTCGATGCCCGGCACCGCCTCCAACTCCACCTCATCGAATCGCATCACACCCTCCCGTAGCAGACAGCAGACAGCAGACAGCAGGCAGCAGGCAGCAGACAGATCCCGCTGTCTGCTGCTGCCATTATCCCGCCTGTCGCATCGGCAGATATTTTACGTAGATCCTGTAAAGAAGATCTTTCGGCTGGTTACCTTGCGCGTAGCGAAGGGCCAGCTCCCGGCTGCGTTTGGCCAGATCGTCGTTCGCGTCGATCTTCAGAACCTCATCGAACTGTGTGACGGCCTCCTGCAGGTTTTCGTTCTGCAGAGCGACGGCACCGAGGTTGAAGTGCGCATCCTCGATCAGGCGCTCGATGTTCTTGTTCTGCGGATCGCCCGATTGGAGCTGCTGAAGATTCGACAGTGCATCGGCGTACTTGCGCTCATTGAACAGTGACTTCGCGCTGTCGAGCTTCGCCACCTGCGCAGACGCGGTGTCGTACATCGTCTTCATATCCGGCGGCAGCGGCTTCACACGCATTGCGAGCTCAAAGGCTTTCTTCGAACCGTCGTAATCGTGATTGTCGAACTGCGTCTTGCCGTTGGCCAACGCCTCCTGGAACACGAGCGCTGCCGGGCGGCCGTCGATCATTTCCGCCGCCGTTGCCTTCTTCTTCTGAAAATCGGAAATCAGCAGCAGCGCTTTGTCGTGCTGCGGGTCATCAGGCTTGATGTCCTGCAGCATTGAAATTGCCGCATCGTATTTTCCTTTCGCGGCGAGCGTGGTTGCTTCCTTGATCGTCAGGGTCGTCGACGCTGTATCGACCGGGGGCTTCGAGAACTTTGACCATGCGAACCAGCCGCCGCCGAGGAGCACGAGAGCACCGACGACGGCGGCGATGAGTCCCATCGGGAGGGACTTCTTCGCGGCCGGTGCGGGTGCTGCTTTCGCTTTCGCCGCGGGGGCCTTCTTTCCCGCTGCTCCTTTTGCCGCAGGCGCGGGAACGGGCGTGGGCTCTTCTTCCTCGCCGGCCGGCTCGCCGATTCCGATCGTTCCCTCGCTGAGCGCGTCATCGGCGAAAATGTCGAACTTTTCTGTGCTCGGCGGTGAGTAAGGGAGCTCGACACCCGCTGCGCCGCCTTCCATGACGCTGTCGGTGAGGCGGTCCATGTAGTCCTGCGCGGTGGTGTTCCCCGGGTCGCTGCGAAGGACTTCCGAGAACTTGGCGCGCGCGCCTTCACGATCGCCGCGATCGAACGCAGCAATTGCCGAGGAGAGTACTCCCTCGCTCTTCTGCTCCAGTTCCTTTTTCTTCTGCTTTGCGCGCTCGATGCGCTCGGACGCAGGCTCGTTGGTGACGTCGATCAGAAAGATGCGCGACCAGAGATCGATAGCCTTCTGATAGTCGGAAGCCTCGAACGCTCGATCGCCATCCGTCAGGTACTGCTGAATTTTCTGTTGATCTTCCGCGCTCGTCTCGATCGACGCCGTGGCGAAATCGAAATCGCCCGTGACAGGAGCTTTGGCCGGAGCCGGGGAGTCGAAACTAAAGCCGCCGGCTGCGGGCGTCGGTGCGGGTGTCGGATTGTCGAACGAGAAGCCGGAGAAGCCGCTGTCACTGCTGGGTGCGGATGAGCCGAATGAGAAGCCGCCCGATTCTGCTGGAGCTGCAGGCGTCGCTGGTGCGGCCGGTGAATCGAATGAAAAGCTGCCGAGGCCGGCGCTGGCCGGCGGAGCTGCAGGTTTCTCTTCTTCGAACGTGAATCCGAAGTCTGTCGCCTGGGCCGTGCCGCGGCCAGGCGTTGCCTGCGGCTGCGGTGCGTCGACGACGAACGACGTCCCGAAATCGAAGGATGAAGGAGCGGCAGGTTGTGCGCCGCCACCCTTCGAGTTGATGGTCTGTTCCATCTTCTTGACCGCAGGATGTTCCGCGTCGAGCGCGCGCGCTTTCTCGAGCGCAGTCTTTGCACCCGCGAGGTCGCCGCCCTGCAGACTCTTCTCGCATTTCGCGGCGAACTGTTCGACGAAGGGCCCGGCCTCCATCTTGTCGCGCGCTTCGTCGGCGAGAATTCGTGCGGCATCGTTCATCAGATCGTTCGTCAGAATCTCGGTCGTGATCTGGAGAACGCGCGAGAAATCGCGGTGCGCCATCGCAGTGCGGGCTTCGCGTAGTGCCTCATCGTCATTTGAAGGTAGTAGTGAGTCCACGTTGATCGCTGCCCCCGGATTTCTCGTTTTCTCGGCCAGCATCTTTGCTGCCTCGAACATCGGGTCCATCTGCATCATCAGATTGCAGCCAGCGAGTACCTCGTCGGTACGACCCTGCTTGTAGAGAGCGAGGGTTTGCTGGAACGTGCTGAGAACACGATCTTTCACCGTGTTCGACAGCGATGGGTTCCCGAGATACGTAGGCATCCAGACAGCTGCTCCGACTGGCGCCGATTATAGCAACCGCGTCCGCGTATACTGCGCCGCCAGAAAGGATTCATGGATATGGACTACATCGCTACAGAGGGTGCACCGAAGGCCATCGGACCGTATTCGCAGGCTGTTCGTGCGAACGGGATGCTTTATACGTCGGGGCAGATCTCGCTGGATCCGAGCACGGGCGAGCTCGTCAAAGGTGACTTCGCGGCGCAGGCGAGTCGCGTATTCGACAATCTTGCCGCGGTTCTGAAAGAGGGAGGCAGCGATTTCAGCCGTGTGCTCAAGGCTACGGTCTATGTGACGGATCTCGCCAACTTTCAGACGCTCAACGCGATCTACGCAGAGCGTTTCGGCGATCACCGCCCGGCGCGAACGACGGTTCAGGTGCCGGCTCTGCCGAAGGGGTCGCTACTGGAGATCGATCTGGTCGCGCTCGTGTAGGACAGGCGCCCTGGCCTGTCCCTGGTTTCTCGTTTGCACTAATGGCCCGCATGAAACGGGCTCTACTCGCCTCCATCGCAGTTGCCATTACGGCGCCACTCTTCGGCGTATCCATGCTGACGTACTCCTTGCCGGGAGGTCCGCAGCCGGTTTCCTGGCCGGCCTCTTCCTTTCCAATTCATTTTCAGATTGAACGGCGGGTGACGACGGTCATCGGAGGCGGCAGCGCAGAGATCGATCGCGCCTTCAACGAGTGGTCTTCGATTCCGCAGACCAGCGTCAGCTTCGTCGATGACGGTGTTGCGGACCGCGTGCAGGCCGGCAAGGATGGTCACAACACGATCTCGATTGCCGACAATTTGTTCGCGAATCAAAACTACATCGCGGTGACGACGAACTGGTGGGACGATTCCGGCCACATGCTCGAAGCCGACATCCAGATCGATCCGTCGGTGCAGAGCAATGGCTACAACGCGCAGCAGGTCATCGCTCACGAGGCCGGCCATCTCCTCGGTCTGGATCATTCCGCGGTCCTTTCGTCGGTGATGTTCCCCTACGTATCGAGCGGCGCGGCCACGCCACTCGACAGTGATGAGCGAGTCGCGATCGCAACGATCTATCCGCGGGCCGATCCGACACTTTCTACTGCAACGCTCAGCGGCCGGGTTGCCGGCGATGACGGTGGCATCTTCGCGGCGCAAGTCGTCGCGATCGATAGCCGCGGCACTCCTGTTGCGAGTGCGCTGACGAATGAGCAGGGCGAATTCGTCATTCGCGGCGTACCGGCAGGCACGTACCGGCTCTATGCGGAGCCGCTCGACGGACCGGTCGCAGCGGCGAATCTCGCGGGTGTTTATCGTGCAGCGAAGACCACGGACTTCCCGACGACGTTTCTCCCGCCAATGCAGGTCGAGAACGGAAAGGTTTACGGGAATCTCCTGATCAATACCAACGGCATCGCGCGGCTGAATCCTTTGTGGATCGGAACCTGTGCAGCGAACGGCGTCGATGTATCACTCACATCGAAGCCGGTGCTCGTGCGTGGCGGTCAGACGCTGACGATTGCCGTCGCCGGTGAGGGCTTCATCAGCGGCATGACGACGTTCGAAGTGATGAATCCAGGATTCAAGCGCGTCTCCGATTTCAAGTACGCGGGGAACTACGTCTCGGCGACCTTCAACGTGGATCCCGCAATCGGCGGCGGTTCCGCCACGATTCTGGTGAAAAACAGCGCGAGCGAGGAGGCAACGCTCACGGGAGCATTGAGGATCGAGGAAGGGAAGAGGAGACGGGCAGGGTAGAAGAGCAGACAGCAGGCAGCAGACAGCAGAATTGGGATGGCGATTCGTACTTCTGCTGCCTGCTCGCTGCTGCCCGGCTAACTTTCCAACACCCGAATCGGCAGCACGATCGCCTGCAGTCCATCGAACTGCAGTCTTCGCTGGATCGCGTTCGGCGTCTCGTTGTGGAGGATGCGGTAGTACCACTTCTCTTCCTTGAAGATCAGTTTGCCCATGAAGAAGATCGCGCGCGGGTATTCGTCGACGATCTCCTTGCACATCTGCGTGATGTTCTCCACCGCTTCCGTGCCGATGCTCATCCGGTAGTCGGCGTGCATGCCCTGGCTGCGTGCCCACGCTGCGTAGCGCTCGAGATTCGCGCGCGTCTCTTCTTCGAGACTCTCGACTTCGGTCGCACCTTTGAATGAGCCGGAGTCGACGACGGCTGCCGAGACGAAGATGAAGTTCTTGAACGTGCGTGGGAAGAGGCGATGGATCGACAGCACCTCGTGGATGCCGAAGCCTGAGAACGACTTCACCATGATGACGGCGGTCGGCGCGTTGTGATCCATCTCGCTTCGCGACTCTTCTGCTTGGCTGTCCGCCGGCAGGTTCGTGAGGATGTCATCGAGCGAGCGCATTCCGGCGCGCACCGTACCGTAGTGCCGATGGATCGCGAATGAAACGACGATCAGTCCGCCCGTGATCGCAATCGTGATCCAGCCGCCGGAAAGAAACTTCTCGAACACGGTCACGACGAGAATGCAGAAGCAGAGGATGAAGCCGATGCCGTGCACCATGAGGCGGCCGAACCACCTCGGTTCCTTCGCGCGGTCCTGAATCCAATGCTTGGACATGCCGAGGAGCGAGAGCGAGAACGTGATGAAGACGTTGATGGAGTACATGACGACGAGTGTCGCCACGTCGCCATGCGTGTACATCAGCGCGGCGAACGCCGCAATGCCCATCATCAGAATGCCGTCCTGCGTGACGAGCCGGTCCGACAGTTGCGAGAAGCGATGCGGCATCCAGGAGTCGATCGCCATGTTCGACAGAATGCGCGGACCATCGAGGAAGCCGGCCTGCGCCGCGACGATCAGCAGTGCGCCTTCCGTGATCAGCGTGAACACCACGATCCACGTGCCGATCGACAGGCCGTGCCACTTCCACATCCCGAACACGTTGTGCAGCAGCACCGCGTTCATCGTCTTGCCCAACACCGGCTGCGAATTCGTCAGCAGGTAGCCGAAGATGATTCCGCCCGCGGTGAACGCCAGGGACGAGGCCATCAGCAGCATCGTCTTCTTGGCGGTCACGACGCGCGGCTCGCGCAGCATCGACACACCGTTCGAGACGGCCTCGATCCCGGTGTACGTGCCGCCGCCGAGCGAATAGGCGCGCAGGATCAGCAATGCCACAGGCAGCCAGCCAAGCGTCGACACCGACGAGCGGAAATCGCGCGTCGCATCGTGCACGACTGTTGGCAGCACGTTGAAGTGGATGCCGATCGAGTAGACGATCAGCCCGATGTGCATGACGACGAATGCGATGAAGATCGGAGTCAGCAGCGTTACCGACTCCTTCACGCCGCGCAGGTTGAGCACGACGAGGAAGACGAGAATCACGATCTCCACGAGCAGCTTCCAGTGGTGCAGCGGCAGCGGCAGAAACGAGAAGAACTGATCGCATGCCGCCGCGATCGAGATCGTGATCGTCAGCACGTAGTCGACCAGCAGCGCGCATCCGGAAACGACACCGACGTGCCTGCCGAGTAGTTTCGTGGCGACGAGGTACCCGCCGCCGCCGCCAGGGAAGTACTCGATGAGATTCGCGTACGCCATCGAAATGACCGCGATCGTGACGGCGGTCATCAGCGCGAGGATGATTGCGAGGTGATTGTGCGGGCCGAGCGCTTTGTACGCTTCTTCGGGACCGTACGCGGAGGACGACAGTCCGTCGGCACCCAGACCGACCCACGCGAGAAATGCGATCAGCGACGTGTGATGAAAGATCTCGGGATCGCTGACGTCGCGCGCCTTCCCGATGAAAATCCGTCTGAGTTTGCTCATAGCTCGATCTGCGCGCCGAGCTCGATCACCTGATTCGGAGGCAGACAGAAGAAGTGCGACGCGCTGGAGGAGTTACGCGTCATCCATGAGAAGAGCTTCTCGCGCCACAAAGCCATGCCTGGACGCCGCGTCGGGATCAACGTCTCGCGCCCGAGGAAGTAGCTCGTGGTCATGGGATTGAATGTAACCGGTCCCTCCGCTCCCTCGAGTACCTCGGGAATGTTCGTGTCGTCCATATATCCGAAGCGGATCGTCAGCCGGTAAATCCCCTGGCCGAGATCTTCCCACTCGTAGCGCTCGCCCTCGGCGAGATGCGCGGTCTCTTCGATGAGCACGGTCAGCAGGACCACTCGTTGATGCACGACCTTATTGTGCTTCAGATTGTGCAGCAGTTGCGTCGGAACTCCACTCTGATAGCGCGACATGAAGACGGCAGTGCCGGCGACGCGCGGGATCTGTCCGCGACTGAGATCCTGGAGAAAGTCCCCGATCGAGAGGACTGATTCGGAGAGCCGTTGCGAGAGCAGCTCGCGTCCGGAACGCCACGTGGTCATGACCGTGAACACCGCAAGTCCCACCACCAGAGGGAACCATCCGCCTTCGGTCACCTTGATGATGTTGGCGCCGAAGAATGCGAGATCGATGAAGAGGATCGGAATCGTGAGCCCGAGGATCGCTGCCATCGTCCACTGCCAGCGCTCCTTCTCGACCACGGCGAGAAGAAGAGTTGTGATGCCCATCGTTGCCGTGACGGCAACTCCGTAGGCGGCAGCCAGCGCGCTCGACTCTTTGAACGCGACGACGAGTCCGATCGCGGAGATCATCAGCAGCCAGTTGACCGAAGGAATGTAGATCTGTCCGATCTGACGCACCGACGTGTGGCGGATTTGAATGCGTGGCGTATAGCCGAGCTGCACCGCCTGGCGGGTGAGGGAGAACGCGCCGCTGATGACGGCCTGCGAGGCGATCACCGTTGCCACGGTCGCGAGAATGACCAGCGGTACACGCGCCCATGCCGGCGCCATCTCGAAGAACGGATGCTCGGTCGCATGCGGCGCGGAGAGGAGCAGCGCTCCCTGTCCGAAATAGTTCAGGAGCAGCGAAGGGAAAACGAGTACGAACCACGCGATGCGAATCGGCTTCGCGCCGAAGTGGCCCATATCTGCGTAAAGAGCCTCGCCTCCCGTGACCGCGAGGAAGACCGCGCCCAGGACCAGGAATCCGTGAAGTCGATTGCGAATGAAGAAGGAGATCGCATTCGTCGGCTCGATGGCGATGAGTACGTGAGGCTCGTGGATGATCTGCATGACGCCCAGGGCCGCGATGAGACCGAACCAGACGAGCATGACGGGGCCGAACATCGCGCCGACTTTAGCCGTCCCGGCACGCTGCACTACGAACAGCACGATGAGTACCGCGATGGTCAGCGGGACGATGAACGGCGCAAACACCGGCGTCGCGATCTCGAGTCCTTCCATCGCGCTGAGCACGGAGATCGCCGGCGTGATCATGCCGTCGCCATAGAGCAACGCGGCGCCGAAGATGCCGAGGGCGATCAGGGTGGAGCGGCGGAACGAGGGAGGGCCGCTGCGCGCACGCACGAGCGACATCAACGCGAGGATCCCCCCTTCGCCGCGGTTGTCCGCGCGCATGACGAAGACGAGATACTTGAACGAGATGACGATCGTCAGCGACCAGAAGATCAGCGAGAGAATGCCGATGACATTGTCGGGAGTGACCGGCACGCCATGCTGCGGATTGAAGCACTCACGCAGCGCGTAGAGCGGGCTCGTGCCGATGTCGCCATAGACGACCCCCAGCGCCGCGAGTGAGAGCGTGAAGAGATATCCGCGATTGTGCTGGTGATTCGAAGAGTCCATCCGGCGCGAAAGAGCGCGATTCTAGCGTAGTTGGGCTTCGAGCGCGCTCAGGTCATCCGGAAGGATTGCGATCGTATCCACGGTCTTCCGAATGCCGGCGAGTCCTGCCGCGATCACTGGCTCGTGCAGGCGGACCATGACGGTGGGCGCATCGAGCATCGCCATCTTCAGCACGCCCTTGCGTTTCCAGTCGTTCTCGCCTCGCGGCTCGTCGATGCTGGCAATGTTCGCCAACGGGGTGTCGAGCGACCAGCGCATGCCGTAGCGCACGTGAAGAATGCCATCGCGGCTGAACGATGGGCGGAGGCGGAGCGCGTGATAGTCGCCGGCGAGCCAGAGCATGCCGTAGATGTCGAGCGCGGTGACGATCCACGCCGCCTTCGTGCTCCAGTGCAGGACGAGGAGATGCATGCCGATCGATTCGAAGACGAGCAGCGTGATGAAGCAGGCGACGATCGAGCCCCAGCCGCTGCGCTGATGAACAGTGAAGCCTCGCTCCTCCGGCTCGTCACGCCAACTGAACAACGCGTACCTGAGAATGCCCAGCTCGCACTCGACGAACGACGCGAGACGCGTGTCGCCGAAGAGTGCGCGCGTTGCCGCAGTCACGTCGCGCACGTTCGAGAGACGGCGAACGACGAGAACGATCGTCACGAGCTCGAGCGGAGCCGAGATGAAGCGAAGGTCGTGAAGCAGTTGTTGCTGTCCGCGTGGCACGACGAAGGCCGCGAGCATCATGCAGACCACGAACAGCGGGATGAGCGTGAGCGGTTTCGCAGCGCCCGGGCGCACGACGATGAAGTAATAGACGAGTGGGATCGTGAGTGTCAGATCGAACGTGACGCCCCACGCCGCGATGTCGAGGTTCGTTGCCGCTAGTTGTGAGCGCGTGATCAGCACGCAGATGGTGATGATCGAGAGCGCCACGAGCGCGAAGAGGCGGGCGGGGGAGAGGGGGCGCGTCACTGTTCGATTGTACGGAGAATGGCGAGGGTTGTTCCCTTTTTTGGGGATGAAAAGCGAAATGCAGAATGCAGAATTCAGAATGAAGAATGACGCGCGAAGCGCCACATCAATTTTGAATTCTGCATTCTGAATTCTGCATTCTGCATTTCGCTTTTGAAAACTCCGACAGTATCGCCTACCTCATGTTCTCGTCGAACCATCCCACAACGCGCGCAACGATGTCCTTCTTGTGCTCCTCTTTGCTGATCCGGTGTCCTTCGTCCGCGTAGATCACCAGCCGCGTCGGAACGCCGAGGGTCTTCAGCGCGTGCCAGAACTCGAACGACTGCGGTGCGGGCACCTCCGAGTCGCGCTCGCCGGCGAGGATCAGCGTCGGGGTCTTCACCTGCTTGATGAACGTGATGGGCGAGCTCTTCGCGTAGACCGCCGGGTCGTCGTACACCGAGGCGCCGAAGTAAGGGATCATCCAGCGGTCGATGTCGTTCTGACCGTAGTAGCTCTGCCAGTTGGCGATGCCTGCTCCGGCGACGGCAGCCGCGAAGCGATTCGTCTGCGTGACGGCGAACATCGACATGTAACCGCCGTAGCTCCAGCCCCAGATGCCGACGCGACGCTCGTCGATCGGTGAGCTCTTCACGACTTCGTCAATGCCGCTGAGGATGTCGCGCAGATCGCCGTAGCCGAAGTCTTTCACGTTGGCTCTCGTGAAAGCCTCGCCGGCACCGTAACTGCCGCGCGGGTTGGGGAAGAAGACGAAGTAGCCATGCTTCGACAGCGCGATCGCCTCGTCACGCGGCCAGCGGTTCAACGACTGACTTGCCGGCCCTCCGTGCACCCAGACGACCATCGGATATTTTTTCGACGCGTCCACTTCGCTAGGCGCCAGCAGCCAGCCGTAGGGATGAAACTGATCGCTGGACCACTCGATCTTCTTCGCGTCACCCGTCAGTGCAGAGAGACTCGCATTGGCGTGTGAGAGCTGTGTCCACTCACTGTTTTTACCCGCCCACACTTCTGGCGGGTGCATGACCGATGTGCGAATGATCGCGCTGCGCGAGCCGTCGCGGGAGAACGACGCGCCGATGCCGTCGCCATTCGAGAGATATTCAGGACCGCGAAAGACGATCTCGGGATCGCCACCGCCGGCCGGAACGACTGCGATGGCGGAGTCGCCTGCCATGTTCGCGCAGAACGTGATGTCGTCCGTGCCGCTCCAGGCGAGCGATGCAACGGAGAACGTCGCGCTCGGCGTGACGTTGTGAGAAGCGCCTCCCTCGGCGTTGATGACGAAGAGATCGCCACCCGTGACGCCCTGATCGCTCATCAAGCCTTCGATGAACGCGATCCGCTTTCCATCCGGTGACCAGCGCGGCGAGGCGATCTGCAGCGCCGGCTTGTAGACAGGCGTCATCGTCGCGGCGGCCACGTCGACGCGCTGCAGTGCCGCGATCCACCAGTTGTTGTTGCCCGAGCCCTGCGCGGTGACCACGGCGAGCTGTTTCGAGTCGGGAGACCAGTCGTACTCATACACGTACATGTCCGCGGGCGTGACGATGCGGACCTTGCCTGATGCGACATCGACGACCGCGACGCGTTGTTCTTCGAAGTGCTCTTCGATCTGCCCAACCGTGCGGCTGTGCGCGACGAGCGGACCGGACGCGTGTGCCGAGCTCTCGGTGTAGAGCAGCGCGATGGAGTTGCCATCCGGCGACCACGCTGGCGTCGACACGTAGCCGCTCAGCTCCGTCAACTTCTTCGCGATCTTGCCCGGTGTCACGATGTAGAGCTGACGCTGCCCCGCTTTCGCCGCATCGGAGAGAAACGCGATGCGCTTCGAGTCGGGCGAGAACGCGACCTCGCGCTCGTCGAGATGCTTCTTGTCCGGCGCGGCCGAGACGCGCTTCGCATCGACGAAGATCCCGCGATCGTCGGCCCACGCGACGGATTTTCCATCGGGCGACATCGCGACCATGTGGAACTCGATCGTGCCGGCATGCACGGAGATGGCGAGCAGGAGAAGAACAAGGGCAGGCAGAACGCGGCGCATAGACGGCGGAGATTGCCACGATCGTTCACCAATTTCCAACAAGAGTTACGACGCGGCGCGCAGTTCTCGAGCATCCGTCGGTTTGCCGGAATCAATCTGCGAAACCCGCTGAACGAGTAAGGTCACACCTCCGGCTGCCGGATCTCCAGCGTTTGCGGCCGCGACGACATCTCGTGCACGAACGATTTGATCGCCGCGGCAGCCAGCGGCTTGCTGAAGAGGTAGCCCTGCATCCGGTCGCACGCGTAATAGCGCAGTAGCGAATACTGCTCCTCTGTCTCCACACCTTCGGCGACCACGGACAGCCGCATCGTATGCGCCAGATTGATCACGCTCGATACGATCGCGGCCGCGGTGTCGTCGGTGGCCAGATCGCGCAGGAACTCCTTGTCGATCTTGATCGTGTCGATCGGAAATTGCTTCAGATACACCAGCGATGACTGCCCTGTGCCGAAGTCATCGATCGCGATCTCGATGCCCTTCTCGCGCAACACGCGCAGGACCTTCATCGATACATCGATATTCTGGATCGCGACCGTCTCCGTCACTTCCAGCTCGAGCATCGATGGTGCGATCCCGCTCTCCTGCACGATCTGCAACACGCAGTCGACGAAGCCCGGCTGTTGCAGCTGCACTGCGGAGATGTTGACCGCCGCGCGCATCCATACGAGTCCATCCTGATGCCACTTCGCCAACTGCTGGCACGTGCGGCGCAGCACGAACTCGCCGATCGCCACGATCATGCCCGTCTCTTCGGCCATGCCGATGAACTCCGACGGCTCGACCATCCCGCGCACCGGATCGTTCCAGCGCACCAGCGCTTCGACCGACCCTACACGCCGGCGCGCGCGGTCGTAGACCGGTTGATAGAGCACATCGAGCTGTCCGCGCTCGATCGCGTGATGCAGGTTCTGTTCGAGCGTGAGCCGGCGCGAGTAGCGCTCGTTCATGCTCTGCGTGAAGATCTGCGCGCGATTCCTTCCGAGCTCCTTCGCGCGATACATCGCCGCATCCGCGCACTTGAGCAGCGTCTCGCAGTCATCGCCGTCCGCCGGATAGAAGCTGACGCCGATGCTCGCCGTGATGAACAGCTCATGCCCGCCGATCGCAAACGGCTGCGCAAGACTGTCGAGCACTTTGCGCGCGATGCCTGCAACCGCGTCCGTCGCAGTGAGCTCGTTGATCAGTACCGCGAACTCGTCGCCGCCGATGCGTGACACGGTGTCCGATGCGCGGAGACAGCTGCGCAGACGACTGGCGACGTCCGCCAGCAACAGATCGCCGATCGAATGCCCGAGTGCGTCGTTGACGAGTTTGAAGTGATCGAGATCGAGATACATGATCGCGAGCCCGATGCGATTGCGTCGTGCAGACGGAAGGGCGTTCACCACACGATCGCGGAAGAGGAGGCGATTCGGCAATCCGGTAAGCGTGTCGAAGTACGCCTGGTATTCGAGCTGCCGCTCCGTCTCTTTTCTCTGCGAGACATCGCGGTAGTTCAACACGATCGCGGCAACGCTCGGCTCGCCGAGCATGTCCTGCGCAAATCCCTCCAGCCAGATCCAGCGCCCGTTGCGATGACGGAAGCGCACTTCGCTATGGAGGTCGCTGTGCGTTCGCTCGACGAGTGTCGTGAGACCGCTGCGCATCGCCGAGACATCGTGCGGATGGATGTACGAGAAGATCGACTTGCCGAGGAGATCCTGTTCGGCGTAGCCGACCAGGTGGAGGGTGGAGGAGCCGGCGAATTGAATCTGGAGGTCGCGGTCGAGCAGCATTACGCCGCTCCAGCTCTTCTCGACGATCGACCGGAAGCGCTTCTCGCGCGCTTCGAGCTCTCGCTGCGCGCGCTTTCGTTCGGAGATGTCGCGGATGAATGCGGTGAACGTCTGATCGCTGCCACTGCCGATCGGATCGATCGTGATCTCGATGGGGAACACTTCGCCATCCGCACGCCGCGCCGTCGACTCGACGCGGCGGCGGACGAGGCCTGTCTTTCCGCCGCGGCGATACCGTTCGAGCATCTGCAGCATCAGGACATGAAGCCGCTCAGGAACGATCGCGCCCGGCAGCGGCCGTCCGATCACTTCGCGCGCGGTGAGTCCAAAGGCCGCCTCGGCGCCGGGGTTCCACTCGATCACGGTGCCCTCGCGATCAAGAGTGACGACGGCATCGAGCGTCGATTGGATCAGTTGGCGCAGCCGCGTCTCCGACTTGCGCAGCGCTTGCTCCGCGTGCGCACGCATGAACGCCTCACCGGCGATGTTCGCAGTCGACTTCAGAAATCCGAGCTCGTAGTCCTCGAACGTCCGCGGTTCGTTGGAATAGACAATCAGTGCACCGAACGGTCGATGCTGCATGCGAATCGCGACGCCTGCGCCGCTGCGAATCTCGTGATAACCGCGCAGGTGGGAGGACTTGAATCGCGTCTCGGCAGCGAGGTCGTTGAAGACGACCGGCGCCTCTGCGAGCGCGACGAGCATGCAGAGCGAATCGTTCTCTTCGCCATCGCTCTCGCAGCGGAGAAAGCTCTCGTTTGAACCGACGGAGGCGCGCGCGATGACGAGTCCTGCCGGCGTGAGCTCGAGTGCGCGGCAATGGTCCACACCCAGGGTGCTCTCGACGAGAGCGCAGGCCTGGCCGAGAAGAATGTGAGGATCGACGCCGGTGAGTGCCGCTTGCCCCAGCTCCGCGATCGCACGCTCCTGCCGGTCGCGCGCAGCGATTTCCGCGCGGAGTCTGGCGATCTCCTTCTCCGCTCCTGGTTCACTCGTGCCGCCGACGACATGCAGCGGCTGCCGGTTCACAGTCATGCGCGTGATACGTAAATATTGTCGATGATTTGCGCAAGAAACGTGACGCGACTCACGTTTTGCGTTTCTTCCGACGCAATGGAGCGTATCTTCGATCGAGGATGCGCGAATCGTCTAATCGTTCGTTCTCCCCCGCCTGGCGGGAGCGAAGGCACTACCTGTTCTCCGTTCTTCTCACCGCCATCCTCTCCCTTGCCGTTCAATCCGGCGCACCCCTCGATCGCACCCTCTGCCACGATTGCTTCTGGCAGTTCCAGACTCCGGCACTGAAGAAAGAAGTCATCGCCTCCTATCGCGCGATGAAGTGCCGCGACGATTTCTGCCGCGCCGAAGTCTCGTTTCTCCTCGGCAACGTCACCAACGATTCCAAGCTGCTCCGCGATGCCGTGAGCCTCTATGCGAATGCCACAGCACACGAGAGCGATCCTCGCCGCAAGCTTCTGCTCGAGATGATCCTCGGCGTCACGGGCGCGCGCTCCGGCGTGAGTGAGAAAGCGCATCTCACGACCGCGGCGCAACTCGCGATGCAGCAGGGGCGGCCGACCGCTGCAGCGCTGCTGAGTGACATGGTGGCCAACACCCCGCCGCGTTTTGGCGACGCACCGATCCGCACGAAGCTCGTCGTCCCTCCCGGCGCGAAGTTCTTCATCCTCGGCGAAAGCACGATCCGCGTTCCGCAGGGAGCGAGAGTCGCCGTGCAACTCGAGCGCACTTATCGCGACTGGCTCTCGCATCAATTCGATTTCGATTTTCGTGACGGCTCTCTCGGCACGGACTACGTGCTCAACTATCACGAAGGTGCGCGCCTGCGCGACATCATCACGCTCGCACACGCGAGGACCGTTCCCGTCGTGGGAACCATCGTTGCCCGGAAAGGGAACAAGTGGTTCGGCCCCGACGAGACAGGCGTGTTCCGCTACGAGATCCTCGACGACAAGATCGAGTATCCGACGACGAAGCGGCGTGGCGACTACGCGCTGATCACTGACACGCACGGTATCTCCGCACTCGTCGAACAGTCCGCGGCAGGAAACGTCGATCTGGTTCTCGGGTGCGGTGACAATCCCGGCAAGATGCAGGCGGCGTTTCATCTCGCGGAGAGTGGGATCAACGTCTATTTTCCCTGCGATCGTCAGGTCGCAATGCTCCTCGGATACGACGCGCCGGGCGTGCTGCTCGGGACCGCACCGGTGCATGTCGAAAAAGGAGACGTGGTGATCGGCGATCAGCCGGTCAAGTTCAAGATCGGCGAAAAGATCGTGGTGACGGACATCAAGGCGGACTCCGTCGCGCGCTACTACGATTCCGGCGCTCGCTACTTCCGCACGCTGAGTCAATCGGTGCCGCTGCAGATCTTTCCCGTGTATGTCGGAGTGAAGGAAGATGCGAAGGCCGTCGCCGAAGCGAAGCGCGTCGGCGCCGACGTGCTCGGGATCCGCGTTCGCTATCAGGAGGACTACGTTCCGGTACGCGCCTGGCTGGCGGAGTCACCGAATCATCGCGTGGTGCTTTTCCACTCGGCGCCCTACGAGCCGGGGAACCGGCTCTTTTCGGAGTTCCCTGCGCAGGTCACGTTCGGCGATCCGCACCCGCGCTTCGAATAGAGTGGGGGGACAGTCGCCCTCGCCTCCGCTCAATAATCAAAGCCCAATTCATGAATCACGCGCGACACCGGTTCGACCGCGACCTTCTTCTGATAGAGCATGTCGATGATCTGTGAGAACTGCGGTTCTGAATACTGTGTGTCGAACTGCACCTTCACGTTCGCCGGCTCGATGCGATGAAAGACGAGAATCAGCCAGTCCCGATTGCGCATGGCTTCATCGATTTTCGCGGCGACGTCGGCTACGGTCGTCGTATTGATGACGAGCAACACGCGCAGGCGCCAGGGATCGCCGACGGGCAGCGTTTCCATCGGACCGTCGATGAGCCGCGCCGAGCGATAGAGATAGCGAACCTGCGTCTGCACTTCCTCCGCGTCGAAACCGCCAAAGGGAAACGCGACATGTTCCGCGCCCGTGCGAAAGCCGTGATTCAGCAGCCAGATCTTCGACTCGCGGAGCTGCTTGATGATCTGTGCCTGGGGCAGTTTCGACACGTCTTCGTGGTCGACCATGTGCGAAGCGATGTCCCAGTCGTGAATGTCCTGCAGCTTCAGGAGCTGCTGCAGTGACATGTGCTTGTCGGTTCCAACGAGACCCGTCGTGATGTACGCGGTGCCGGCATAGTGATAGCGATCCATGATCGGGCGCGCGGCGTGATAGACCGACGACCAGCCATCGTCGAATGTGATGCTGACGATCCCGTGATCGATCGTCTTCGGCATCGCGGATACCCTGCCGATCCAGATCGTCGCGGGATGTCCCGTGTCGCGAAGGCTGACCTGCACTTCGGACACAGGCACTGTTCCCTGCGGCGTGAATGTCACGGCGCTCCAGTCGTTGCGGCGGATCATGCGAAGCGCGATCTTGTTGCCCTGGAAGTAGTGTCTCTCCCAGTCGTTGCCGCGCTTGAGATCGATGGTCAGCTCTCCGACGGTCTCCAGGTCGGTGATTCGCAGCCAGGTCGTGACCACATGGTGATCGAGCGTGAGGGGAGCGGGGAGGACGCGCCGCAGTGTGACCTGATCCTTCTTGCCGGCGGTCGTCAGCTTGTAGGCGCAGTAGCCGAATGCTGCATTGGGCTCATCGCGGAGCAGCTCGGCATTTTTCAAATCGATTTTCTCGGAGGCGTCGCAACTGAGCAGAACGCGCGGCACCTCGTCAGCGCACAACGGAAGTGCGAGCGCGAGAAGCAGGAGAAGCCCCGTCATCCCGAGCGATGATGAGGGCGCTGTCTGCTGTCTGCTGCCTGCTGTCTGTTGTCTGCTGCCTGCTGTCTGTTGTCGGATCACGTCCTCCAGAAAATCTTTCGCCTGCTGAAAAAGCCGGTGAATGCCGCGACGACGGCCATCATCAACAACCCGCGCACCAGCACACCTGCGGGCGATTTGACGCTGTGACCGTCGAGATCCACTGCGCCGAGGATGGGGATGATGAACATCGGGAGAAGCATGTAGCCCATCATCGAGTTCTGTCCGACTTCGACGAACGGCTTGATGATGTTCCGCCCGGCGCGCAGGATGTCGAAGAGCACGGCGAACGCAACCAGGAGACACATCGCGTTGCCGGCCATCGTCAGGTAATAGCTCATCGTCCCTGGAATCTTCTTGATGCCGCCGCCGATCGGTTCGATGAGCAGGCCGATGAATACCCAGAACGACGCGAAATGCAGCATGGTGGAGATGAACTGCTCCGCGGCCGTGAGCGGATTGCGAAGAAGCGTTGCGATGATGATGGCGAGAACGGCGAACGCGGCGGTCGTTCCGAGAATCCAGCGGTTGTAGAGACCGACCACGAGCAGCGGCTCGACGCACAGCGCAAGCAACGCAATCGAGACGAGACGGGCGCGCGACCAGTGGGCGACGGTGTCTTTCGGCGACTTCATCCATTGCACGAGAAGATCGCCCGCGAGCAGACCCGGAATGACGACGAGCAGCGTGTCGACGAACATCCACTCGAAGACTTCGGGGACGGGAGAAAAGCCCCACATCACATGAGCCCAACCGTTCTCGCGGGACGCAACGTGAACCGCGATGACGATCGCGAGCAACGCCATTCGATGAAGAGGCTTCGTTCGTGTCGCGACCCAGATCATGATTCCCGCGACTGCGCCGAACATGATGATCGCGATGACGTCATCGCGCTGACGCAGGAACGTTCTGGTGAAGAGCTGCGGCGCAGTTGCGAACAGCGCGGCGACGCCGATCCAGCCCGCGATGGGGAGCCCCAGTCGGACTGCCTTCGGCCAGTCGTTGCGCGGGCGCGTGAAGACGAGAAAGCAAAGAAGATAGCCAGCAACCGCCATCATGTTGCCGTGAGGCGTGTAGTCATTCGTCCAGAATGGATTCGAATGGCCGATGATCAGCGCGAATAGATAAAGGAAGAAGCCTCTCCGCAAACCAGCGAGCACAATTCCTTTCCAGCTCATGCCACGATCCATGCGCGCGGTCATCGTCACCGGAATCGCTGCCGCCATCGTGAAGAGAAACGATGCGAACGTGACGTCGCGCCACGCGATGCCCGCAATCGGCTGCAACTCGCCGCCCATCGACGATGGGTATTGGCGGTGATACATCCAGTCGGGAAAGACGCCGAGGGGAATCGTGAAGCCGAGGTTCATCAGGAGGATGAAGAGGCCGCGCAATGCGTCAAGAGAGAGTGCGCGATCGATCGCACTGCGCGCGGCGGTGCGCTCACTGCCGGAGGCGGAGTCGCGTGCCGCCACCTCGGGCAACTTCACGGGTGCCGTTGCGCTGAACTCGGCCACGCTTCGCCCTCCTGTGTTGTTGGGACCGGCATTAAGTGTACAGGGTTCGAATTTGTGAGCTACCTCACAAGAAAACGCGCGAGCTCGTGAGAACGTAGCAATACCAACATCAGTTCGCAGTATTCAAAAGGGGGCGTAAGCCCCCTTTGTGTTTCTGGAGGATCTCATGAAGGTCGTGAAATGGAGTGTAGTGGCGGTAGCGCTGTCGCTGTTTGCATGCGGTGGTCACGAGAACACTCTGACGGGCCCGCCAGAGAGTGTGATGAGCGCGGCTGCAAGCGCTTCAGCGAGCAACGGGAGTCACGGCGCCGCGGGCCGTTCGCGCAGTGCACCATCAACACCGCAGATCGAAGCGGAAGGTCTCGTCAAGAGTGTGAGCGCGACCTCGCTCACAATCACCGATTCGCGCCGCGGCGACATGACCTTCACACTCACCCCGGCGACGATCATTCGCAAAGGACAGCAGACGGTGAATGCTACGGATCTCGCGAGCGGCGATCGAGTGCATGTTCGCGCGACGAAGAGCGGCGACACGCTGACGGCGCAACTGGTCATCGTGCAGAACGCCGAGGAAGAGAACGAGCCGTCGGAATTCGAGGGAATCGTGAAGGCGATCTCCGCGGACTCACTGACGCTCTCGACGCCGGGCGGTGACATCGTGCTGACCCTCAACGCGAAAACGGAGTTCGTTCCCGCTCCTCCTGTCGCGGGCAATCGCGTTCACGTCCGGGCGGACCATGTGAGCAGTGGACTCGTCGCGCTCGTCGTGATGGTTCAGGGCCCGGAAGAACACGAGACCATCGAAGTGAATGGAATCGTGAAGACGATCAGCGCCACTGCGATGACCGTGACTACGCCGGCGAAGGGCGATGTAACGCTGAAGATCGATGCGCAGACCACGTTTCATCCTGCGCCGCCGAGCGTGGGTAGTCGCGTCGAGGTCAGGGCAACCATGAAGGGTGGTGTGCTCGTCGCGACGGACGTCCGGGTCGAGGGCAAGCACTGACGACAAACAAAGTTGTAGTGAGCCGGCAGCCGTGCAACGGGGCGGATGGGATGGGCGTGAGTGTCTCGGCTGCCGGCTGTCGGTGCGCGGGTGGCGTCATCCCGAGCGAAGTCGAGGGACCTCGCGTGTGTGGGAGGCGCGCGACACGATCTTCGTACCGCCCGCCCACCCGGGTCCCTCGACTTCGCTCGGGATGACGGTGGCTTGCGATCGCGTGCCTTGGTTTCTTTCTCTCAGTCGCTGCGCGTGCGCGCGCCGTGGCTCGCTTCCAGGAAACTCCCTGCGTTCATGCGGCGTTGCGGCCCCCCACCTGCTGCCTGCTGTCTGCTGCCTGCTGTCTGAAACGAGGCAGGACGCGCCACGAGTTTCCCATTCTCAGTCGCGGCGCTGTGCGCCGTTGGCTGGCTCGCGAACCTGCACTTCGAAATTGCGCTGACGTGCAATCTCCCACAGGCGTTGCCGCGGAATCGTGAAGACGTGCCCGCTACGTGCGGGATCGATGATGGGCGTGACCACAAAATCGGCGCCGGCCGGTACTTCGCTCTCCTTCTCGAAGAAGAGCGGCGCGTAGTCTTCCAAATCATGATCGCCCTGCGGGCCGAGCCCTCCATGAACGTAAATCTTCGAGACGTGCGGACGCGCATGTTCTCGGACATAGCGAAATGCTGCGGACGGCGGCGACTCGATGCTGCGAGTCTCTGCGATCGCAGGCCACGTCCAGCGCGCGAGTAAGATCACGAGCGTGAGCGACATCGCGGCCTGGGTGATCCACTGCGCGCCTGGCCGGCGAATGTGCCGCGTCACTGCCGCGATTCCATCCGCGGCGAGCAGCGCATGAGCCACGACATACGCAACCGCGTATCGCGGCAGTGCCTCCTGCGTCAGCAGCAACCATGTGAGCAGGAGCATCGGCAGAAAAGTCAGCAGGACGAGAAACGGTCCCTTTCTGCGTCTCCATGCGGCGTCGAGCAGCGACACCACGGCAAAGAAATCGAAGAGGCGCATGATTCGAGGCGGACCGGCTGGCCAGAGAAGACACTTCTTCCAGAATTTGCTCAGCGGCGTGCGATGAACGTTGTGAAAGGAATCGACATCATGGAGCCAGCGCTCCTGCGCGTGCGTCGCATCGATGAATCCTGAGAATGAGGATGACGCGAGGCCCGCGCCGATGTAGCACGCTCCACTGATGACTCCCGCGATGACTACGCCTGCCACCACCGTCTTGATCTGATGCCGGCGAAGCTGGCTGATCGTCGCAAGGGCGCCCGGCAGTAACGCCATCAGGATGTTCTGAGGACGGATTCCGAGGGAGATGCCGAGGAGGAGGGCGCCGGCGAGGTAGGCGCGGGAGTCGCGGCACCCTCGAAGGAAAAGCGCACAGGCGATGATCGCCGACGCCGCCCCCGGAATGTCGCTGAATGCCGTGCCTCCGTAGAACCAGATGTTCGGCATGAAGGAGGCGATGAGTGCCCCCAGTAATGCTGTCGGGAACTCGAAACCAGCCTCGCGCGCGAGAAGGAACGCGGCGGGGAAGAGCAGGAGCGCGCCGAGCATGACCACGACTTGCAGCGCCGTGTAGTCGGATGGCACTGCGAGACGCGCCACCTTCGCCAACGAAATGAACAGCGGATAACCGGGTGGGTGAGGATGATGCTGGGTGACGTCGTAGCTGCGAACGGCCGACTCGAACAGCAATTCGTCCCAGTCCCAGGGAGAGCAGGATCGTGCGGCGAATCTCGTAATTGCCACTGCGAGCCCGGTCAGCACAGCGAGGATCGTCTGGTTTCGAGTCGTCGTAGGGACCATGCGGGGCGCGCACTATACCGCGGAGGCCGCGAGAAACTTATTTCTACGGATCTCACGGGCCGCTGCTGGTAATATCTCCATCTTCGGTGTGTCTGGGCGGGTGATCCGGCTGCCCTTGTGTCGCGTCAAAAACGATAGAGCGAGGTCAACATGCGTCGTGTGAGCAGCGCCGTTTCCCAAATTTTGGCGGTATTCGTTGCTCTGATCCCGCTGAGCAGTCGTGCAGCAACGACTGAATTCAGGGTCTTGCTCGACACGGACAACAACCCGGCGACGGGCTGCTCCTATACCACGCCTGCCGGCACGTTCACGGGTGCGGATCAAGTACTCGTCACGACAGTCGATGGAACCCAGGTGACAGCGGTTGCCCGCCAGGTTTGCGGCGGTGGATCGTTTGGCGCTCCCATTCCTGTCACATCGACAAGCTGGCCAGTCGGTTTTTCCGGCGATAGCGGAAGCGCCGTCGTCGAGACCGTCCTCCCAACCTCGCTCCTCGGCACCACCGCTCCGCAGTTTCGTCTGGCTTTCGTGGCAACATCGGGAACGTCTACGGATGCGATTCTGCAGACGCCGTCAGCGTCGGCGCTGATGTGGCCACCTTCGATCGATCCCCATCGCCGTCATGCGGTGGGCCCGGGTGCGCAATCTCAGGTCATCACGCTCGACGGTCAAACAAAAGACTGGGGCTCGATTCCTCCATTCGTTCCCGGCGGCTCAGGCGGGCCGGGCGCTCCGCACTTCCAGCAGGTCTATCTCTTTCAGGACACGGAGAACCTCTGGTTCCGCTTCGATGCGAAGCTGGGCGGGAGCGCGCCCGTTGCCAATGACGACACGTACACGGTGCGGCAGGGGAAGACGCTGAATGTCGTGGCCCCGGGTGTGCTGGCGAATGACACCGATCCGAATGGAGCCCAACTCAGCGCTGCATCCACCGCGGGTCCGCAGCATGGAACGTTGATCCTCGACCCGACGGGCGCGTTCACTTACCACAACGATGGGTCGGTCGCGCCGCAGGACTCGTTCAAGTACAAGGCCTCGAATGGCGCGGTGGCCTCGAATGAAGCGAC
>JACXTT010000059.1_pt1 | contig 158720 bp, 161 predicted proteins | sample 9270951 | NCBI WGS metagenome assembly JACXTT01 (sample SAMN15532306, study PRJNA645909) | rock metagenome | isolation source: weathered quartz diorite | place: Puerto Rico | collected 2017-06-21 | reverse complement strand
AACAATCAGGGAATCTCGATACCCAGGAGAAACTGCAAATTGCACTCCGTGCCTACGAGGCATCCAAACAATTGAACAAGGCAGTTGATATCTCCCGCAGTTTGTGGACGTCGTGCCCGGACAGCGTCGAGTATGGCCTCGAGCTCGCGGACGCCCAGATCTCCTCGGGCAAACCAAGGGAGGCGCTCGTCACCATCGATGCATTACACGCGCTCCCGCTTCCCGCTTCCGCCGACGGCCGGATCGATCTAGCCGAGGCGCATGCCGACGACGTTCTCGGAAATCCTCGCGCGCAACTGAAATGCGCTGTGGCGGCAGCGAACAAAGGACACGATGCCGGCGCGCGCCTGCTCGTTGCCCGAGCACGCCTGAACCAGGGTTCCGCACTCATCACTTTGGGACAAATGGCAGATGCAACGACGGCACTGGACGAATCGCGCACGCTCTTCGAAGCAGCCGCCGACCGCGAAGGAGTCGCCCAGACATGGGAACTGGCCGCCATCGCGCTCGACAGGCAGGGCGATCTCGATGGTGCACGCCGTTTGCTCGAGCGCGCACAATCGATTCACCACGACTTTGGTAACGAGGCTGGCGAGGCGAGAGTTCTCCACAATCTCGGCGTCATTCTCCTTCGCCAGGACCGTACCATCGAGGCAGAAGATCATTTCGAAAAGGCGCTGCAGACATTCCACGGTATCGGGGCGCAACACGATGAGGCCGCATCGTTGAACGAAATTGGCGCGATGATGTTCAATCGCGGCGACCTTTCGACCTCACAGAAGCGCTACGAAGCGGCGCTGGATCTGTTCAACAGCATCCATGAACAGGTCGGAACCGCCATGGCACTCACGAACATCGGAGAAGTGCTGGAATGCCGCGGAAGTCTCGCCGAAGCTCGCAAGATGCACGAGGACGCACTCGAGGTCAATCGTGAGATCGGTGACAAGAATGGAATCGCGTGGGATACGTCTCGCATCGCGGAAATCCTGGCACTAGGCGGCGATCTCATCGCTGCACGGGACAAATACAGCGACAGCCTGACTCTCTATACACAGATCGGCGATAAGCTCGGCGTGGCTGAGACGCAGCTGTCGCTTGCCATCATCGGAGTGCAGGAGGGTAAAGCGGCGGATGCCGAGCGACTCGCACGGGGCGCTGAACAGATCATGCGAACGGAAGGGACACCAGATCGCAGTGCGCTGGCTCTCAGCGTCGTCTCGAGTGCGCTGCTGGCACAGGGAAAGCAGCAAGAGGCATTCGACACTGCACAGACCGCACGAAAGCTCGCCGCCAATGCCGAGGACCATCGCGTACGGCACACGGTGGCAGTCAACGCCGCTCGCGCGCAAGCAGCTTCAAAACGGCCGGCGGATGTCGATAAGGCACTCGCAATCCTGGCGGAGACCACTGCGGACGCATCTCACACATCGTTCCTGATCTCCGAGCTCGAGTCACGATTGGCGGCCGGCGAGATCGAGGCGGCAGCTGGTCGCGCTTCTGCAAGACAGGATCTTGCCGGCCTTGTGAGTGCTGCCAGGACGAAAGGCTTCAATTGGATCGCTCAGCGTGCGAGCGCTACCCTGGCTTCGCTACGTTCCACTTCTTAGTGCCGTGATGTGAGCCGCCTTGACTGGAGTCACCGCGGGCGTCAGCGTCGCGTCGATGTAATTGAGCACCGGCAGCCCGAGCACGGTTCGCGCAGAATCGAGCGCGGACCGAAGCTCCGCAATGTGAACGACCCTGATCCTGAGTCCTGTAAGGTTCGCGTCGGTGAAATTATAAGAGCTCAGGCCCGCTAATGCCCGGACGGCATTCACGGCCGTACGCAACTCCGAAACGTGAACGGCTTTGATGCGCGTGACTCGTGCCGTAATCGCGTCGGTAAAAAGAATCGTCGTAACGAGGATCGGAGCGCTCGACGCTGATACGACGCTATTGTTGGTCGCTTTGATGGCATAGAGATACGCGGTATTGGGGCTCGCTGCGCCATCGGTGAACCCAGTGACTCCAGACGAACCGATCTTTACATAATTTGTTCCCGCCGAACTGCGATAGATGTCATAGGCCGTGGCGCCCGCAACGGCGTTCCAGCCGACCTGCACACTGGTCGTGGACGCAGCCGTGGCGAGCACGCCATTCGGAGCGTCGAGCGACAGCGCCACGGCAGCGTCCACCGGATTCGGTGCAGCAAGAGGAACGCCGCTTGCGGGCGGCTGCACCGCCACGTAGTCCAGCCATGTGATATTGCCGCTGTTGTCGACCGCCTGAAGAACGTACGTCAGCCGCGTCGTTCCGGTGACTGTCACGCTTCCCCGAAAGGTGCCGCTTCCATCGTTGGAGAGCTCGAGAGGAATCCATGAGCCGCGCCCGTTCAGTGTGACGTTCGGGTTGTAAACGACGAGCACGCGCCATACTCCGGCTGGATCGCTCGCCGGCACAGCCCAGGAGATGGTGGAGCCGCTCACCTGATGATAGTCACCGCTGTACGGCCCGCTCCCGAGGACCGGTCCGCTGCGATCACAGTTGTTCAGTGGTGTCGTCTGATCATTGAAGTAGAAGACCTCGAGATCGATCGTGCGGTAACGTCTCGCGATCGAATAGACCGGATCGCCGTCCTGGTTCTTGACCGCCTCGCCGGCAGCGAGCGTCAGGCTATTGACTTCCAGATCCGTCGGGCGGCAGAGCGGAGAGTCGACCCCCTGTACGACGCGATTCGAGTGTGGACGAATCATCATGTGGCGCGGCGCTGTACCGTGGTTCGAGCCGTCACCTCCATTGGAGACCAGTTGTGCGAACACCGGCGTCCAGTTCGATTCCTCGTCGTAGGTACCGCCTTTCCACAACACGCCATGCTGGCTCGTTCCGGAAAGGCGAGAGTCATAGATCAGGTAGGGCTGAATCGGATAGTCCGTCGTCCCTGTCCCACGATCGACGAGACCATTGAGCGTGTAGTAACAGCCGTTCGCGTCGCTGCATCCAGGCCCATTCGGAAGAGCGTTGCCGGATGAGTCGTGCTTCACATAAACGTTCGGCCCGGTGAAGTCGAACGACAGAGTCAGTTGCGTCAGATTGGGCGGGTTCGACTCGGTTGCAAACCACCTCGACAGCGGCGCTGGTGACACGAGTGAGCGCGACACGCGCACAGGACCGGCATTCGCCACCGGCAGGTGCAGTTGCGGGTTAGTGCCGCCATCCGAAGAACGTTTGGACGATACGGCACCAGGAATGCCGGTCCTGATCGCATACATCGGCAGTCCATAGAGCGTCCACTGCATCAGGGTCTTTTGATCATAAGGATCGGGCCGCGGGTCTTCCATGAAGTATTTCAACTTGCTGGTGCGAACCAGATCGCCCGCAGAAGGGGTAGCCGCCGCCGTCAACTGTTCGGTAAAGATCTGCACCAGACGGCCGCCATATCCGACTCCGTAAACGAGACTCCAGCCATACCCGCTATTCGCAATGTACGCAACGACTCCCCGGCTGAGCATCGTTTGTGGAAGGTCCAGCGAATGATCAGCATCGCTGCGACAGCTTCCCGGCACGCTCAATCCGCCGTGGCACCCGAGCGAATACACCATTGAACCGGACAGATCGACTGCGCCAAGGGACGGGTCACTGCAGACGTCCGGACCGTAAAGGTCGGCAGTAGAGAGTCCCTGGATGTCCAGTGGGCTGGTGCCTGGAACACCCTCCTCATAATGAGTCGCGTGCCCCGCAATTCCGACGATGCCGTAGTGAGCTCCGCCGTTTCCAGCAAGGTGCGTACGTAGTGCTGCCGCTCGCGTAGCGGGAGAGGAAAGGCCCCAATTGCCGCCAATGAGACTGCCATCGACGGGAGAGAGGGAGGTGGTTGGCGTCGAAACTCCCAGTGCTTTCTTCCAGCGGGTTCTCATCTGCGCAGCCGGGTTCGAGAGAAAGTCGTATCCCGTGATGAGGACCTTGTGCCCGCTCGCGGGATCGAGCAGCGTCAGATCGAGCAGACCGTTCTGACCAATGAATGCACTGATCGTAATGATCATCTCCTGTGGCGTCTCGACCAGCCGGCCAATGGAAAGATCAGGAAGAAACAGCGTTCCATTGAGTTGTGCACTGGACACTGCGGAGATCATGGCCATCGGATCATCCGATAGATACTTACCGGCTGCGAGCGCCTGTCCGACCGTCGAACCTCCGGCCGTAATATCCCCTCCAGCGGGATAGTTGATCTCGGAAAACAGATACGTCGTGTCCTGGATTCTGGCCATCGGAATGATCCGGTCATCACCGGCGAGCACGATGTACTTCACGGACGGGTAGGCCACGAGAAGCGTGTTGACGAGGTAATCGTGAATTCCGCCACTGCCAAACAGCACTGCATTGGCGGAATCGGAGCTCGACGTATCCGCATCCCATGCGGCATAGAGACTCGTAAGCGACGAGTTGGCTCCAAGGTCGATCACACGGCCGTGAACGGCAGAATGGTTGGCCAGATCCTGCAACTTGCTCCTGAGCAGCGCGGCACTCGACTGGCTGATTCCTTCCCTTGCGACCATGCGATCGACATTGGAGAGAATGAGCGTCTTGACCTGAGGATCGCTCTGTACGAAGAAGAATGGATTGCTCCTGACGACTGACGCGTTGCCTGCCTGATCGGTCACAGTGAGTTGGATCTCGTACAGTGAGCTCGATCTGCCCGATGGAAACGCACTCGGGACGCTGTACGTCATGTTCGTCGTCAGCACGCCCGGATAGCGGCAGCTTCCACCCGAACCGAACGTCGCGGGCAGCCCTCCTCCGCTCGATGCCGGACTATAGACCGTTCCGCCGTCGTCCGAGTACAGAAGCGCGACCACGACGCTGCAGATCTCGACATTGTCCGACATCGACCACTTGACTGACTGCGTGTTCGGTGGCCCGCTCGCCGCGGAGAGATACCATTGATCACCAGCAGACGGAGCGATGACACTCACCGTGGGAGCCGTCGAGTCTGCGATCGTCAGCGTCGCGGCATCGGAAGTGATATTGCCACAATCGCCGCCAATGACGACATCGAACAGCGAACCGCTATAAGAAGCATCAATCGCCGCGGTCGTATAAGACTGCGCTGTCGCACCGGGAATGGCGATTCCGTTCTGTCTCCATTGATAAGAACGGCCGCCCTGCGCCTGTACAGTGAAGGTCGCGGTCGCACCAATCGCGGCCGTCACATTGGCTGGTGGCACCGTGATGACCGGAGGACCACAAGCGAGGCCGATCATGGCGGATACACTAGGTATGCCGTTGGTGGTGACTGTCAGCCGCTGCCACCCCGGATCGAGCGTCCGTGGCAGGTTGCTGATGGTGAGCGTCATCGAGTTGTCGGAGAAGTTGCACGTTGCCGCGAGTGAGCAGAGTGAGTCAGGGACGAGCCACACGGATTGTCCGCTTTCCACCGAAACGAGCGACACGAGTGGGTAGTTGGTCGGCGACGAGCTCGACGTCGCGCCACTCGACGACTCGGAATCTCCGCGAAAGTTTCCCGTCACCGTGAATGGCACACTGAACGAAATCGACGTCGACGACACGGAGCTGATGGATGGCCTTCGCGATTGTACGAAATTGTCGTAAGTGAAGAGCTCCGCGGACGAGATTGCGAGATCGCTGGCATCGTTGCCGCCGGCTATCAGCACTTGTCCATTGGCCAGGAGCGCCGCGGCTGCCACTTGACGTGCTGTGAGCAACCCGCCTGTCGAACTGAAGGAACCGCTGGCAGGGTCATAGATCTCCGCCGAGGACAGAACCGTGACGCCGTTTCCACCCCCTGCCACGAGGACAGTGTTGTTCGGCAACAGCATCGCGCGGTGTACGGAGCGCGCCGCCACCATTGAGCCGGTCACTGTAAAGGTGCTGTTGAGCGGGTCATATAACTCGGCAGATGCCAGATACGCGGGTGAGGACGCGGCATCCCGTCCGCCTGCAATGAGAACTTTGCCATTTGCGAGCAGCGTCGCGGTATGACCTTGACGGGCTGTCGCCAAGGGACCAGCCGTTGCGCTGAACGTACCGCTCGCGGCGTCATAGAGCTCCGCGGATGAGAGATCGACTCCGGGATAGGCCGTCGTGTTGTCTCCACCCGCCACGAGGACCATGCCGTTCGTAAGCAAGGTCGCAGTGTGGGACAACCGTGGTGACGTCATCGAGCCGGTGGTCGAGAACGTTCCGCTCGCCGGATCGTACAACTCGGCCGAGGATAGTGCGTTCGCACTCGACCCTCCAGTGATCAACACACTTCCATTCGGCAGCAGAGTCGCTGCGTGAAACGCTCGCGCAGCCGACATCGCTGATGTCGTCGGCGTGAATGAATCGCTGACCGGGTCGTAGAGCTCAGCCGAGGAAAGTTCAGCTCCCACATCAGAGACCCGGCCTCCGGTGATGAGCACTTTGCCGTTCACCAGCAACGTTGCCGTATGAAACACACGCGCCGCAGTCATCGACCCGGACGTTGCGGTGAACGTATGCGCGTCCGGGTCATAGAGCTCCGCGGACGCCAGTGCAACGCTGCCGGTCACAGCCTCTCCCCCGGCCACCAGAACCTTCCCATTGGGGAGAAGCGTCATCGTAGGGCTTCTGCGTTGCGTCGTCATCGGATTGACAGTCGCAGTGAACGTGCCGATGGCCGGATCGTAGGATTCTGCCGCCGACAATGCCGCGGCAGTGCTGTTGAATCCTCCAGCAAGGATGACGCGGCCGCCCGGCAACAGCGTCGCGGAGTGATAATCACGCGCAGCGATTAACGAGCTTGCAGTCGTACTAAACGTTGCCGCGGCGGGATCGTATAACTCCGCGGAAGTGAGATACCCCCCGTTGTAACCGCCAGTAATGAGCACTTTCCCGTTCGCCAGTAGCGTTGCCGAGTGGAAATAGCGCGAAGAATTCAGTGATCCATTGGTCGAAGTGAAACCGCCTCCGGTCGAGTCGTACAACTCGGCGGATGAGAGATAGCTGCTGCCGTTGTAGCCGCCTGCGATGAGTACTGCACCATTGGGGAGCAGGGTCGCCGTGTGATTGGCTCGCGCGGCCGCTGGTGAGCCGGAGGTCGCGCTGAACGTTCGTGCCGCAGGGTCGTACAATTCGGCCGAGGCGAGGTACACACCCGCGTCGACGCCGCCCGCAAGGAGGACTTTGCCGTTCGGCAGCAATGTCGCTGTGTGATAGGCACGCGCAGCGGTCAGCAGGCCGGACGTCGCGCTGAATGTGCCCGCGATCGGATCGTACAACTCGGCCGACGAGAGGGACGCACCGTTGCTTCCACCCGTAATGAGCACCTTGCCGTCCTGGAGCAGCGTTGCTGTGTGGAGGTTACGCGCGATTCCGAGGTTGCCGCTCGTCGCTGTAAAGGTGCCCGTGGAAGGATCGTAAAGCTCTGCTGACGGCAAGTAGCCCGCATTTCCGTACCCGCCCGCGATCAGGACCTTGCCGTTCGGCAGCAATGTGGCGGTATGCGTATAACGCGCGGTCGTCAGCGATCCTGTCGCGCTGAACGTTCCATGGGCTGGGTCATACAGTTCGGCGGACGTCAGGAACGCCGTCCCGTTATACCCCCCGGCGATCAGGATCTTGCCGTTGGGAAGCAGCGTCGCCGTGTGGGCAAAACGCGCACCCGCCATCGAGCCCGTCGTAACGAAGGAGGGAGATGCAGCGACGACAATCGGGGCGAGCGCCGCCGATACGGTCGCGATGAGGAGCACGAATGCTGACGACCTTCTCATCAGGCGAGACTCCACAACCGCCTACTGAAGGACCTTTTTCTAGTGTACTGCGCAACCCGATCGAGACCGCATTCGAGGCACCCGTTTCCGTTTTGCCACGATTACCTCGCCGGAGGAGCGAATCAAGTGGGATTCGCGCTGTGATTCCATCGGTCCCATCGGAAATACCCTTGACAACAAGCCCGTTAATGCATAAAGATTCAAGACGATGAATATTCATGCACCAGGCGAGGCCGTTCGGCGGCGGGAAGAGATCCTCGGGATCGTCCGGGAAACCTCTGTCTCCTCGCAGGACGCGCTCCTCGGGCTTCTCAAGAAGAGAGGCTTCCGGGTCACGCAGCCTACGCTCTCACGGGACATCCGCGAGCTCGGGCTGGCCAAGACTCCGGCCGGGTACATGATTCCTCAGGAGCTCGCGAACACCGCGGCGCCGATCGCGTTCGTTCCTCGCGATCTGCGCGAGTCGCGGCTGGATCATCTCCTCGCGAGCTCCGTGCTCTCCGCGCAAGTTGCAGGCAACCTCGTCGTCATCCGGACGCCGGTGGCCGCCGCGCAGCCTGTCGCGAGTGCTCTCGACGCCGCGCAGCTCGACGGCGTCCTCGGCACCATCGGCGGCGACGACACGATCTTCGTCGCCCTCGCCTCACCTGACGACGCGGCCGCGCTCGCGCGACACGTTCAGCACGTCGCCGGTTTAACGCCGGCGTCGCGACGACCTAAACGCGCCTGATCGCGTTTCCGCCGTTCGTCGTCACCCTGTTTCCCCTTTGAGAGGCAATTAGAAATGACTACTTCTTCGACATCGATTCGCACAGCGGTTGCCGGCGCCACCGGCTACGCCGGCGCGGAGCTCACCACGATCCTCGAGCGGCATCCGCATGCCGAGGTCGTGGCGACGTATTCGTCGGAGAGCTTCTCCGTCGAGGCCCTCGCATCCTCCAACGCCGAAGTCGTCTTCCTCGCCACACCCAACGAAGTCTCCGCCGAGGTCGCACCGAAAGTGCTCGACCTCGGGATGAAAGTCGTCGATCTCTCCGGCGCGTTCCGCCTCCGGCAGGCCGGCCTCTATCCGAAGTGGTACGGCTTCTCGCACGAACATCCTGAGCTCCTCGATGAAGCCGCATACGGCCTGACCGAGTGGTGCAACGGAGAGTTGAAGAAGGCGCGGCTCGTCGCGAATCCGGGTTGCTATCCGACTTCGATCCTGCTCGCACTGCGGCCGGTCGCCTATTTGATCGACCGTGAACAGCCGGTGATCATCGACGCAAAAAGCGGAGTCTCCGGCGCCGGCAAGAAGGCCGACGTGTCGTATTCCTTCGCAGAGCTCTTCGGCAACTTCAAGGCCTACGGCGTCGGCAGCCACCGGCACGAGCCCGAGATCCGGCAGGGACTGCACCTCGGCGAAAAGGCGACGCTCGTCTTCGTTCCGCATCTTCTGCCGACGGTGCGGGGAATCCTCTCCACGATGCACGTCGGCTTCACGCATTCCGTGAACGATGAAGACATCGCGGAGATGTATGCGAAGTCCTACGCAAGCGCGCCGTTCGTGAAGATCCTGAAGCCCGGCCAGCTGCCGGAGCTGAAAGACGTCGTCAACACGCCGCGGTGCGACGTCGGCTGGAGACTGCTCCAGGGCGGCCGCCGCGCGGTCATCGTCTCGGTCATCGACAACCTTTTGAAGGGCGCAGCGTCGCAGGCAGTGCAGAACTTCAACCGGATGTACGGATTCCCGGAAACGGAAGGTCTGCAATGAAGGTGATCAAGCTTGGCGGTTCATTGCTGGATGACGGACAGACGAGGGCGTCTGTCCTACACAACATCGTTGCGCAGTGGCACGCGGGCGAAGACGTCGTCCTCGTCCACGGCGGCGGCAAGCACATCGACGCGATGCTGGCGAAGCTCGGCCTGCCGAAGAAGACGCACGCCGGCCTGCGGATCACCGACGACGCCACACTCGACGTCGTCGTCTCCGTGCTCGGCGGCTTCGTCAACAAGTTGATCGTCTCGGAACTGACCGCGATGCGGGTGAAAGCGGCCGGCATCTCCGGCGCCGATGCGGCTACTCTGCTCGCCGAGCAGCATCCGCCGATCGGCGGCGTCGAGCTCGGCCACGTCGGGCAGATCGTCTCGTCGAATCCGATGCTCGTGAAGTCGATGCTGATCTACGGGATTCTCCCCGTCGTCTCGTCGATCGCGAGCTCGCACGATGGGAACCTGTTCAACGTCAACGCCGACAGCGCGGCCGCGGCGCTCGCGGCAAGCCTCGGCGCGAAGTCGCTGCAGTTCATCACGGATGTGAAAGGACTGATGGATGGGAACGGCGACGTGATCGATGAGTTGGACGCTGCGGATGCGAATGCGCTCGTGCTCGACGGCGTCGTCACGGGCGGAATGCTGCCGAAGCTGAATGCGGCACTCGGGGCGATCGCTGGCGGCGTTGACAGCGTCACGATTGGATCCACGAACGTGAAAGGTCACGCGGAGACGCGGAGACGCGGAGATACCCAGAGCCCCAGTGCCCCGGCGCCCCAGCATCCCGGAGGAATCCATGCTTCTTCATGACGAATCCCCCGCCGCCGTCGAAGCGCGGGAAAGAAACTTCATCCTCGGCACATACAACCGCGCGCAGTTTCATCCGCGCAGCGGCAAAGGCGCGCAGCTCTTCGACGCCGAAGGAAAGGCGTACTGGGATCTGCTCGGCGGCATCGCCGTGAACGTGCTCGGGCACAAGCATCCGCGCCTCGTGAAGACTCTGAAGCAGGAGTCCGACTCGCTGCTGCACGTCTCGAATCTCTTCTATCACCCGGCGCAGGGCATTCTCGGCGAGCGGCTGGTGCGGGAGTCGGGACTGCGGCGCGCGTTCTTCTGCAACAGCGGCACCGAAGCGAATGAGGCGGCGCTGAAATTCGCGAGACTCGTGAATCCGGGACGCGCGGGCATCGTCGCGCTCGAGGAGAGCTTCCACGGACGAACGCTTGGCTCGCTGTCGATGACAGGTCACGAGGCGTACAGAACTCCGTTCGCACCGCTCGTGCCTTCAGTTTCCTTCGTCGCACCGAATGATGTGGTCGCGCTCGAAAACGCTGTGAATGATCAGACCTGCGCGATCTTCCTCGAGCCAGTGATGGGCGAAGGCGGCATCATCCCGCTCAGCGATGAGTTCCTCATCGCCGCGCGGAAGCTCGCCGACAAGAGCGGCGCGGCGCTCGTGTTCGATGAGATCCAGTGCGGTCTCGGCCGCACCGGAAAGCTCTTCGCGTTTCAACACACGAGCGTCATGCCCGATATCGTCACGCTCGCCAAGCCGCTCGGCGGCGGACTGCCGCTCGGCGCGGTGCTGACGGGCGATGTCGTGGAAGGCCTCGTGAAGCCGGGACATCACGGCACGACATTCGGCGGCAATCCGATCGCATGCCGGCTCGGCATCGCCGTGCTCGATGAGATGAAGGCCTCGGCACTCGTGCAGCGCGTGAAGACGTATGGCGACTGGTTCGGCCGGCAGCTCAACGCGCTGAAGGCGAAGGTGCCGGGCATCGTCGAGATTCGCGGCAAGGGAATGATGTGGGGCATCGAGCTCGATCGGCCTGCGGGCCCCGTCGTGAAGGAGCTGCTGGCGAAGGGCTTCATCGTCGGCAGCGCGCGCGATCGCGTGCTGCGGCTGCTGCCGCCGTACATCGTTCCGAAGAAAGCATTGACTGAATTCATGGATGCACTGTGTAGGACAGCCGCCCTCGGCTGTCCCACCACGCAGACAGGCGAGGGCGCCTGTCCTACACCCAACAAGGAGAAAGCAGCGTGAAAAAGATTGCACTCGCCTACTCAGGCGGCCTCGATACCTCGGTCATCATCCCCTGGCTGAAAGAGAACTACGGCTGCGACGTCGTCGCGGTGGCCGTTGATGTCGGTCAGGCGGAAGAGACCGCGCACCTCGCGGAGAAGGCGTACAAGACGGGCGCATGCGACTTCCATCTCATCGATGCGAAGGAAGAGTTCGCGGCGGATTACCTCTTCCCCGTGCTGAAGGCCGGTGCGATCTACGAGAAGGATTACCTGCTCGGCACATCGACCGCGCGGCCGCTGATTGCGCGCAAGCAGGTGGAGATCGCGCTCGAGACCGGATGCGATGCGCTCGCGCACGGCTGCACCGGCAAGGGCAACGATCAGGTGCGGTTCGAGCTCGCGTATCAGGCACTCGCGCCGGAGATGAAGATCGTCGCGCCGTGGCGCGAGTGGTCGATCGTCTCGCGCGAAGATGCGATCGACTACGCGGCGGAGCGGGGCATCCCGGTTCCGGTGACGAAGAAGGATCCGTACTCACGCGATCGGAACCTCTGGCATCTCTCGCACGAAGGCGGTCCGCTCGAAGACCCGATGTTCGAGCCTGAGAAGTCGATGTTCAAGCTGAGCGTCGATCCGATGGATGCGCCGGATACTCCGGAGAAGCTCACGATCACATTCGAGTCCGGCATCCCGGTCGCGGTGAACGGCGAGAAGCTTTCGCCGGCCGCGCTCGTGATGAAGCTCAATGAGATCGGCGGCGCGCATGGCATCGGCCGGGCAGACATCGTCGAGAACCGGCTGATCGGCATCAAATCGCGCGGCGTGTACGAAACGCCGGGCGGCACGCTGCTCGTGACGGCGCTCAAGGCGCTCGAGTCGATCGTGCTCGACAAGGATGCCGCGCACGAGAAGGAGCGGATCGCGACGCGGTACGCGGAGCTCGTCTACAACGGCCAATGGTTCTCGCCGCTCAAGGAAGCGTTCGACGCATTCGTCAATGTGTTGACCGAAGACGTCACCGGCGTCGTCACGATGAAGCTCTTCAAGGGCAACGCGACGGTCATCGGCCGGCAGTCTCCGTACTCGCTCTACAAGCAGAACCTCGCTTCGTTCGACATGACGGGTTATGACGTGAAGGATTCGGCCGGCTTCATCAAGCTGTTCGGCCTGCAGCTCAAGGGACGGAAGCGGCTCGCGCCGTTCGTGATTCACAACAAGGTGGCCCAGTCATGAAAATGTGGGGCGGCCGTTTCGAGGCTGAGCCGTCGAAGCTGTTGCGCGCGCTGAATGATTCGTTCGCGTTCGATCGCGAGCTCTTTGCCGAAGACGTGCAGGGCTCGATCGCATGGGCGCGGGCGATCGGCGAGTGCGGCGTGCTGACTTCGAGCGAGGTCGAGACGATCGTCGCAGCGCTCCAGGAGATCGAACCCCCGTCTCCAGTGGGGGGACAGGCGCCCTCGCCTGTCCCCGTCTCTGTCGACTACGAAGACATCCACTCCTACGTCGAGTCGAAGCTCTTCGAGAAAATCGGTCCGCTCGCCGGCAAGCTGCACACCGGCCGCTCCCGCAATGACCAGGTCGCAACGGATCTGAAGCTCTGGCTGAAGCACGCGGCACAGGAGGCGGTCGGCAGGATCGCCTCGCTGCGCGCGACGCTCGAGCGGAAAGCATCGTCCGAAACCGAAACGAAGATGCCTGGCTATACGCACAGCAAACAGGCGGAGCCGATCACGTTCGCGCTCTGGTGCCGTGCGTATGTCGAGATGCTGACGCGCGATCTCTCGCGCTTTCACGATGCGATCGAGCGCGGCGATGAGTGCCCGCTTGGATCGGGCGCACTCGCTGGTACGCCGCTGCCTGTCAATCGCGAGAAGCTCGCGAATGTGCTCGGCTTCGCGCGGCCGACGCGCAATTCGCTCGATGCCGTTTCCGATCGCGACTTCGCGGCTGAGTATCTCTTCGCCGCGACGATGACGCTGTCGCACCTCTCGCATCTCGCGGAGGATTTGATTTTCTACACGAGCGATGAAGCGGCGTATGCGGAGCTGCCGGATGCGATGGCGACCGGCTCGTCGCGCATGCCGCAGAAGAAGAATCCTGATGTGCTCGAACTGGCGCGTGGTCACGCAGGACGCGCGATCGGCGAGCTCACGGGATTGCTGTCGGTGCTCAAAGGACTGCCGCTCGCGTACGACAAGGATCTGCAGCTCGACAAGGAGCCGCTGTTCCGCATTCGTGCGGTGATCTCGCTCGTCGTCCCTGCCATTGGGGAATTGATCGCAGGACTCCAGATCGACCGCCAGAAGATGGCCGAGGCGGCGACGAGCGATCAGCTCGTGGCGACGAGCTATGCGGATCGGCTCGCGGCGACGGGGATTCCGTTTCGCGAAGCACATGAAATCGTCGGCAACGCGATCAAGGATGGAACGCTGCGGGAGCTGGAAGAGCGGCTCTCGACGTCGACGGCAATCAAATGAAACTACCCAGGGGATTCGTCGCCTCCGGCGTTCGTGCCGGCATTCGTAAGAAGCGCCCTGACCTCGGCCTCATCGTGGCAGAGGATGGCGCGAACGCCGCTGCTGTGTTCACGAAGAATCGCTTTCAGGCGGCGCCCGTCGTGTTGTCGAAGAACGCGCTCAAGCGCTCGGGCGGACGCGTGAAGGGTGTCGTGGTCAACGCGGGCTGCGCGAATGCAGTCACCGGCATCGAAGGGATAAACGCCGCGAAGCGCGTGCGGACGCGCGCCGCAGAACTGCTGAAGTGCCGCGAGGATGAAGTCTTTCTCGCCTCGACGGGCGTGATCGGCGTCGTGCTGCCGGACAAGAAGATGCGCGACATGCTGCCGGATGCCGTGAATCGGCTGTCATCGGGAGGCGTCGAGGCGTTCTCGCACGCGATCCTCACGACGGATGTCGGGCCGAAAGTCGCGCAGGCGACGTTCGCGATGGGCGGCAAGCGCGGGCGCGTCGTTGGCGTCGCGAAAGGCGCGGGGATGATTCATCCGAACATGGCGACGATGCTGTCGTTCGTCATGACGGATGCGGAGATCGCGCCGGCCGCGTTGCAGAAGGCGCTGAAGATCGCGGTCGATCAATCGTTCAACTCGATCTCGGTCGACGGCGATACATCGACGAACGACACGGTCGTGCTGCTCGCATCGGGAAAGCTTGGCGCGACTGGCGATCTCGCTGACTTTCAGCGCGCGTTGAACGCCGTGTGCCGCGAGCTCGCCTGGATGATCGTGCGTGACGGCGAAGGCGCCACGCGGGTGATGGAGCTCGAAGTGCGCGGCGCGAAGAGCGAGCGCGATGCGCAGGCCGCCGCGCATGCGGTCGCGACGTCGCCGCTCGTGAAGACGGCGCTGCACGGCGGCGATCCGAACTGGGGCCGCATCCTCGCCGCCCTCGGCCGCAGCGGCGCGCGCTTCTCCGTGAAGAACGTATCGCTGAAAGCGGGCCAGGTGCAGCTCGTGGTTAACGGAGAGCCGGCGAGCTACCGCGAGGCGGATGCCGCGAAGGTATTCGCGCGCGAGCGTGTACCCATCGTGCTCGATCTCGGCGGCGGCAAAGCGAGCACGATCGTCTTGTCGAGCGATTTCGGCCACGACTACGTATCGCTCAACGCGGATTACCGTTCTTAGTTCCGAGGACGTGGCGTCAGTTCACCCTCACCCACCAATTCTCTTTTCCATTCTTCGTGTTGACGGTCCGCACTTGGTCCTTTCCACGGTTGTATGTGCAGACGACCTTCACACCCTTCTCGCTCTCGAACCAGAATTCGATGCCGACCATGCCGGACGTCCAATGGGCATGCGTCAGCTCCTTATGCCCATCAACGTGCTTGATGATCAGATCGAAATCGTCTGGCGTGCTCGGGATCGAGATGAGATTGCCGTTCGTCGACTTCCAGGTGCCGGCGAGACGGCTGCCGGTGGCAAGGGCGATAGGAGCAACGAGGAGCAGGAGTCCGAGGACAAAACGGAGAGTCAGCTTCATACATCCGCTCACTTTCTCTGGGCTTGTTGAGACTATAGCACCGCGATCGGCTCCGGGCAGAGACCCGCCTTCCTTGCGATTCCGAGGGAGCCTCGGGCGCATACGTTCCGGCGCAACAGGGCATGACGAGGACGGCTGCCGCACTGGCGGGGAGTTCGCACTGGGGGGATTCGGACTCATCGTGTTGCTCCAGCACATGTGCAGCGTCGCGCAGTTGGACTCTGAGTGGCTTTTCAGCGCCTGCGGTGGTGAAGGGCTCGAGCGTGGGAGCCCGCTGGAGATCCTGGAGAGCGTCCGTCTTTCAGCCTATCGCAGGGCCCGGAAGCAGGCCGACAAGACGCTTTTCTTTTCCACCCAGAGAAAGATCAAAATTGTCAGATGGTTGGCGGCCAGAAAAGGGATTCCGCGTTTCAGGTTTTCGAATGGTACGTGTTATCAGCTCAGGACGGAGTTAGACGTCCGAATGGCGATGGCCAACGACTACCAACCGCCTACGAGTCCCGAAGAGCTAATAGCCCGCTACGCTCGCGGAGAGCGCCACTTTCCCAACACGGAGCTAAACGACGCAGATCTTTCGGGTGTCACGCTCGACGGAGCATCCTTCGAGAAGCTGTCCTGGTTCTCCAGCGCCAATTTCGATGGAGGAAGCTTGCGAGGAACAAGTTTTCAAGAGTGCAACGTCAAGTGCGCGAGCTTCCGCGGCGCAGACCTCACCGGCGCGTCGTTCAGGCTCGCAGCGGTCGAAGCAACCGACTTTGATGGCGCCGTGTTGGACGGGGCCAGCTTTGTTGGAGCAACCTGCTACGGTTACACGGTCAAGGAAGACGACGAGTTTCCGCCGAGCAGCGAACGTGGCACGAACGACGTCTAACTCGCCACTGCAGCCTACGCCGTGCCGTTCGCTGCCATGCTCGGTTATCATTCACGTGCCTCGCTCTTGTCGCGTGAAGCACGGCGCAGCTGAGTGGCAATGACGTTAGACGGACGAAACATGATCGTTACAGTGTGGTTCATCTTGCTCGTGGTCACGTTTAGCGTCAGCGTGCTGACCATGAGCTATATTCAGGTGCGCATGGCGAGAAGGGCTGGTGGATGGCGCTTTCTGAACGTTCAGTCTCTTCGCGAGAGTTATTGGCGTCAGTTGTCAGTGGCTGAGAGGTGTTTCCTCTGGCCCGGCCTCGTTGCGTTCGCTATCACACTCGTTATCGCTACCGCATCCCTTGTGGTCGCGAAGCTTCGGTAGTGCTCTTCCACCGCAGGTTTTGTCATTCACCACAAAGGAGTCACCTCGACGGCACCGCCGTCTAACTCGCCGCTGCACCGGACGCCGTGCCGTTCGCTGCCATCTTCGGCGTATCATGGTCGGGTGTCGCTCTTGCCGTGTGAAGCACGGCGCAGGTCAGCGGCGCAACGTAGGACGACCCAACGGAGATGCTGAATCCGACTCCATTCGGCGCAATCTTCGGTCTCTTCGCGATCGCGTGCGGACCGCCCGCTACCCCCTCACACTCGCCCGCGCGAATTCCGAAAGCCATGAGCACTCCGGGCACGCCGGAGCAATTCGCGCGTCCCGGCGCTCAGGACTGCGGCGTCGGTAATGACAGCACGTCCGATGAAGCCGTCTATCGTTGTGGTGCGCGCGCAATCGTGGCCAATCGAGCGTTCCACTGCCGCTTCCAGCCTTGGCCTAACCGGTACGCTAGTACGCCAGTGGGCGAACTGAAAACTCTTCTTGGGTACTCGTACGATCGCCGCGGGTCACTGAAAGCCGTTTTCAACAATGCGAACACCTTAGAGGTCCTCGAGGTTTGGCAACGCTCTTCCGGTGCAAAAGCTCCGATCCGAGTGGACCGAGGCATTCGACCGCCAAACCTCTCATCACTTGATGGTATCCAGATTGGCGGCGCCGTTTTGTCAGTTCCCACAATCGTCGACATGGAAATCGATGAGAACGGGAAAGTCATCGCGCCGCGAATCATCTCTGAGGTCGCAGCGCCGATCTCTCCAAAACTAGTGAGCTCCCTTCAAGATAAGCAATGCGGGCCCGCGCTGGCCTTCGGCGTACCGATCCGAGTGTTCACCTCCGCGGCATTTATCATCGACCGGGGTCACCTAAAGCTGTACGTCCCACCGGCGTCCTAACTCCGCTGCAGCCGACGCCGTGCCGTTCGCTGCCCTCCCCGGCGTATCTTCATCTGTCTCGCTCTTGCCGCGTGAAGCACGGCGCGGCTGAGCGGAAAGACGTTAGGTGCGAATGCGACCCGCGTGGAGCCCCATCGTTTCTCTTGCTGCGCTGTCGCTCGCTGCGACCACAATTGTTCACACGCCAGCCGATTCAGCTGCTCTCGCTGCTCACGTCTTCCGCGGCCGCATTTTTGCGTCTCGGTTCTTGGATCGGCGGGCACGAGGGCTCCCGAATGACAACGCAACGTTATACGTCGTAGAACTCACCGTAGACATCACGCAGACGCTTCGCCCGCAAGATGAAGGACTTCCCGTTCGGGTCATCGTGCGTTCTCAAGAGGCCGCGTTCTCGCCGCAGCCAAATTGGTCGGTTGGCAAGGAAGCGTACTTTTTTACGGTCCGCCATCTTGGACGAGGCGGGTCTGCGACCTACTACATCGACGTGACGCCAGATAGGGACCTTTTCTACTCCATCGAACGGAAGGCGGAGGTTGAGAAGGCGGTTCACGATGTGCCGGGGCCAGGAATCCGGCTAAGAGCCCGCGCCAGTGGCCGCACCTAACTCTCCGCTGCAGCCGGCGCCGTGCCGTTCGCTGCCATATCTGGCGTATCATTCTCGCGTCTCGCTCCTGCCGTGTGAAACACGGCGCGGCTGAGCGGGGCAACGTTAGGCGTACTCACGAATGACGAGGAACGCGGGAGTTCTCGCAGATCTGGCCATCGGGGCGTATATCGTCTGCGCGCTGTGCTACACGGCAGCCGCCACGGCATACTTCGTAACACTCGGAATGCGGACTTCTGCGTTGGAACAGGTCGCCGTGCTGTTTTCGATAGTGTTCGCGATCTATGTGTTTGCCTCGGTGTTGATCGCCTGTTGGCTATACCGTGACCTTGTCAATCAACGGGCAGGTCAGGATTCGATCGGCTGGCTCCTGGGGTTCGTGCTGGTCGGCGGGATCGCGTCGCCCATCTACTACTTCGCACATCGGCAAGACATCCAAAGAGCGACAGTTCCCATGAATTCACCGCTATTCGATCGGTTGACGCAAGCGCTCGTGTCGGTGCTTGTCGTTGTGAGTTGCGTTCGCATGGGCTGGGTTCTCGCGATTGCCCTTTCCCACGGGAAGATCACGCATGGGTACCTTGTCGCCGCAGCAATCGATCGTTGGGTCACGCGGGCAAGCCTATTGGTGATCATTGTCTTCCTTGCAAGACGTCCTTGGCCGCTAGCTAGGCAAATCGCTTGGGCGATTGCCTCGCTGTTCGGAATGTTTCTAATCATGCCAATCTTGGCTACCGCCCACACCGAACCGACGCGGCAAACAACCGACGCCTAACTCGGCACTGCAGCGGATGCCGTGCCGTTCGTCGCCAACTTCCATTCGAGAGGCCGCGTCAGGTATTCTGCCGGGTGGGGCACGGCACCGCTGAGTGCCAGTGCCGTTAAACGGACGAAGGAACGAGAGACATAGCGTGGACGACAGGAACGGGACCATCACGAAACGCTGCGCAACTGCGTTCGTGGAGGTGTTCTTCGAGTTCCTGTTCCCGGCTGTGTTCGCGCCGTTCTTGTACGCGACGTATCTCGTTACGACCCATGAGTGGTTTCTAGCGACGATCGTGCTCGCAGCATGGGTTCCGCTCATCTTAGTCATGGCCTCGTGGCTTCGCAGAAACGGCATCGTCCGACTTTGGGTGTCGATTGGCGCCGTCTTGCTTGTGGTTCTAGCTGCGATCGTCGCCCTCATTGGAAAATGAGTCGATGCGAACCTTACCGAGGATTCCATCGCCGAGCGCCTACGCCGTCTAATTCGCCAGCAGATTCATTCAACCGCCCGCTCCGAGTTCACGGCGACCGCGGGCTTGCACCGGACGTGAACCGCTGCTTTACTGTGCTCCAGCGTTTCCCTTCATCGCGTCGTGGTTCACGCCGGTGAAGCTGGGACGTCAGCCGGACGAAATGGAAAGACGAATCCCGGAGTCTGACTGGAAGACTTGGCGGCGGCTGCACGCGGTCGCTCTCGAACGCTTCTGCCAGAAGATCCTTCGAGAGGCAGTGAAGTTCGAAGGCGGTGAAGGAACTGCGCATGAGAGGTACATCAAGCTCTACCAGCTCCTGAAGAAACGCGACAAGAAACTTGGCGAGATCTTTGACGGCCCAAAACGATCAGACGCGTACTTCAAGATCGCCGCCGCTGTTCATGCTCGGGTTGTGACGAAAGAAGAACTCGCGGAGCTCACCGAAGACACGCAGAACGTAATCGCATTCCTGTCTGGCGAAACATCGTAATCGGCAATGATCCAGCGTACGGCGTTCGCGCTCGCCTTACTACTCGGTCCATCGGTGATCGCGCAGACGTACATCGCAGCCGATGGTGACTGCGGCACGGTCACGCTTCACGTCACGCGTGGCAATGACTTCCCCAGACTCGGCGAGTCCATCCCTGCGAGTCTCGTGAAGGAGGCGCGCGTTTATCTGCCGAAGCAACGAATCCTCGTGAAGCCTGACGAGGATCGCGACTCGCTCACATTCAGCGCGGATGTTCCCTACGCCGAAACGGTCGTCATGGCGGCCGTCGATTTCAACCCCGTCGTCAGCGGCGACGAGACGCGGACCGAGCACGCCAAGACGTTCCTCTTCTGCGGCACTCCGGCTCCGCGAGTAGATTGGCAACACTCCGCTGAGCTCGGCCTCGAGATCTACCCACAGGGTTGGAATGGACCTCGACCGCGAATGAAGCCCGGCGACACGATGAAGTTCATCGCCGTTGATCGAGCGGAAAACAAGATGCTCCACGATCTTCCGATGGCGTTGTACGGCGACGGGATGCGCCGCATCGCGGAGGGCGTGACCGGGCACGATGGCTTCATGAACTTCCCCTTCCAGAAGCCCGGCCGCTACCTGGTGGTCGCGACCTATCGCCGTCCCGATCCGGAAAAACAAGGCCACTGGCTCGTCGACACGAGCACGCTGACGTTCGATATCAAGTGAGATCAGAATTTTCCAGTTGTGACGCCCGCGAACCCACTTAACCGGCGACGCGTTGCAGGCGTTCGATCAACTTGCGGCTCTGGACCGGCTTGATCAGCACATCCGGCGTCTGTTCCTGCGCCGGATGGGAGTCATCGGCCGACGCGATCACGATCACCGGAATCTCCGCCTTGCGCAGCGCGGCGAGCACTTCCCACCCCTCGCCTCCGCGCAGTGCGAGATCGAGCACCGCGGCGGCGGGCGAGATTCTCTGCAACCTTGCGAGCGCTTCGCGTCCGCTCTGGACGCGCATCGGCACGAATGATGTCGTATCGAGCGCCGCGCGAACGACCTTCCACTCCTCATCGTCGTCATCGATGACGAGCACGGTCGAACCGGAAGGCATCGCGATATCGCCCGAGGCCATCACCGCGGAGTAACGCAGCGGCAGCGTCACGTAGAACGTCGAGCCCTCGCCGGGAATGCTTTCGACGCGCACCGATCCGCCGAGCAGTTCGCTGAACCTCCGCACGAGTGAGAGACCGAGGCCGGTGCCGACTTGCGCGTTGCGGGCGGGACCGAGCTGGCGAAATTCTTCGAAGGCTTTCTCGACATCCGTCGCCGCAATGCCAGGCCCTTGATCCGAAACCGAGAGCTCCAACTTCTCATCGATGCGGCGCGCGGCGAGGCTGATCATCGTCCCGCGCGGTGAGAACTTCACCGCATTCGACAGCAGGTTGAAGAGGATCTGCTTCAACTTGCCGGGATCGGTCTCGATGGCCGGTATGTCCGAAGCGATCTCGACCTCGATCGTCACGTTCGCCCGCTGCGAGATCGCGCTCATGACCTGCGTCACTCCATTCACCACATCATGCAGCGGAAAGGTCTCCGGAAAGACCTCCATCTTTCCCATCTCGACTTTCGACAGATCGAGGATGTCATTGATCATCGCGAGGAGGTGTTGCGACGACGTCCGCACGAGCAGCAGAAAGTTGTGGAACTTCGCGTCGATCTTGTCCTCGAGGCGCTGCGAGAGGATGTCGGTGAAGCCGATGATCGAGTTCATCGGCGTGCGCAACTCGTGACTCATGTTCGCCAAAAACGTGCTCTTCGCCCGGCTCGCCGCCTCGGCCTCGATCCGCAAGCGCTCTGCCTCGATGTGCTGGCGCTCCGCTTCGCGCCGATGTTCCTCCGCACCAGCGAGCGCTTCCTCGAGACTGCGCGTTCGTTCCGCGACGAGCGCAGTGAGCCAGCGCTCACGCGCGCGCATGCGCCAGATCCGCGCACGATCGATCAACCAGATGACGAGCAGCAGGACGATCGCCAGCGCGATGCGGAACGCGACTGTTTCATAAAAACGCGGCGCGATCGTCAGCGGCAGGATCGCGTCGGCAGTGCTCCACACGCCACTCTCATTCGCCGCGCTGACGCGAAAGTGATACGTGCCAGGCGGCACATTGGTGTAGTAGGCGGTCCGGCGGTTTCCCGCATCGACCCATTCGCGATCGAACCCCTCGAGGCGATAACGAAAGCGCACACGCTCCGGCGCGCTGAAGCTCAATGCCGTGTACTGGATCTCGAGATCGTTGCTGCCAGCCGGAAGATCGAGCGCTCGGGGCGTGCTCCAACTGCGATTGCCGGCACCGACGTGCTCCACGACGACCGGCGGAGGAACCAAGCTTGGTGCGAGATGCGTGGGGTCGACCATCGCCAGGCCGCGGATCGTCGCGAACCAGAGCTTTCCATCGGCACTTTTCCAACCAGCGGGCTGCGTACCGCCATTGCACTCCGCCGCGCGCAAACCGTCGCCGGTTCCGTATATCGTCGACTCGACCGTCTTGCGCAGACCGCGAGCGACTTCATCGAGCTCGCGCTTGCTCACGCGAAACACGCCGCGATTGGTCCCAATCCAGAAGTTGCCCGCGCCATCCTCGAGCGTCTCCATCAATGTGTCGTCGTAGAGACCCTGATGCGAGGTGAAATGATCGATATGGTCGTTACGATGATCGGGGCGAAGCCGGAAGAGGCCCACTGCGCCGGATCCGAACCAGAGCGTCCCATCAGGCTCTTCCGCGATCGAGATGATCGGCGCCTGCGCGAGGCCCGCCGTCGTGAATCGCTCCAGCGTTCCATCGCGCGTGATGCGCGCGAGCCCCTGCCGCGTACCGATCCAGAGATCGCCGTCGCGCGCGCGATGCAGCGTGAGGATGCCGTTGCTCGGCAGACCATCCTTCGTCGTGAATGCGCGAGCCGTTGCACCCGGTCCGCGTTGATCGAGACCGCCTTCCGTGCCGATCCACAGCGTGCCATCGGCGTCTTCTTCGAATGCGCGCACTTCGCCATGTGAGAGGCCATCCATCGGCATGAGCTCGCACCGGCCGTCGCGACAATGCGAGACGCCGTTGTCGGTGCCAACCCAGATGCTCCCGTCATGCGCTTCGTGCAGCGAATAGACGACGTCGCTCGAGAGTCCGTTCAGGTGTGTGAACGTCTGACGCTCTCCAGCGGAAATGCGCGTCACTCCGCCGCGGCCGCCGATCCACATGGCTCCCGTGCGATCCTGCAGCACGGTTCGGATGTTGTCCCCGAACAGACCTTCGCGCGCGCCGTACATCGTGAACGTCCCGTCACGCAGCCGTGCAACACCGCCACCGCCGCTCCCGACCCACAAGTTCCCTTCGCGATCCTCGAACAACGATCGCGTGTCGTTGCTCGCGAGTCCCTGCTCCGTCGTCAGCGTCGTGAAGCTGCCGTTGACGAAACGAGCCACGCCGCCATCGCCCGTACCGATCCAGAGCACGCCATGCGAGTCTTCATAGAGCGAGCGGATGTTGTCGTGAGGCAGTCCGTCGAGGTGAGTGAAGAGCTGAGTCTCCGCGCCACGCAGGCGCAACAGACCGGCGGCTGTTCCTAACCATACGTTGCCGTCGCGAGTTTCGCGGATCGCGAGCGTGATTCCGGACGGCAACGCCGCGGATTCGAACGGCTCGAGGCGGCCGTTTTTCCACTGCAGCACACCGTGGCCATCCGTCCCGATCCACAGCGTGCCATCGTGCGCACGAGCAAGCACGCGGAGTTGCTCATGCGTGCGATCGACCGTCGTGATCCGGCCATTCGCCCAACGCGCGAGGCCGCCATCCGTCGCGATCCAGAACGAGCCATCGCCGCCATCCGCGAGATCCCAGACGAAATCGTTGGGCAGTCCGTCGTTCGTCGAGTAGTTCGAGAAGGTGCCGTCCTTGTATCGCGCGAGTCCTCCGCCGACGATACCAATCCAAAGCGAGCCATCGGAAGTCTCCAGCAGAGACTGGATCCAGTTGTGGCGAATCGCAGGAGTGTTGCGCTTGTCGAAAATCGTGAAGCGAACGCCATCGAACCGGACGAGGCCTTCCTCCGTCCCCATCCAGAGATAGCCATCGCGCGTTTGATGAATCGCGAAGACGGAGTTCTGCGGGAGGCCCTGATCGGTCTGCCAGACCGTCAGCATGTACTGGGTGAGCGCCTTCGATGGATCGAGTGCTAGCGCAACAGGAGCGAGGAGCACCCCCGCAAGACAAGCGGCGAGCACGGGCGACCGCATGAGGAGTGCTCATGAGTCTAGCAGCGATGGGGCATTGACGGCCCCATCGCGATCCCGAGGCTCTTCCAGACTGCCGCTTGAAAACCGTATCCTTATCAGACGCTGCTTCAGGCCATGAGCCGTGCGATCGAGAGTGAGGATCTGTTATGACGACGCCTCCATCCGGCGCCACCGCTTCGCAGACCGTCCTGATCATCGATGACGACCCGGGAGTCTGCGAGGCACTCGCCGCGGCTCTGGAAACGCCAGGCCGTCATCTGATCGTCTGCCGCGATTTCGAATCCGCGGCGCTCATGCTCGAGCTGTTTCTCGTCACGCACGTGTTGAGCGATGTCAAGTTCACAGGCCCGTTTCGCTTCGAGGGTCTCGACGTCGTCGACTTCGTCAAACGATCGGCATCCGCCGCGCCAGTGATTCTCATGACCGGCTACGTCTCCGCGGAACTGCGCACCGAAGCGTTGACGCGTGGAGCGGCGGCGGTGCTGGAGAAACCGGTGTTCGAAGAAGACATCGCGCGTTTTCTTCCCAAACCGGAGTCGGAGCGAGCAGGCGTCGTGACCATCGTTCCAACTCTCGACGACATCGTGATCAGCAACAAACTCTACTGCCAGTTCCAGCCTCTGGTCTGGATCGACAGACCGATCAACGCCGTCGGCTTCGAGGCACTCACCCGCCTGCACAGCGATTCCCCGTTCGGCAATCCCGAGCTGTTGTTCCGCTACGCGGAGGCAAAGTCGAGAATCGTCGAGCTCGAACTGGCGGCGGCAGCGGCGTCGATGAAAGCGGGGCGGGAACTGACCTCGACCGGCTTCCTCGGCATCAACATTCATCCATCCGTCTTCTCCCTCGCCGACCGGATGTGCGACGGAATCCTGGACGCCGCCGCGGATGCAGGGGTTCCGCCGGCGCGTCTCGTGCTCGAGATTACGGAGCAGGGCGCACTGCCGAGCGTGGAGAAAGTGGAAGCGGTGACCGATACGCTGCGCGCTCACGGAGTGCGATTCGCATTTGATGACGTCGGGAGCGCCTACTCGCATCTGAAGTCGATCGCCGCCGTGCGTCCCTCCTATCTCAAGATCAGCCAGCAGTTCGGTACGGACTGCGAGTCGAACGACATGCACCGCAAGATCATCGAGAACGTGCAGAACCTCGCCAATGCGTTTTCCAGCGAAGTCCTGCTGGAAGGAATCGAGACGGCGCGCACGGCGACATTCGCGCGCGACTCGGGGATCAAGCTCGGCCAGGGCTATCTCTACAGCCGCCCCACCGACGCGAAAACGCTGGCCGCGCGCTACGCGGGAGCGTGAGACGTGGTGGAGCGACTCACGCGAGGATGCGCTTTGAAGAACTCCCACATTTCTCTGGTCGCGTCGATGCTGTGCGTCGTCCGGCCGGTGATGCCTTCGGGCAGCTCGTCATGCCCCGGCCAGTTGTGCCCGCCCTGCTCGATCGTATAGAGCACGACATCCGCCCCGCATCCTTCGTACGCGCGCCGCATCACATCCGCGGCGATCCTCGTGTCGATCGCCCGACCGCAGCGATTCCGTTTCGCCCACTTCGCCGTCCAGTTGGCGATGTCGGGAAAGCCACCGGACCAGATCCATGACGATCCTCCGTGATACGGCGCGACGGCATCGCGTGTTCCGTGAAATGCGATCATCGGAACCGGCGGCGACGCTCCGCACGACGCGAAGGGCTCGGTCTGTGCCGCCGCAACCATCCCGGCCGCCGCGATCCGATCCGCCATCGCACATGACAGCACGAACGACATCCCTCCGCCGTTCGAGAGTCCGTTGACGTAGATGCGATCTCGATCGATCGCATACTCCGACTCGAGCCGGTCGAGCAGATCGGAGATGAATTGCACATCCCCGCGATCCCAGGTGCGCGGCCCGGCGTTCCCGGCGGCGGTGGGATAGACGGCGATGAACCCTTCGCGGTCCGCCAGTTCATTCCATCCGCTGGCCTCCTTCTGCTGCACGCCCCAACCGCCCGCGCCATGCAGACTAACCACCAGCGGCACCGGTCTCGACCTGCCGCAGCCGCGCGGCACGTGCAGCAGATACGTGTACTCGCGTCCCGACGACACGAGCGTGCCGTTGTCGCGATTGCGCAGGTGAAAGCCGGCCGCCTCAAAGAGCGCGAATGCGCCGGGGAGCATGAGCAAAACGAAAACGCGTTTCATGTCGATCACCGATGACGATTCCACGCGAGCGCCAGTGGAGCGGTGGCGACGCGCACGAGGGGCGTGACGAGAATCGCGACGAGCGCGAGCGCGTAATGCCGGACGATCAACTCCGGCACGGTCCACGCGAGCAGCGCGAAAAGCGCGAACACCGACGCGTTCCACAGGAGCGCGCCCGCCAGCAGCGCACGGTCACTCATCAATTGCTGCTCGTGAAGCCGTTGCGCGGCCCACGCACCAGCCGCGATCTTCAGGCAGACGAGGAGCCCGAGAAACCACGGCATCCCGTTCCAAACGAACTTCATCACCTCGTGCTCGTGAAGTGCCCAATGCGCGGCCGGCGGAAAGAGTGCGAGCAAAGTCAGCGTCCCGAAAACGCTCGTCTTGGCGAGCCATTCCCGTCCGCTCATCCCGATGAAGAGGCTCTGCACGAGCTGCTTCCAGGTCGCAGCGATGACGAACGCGAGTGCGAGCAGCACCAGCGAGACCGCTCTCGCGGTTCCGACGATCTCGCGAAGCTGACGCGCGTGCTCCGCGACCAGCGCGTCCGTTCCTGACCAATGGAGAACGGCGAGCGTGGAAACGAGAACGAGCAGCCAGGTGACGGCCGTGCTGTAGAGCGCGACCCGCAGCTTCGCCGCGATGAGCGAAACGTTCGACAACGGCCGCATGAGGGCGAACGCGCCCGACCTGCTCATCGTCGCGGCGACGAACGTGGCCATGATCGGCGGCGTGAACGAGATCAGGAGAAGCATCTCGGCGGCGATCGCCGGCGTCTGGCGGAAGAGCGCCAGCATCGCGAGCTCGAACGGAAGCAGCAGCGCGACGAGCAGCGGAAGCGATCGGCCGCCCCATCGCCACTCGAACCACGACTGCGCGTGCATGCTCGAGCGGAACGGCGCGGCCGCCTTCGCGCGGCTCGCGGTTGCGGCTCGCCAGTCCGGCGTGTCGCCGCGGCGCGCGCGCGCGACCGCATGGCGCGCGACGAGATACGCGAGCGGAATCTGCGGCGCTACGAGCGCAATCATCACCGGCTCCGACGCGTGCAGATCGAGCGCGATCATCACGATCGTGTCGATGATCATCAGCCAGAGCACCGTGACGACGACGCGCATGCCGCGCAACGGGTAAGGCATCCAGGTGAGCGCCTGCGTCCAGCCGAGCAGCGACGCCGCGAGCAGCGCCGGCCAGACGAACGGCACGCGCACGTCCGCCGGCCACAAGACGACGAGCCGCGAGAGGATCCAGAGCGCGGCCATGGCGATCGCGCCGTAGAGCATCGGCCAGACGACGAGCGCGTTGGTGGTCAGCGGCAGCGTGAAGAGCCGCGCCGGATACATCGACTGCCTCGCCGCGATGTCGCCGCCGAGGCCGAAGGTGAAGACGGCGAGGAAATACATGAACGTCGCGGTCAACGGCACGATCACCGCGAACGCGAACGACTCGTCGTCGACGAACGTAATCGTGATGCCGCGCAGCACGATCACCAGCTTGATCGCAGCCAGAATCGCCGCGTACGCCGCCAGCGCGATGAGGCCCCAGCGGTGCCGCGCGCGGAGCTCCCAGGCGATCGCGGCCGCGGGACTCACGACGCGGCTCCGCGCACGCGGCTCACGAAGATCTGATCGAGCGATGGAACGCTCTCGCCGGCGCGATGCGACTCGCGGATCTCCTGCAGCGTCGCGCTCATCGCGATCCGTCCCCGATCGATCATCGTCACGTGATCGGCGACCTGCTCCACCTCATCGAGCAGATGCGAGGAGAAGAGGACGGTCCGCCCTTCATCCGCGATCGTGCGCAGCACGGCGTTGAGGATGTCGCGGCGGACGATCGGATCGAGACCCGACGACGGTTCGTCGAGCACGAGCAGCTCCGGCCGGTATGCGAGCGCAATCACCAGTCCGGCGCGTGCCTTCTGTCCCTTCGAGAGATCCTTGATCTTCGCCGCCGCATCGAGCTCGAACGACTCGCAAAGCTCCGCGGCATACGCGTCATCCCACGCGCGATAGAACGCGCGCTGGTAGCGAATCAGCTCGCCGACCCTCATCCATCCCGGCAGCTCGTTCTCCTCGGAGAGATAGCCGATGCGCGACAACACGCCGGGAGGATCGGCGACGGGATCGAGGCCGAAGATGCGAACGGAGCCGCTCTCCGCGCGCAGGAGGCCGAGGAGATGGCGGATGAGCGTGGTCTTGCCGGCGCCGTTTGCACCGACGAGACCGTAGACACCGCCGCGCGGAATCGAGAGTGTCACGGAATCGAGCGCCCTCTTCGAGCCGAAGCGGCGTGTCAGCGAAACGACGTCGATGACCAGATCGCGCATGAGAGCAATATCGGCCCGATGAGCGAGAAGAGTCTTTGGAAACTTCTCAGGATTTTCTCGGAGGGCACGCGGCCAGCAGCGGACCAGAGATCTTGCCCTCAGCGCCAGTCAAGGAAGCGCGAACGCATCACCTCCGGCTTTTTTCGATTTCAGCCAGGAGCGCGGCCTTCCCCAGCGCTCGAAGGCGCTCCGTCAACTCGTGAACGCGCGTACTGGGGTTCGCATGCTTGCGGCCTTGCTCCTCCTGCCATTTTGCGAGGTCGTGAGCGCGCCGGACCGCCTCGGAATAGCGCGGGCGCAACTGTGAATACGAGGCGACCTTTTCATAACCCGGAAGATGCGTCCGGCAGACACTCTGAAGTTTTTGGCGTTCGATGTACGCCCGTTGATCCGCGAAGTGCAATACAAGCCAGAGCTCGAAGCAGGGATTCGAAAGAGCTACGTGGATTGCGTTCGCTCTCGCCTGGTCGAGTGCCTCGTCGAGCTTCGGATGCTCATCGACGTCGAACACGCACCAGACCTCTTCGAAATCGAGATTTGCATCGCGCTGACGCCGCGCTTCGCGCTCAGCCTCATGTTTCAAATCGACAGCACACTGCACGAGCGTCTTAGGGACACCGCCCCTCCGTATGATCTCGACGTGAATGAGACGGACTTCTTCCTCCTGAGCAAGGTCATGGAAGTAGATCGGCTCGGTCTTTTCGCCCTCGCAAACGACCAGTATCCTCGGCCTCGGATTCACGCTCGGCTTGCGCCGCTTGAGACTATTTCCCATCGGCCACACGATCCACTTGATTGCGGACGAGCGCGTTGAAATCCTCGCGGCGGATGAACGGCACCGCTCCGTACCTGCCCTGAAGATATCCGCGCTCGAGGTTTTCTTCGCGGCGCGGCTTGTAGTCCGTCAACGGATAGAGATGCGTTGCACCACACCGGTCTTTCTCCGTAAACCAGATCTGATCGCGGCGCAGAACTTCAGCATTCAACAAGTTTGTGTCGTGCGTGTTGAAGAGCAGTTGTGCGCCCTTCGGATTGCGCTCTTTGTCATTGAATATCTTCACGATCTCCAGTGCGAGGAGAGGATGAAGACTCCTCTCGAGCTCATCGACACAAAGGACGCCTCCGTTCTCCAACGTCTCAATGACTGGACCCAGAAGTCCGAGATAGGCAAGCGTCCCATTCGATTCATCGTGAACGCCAAGACGGACTGATTCCCCGTTCTCGCATCGATGAAGAAACGAGACGTCGGCAATTCGCTCGGGAAGATGAATTCGTTCGGCTGCGTCGGGGACCGCATTCGCGATCGCGGTGTAGAACCGTTGCATGTCTTCAGGAAGCTCGCGTTCCTCGAAGTCGACGCCGGTCAACCCGAAATCCGCGGCGGCCAGCAAACGCTCAAGGATTGGTTTTCGAGACGCGTCTGAGCACAGGCCGAGGGTCTCTTCGTTTGGCGCTTCGCGTGACCCGACCGCAAATCGAACGGAGCCCGCAAACCAGTTGTAGATTGGCAGCAATGCCTCGTGGTTGTTCTGTGCGGCCGCCGAGAGAAAAAGACTGTTCGATCGGGTGAGACTTGCGATCAACTGATTCGGTCCGGTTGTGAACTTGCCGAAAGAAAACTTGTCGTAGCTTCGGCGAAAGATCAATCGAGGCCGCACCTCGGGAAATGAGTGGAGAGACTCTTCCACCACGCGCTCGGCATCTACCGAAAATTTGTATTCGTACCGCGTATCGTTGACGACGAAATCGACTCGGAAAGCGGTGGCTTCCTCCGCCCGGACCTGCCGCATCCTGAAGGGCTGTCGCGGGATTCGCTGTTGCGGTTTCCAACCAACGTGCGAGTTCTCAACCGCCGCACAGACAAAGTTCAGCGCCCTCAGGACATTCGATTTTCCGGAGGCGTTCGCGCCATATACAGCTGCAACGCGAAGCGCACCCTCTTTCGAAGCGGGGATCCTGATGATGTCGGATTCGCTCTCCTTTAGCGCACTTGCCACCAGAGATAGCTCTTGCTCTGAATCGAGGGAGCGGAAGTTTGAAGCGGAGAATCGGAGAAGCATTTTAAGCCGCCCTTCATTGCATTTAACGCGCAATATGTGCAAAATATCACGTGAAGAGCGATGCGGATACACCGTAGCGCAGACAGTTTCCTCGAGCTGCACTCACTCCACGACGGCGATCTGGTACTGCTCGAGCTTCCCATCCGGCATCGTGAACGTCGTCAGGCGCAGCGACCGGTTGGGAAACGCGATCCGATAGCGGCGCAGCGTCATCCCTCCGCGCAGCGACTGTGCGATCTGCGTGAATTCCTTCGGAGCTCCGAGGGGAGCGAGACTCGTGGAGAAGTCTTTGATGGCTGCTTCTTCGAAATACGAATTCGCATTCGCCGTAAACAATGCGCGATCGATCTTGCCCTTCTGCAGCGATGCAAAGACTCGCTGCACGAGCTCGAGGGCAGCGGCATCGGTCGTTGCGAAGATCTGCTTCGCGAGCGCGCCCGCGATCAACTCCGACGCATTGGTTGCATCGAGATTCGTCAGCACCACGATCGCCGTCCGATCCTCGGGATAGACCTCGTTGCGCGCCGTGAAGCCGGAGACTTCTCCGCCGTGCGAGATCTGACGCCGGCCCTCGACGGTATTCACGGAGACGCCGAGTCCGTAGTGCGAGCCCACGCCGCTCGTGAGGAGAGTCTCGGTCTGCATCGCGCGATACGACTGCGGCTGCATCACACTCTGTTCGATCATCGAGATGTCCCACAGCGCGAGATCGTGCGCGGTCATCGCCAGTTCGCCCGCGGCATACATCCAGCCGGCGCCTTCCTTCGGCGCAGGACGCGGAGGACCTGCCGCGTAGCGCAGATAGCGCATCGGATCGTTAGGACCGAGCGGACCATCATCGGTGTTGCTCACCGTCGTCATCTTCAGCGGCGTGAAGACGCGCTGCCCGAGGAATTCGAGCAGGGGCATCCCTGCGACTTTCTCGGCGATGAGACCCGCAATCACGTAGTTCGTGTTGCTGTACTGCCACTTCGCGCCCGGCTCGAAATCGAGCGGGATCTTCGCCCAGCCGGTGAGAATCGCCTGCGGCGTCACAGGCTTCTTCATCATCGGCATCACATAGTCCTGCGGCCAGAAATCCTGATAGCCGGAGGTCATCGAGAGCAGCTGGCGAATCGTGACGTCCTTCGCGCGCGTGAGCTCGGGGAGCCAGCGCACGACCTTGTCGTCGAGTGTCAGCTTCCCTTCTTCGGCCAGGAGAAGAATGGCCGCCGCGGTGAACTGCTTGCTGATCGAACCGATGCTGTAGCGCATCTGCGGCGTCGCCGCCATCGGCGGATCGAGACGTGCCTGACCGTAGGCGTGTTCGTAGATGATCCTGCCGTCGCGCACGATCGCGATCGATGCGCTGGGGACGCCGGACTTCGTGAGGATGTCGGTGACGGTCTTGTCGTAGTCCTGGGCGAGAAGAGGCGTGGCGAGTGCGAGCAGGAGCAGCAGATTTCGCATGACGGGTGCATTAGATCCCGGGCGAAGTCGAGGGATCAACGACGGCGCCGGAGAAATGTGGCCTCAGGCGCTGCGCCTCGAGAATGACCGTCGCGGTGTGGCCCCTGGTCCCTCGACTTCGCTCGGGACTTACGTGGGCGTCCGGCGCAACTTCTTCGTCTCCCCTCTTCTCTTCTTTTCCTCGATCCGCCTTTCTTTCTGTGCCTTCGAGGCCTTCGTCTTCTTGCGCTTCTTCTGCACGATGAGCGCCTCGCGCAGCAGTTCTTCCATGCGCGCCAGCGCGCGATCGCGATTCGCGAGCTGACTGCGTTCGGCTTGCGACGTCACGCGCAGCACATCATCTTTGTTGATCCGTCCCGCGAGCCGCGTGCGCAGAAGTGCCTGCTGTTCGTCGGTGAGCGGCAGGACCGGGAGATCGACTTCGATGGTGACCCGCGACTCCACTTTGTTGACGTTCTGTCCGCCCGGCCCTCCGCTGCGGGAGGTCACCGCTCTGAGCAGTTGAGCCGGGACGAGAATGCCGTTGCCGAGGTCGAGGTCGCGCATTACGATGCGCATCATGCCAGAGCAGAAATCGGAGCGCTTCGACATTCTGTCGAAAAGCGAAAGCGGTCTGCAGTACGTGCGCGAAAAACGCGGCGGGGTCATGCGCGTGCTCACCGAGAGCGAGCTTGCGGACTTCAACGATCCGCCGCCCTGCCCCCAATGCGCGGAGCAGTTCGGATGCGAGCATCTCAATTGCGCGGGCGAGCCGCTGCTGTCCGAAAGCGAGATCGAGTCCGATGTCCCAGCCGATTGGATGGGATTCGCAAAACGGCACGGCATCAGCCGCGGCGATCTGAATCGCCTGAAGCTGATCCAACTCGAGGGTGAGGAATATCGTGTCGCCCATGGCGCAAACACGGACATGCGATTGCTCGAGATCGTGTTGCTGCTCAACGACGCAGGATAGAATTCGCCCCGCATGAATCTCGACAAGAAGTCACTTCTTGCTTTTTCCCGCAACGAACGCGAGCGCTACGAATCGACGCTGAAGCAGTTCGTCGAGATTCCGACGGTTTCTTCGGAACCGGAACGCGCCGGCGACATCCAGAAGATGGCCGAGTGCGCGGCCGATCTTCTCCGCAGTCTCGGCGGAGAAGCGGACATCCTCGACACCGATGGCGGCTATCCGCTGGTGCATGGCCGCTTCGATGTCGATCCGAGTGCACCGACCGTGACGGTCTACAACCATCTCGACGTGCAGCCCGCCTCGCGCGAGACCGAGCCGTGGACCAGCGATCCCTTCGTCTTCACCAAATCGGGCGATCGTTACCTCGGCCGCGGCACGACGGACGACAAGGGTCCGGCACTCGCCGCTCTGTGGGGAATCAAGGCAGCGCGCGAGGCCGGCGTGCGCGCGAATCTTCGCGTGCTGTGGGAGCTCGAGGAAGAAATCGGCTCGCCGAATTTCGAAGCGGGCATCAAGAAACATGCGGAGCGCGTCAAGACCGATCACCTCATCGTGAGCGACACGATCTGGGTGTCGCGCCAGCAGCCGGCATGTCCCGCGGGATTGCGCGGCCTGCAGGGCTTCGAGCTGGCGCTGGAAACCGGAACGACCGACCAGCACTCCGGCACGGCGGGCGGCGCCGCACGCAATCCGCTCGCGGAGCTGATGAAGCTCGTCAGTGAGATGCACGACGCGACGACAGGCAGAGTCAAGATCAAAGGTTTCTACGATGACGTCGTCCCGCCGACGCGACAGGAGCTGCAGGAGTTCAAGAACTCAGGCTTCTCGATCAAGGCGTTCAAGAAGGATCACCTCTTCAAGTCCCTTCGCAGCGACGATCCAGTCGATGTCATGAAGCGGCTCTGGGCGATGCCGACGTTCGAAGTCCACGGCATGACGGGCGGCTACACGGGCCCTGGCATCAAGACGGTCATTCCGCCGCGAGCCTCGGTGAAGATCTCCTGCCGCCTCGTTGCGGATCAGGATCCGAAAAGAATCCTCAAGCTCCTGAAGCAGTTCATCAAGGAACACAATCCGGATGTGAAGATCGAGCACGAGGCCGCGATGTATCCGTTCAAGGCGCCGACGACCGGACCGCTTCCGGATGCGGTGCGCGCCGCGATGAAGTTCGCGTTCGGCCGCAATCCGGTCTTCGTGCGCGAAGGCGGCTCGATCGGCGCCGTCGTCTCCGTCGAGAAGGTCCTCCGCTGCCCCGTTCTCTTCCTCGGTCTCTCCCTGCCGGAGCACGGCTATCACGCGCCGAACGAGAACTTCGACTGGCGGCAGGCCAGCGGCGGGATGGTTGCCTTCGCCAAGTATTTCGAGATCGTGAGCCAGATGCAGCGCTGAGTTAGATCTGCACCGAGCGGACCGCCCAGTGGGACAGCTTCGTCATCCCGAGCGGGCCTGAGATACTCCGAAGGGCGGATGAGGGGCGGTTTTCGTGTGAGCCGCAGACCCCCTCATCCGCGCTCCGCGCACCTTCTCCCCTCGCGGAGGGGAGAAGGAACTAGGCATCGCCGGATTCGCTGTCATGGCCTAGTAGTCAGGACGCAACGACGGGCGTGCCTTGAACGCCTGTTCCAACAGTTCGCTCGCACGCTTTCGCAGTGCCTCCGCAGATTCGGGGTATCTCGTCCGGGCGTCGAGCTCGAGCAAAGCGGCTTCGATCGCCATGGCCTCTGCGTTCGCCGGATCCACCGCCTTGATCTCAACCACGCGTTGCAGCCCCTTCTGCACATCGGCGGGCTTTTGTGACCACTCGGCCTCCCAGCGTGCGGCATCGGCGCGTGCAACGATTGCGTTGATCGTCTTCGAATCGATGGCCAGCGCCCTCTCCGCGGCGCGATTCGCCTCGGCAAACGCCGCTCGCGGATCCTGATGGCCAAGGATTCGCCAGCGTGCTTCGACGACCGCCGCACGCACGCGCTCCACCACTGCATCAGCATCGCCGGGACTGGCCGCGTCGTAATGATCAAGTGCTTCGCGCGCACTGAGTAACGCGGGCATCGGATCGCGCTTGTGCCTCAAAAGGTCGAGGGCCCGCAGCCGTTCGCTGTATCCGATGTTGTACCAGGCCAACGCGTAATCGGGACGGATCTCCATGGCCTTTCTGTAATTCGTTTCGGCTTTGGCAATCGCGTCGCCGATCGGCTCACTCCGCCCCGCGAGATATTCGGCGAGCGTCAGCCACGTGTTGCCCTGATTGTTGAACACGAGGCTTGCACGCGGATTCAGCGCGGCCGCATGCTCGAATGCCCTGGCGGCTTCGGCAATCGCAGCTCGTGGATCGCCGCCGCGCGCCGCCTCCCGATCCGCGAGCGTGTTGTACGTATTGCCGATGACGTTGTGGATGAGAAACATGTTCGGATCCGGCGCGAGTCCGCGTTTCGCCTCCTCGATCGCCTTCGTCAACGACGCGCGTGAATCGAGTCCGATGCGATTCTCGTATTCACCTCGCGTGAGCCACGCATTCGCCAGCGTCAGGCGATTGTCGGTCTCGTGCGGATCGAGTTGGAGTGATCGCTCCAGCGAAGCCACGGCCACTTCGGCCATCGGCCGCGGATCGACTCCGCGCGGACTTCCCCAGCGCGCCTGAATCATGATGGCGCGTCCAAGACCGGAATGCGCGCCCGGTTCATTCGGATCGAGAGCGATCGCGTGCCGCATCGACTCGATCGCCTGATGTGCATACGCAGTCGGGTCCGAGCCGTGGCGCAGCATGTCTTCGGCAACGACGTCGTAGATCGAGCCGCGCCAGATCCACGAAGTGGCCATCTGCGGATCGAGCCGCGAGGCAAGGTCACACGGCGCGGCCGCGTGCGCGATGTCGTCATCCGTGAGCCGGCGCTGAAAACGCGTGAGATGAAGAATGCGGTTCCGCACGCGGCAGCTCTCGGCGTGGAGGAACGCATCGCCGCGCGCGATTTCTGTTGCACGCTCGAGGCGCTCCGCGGCTGCCGCAAGCGACTTTGCTCCCTGGTCGAGATCGCCCGCTTCGACCGCTGCCCACCCGCGAGCCTCGAATGCGTTCGCCTCGACGAGCGCGGTTTCGTAGAGCCAGGGCGCCTGCATCGCCGCGCGCCCCGCGAACGCAATCGCCTCGTCATAACGCTCTTCCTGCAATGCGAGTTGTGCACGCAGAAGCTCCGGTCGATCAGTCGTCGCACCGGAGGCAAGTTGAAACTCCTGAATCGCATTCGTGCGATACCGCGATGCCGCGTCTCTTAGCGCACTCTTGCGCATCTGCGCGTCGCTGATCGCGTCGGCTCGCGACAACGCTTCTTCGTAGAAATGGCTCAGCACCTGGCCGCGTGCATAGTGAACATCAGGCGTGTCGTAATGAACGCGCCGCGCGTTCTCGAGCTGGCTCCATGCATCGCGAAACGAGCCAAGCACAATCGCGCCGCGCGCGAGCGCATAGGATCCCGGCCCCTCGGAGATCGTTCCGTTGCGTTTCATCTCCGTGCGGATGCGATTCATTCGCGGCACCACGAACGTTCGCAGCGGAACGCTTCGCTCGGGAGGAAGCATACTGACGACGCGGCTCAGCAGATCGATCTCCTTCACCTCCATCCCGAACCGCTGCGCGAGCTCCGTGCGTTGATCGGCGAGCCAGCGTTCGCGAATCGCGTATGCGCCGGCGATCAGCAGCAGCACACAGGCGACCGCGATGACGATGGCGATGCCGCGATGCTTCCGCACGCGCGTCCGCACGCGATAGATCATGCTGGAGCGGCGCGCGACGATCGGCTCGCCGTCGAGGAACCGGCGCAGATCCTCCGCCATCGCGTGCGCCGACTCATAGCGCCGCGCGGAATCGCGATCCATCGCCTTGCCGACGATCGTGTCGAGATCAGCGGGAACACCGCGATCCACGCTGCGCAGCGATGGCGACTCTTCTTTCTGCAAGCGGACGATCGCATCGGCAATGCTCGTGAACTCGAAGGGCGGCTGACGCACGAGCAGCTCGAAGAGGATGACGCCGAGGTTGTAGACGTCGGTGCGACGGTCGAGCTCTTCGAAGCGGCCGCGCGCCTGCTCCGGCGACATGTAGCCGACGGTTCCTGCAATCGTGCCGGAGATCGTCGCCCCCTGCGATTGCTGATCGCGCGCGAGTCCGAAGTCGACGATGAACGGACGGAACGAGCCATCCTCGTGCTGCTCGACGAGGATGTTGCCCGGCTTGAGATCGCGATGAATCAGGCCGAGGCGATGTGCGCTGTGCATCGCTTCGGCAAGCTCGCGCACGAGATTGATCTTCTGCTCGAAGGAGAGTTTGTGCGCGACGCGATCGAGTGTCTCGCCGTGAATCTCCTGCATCGCGATGTAATGCCGCCCCGCAACCTCGCCGACTTCGAACACCTTGCAGATCGCGGGATGATCGATGCGCGCCTGCGCGCGTGCCTCGCGCTCGAAACGCTCGAGGGTCTCGGGGTGACTGCTGGAGAGAAACTTCAGCGCGACGAAGCGGCCGAGGCGCGGATCCCAGGCCTCGAAGACTTCCCCCATGCCGCCCGCACCGAGGCGGCACTTGAGAATGTACCGCTCCCAGCCGAAAAGGTATGCAGGGATCGAGGCCGTATCGCGAGCTGGTCTCGCTTCGCCATCGAGGCGCTGCGTGATGTCGGGCTCCGTGTCGGACACGACAGCCGACATTATGCGCGCCTTGCCTACGGCATTGGCCCCACGTATTTCGCGCGCGGGCGGATCATCGCGTCATTCGCGTACTGCTCGATCGCATGACCGAGCCATCCGATCGAGCGGCCCAGCGCGAAGAGCGTGAGCGGTGTTCCTTCTTCCAGCTTCAGCGTCTGTGTGAGCGCGACGAGCGCGTAGTCGATCGTCGGCTTCTCGCCGAGGATGTCTTCACAGGCGGAGGAGACCTCGAGTGCGAAGGCGAGCTCCTTCGATTTCGGATAATGCTCACGCAGGAGCTCGAAGAGAACCTGCGCACGCGGATCGCCATCGCGATAGAGCGGATGGCCGAAGCCTTCGAGCTTTTCGCCGCGGCGCAGGCGTGCGGTCAACGCACGGCGCAGGTCGCGAGCGCTCCGCACCTCGTGCAGGAGCCCTTCGACACGCGCACTCGCGCCGCCATGTTTGACTCCTTCGATCGCGGCGAGCGCACCGACGACCACCGAGTATGGATTCGCGCCCGAGGAGGCCACGCAGCGTGCGGTGAACGCGGAGACGTTCAGCTCGTGATCGGCGCAACAGATGAGCGCCGCGCGAAGCACCACGGCCGCGCTGGCGCCTTTCGGTTTCCAGGCGCTGACGAGAGTCTGCTCGATCGTCTCTCCGATCCGGGAGGACTCGGCGGCAATACTGGTCAACAGATTGACGATCCGCCAGCCGGTTTGGGTGACCGCAGCAGTGCGCAGATCGAGTGCGAGAGGATCGCGCACCGAGACGAGCGGCAGCATCGCCTGCGCGCGAGTCACGAAGGGCAATCCCTCTGCACTCCTGCCGCCGGCGACCACGTGCAGCGACGTTTCGCTGAAGTCGGAGCCGAACGCGCCGGCCCAGATGAGCGACGCAACCTCCTCGATCGTTCGCGACCGCGCGAGCTCGCCCACGTCGTGCCCGCGATAGTAGAGCCGCCCGTTGGCGATGAGACTGATCGATGACTCGAGAATCGGCATGCCCCACTGAAGGGCATTGCCAGCCGCTTTGCCGGGATCGCGGCGCTCTTCGCTGCGGCGCCGCATCCGCTCCACATCCTCACTCGAATACCGCCGCACTCGCGGCCGTCCCGGCACCGCCTCGGAGCGGAGGAAGCCGCGGCTGACATAGGCGTAAAGCGTCTGCCGGCTGACTTTGAGACGGCGGGCGGCATCGGCGGCGGAGATCCACATACATTGATTCTACAATCAATATTGACTATTTCATCCACGAAACCTAGTTTGGACTCATGAACACGAACAAGGGTCTGGAAGGCGTCGTCGCCGCCGAAACGCGACTGAGCATGGTGGACGGACAAAACGGAGAACTGATCATCGGCGGCTTCGACGTCTCGGAACTGGCGACGACGCTCTCGTTCGAAGAAACCGTATGGCTCCTCTGGCATGGAGAAGTCCCGAACGATCGGGAACAGGCGGCGTTCCGCGCAGCGCTCGCCGAGAGACGCACGATTCCACATGCAACGCTGGCGCTATTGCGCAGCTGCGCGCAGGCAAAGCTGCCGGTGATGGACGCGCTGCGCATTGCCGCGGGGACAGTTTCGCTGATGAACGGCGATGAGGCGATGAATCTCGTCGCCACGTTCCCGACGATCGTCGCCAGCTACTGGCACCTGCTCAACGATCGCGAGCCGATCGCGCCGCATGCGGAGCTATCGCACGTCGCGAACTATCTCTACATGCTGAGCGGCGAAGTGCCCGACGCGGAACGCGTGCGCGGCATGGAGACCTATTTCGATACCGTCATCGATCACGGCCTTTCCGCCTCGACCTTCACCGCGCGCGTCATCACCTCGACAGAATCCGATCTCGTCTCAGCAATCACGGGCGCACTCGGCGCGATGAAGGGTCCCCTGCATGGCGGCGCGCCAGGGCCTGCACTCGACATGGTCTTCGAGATCGGCGAGGCGTCGCGCGCCGAGGAAATCCTGCGAACGAAGATCGAGTCAGGAGAGAAGCTGATGGGCTTCGGCCATCGCGTCTACAAGGTTCGCGACCCACGTGCTGACGTGCTCGCGGCCGCGGCGGAGCGGATGTTCACGCGCGGCGGCGACATGCATCTCTACGAGCTCGCCAAAGCTGTCGAAGCCACAGCGATCCGCCTGCTCGAAGAGTACAAGCCGGGCCGCAAGCTGCAGACCAACGTCGAGTTCTACACCGCACTCCTCCTCCACGGCCTCGGACTCGAGGTGCCGCTGTTCACCCCGACGTTCTCGATCAGCCGCGTCGCGGGATGGATCGCACACTGTCTCGAGCAACGGAAAGACAACCGGATCATTCGCCCCCAGTCGGTGTATGTGGGCCCGAGGAGAGCGGCGTAGCAGAGTAACGAGTGAGGAGTAGCGAGTGACGAGTGACGAGTGGCGAGTGACGAGTGGCGAGTGGCGAGTGACGAGTGACGAGTGACGAGTGACGAGTTCGGTACTCCACTCGTCACTCGCTACTCATCACTCGCTACTCATCACTCATCACTCGTCACTGCCCTACAATCGCGCGATGCGCAGACTCGCGATTCTTCTCTTTCTCGCAACGACGCTGCACGCGCAAACCGTCGCCATCAAGGCGGCGCACATGATCGATGGAACCGGCTCGGGGCCGATCGCGAACGCGGTCGTCATCATCGATGGCGACACGATCACGGCGGCCGGCGCCGGCCTCGCGATCCCGCCGAATGCGAAGATCATCGACCTCGGCAATGCCACGATCCTTCCCGGCTTCATCGACGCGCACACGCATCTCATCGGCCGGCCTCTCGGTGAGCCGGGCTGGGACACGGAGCACGTGCACGATTTCGAAGGCTACAGCGCGATTCGCGGAGTCGAAGCTGCGCAGAAGACACTGCTCGCAGGCATCACGACCGTGCGCAACGTCGGCGCGCCGTACTTCAACGACTTCGCGCTGCGTCAGGCGATCAACGAGAGCCATGTGCCCGGTCCACGCATGCGCTCGGCCGGCTATGCGATTGGAATCACGGGCGGCCATTGCGACGACAACGGGTATCGCCCAGGCATCGCCGAGCGCGGACCCAGGGAAGGAATCGCCAACGGGTTGGAGGAAGTGCGCGCGGCGGTTCGCTATCAAGTGAAGTACGGCGCCGATGTCATCAAGGTATGCGCGACGGGCGGCGTGCTGTCGGAAGGCGATGCCGTCGGAGCGACGCAATATTCATTCGAGGAACTGAAGGCGCTCGTCGATGAAGCGCACAAGCTCGATCGCAAGGTTGCCGCACATGCGCATGGAACCGAAGGGATCAAGCTCGCGGTGAAGGCCGGAGTGTCGTCGATCGAGCATGGCTCGTTCCTCGATGAGGAAGGGGCAAAGATGATGGCGGAGCGCGGCACCTACCTCGTACCGACATTGTCGGCAGTCGAGACGGTCGACAACGCGGCGAAGAGCGGAGTCCTCAAGGGACTGCGCGCGGAGAAGGCGCGCGCGGCCGCGGCTTCGATCAGGAACGCGATGAAGCTCGCGCTTGCGAATCACGTCCCCATCGCGATGGGCACGGACGCCGGCGTCGGCGCGCACGGCACGAACATGCACGAGCTCGCGCTGATGGTGGAATGGGCGGCATGAAGCCGCTCGATGCGATCACCGCCGCCACCATGGGCGGAGCTCGCCTCCTCGGCTGGGAAAAGAAGCTCGGCTCGATCACGGCGGGCAAGTACGCCGACATCATCGCGGTGAACGCGGATCCGCTTCAGGACATCCGCGCGCTGGAGCATGTGTCGTTCGTGATGAAGGGAGGGGTGGTTTACAAACCGTGAGGAGAACGCGCGGAAGGAGAGGGCGAGCGACCACGCCTATCGTTTCAAGAATCGGATAAACTTGTCAGCCCTTCAGCATTTGGTCGATCGTCGAGGAGGTCCGGTGGACAATCCGAGGCGCGGTAGGGCTGGAATGCTCCAGCGGCGTTGGCTTCGCATCCTCATTGCCGGACTTCTGCTGGCCGCTCCGGTCCTGCTCACCGCTCTCTTTGTCAACGGCGGATTCGAAGCGGGCGACTACTCGGGGTGGACAAAGGCCGCCTTTCTCAACGATCGAGGTCTTTCCGGATCTGAACCGTTCAACGGCAGCTCGATTACCCGCTCAACAGGCGGATTCGACCAGTCGATCATCGTGACGGCGTCCGCTCCGGAAACCGGCGTCGACCCGAACCTTGGATCAACTGCGAGCTTGAAGTTTCCGAAGTACGGGAAGTATTGCGCACGCGTGAATGGATCGGAGATCAATTACGTTTCGAACACGCTCGTGCAACAGACCGCGATCACGAGCGGGGACGTCGATCCCACCGACGGATTGGTCCACATTCGGTTCGCGTATGCGCCAGTCCTCCAGAATCCGGCGCATCCAAATGCCCAACAACCCTACTTCTATATCCGCGTAAACAATCTATCCAAATCGAACGCTCTGCTATTCGAATCACTTCATTTCTCCAATGAACCGGGCGTGCCCTGGAAAGTTTCTCCGATCCACCCTGATGTCCTCTATACAGATTGGCAAATCGCGGATATCGCTCCCGGCACAGGCCAGCTTTCCGTTGGGGACACGATCGGGATCGAGGTCGTCGGTGCAGATTGCTCGCAGTCTGCCCATTATGGCTACGTATACCTGGACTCCTTCGGGGCCGCACGGCTTCCCGGTTTGACGATTCTAAAGCGTGCAGACAAGACGCAAGTCGCCCCAGGACAACGACTGACCTATACCTTCACATACCAGAATTCCGGCTCAGCCACCGCGACGAATACGATTGTGAAGGAGACGATTCCTGCGAACACGACGTTTGCGTCGGTCTCCGACAATCGCTGCTCGTTTTCGGCCGGAGTCGTCACCTGTGCCTTGGGCTCCCTGATCCCTGGCGCGTCCGGCACGTTCAATGTGGCTGTGGACGTGGTAGCCGGGGCGACCGGCAAGATCAACAATGGCAACTACACGATTGCAGCGGATGGAGTAGCGCCAACGATCGGCCCCCTGGTTTCGACGCCGGTCACGGCAGGTACGGCCGATGTTGCCATTACGAAAACTGCTCCTGCCGTTGTCGCTCAAACCAACACGATCGGATATTCGATCAGCGCATCCAATGTCGGGCAGACCGCAGCGACAGGTGTAATCGTGACGGATTCGCTGCCGTCTTCTGTCGACTTCGTATCGGTGACGTCGCAACCACCGGGCATATGTACTGGTGCCGTACAGATCACTTGCAATGTGGGAACGCTGGCCACCGGATCGAGCGCGACCATTTCACTGACGGTTCAGCCCAAGACGACGGGGAACATTACGAACACCGCGACTGTGTCGGGCAGCTTCACGGATACGAATCCGTCCAACAATTCCGCCAGTGCAACGACAATGGTACAGAGCGGTGCGGTGTGCCGCGTCATGACGGACAGCAACTGGTTCGTCGCCTATTCCAACCCCTCTGCCACCTGCAATCAGTACGACAAGACGCCCTGCCACCAGGGAGAAGCCATTCTCTTCAATGCCTCATTCTTCAATTACAATTTCGGCTGCGCAACACACACTTATTCTTGGAATTTCGGTGACGGGGCAACGACGACAGGCAAGACCGCGGTCCACTCGTTCGCCGCACCCGGCAGCTACGACGTTTCCGTGGCGATCTCGAATCCGGCGCAGACTTTCGTCGCACATGCCACTGTGTTGGTGGACAACTGCCAACCGCCATCGATCACACTGCAACCATCCGATCAGAGTTTATTCAGTGGTGGTACGGCGACACTGGACGTTGGGACAGCAGGCGCAGGACTGCAATATCAATGGTTCGTGATCTCCAATGCGGTTGCCACGCCGATCAGCGGCGCGGTTTTCGCCAGCTACACGACTCCAGCGCTTTCTCAGACTACGCAGTATCAAGTCAAGATTACGAACAATTGCGGATTGATCGTCTACAGCCGCATTGCCACGATCACAGTGAATCCGGAGCCGGTGACCGGTGGCATCGCCGTGCGCCCCGATCGGATTCATGCCGGAGAGAGCGCACTGCTCGTCTGGTCGACGTCCGGCGGCACAGTCACGATCGACAATCTCGGGGCCAATCTGCCACCCTCGAACACGGTCGCAGTCAAACCGGCGGTAACGACGACATACAAGCTCACCGTGCAAGGGCCAGCGTCCGCGTTCACCTCCTCCGCAACACTCACCGTCCTGTCGAACGCAGCGCCAGCGATCACTTTCAACGCAGCACCAACGTCTCTGTCGAGCGGCGGAAGTGCAACGCTCAGTTGGGCTACGACCGGCGCGAATTCGGTCACGATCGATCAGGGTATTGGAAACGTCACGCCGGCCAGTGGCAGCAGGATCGTCAACCCGGCAAGAACGACGACCTATACGATCACGGCCACAGGCGACGGTGGGACTTCGACGAAAACGGTATCGATCAACGTGAACAATGCTCCGGCGGCCACAGTGAGCTCGCTCGCCGGAACGGGGAAACCGGGTTTCACGGATGGTGCTCCCTCGGTTGCACAATTCACGCAACCATTCGCCGTCGCAACAGCCGTGACGAGCGGGTCGTCTTCCGTCTTTGGAAGCGACGCCTCGTCGTATGTCATCTTCGTGCTGGACAGCAACCACACCATCCGCAAGGTTCACCAGGACGGCACGACCGAAACATGGGTTGGCAAGCCTGGAACCGCGGGCAGCGACTATGGCCCACGCGGCGTGGCAACGTTCGACTTCAGCAACTATGTCGGCGCGATCGTGGCCAATGCCGATGGTTCGCTGGAAGTCATCGACAACAATCTACGTCGTCACGTCGATCCCAGCGGCAATGTGACGAACCCACTCGACTCCAGCGGAAGACCGTGCGTGTCATGCTCGCGTTTGACGACCAAGCTTCCTGCAGGTTTGGCGGTCAACGTCAAAACGGGCGTCATCTATGTTTCCAATTGGGGGAATCACACGATCACGCGCGTGGCCAATGGCGTCGAGACGATCATCGGAGCCGGAACGCCGGGTCGTGACGACGGGCCACCGGACGTGGCAAGGTTCAACGGCCCGCGCGGATTGACGATCGATTCGGACGGTACGGTCTATGTACTGGACACGGGAAACAACGCCGTCCGGAAAATCGACTCGTCGAACTTCGTCAGCACGATGACCGTGCAAGCTGCATCAGGCGGAGGCGCTCTCACCCTGGGCTGTTGTGCGAGCGGCATCACACCCTCGCCCGGAGGCGGCGTGTATGTGACTGACCCGGGTTCAAACACTGTCAAGGAAGTGGGCTCCGGCGGCTCCATCACGACGGTTGCCGGATCGGGTAGCAGCGGATCCGATAATGGCGCGGGCTCGAATGCTACGTTCAATTCCCCTCTCGGAGTCGCGACAGCGCCTGACGGGTCATTGATCGTAGCCGACACGAACAACAACAGCATCCGCGGCGTCCAGCCGGCGTCAGTGAGACCACGCACGCGCGCAGTCAAGCACTGAGCTTCTCACGGAGCTTTCACGATCGGTGCACCTCATTGCAACCATCGCCGCCCTTCCGCGTATTACCTCCTGGAGGGTCGAGATGTTCACGTTGCTGGCACTCGGTGCTGTGATGCTGATCGGTGGAGCATTTGTCGCCGTCCTGGCGGTCGCGGCCACCGCGTTGAAGGTCACCTTCAAGCTCGTGCTGCTGCCGCTGAAGCTGCTCCTCCTCCCGCTCCTCGTCATCGGCTTCGTCCTCAAGATCGTGTTGCTCATTGCCGCCGGAGCCATTGCCTTCGCGATCGCAGTACCGATCATGATCCTGCTCGCGTTGCTCGCCATCCCCTTTGCGATTGCAGCGGCAGCAACTTAAAGGCAGACTTGCCTGTGCGTGACGATTCCGGACAGGCAGAAGCGTGCTCTCGTCGTCGATGACGACGAACCCATTCGAACGATGCTGGCGAAGGTGGTCGAACGGCAGAACCTCGCCGTCGACACTGCTCGTGACGGCGCCGAGGCGATCGAACGGCTCGATCATGACGGTTACGCGCTGGTGATCCTCGATCTCATGATGCCGAAGGTCGATGGCTTCGCCGTGCTTCGCTACATGAAAGAGCATCACCCCGACATGATCGGCTGCACGATCATCGCCTCGGCCGTGCCCGAGACGGAGATCCAGAAGAAGTTCGACGGCACGGTATTTCGCATTCACGCGAAGCCGTTCGACATGTCTCAGCTGATTCACGACATCCGGATCTGCGCGGAGTCGAACTGATGCCGCAGACGCCACACGTCGAACGTCACTTCACATCCTCGGAAATCGTACGGGACGTCGTCATCGGAATGTCCGATGGACTCACGGTGCCGTTCGCACTCGCGGCAGGCTTGTCGGGAGCGATTCAGGCGACGGGCATCGTCGTTACTGCAGGTCTCGCCGAAATCGCCGCGGGCTCGATCGCCATGGGACTCGGCGGCTATCTCGCGGCAAAGAGCGACGCGGAGCATTACGCCGCGGAGAAGCGGCGCGAAGAGTGGGAAGTTCGCGAGATCCCGCGCGAAGAGATGAAGGAAGTCGCTGACATCTTCCGCGAATATGGGGTCGCCGAAGAGCACATCACGCCGGTGGTCGAGGCGATGACGCAGCGGCCCAAAGAGTGGGTCGACTTCATGATGCGCTTCGAGCTCGGACTGGAGAAGCCCGATCCGCGCCGCGCGACGACGAGTGCAGCAGTGATTGCAGGCGCGTACATCGCGGGAGGGCTCGTGCCGCTGATGCCGTACATGCTGCTTCGCTCTGCTTCATCGGCACTGACGATGTCCTGCGTGATCACACTGATCGCGCTCTGCGTGTTCGGATATGTGAAAGGGAGTTACACCGGCGCGAAGAAGTGGAAGAGCGCGCTGCAGACGACGATCACTGGCGGCCTCGCGGCGGCGGCAGCGTTCGGAATCGCGCGCGCGATCTCGTGAACGGTGGAGGCGCTGCGTATGAACAGTGAGAAAGAGCCTCTCGTTCTCGTGTTCATTCCCGCTCTGGTCACGTTGTTGTACAAAGCGGAAACCGCCAAAGGATCCGACCTGACCGAAGAAGAAGTACTCGCGATCTGCGACGAGGCCACGTGTATCGCAATTCCTTACTCGTCGGCACAGGCCATGGAAGATCGCCGAGGGTACCCGGACCTCATCGCCGAAGACGCCTGGAACGAGTGGCAGGCAGCCCGCGCAGAACTGTTTGATCGGGAGCCGTGAGCACAAACTCGTTTCGAACGTGGCGCATCCCCATGGGATGCGGATCCGAGCGAGAACCTCCAAGCGTCAGGAGCGGGAAGAACCGTACTGCTTCTCCATCCACGCCTTGTAATCCGCGCTCTTCTCTTTGATCGCGCGCCACCACGTCTCGTTCTCGAGGTACCAGCGCACGGTCAGCTCGAGCGCGTGCTTGAAGTCGGTGTCGCATTTGAAGCCGATCTTCGCGAGCTTCCCGGTGTCGAGCGAGTAGCGCCGGTCGTGGCCCTGGCGATCGGCGACCGGCTTGATGAGCGACTTCGGGCGATTCGTCAGTTCGAGGATGCGATCGGTGATCTCGCGATTCTCGAGCTCGTTGCCGCCGCCGATGTTGTAGACCTCGTGGTTCTGGCCATGCTCGATGAGGAAGTCGACCGCGGCGCAGTGATCGTCGACGAACAACCAGTCGCGCACGTTCTTGCCGTCGCCGTAGAGCGGGAGCGGAAGATTGTCGATCGCGTTCGTGACGAAGAGCGGGATCAGCTTCTCGGGATACTGGAACGGTCCGAAGTTGTTCGACGCGCGCGTGACGATCACCGGCAGGCCGTACGTCTGACCGTAGGCGTACGCCATGCGATCGCCGCCGGCCTTGGACGCCGAATACGGATTGCGCGGATTCAGCGGATCGGTCTCGCAGAACGAGCCTGAGTCGATCGAGCCGTACACCTCGTCCGTCGAGATCTGGATGAAGCGTTTGAGCTTCGGCGCATGCTTGCGCGCTTCTTCGAGCAGGACGAGGACGCCGTGCACATCGGTCTCGATGAACGTGCCGGCTTCGAGCAGCGAACGATCGACATGCGTCTCGGCCGCGAAGTTCACGACGACATCGACGCCGTTGCCGTCGATTCCTTCGTACGCCTTCTCCACATCCTCAGGCTTGGCGATGTCGCCCTGCTGGAAGCGATAGTTCTTGTTGCCTTCGAACTCGGCAAGATTCTCGCGAATGCCGGCGTAGGTGAGCTTGTCCAGATTCACGACCTGAGCGTCGTCACCATATTTCCTGAAGATGTAGCGGATGAAGTTCGAGCCGATGAAACCGGCTCCGCCGGTCACGAGATAGCGCATGGAATTGTCTCCGAGTGAATGGGGTCAAGTCACTCCGCGGCTCCGCGTGAGAAGGGTTTCACGCGGAGCCGCGGAGCGGCCTGACCCCCATCTCTTTATTTGAAAAGCGACCAGCTGCGGGTCAGATAGTCGGCGAACGTTAGCACAAACAGGATGCCGAGCCAGAGGAAGGATCCGACGATGGTGACCCACGTCAGCCGCGTCGAATGGATTACGTGCATGAAGAAGAGAATGACGAGCACGGCCTTGATCGTCGCGATGATCAGCGCGACCGGCGTGTTCCACCAGCCGAGATCCACCAGCGATGCGTAGTACGTGAGAATCGTGCCGACACACAGCGCGCCGAAAACGCCAAAGTAGATCCAGAGCGGCGTCACGTGCACATGCGGTGCGTGCTCGAGTTGATGATGCTCAGTCGTATCAGCCATGGTGAACTCCGTGGATGAGATAAAGGAACGGGAAGAGGAAGATCCAGACGATGTCGACGAAGTGCCAGTAGAGGCCCATCACTTCGACCGGCGCGTAGTACTCGGGGCCGAAGTGGTTCTTGTACGCACGCCACATGACCCAGAGCAACAGACCCGCACCGATGATCATGTGCAGCGCGTGCAGACCCGTCATGCCCCAGTAGAAGCACATGAAGAGCTGAATCTTCTGAGCGAGCGCAGGATTCTCGTGCCAGTGGAAGTGCGAGCCGGGGAAGAGACCTTCGTTCCAGTGGGTGATGTATTCGCGAGTCTTGATGGCTAAGAACGTCCCTCCAAAAATCAGTGTCGCAGTGAGAAACGCCAACTGCTGCCCGCGCTTTCCAAGCTGCGCGGCGCGAACCGCGAGCGCCATCGTCAGTGAGCTCACGATAAGGACAATCGTATTGGCCGCGCCCCATCCCGTCTGCTGCAGATGTGCGCCCTCCGCCCACGCTTCCGGATACATCACGCGATAGATCCAGTACGCGCAGAGCACGCCGCCGAAGAAGAGAATCTCCGTGCAGAGAAACATCCACATGCCGAGGGTGGATGCCTCGTGCTGCTGGCCGAGATCCTCGAAGTGGTGCTGGAGGAACGGATGGTGATGACCGTGCGCGTCGTCGTGCGTCATCGAGCTCACTGTTGCGTCTCCCCCATCGCCTTCATCATTGCCGGATAGTCGTACGCATCCCACGTCACGACTGGCGTCTCGTGGAAGTTTTCCTTCGGCGGAGGCGACATCGTCGTCCATTCGAGTCCGACTGCGCCCCATGGATTCTTGCCGGCGGGACGTCCGTTCCAGATCGACCAGACGAGATAGAAGATCGGCAGCATGTAACCCACTGCCAGCACGGACGCACCCGCGGTCGACAACACGTTCAACACCTGAAACTCAGGCGCATACGCGTGATAGCGGCGCGGCATGCCGACGTAGCCGAGGATGAACTGCGGGAAGAAGGTGAGATTGAAGCCGACGAAGACGAGCAGCGCCGCGAGACGCGCCCACCACTCCGGATACATGCGGCCGGTGATCTTCGGCCACCAGTAGTGAATGCCTGCCAGATACGCCATCACCGTTCCACCGACCATGACGTAGTGGAAATGTGCAACGACGAAGTACGTGTCGGTCACGTGAATGTCGAGACCGAGCGACGCGAGAAAGAGTCCCGTGACGCCACCGATCGTGAAGAGGCCGATGAAGCCCATGATGTAGAGCATCGGCGTCTGCCACGACACCGAAGCTCGATACAGCGTCGCCGTCCAGTTGAACACCTTGATGGCTGACGGCACCGCCACGAAGAACGTTAGAAACGCGAAGATCATCGCCGAGTAAACCGAGATGCCGGCGACGAACAGATGGTGCGCCCAGACGAGGAAGCCGAGGAACGCAATCGCAAGCGATGAGAACGCGACGAAGCGATAACCGAAAATCTTCTTGCGCGTGAACGCCGCAACGACGTCCGAGGCCACGCCCATCGCCGGCAGAATCATGATGTAGACGGCCGGATGGGAGTAGAACCAGAACATGTGCTGATACAGCACGGGATCGCCGCCGAGCGAAGGATCGAAGAAGCCGACACCGATCGTCCGCTCGATCATCAGCATCACGAGTGTGATCGCGAGCACCGGCGTCGCCAGCAGCATGACGATCGACGTCGCGTAGAGCGCCCAGACGAACAGCGGCAGGCGGTACCAGGTGAGGCCCGGCGCGCGCATGCGGTGAATCGTGACGATGAAATTGAGGCCTGTGAGGATCGACGAGAACCCGGCGATGAAGCCGGCGAACGTCGTCCCGAAGACATGCGTGTTCGAGTACTGTGTCGAGAACGGTGTGTAGAACGTCCAGCCTGTGTCGACGCCGCCCGTGACGATCACGATCAGACCGATGCCCGCCGCGAGCATGTAGAGATACCAGCTCAGCAGGTTGATTTTCGGAAACGCGAGATCCTTCGCGCCGAGCTGGAGAGGCAGCAGGAAGTTTCCGAGGACCGCGGGGATGACCGGAATCAGGAAGAAGAAGATCATCACCACGCCGTGCATGGTGAAGAACTTGTTGTACGTGTCGCTGGTGAGCAGATCGCCTTCCGGCGTCAGGAGCTCGATGCGCATCATCATCGCGAAGAAGCCGCCGATGACGAACAGCACGGAGACCGAGATCAGATAGAGAATCGCGATCCGCTTGTGGTCCTTCGTGAGGAACCAGGAGAGCGCGCCGTACTCGTCGTTGAAGTAGTTGCGGTCCGACGCAGCGCCTGAGAGCCGGACGTCGTGCAGTGTTGCTGTGGTCATGGTGTCTTACCCTTTGCCGCAGGCGCGGGCGTTGTCGCCGCCGGCGTGGTGTTCTGTCCAATCGACTTCACGTACGCGAGGAGCTTCAGCATGTCGTCCTCGCTCACCTGCCCCTGGAATGTCGGCATGATCGGGCCATAGCCCTTCACGACCTTCGCCTGCGGATTGAGGATCGATTCACGAACGTAGTTGTCGTCGGCCTTGACGGTCGAGTCGTTGTTGAGCGTGACGTCCTTGCCATAAAGACCGAGTAGCACGGGACCGCGGCCGCTCGTATCGCTCGTGTGGCAAGTGTTGCACGCGTACTTCTGAAAGAGCTGCTCGCCCTGCGATGCCAGCGAGCCTTCGCTGCCACCGGCGAGCCACTTCTGATAATCGGCCGACTCCATCACTTCGACCCAACCGATCATGCCCGAGTGCAGCGTGCCGCAGTATTCGGCGCAGAAGATGTGGTAGCGGCCCGTCTTCGTCGCCTGGAACCACATCGTGCGATAGCGGTTGGGCAGCACGTCCATCTTCGTCCGGAACGCCGGGAAGAACAGGCTATGAATGACATCCTCGGATGCCATCGTGATCTTGATCGGACGGTTGACCGGAACGTGCAGCGTGTTGATCTCGCGCTGTCCGGTTTGATGCTGGAACTTCCACATCCACTGCTTGCCGGTCGCGTAGATCTCGAGTGCGTCGTCGGGCACACGCGCGAGGTGGAAGTAGAGCCACGAGCCCCAGACGAAGAGGCCCATGAAGATGATCGTGGGAACGACGATCCAGGTGACCTCGAGAATCTTGGGTGGTTCGTAATCCTGAGCCAGCTCGTTGTCAGGGCGGCGGCGGAACTTGATCGCGAGACCGAAGATCGTCAGGAAGATGCCGACGGAGACTGCTCCGGTCAGCAGGATCAGGAAAATGTAGAGCGCGTCGACGTCTTTCGCGAACGACGATGCCTGCTCAGGCCAGAGAGGAAAATCCGCAACCATCATTGATTCGATTTCCGTTCATTGCGCAGCATGATGAAGATGAAACTGGCGAGGCTGATGATCGTGGCCACGCCTCCGGCACGGACGATGTTCATCGCCGTCTTGGCATACTTGCCCGTTGCCGGATCGTAGTGAAAGCAAAGGAGCATGAACTGATCGGTGGGTGTACCGATCTTGTTCGACGCCGCCTCGACGAGGCCGAGCCTTAGATCGCGCGGGCTGTATTCAAACCCGTAGAAGTAGCGCGACACCTTGCCCTGCGGCGTCAGCACGAGCAGCGCGGCGCCGTGCGCGAACTGATCCGTCTGGATGTCGTACGCGTATTCGAAGCCGACGGCATTCGCGAGCCGCTTGATCGAGCTCTCGTTGCCCGTGAGGAAGTGCCACCCTGCCGCCGAGTTCAGCCGGCCGTAGCGCTTCAGATAGTGATCCTTCTTCTCCGCGGCCATCTCCGGCGTATCCCGAGGATCGATGCTCACGGTGATGACGTCGTACTCTTTGCCGATGTCGAACTTCAGTTCGGTCAGCGTGTTCGTCGTCCCTTCGAGCACCGTAGGGCAGAGCATCGGACAGTGGTAGTACATGAAGTCGAGCAGCACCGGCTTGCCGCTCTTGAAGTATTCGTTGAGACGAACGACGCGGCCGGTCTCGTCACGGAACATCGTGTCGAGCGGGATTTGCGAGTCGAGCTTCTGCTGAATCGCGACGCGGCCCGGGAGCTTCGGAGGTTCGGCGGAGTTCTGCTGTGCGATCGCGGGGACCGCCAGGAGAACAGCCGCGAGGATCAACGTTTGCTTCATGGTTGTTTGGATTGGACAGGCGAGGGCGCCTGTCCCCCCACTGGAGCCGACATCAGTGCGAAGCCTTTTTGCAGGGCGAGTTTTTTTGCATCCTCGATCGGCATGTGCACGACGCCCTTCTGTCGATCGGCGTAGCCGTACGAATTGAGGACCCCTTCCTGCTCCTTGCGCATGTCGGCCATGTCGGTGACCGGCGTGTTCGCGTTCGGAGCGACCGTCACGTCTTTCGAGATTTTCGAGGGGAACGGCTGGAGGCGCGGAGTCGCCGGAACGATCATGCTCTCCGGCCGCTCCATCATCGTCAGCGGTTTGTTCTGATGATCGTTCGCGTATTTGATGAACTGCCGGTACATGATGTAGATCGCGCCGTGAGAGACCGCGGCGAAGATCACGAAGACGATGCCGAACACGAAGAGCGCGCGAACGTTGACGTCGCTCTTCTCGTGATGCGTCTCCGCATTGACGATGTCTTCTTCGTGATAGTCGTGCAGATTGAGATTAGCCATTGATCTTCACGGCCCCCTCTCGAATCGCTTCTTCGACCCACGTCTCGTGAATCGGAATGATGGTTTGTCCCTTGAGCTGCTGGATGAAGAAGAACAGCCAGATACCGCCGACGCCGAGCAGCGATGAGATGTCCCACAGCGAATAGCTGAAGTGTCCAAAAGCGGGCGCTACATTCCAGAGCGTTCCGACGTAGCGCATCACCAGCACGACGATGGCGACCATGCCGATCGTTTGCGGACGATCCTTGACCGCGCGCATCAGCAGCAGGAAGAACGGCAGGAAGAAGTGCAGCACGATGAGCGCGAGCGCGATCCCGCCCCACGCCCCTTCCTGACGCGCGAGGTAGTGCGGAATCTCTTCCTTGATGTTGCCGTACCACGTCAGCAGGTACTCGGAGAACGCCGTGTAGGCCCACAGCATGACGAAGGCGAGCATCAGGTTGCCCAGGTCACGGAAATGCTGCGGCTTGAGGATGTTCGACATCGCGGGCGCAGTCGCAAGGCGCGAGAGGAAGAACGTGCAGAACGCGAATGCCGCGAGCCCCGCCGACACGAGGAAGTTGATCCCGTACATCGTCGAGTACCACTTCGGCTCGAGCGACATCATCCAGTCGATCGAGAAGAACGTCAGCGTCATGACGATCATCGGCAAGCCGAGTGCGGCCCAGCCGCGGCGACGAAGATCGATATAGGGCGAGCGGTCCTCATAGAACTTGAGTGAGAGGACGCGGATGCGCCAGGCCCAGACGATCCAGATCACGAAATACGCGGCCGTGCGGATCATCCAGAAGTTCACATTGAGGTAACCCTGCTTGAGACGCAGAGCGTTGTCCGAGTTCATGAACTCGAGATTCGTCCATGGATAGATGTGCTTCGCGCCGATCACCACAGGAATCGCGAGCACCGCCATGATGATCATCGTGCGCGCCGCGGCACCAAGCGGACGGCGAAGCAGGATGCCCCACTCACCACCAGTCACGTACTGCAGGCAGAGGACGCCGAGCGCACCCGCCACGATCTGGAACCAGAAGAGATAGCTCGTCAGATACGCGTGCATCGCCGCGTCGATGCTCGAGACGAAGCCGAAGATCGTGACGCCGATTCCGAGAATTCCGACGATGAGCGCCGGAATCTGCAGCCGGCCGATGCCGGTCGTTTCCTGCGAGGGTTGCGCGTTGCTCACTTCGCACCCCCGAGCGTTGCCCGCTGCTCGGCCGGCACATCGTTCATCGTGCCGTTCTGGCTGAGCTGCAGCGCGCGAATGTACGCGATGATCTTCCAGCGGTCTTCCACCGGAACCTGATTCGCGTATGACGGCATGGAGCCGAATCCGTTGGTCATCACGTCGAAGAAATGTCCTGTCCTGGCATTGCGGAGCGTGTCGGTGTGGAACGATGGCGGATGGCGATAGCCGCGCGACGGGATCATCCCGTTGCCATCGCCCGTGCGTCCGTGGCACGGAGTGCAGTAGATGTTGAAGCGCTGCTGCCCGCGATCGAGCGCCGCGGCGTCGATGGCAAACGGATACCCGTCAACATCTTGACCATTCAGCTTGCCCGTCGCCATGACGGGATCCATCGCCAGTTCGCCGCGCGCGACCGTGCCGGGAATGCGCGGACGCGCGGACATCCCGTCGGCAAAGAAGTCGCTGGGCTCTAGCGGATCGTAGCGAGGCTGATTCGCCATCTTCTGACGGCAGCCGGTTGCAGACAGCAGGCAGCAGACAGCAGACAGCAGGAGGAGCCGGCGCCACGACAGGGAGTTCATCCTGCTGCCTGCTGCCTGCTGCCTGCTGCCTGACCAACTACCACGGGACATCGGTCACCTCTCGCGGTCCGAGACTCTCGAGAAATTTCCAGACGTCGTCGATGTCGAACTTCGGGTCGCGGGCCTGGATCACGAGGAAGAATTTGTCGCGCGACGCCTGATCGAAGCGCGGCACGTTGAAGACGGGGTGATACGGCATCGGCAGCCCATTCAGCGCGAGCATGCCGAACACCGCTGCGAATGCGGCGAAGAGAATCGTGCACTCGAACGTGATCGGGATCCACGCCGGCCACGAGTTGAACGGCTTGCCGCCGATGTTCAGCGGATACCAGATCACGTTGGCGTACCAGCACATGAAGAAGCCGGAGAGGCCGCCGATGATGCCGCCGCCGAGCACGACCGCCGACAGACGCGAGTGATGAAATCCAATCGCTTCCGCCAGCCCGTGAATCGGGAACGGTGAATACGCGTCGATCTCCTTGTAGCCCGCTTCACGCGCAGCATTCGCTGCGTTCAGCAGTTCCTGCGGATCGCCAAACTCGGCGATGACGCCATAAGTACCTTCGAGTGGTTTACCGATCGGCATCTAGTGCTCCTCCGCATGCGCCTGCGCTTCGGGGAGCAGCGTGCGCATTTCGAAGATCGAGATCATCGGCAGGAACCTGAGGAACAGGAACAACAGGAAGAAGAAGAGTCCGATCGATCCGAGGTACATGCCCCAGTCCCAGATCGTGCCGTGATACATGCCCCACGACGACACGAGGAAGTCGCGGTGCAGTGACGTCGGAATGATGACGAAACGCTCCAGCCACATGCCGACGTTCGCGAACATCGCGGTGACGAGCAGCATCGCGGGACTCGTGCGGAACTTCTTCACCCACATCAGATTCGGTGCGAGACCGTTGCAGACGATCAGCGCCCAGTACATGTGCTTGTAAGGACCGAACGCGCGGTTCCACCACATGTACCGTTCGTAGATGTTGCCGCTGTAGTACGCGAAGAACGCTTCGATCGCGTACGCGTAGGCGACGATCAGCCCCGTCGCCATCATGACCTTGCCCATGTTCTCGAGGTGCCGCATCGTGATGAAGTCCTCGAGCTTGAAGAACTTTCTCGCCGGAATCGCGAGTGTGAGCACCATCGCGAAGCCGGCGAACACCGCGCCCGCGACGAAGTACGGCGGGAAGAACGTCGCATGCCACCCCGGGATCACGCCGACCGCGAAGTCGAACGACACGATCGTGTGCACCGAGAGAACGAGTGGTGTCGAGAGACCGGCCAGCAGCAGATACGCATGCTCATAGCGATGCCAGTGCTTCGCGGAACCGCGCCAGCCGAGCGCGCCCGCGCCGTACAGCATCCGTGCGATCGGATTCGTGGCGCGATCGCGCAGCGTCGCAAGATCCGGAATCAGTCCGACGAACCAGAAGAGCGCGGAGACCGTCGCGTAGGTCGAGACCGCGAACACGTCCCACATCAGCGGGCTGCGGAACTGCGGCCATAGCGACATCGTGTTCGGATACGGGAAGAGCCAGAAGTCGTACCACGGACGTCCGGTGTGCAGCGCCGGATACAGACCCGCGGACGAAACTGCGAACAGCGTCATCGCTTCCGCGAAGCGGTTGATCGACGTACGCCACTCCTGACGCAGCAGGAGAAGGATCGCGGAGATCAGCGTGCCGGCGTGACCGATACCGATCCACCAGACGAAGTTGATGATGTCGAAGCCCCAGCCAACAGGATGGTTGATGCCCCAGATGCCGACGCCGACGAAGATCAGATTGAAGATCGTCACCGTAAGGACGCCCATGAGCATGCAGGCGATGCCGAAGCCGACGAACCAGCCGATCGGCGTCTTCTTTTTCAAAACGATCGAGCTGATGTGATCCGTGACGGACGCGAAGCTGTGTCCTGGCTCCACCGTCGGAACCGGAATGAAGCGATCCGGGATCTTGACCTCGGTGGTCGGCCGAATCTCGTGTTGCGGAGTGAGGTCTTTCTGTGCCATCGCTACGCCTTGATCTCCGGATTGGGATTCCTGACCGCCGCGAGATACGTCGTGCGCGGGCGCGTGTTCAGTTCTTCGAGCAGACCGTAGTTGGTCGACTCGAGCTTCAGCTGATGCACGCGGCTGTTCGGATCGTTGATGTCGCCGAACACGATCGCCTCGGTCGGACACGCCTGCGCGCAGGCGGTCGTGACTTCACCATCGCGCACGCGGCGATCTTCTTTCTCCGCGGTGATGCGCGCCGCGTTCACGCGCTGCACGCAGTAGGTGCACTTCTCCATGACGCCGCGCGTACGGACCGTGACATCCGGATTGCGCATCGGCTTGAGGGCCGGCGTGTCGTAATCGGCGTAATGGAAGAAGTTGAAGCGGCGGACTTTGTACGGACAGTTGTTCGAGCAGTAGCGCGTTCCGACGCAGCGGTTGTAGGTCATGTCGTTCAGACCTTCGCTGCTGTGCGACGTGGCACCGACCGGGCAGACCGGCTCGCACGGCGCGTTCTCGCACTGCATGCAGGGCACAGGCTGGTTGTAAACCTCGGGATTCGAGACATCGCCGCGGTAGTACCGATCGATGCGGATCCAGTGCATCTCACGCTCGCGCCACACTTCATTCTTCCCGACGATCGAGATGTTGTTCTCGGACTGGCAGGCGATCACGCAACCGTTGCAGCCGGTGCAGACCGTCGTATCGATGACCATGCCCCAGGCATGACCTTCGTACTTGTGCTCCGGCCACATCGACTCGTTCTTCTCGTGCTCGCCACCCTCTTCGCCTTTCGCGAAGTTCGGATTCTTCTGATACTCGGCGAACGATGCGCTGCGGATGATGCCGCGCTCACCCATCCCGCCTTCATCCGTCGGATTGATGCTCTGATGTTCCTGCGTGCAGGCGATCTTGTAGGTCACATCGGTGCCGGAGATCTGCACGCCCGCCGCGTGATGGAGACCATCGGAGTCGCGCAGCACATACGTGTTGACGCCAACGTTTTCGGCAGTCTTGCCTGCGCGTTTGCGGCCGTATCCGTAGAAGATCGTGATGACATCATCCGGCTGTCCCGGCACGACCCACACAGGCACAGTCAGCTTGCGGCCGCGATACGTGAGCTCGGCAAGACGCGTGGTCTTCTCGTTCACGAGCGCGTCGCCCGGATTGATTCTCTGCGCGTCGGCCGTTCTCGGACTGACGATCGCAACGTTGTCCCACGTGATCTTCGTCTGCGGCTTGGGCAATTCCTGGAGCCAGCCGTTGTTCGCGAAGCGGCCGTCGTAGATCGTCGGATCGTGTTTGATCTCGAGCTCGAGTGACGAGGTTTCGGGGTTTCGCGGTTGTGCGGTGGCGGGGTAAGAAGCACTCGCACTCGATGCAGGCATCGCGCTGTTGGCGACGAGGCCGTCATGCAATGCCTTCCGCCACGTGACTTCGTTCATTCCCTTGCTGAACCAGTAGGTGCGAACGGTGTCGTACGGCGTCTGATCCATGCCGCCGATCAGCGCACCGAGCACCTCGGACGCATGCCGCCCGTTGTAGAGCGGCGAGATGAGCGGCTGCTGGATCGACACCGTGCCGTCGTGCGCGCGCGCATCGCCCCACGTCTCGAGGTAATGCGTCGCCGGGATGTGCCAGTGCGCATGCTCCGACGTCTCGTCGTAGTGGGACGAGAGGTGCGCGCGGAATGGAACCTTGTCGAATGCTTCGAGGAACTTGAAGTCGGCCGGCGCATCGAACACCGGATTGCCGCCGAGCATGATGAGCGCCTGCACCTTGCCGGCATTCATGTCGGTGACGAGCTCGCGAAACGACTCGAGCTGATTCATCGGCATGACTTCCGGGCTCTCGGTCACGGTGATCGTCGTGCCGTGATTGCCGAGCGCCTGATTGATCGCGTGCGCGATTGCGTGAACGACCGGCGGCTGCTCGTCGCCCGCGATCACGATGCTCGCGCCGGCGTTGGCTTTCAGATCCTTTGCGATCGCGACGGCGTCCTTGAACGGGACAGGCGAGGGCGCCTGTCCTACACCTAGCGCTGCTGCGATCGCGCGCACGTAGCCTTCGATCTGCGAGGGGCGAACGGGATAGCGATGATCGGCGCTCGTGCCGGTGCTCGTCGGCATCGACTCGATCGCGTAGAGACGATTCATCGACGTCACACCCTTGCGGATGCGGCGGCGGCTCATGAAGTCGCGCGCGTGGCGAAGATGACCGACGCCATCGCCCATGAAATCGGAGCCGAGTGAGACAACGACGTTCGCTTTGTCGAAGTGATAGACCGGATGAACGTAGGAGCCGAACGCGAGCTTCGCGCCTTCACGCACGTTGTCACGATTCACGGCTTCCCATTGATGCCACTTCAGGCCCGGCACCGCGGCCATCAGCGTTTGCATCTGCGCGCCGAGCGACGGGGAAGTGATCGTGTCCGTGAGAATGCGCACGCCCGCGCCATTCGTCTTTGCGGCATTGAGCACAGGCTGCAGCGCCGCGATGAAGTCGCTCCAGGTGGAGACATCGCCCATATGGCGAACGACCTGCGAGCGATCCGGATCGTAGAGACCGAGGACGGACGCCTGCATGAAGGGGTTCGTGCCGCCGAGGCTCGAAGGATGATCGGGATTGCCTTCGATCTTCGTCGGACGGCCGAGGTGCGATTCGACGAGGACGCCGGCCGCGTAGCCACCGAGGGTCATCGCGCTCGCAAAGAAGATCGGCTTGCCGGGGATGGTGTTCTCCGGCTGGCGCACGTAGGGAACGATCGACTGCGCCGGCGGTTTGCAGGCAGCGAGGCCGGCCATGGCGACCGAGGCGCCCATCAGCTTCATGAAGTCGCGGCGGTCGACGCCTTTGTCGAGTGCAACGGCCTGTTGGGGGAACTCCTCGTGGAAGAACTCGTCGAACGAATCCCCCTCACGCGCGAGCTCTTCGAGGCTGCGCCAGTATTCCTTGCCGCGAAGATCGCCGACGCGCTTGCGGAATTCTTTGAAATCGAGTGTCTTGCTTTCGCTCATTGTTGTTTCGCGGCGCTGGGCGCGACTAGTAGTGACACGTTGAACAAGCCGTCATCGACTTGATGTTGTATTCCTTCACCAGGCGCGGCCCGAGAACGTTCTGATCCTCGGCCGGCACGTAGTCCATGTTGAAGACCTGGTCACGCGGCCGGACGAACTTCTGCGGTGCGCGATGGCAGCTCAGGCACCAGGCCATCGTCAGCGGCGAGGCCTGATAGGTCAGCGCCATCTTGTCGATGCGGCCGTGGCACGACGCGCAGCCGATGCCCTTGTTGATGTGAATGCTGTGGTTGAAGTGGACGAAGTCGGGGAGGCGGTGCACGCGGCTCCAGACGATCGGCTTGTTCGTCGCGTAGCTCGCGCGAACCGGCGCCAGCATGTCGGCGTTCGTCCAGATCTGCGCGTGGCAGTTCATGCACGTCTGGGTCGGCGGAATGCCGGCGAAACTCGAAGTCTCGACGGTCGTATGACAGTAACGACAGTCGATGCCGAGTCCTGCGACGTGATGCTGATGCGAAAACGGAACGGGCTGTTCGCGCTCGATGCCCTGGTTCGTCACATAAGGTGAACGAACGATCTCACCGACGAGCCAGAGGGCGAAGCCAATTGCGAAGACCGCGCCGAATATCGTGACGCGAGAGAGGGTGTTTGTGCTTCGGTGGAAGATCTGCGCCATCGAGGCTGCTACCGTCCAAAGGTGTAGATTTCAAATACAGACGCGTGGGCGTGCGTGGCAGGGGCGATCATATCCAAAAAGGGATGTGATGCAACCCCATTGCTTCAAGTGACATGGCGCACGCAACCGGGTGTTCCAAATCTCAGCCGCGTGAGACGCCGCCTGAAACGATGAGTGCCATGACGCTCGCGCTGTCGGCCGCAATCGGCGTGACGCGCGACGCGGGGACGATGACCACACACCCCGACATGCTGTACGAATACAGCATGTAGACAGCAACGTGGCCAGGCATCGAGAGGAATGCGAGATCGCTCTGCGTCATGAAGCCGAGCGTGCGCACGTGCTCGTTGATCGCCACCGCAACCGGCTTGTCGAATCGCTTCTCATCACCGACGAATGCCTCGAGCAGATCCTTCACCGACGCGTAGATGAGCCGCACGAGCGGCGCACGGGTGAAGATCGCATCGGTGAGCCTGAGGATCCGGTGAACGATGAAGTTCGAGGCGAGCGCTCCGATGAGGATGATGAGCGCGATCAGAATCGCGAAACCCACTCCCGGCATCGTCGGATACGGCAGCAGGCGGTCGATGCTGACGAATGCCTCGTAGACGACGTAGATGGTGAATGCGATTGGAACGACGATGACGAGGCCGCGCAGGAAGTTCTTGATCAGCCAGTTCATGGCAGGCAGCAGACAACAGACAGCAGACAGCAGGCAAGTGGCAGGCAGCAGACAGCGGGCAGCAGGCAGCAGACAGCGGGCAAGTGGCAGGCAGCAGACAGCGGGCAGCAGACAGCAGGAGGACGGCCCCGCGCTCGAGACAACCAGTCGGTCAACCCTCTTGTCTGCCCGTCTATTGTCTGCTGACTGGTGACTGATAGCTGCTGTCTGCTGTCTGCTGTCTGCTGTCTGCTGCCTGCTGCCTGCTGCCTGCTGCCTGCTGCCTGCTGCCTGCTGCCTGCTGTCTGCTGCCTGCTGTCTGCTGCCTGCTGTCTGCTGCCTGCTGCCTGCTGTCTGCTGCCTGCTGTCTGCTGTCTGCTGCCTGTTCTGTTATCTTTCTCCCCGATGGATCCCTCCACCCTCTACGACCGCCATGCGGCGCAACTCTTTGCCGTCGCGTTGCGGATCACCAGCAACCAGGATGCGGCGGCAAGGGCTTTGGAAGAGACCTTTGCGATGCTCCGCGGTTACGACGCACAATTCGGATCTCCGGAAGTCTGGCTGCTGCGGACCGTGCGCAACCGGGCGCTGGCACAACAAGGCCAAAACGCCTCCGGCGCCGTAGATCAAATGGTTGGAGGTCCACCAACCGCCCGACAGTTGGTAGAAGAGGCGTTTTTCCGAGGGCGGACGGCTTCTGACCTCGCACGCACGCACGGGCTCGACGAGCGCGACGTGAGGCGAATGCTCCGAGACGGAATCAGCGAGCTCCGTCAGCAGTTGCGATAAAAACGACCATGAACGACCCTGTGGCACTCGAAGACATTGCGGCAATCGACGAGCTGATCGCTCAGTCGATCGAGCCGGTTGCGCCTCCGGCGAGCATGCGCGCGAGCATTCTCGACGCGATCCGCCACACGCCACAGAACAGCGTCACGATCCGTTCGACGGAGGGACGCTGGAAGCCCGTGGTTGCCGGTGTCGACATCAAGCGTCTCTCACGCGATCCCGAGCGCGGCACCGTCACGCTGCTGATGCGCTTCCAGCCGGGCGCGGAATTGCCCGAGCATCATCATCAGGGCAACGAGCAGACGTTCGTGATCGAGGGAAGCTGCTGCATCGGCTCGGTCTGCATCAAGAAGGGCGACTTCCACATGGTCGATGCCGGCGAAACGCATGGCAACGTCGTCAGCCGCGAAGGGTGCATCCTTCTGTTAGTCGTCGACGAGAGCGACTACCGCGCAGCATAGGTGGAGATCGCCCGTAACGCGGCCTCGCGCCTCTCGTCCCACGACCCCTCGATCACTTCGTAGATCGCTCCAAACTCGCGCAACGCCGAACGGAAACGCTCGAAAAGCTCTCCTCGCTTGTCACTGCTGTCGCGCACCGCATCGTCGACGAACGGAGTATCGATCGAAAGCAGCAGATAGAGATCCGCGCGCCGCATGCGCGCCTGCTCCTCGACCCAGCGCGGGCATGAGCCGTAATAGAAGCGCGCGTAGACGACCGTGCTCAGCAGATCCGTGTCGAGAATTCGAAGCCGGCCGACGCATCGATCCTCGATCGCCATCTGCCCCGCCGCGATCGGCGCCACATCGTCCACGGTCAATTCGCGGCCGATCACCGTCGCGTAGTCGCGCGCAAACTCCGGCGTCGATTGCGCAGTGAAGTGGCGCGCGAGCTCCCTCGCGAGCTCGCTCTTCCCGGTCGACTGCGGCCCGATCAGACAGACGCGAGTGATCGCTTCCATTCCACCCAACCATAGATTGCCAGAGGCACGAAGATCCCGTAGAGAACTGCGCTGGGATAGAGCTTCTGCGTGACGAACATCCACGTCGACACTCCGTCGACGACGACCCAGATCAACCAGTTCTCGATCCACTTCCGCGCCGTCATCGCTTCCGCCACGACCGAGAACATCGTCGTTCCCGCATCGGCGAGCGGCATCACGTCCTTCGTGTGAATCTTCATCCACCACGCCGCCACCGCCGTTGCCGCGGCCCCGAGAACAATCGTGGCGATCCAACCCCACAGAGGTGTTCGCGTGACTCGCAACTCGTCATGGTTCCGGCCGCCATGCAGCCATGCATACCAACCGTACAGAATCAACGGCAGGAAAACGACGATCTGCAACCATGCGTTCGCATAGAAGCGCGCCTGCCAGAAGATCCAGGCATACAACACGACGCTGACCACACCGGTTGGCCAGCACCAGATGTTCTCCACCGCCGTCAGCACGATACTGACGACGGTGATGAACGCTGCAAAGATTTCGAGGCCGGACATTCGCGGCTACATCTTGAAATCGAGCATGACGACGGCATTTCGCGTCGCCTGCGGGTAGTAATACGGAATCCCGCTGATGGTCTCGCTCGCCGCGGTGCGGTTGATGAACAGATAGTCGTAACCGCTCGGGAAGATGCGATGGCGGTTCGCGAGATTGTTCACCTCTACGGAAACACGAAGCTGCGAGCTGACATCGAACCCGGCATTCGCATCGATGATGAAGAACGACGGCGCGATGAAGCCGTTGTTATCGGTGTTGTCGAGATACGACTTCGCGACATAACGGCCCGTGAGCCCAAATGACGTACGCGGCGTCGGAGTGACATCGATCGACTGCGTGAGGAGCGCGCGCGGCGTCAGCACCGGCTGCACGTCGTGAAACACGAGCGGCTTGCTGTCGACGTAGGCACCCGCCTCGTCGTAGACGTCGTAGAACTGCGTCCACGTGTGGATGCGATTCGTGCTCAGGTTCGCGGTCGTGTGCAGACGGACGTTGCGCATTGCCTGCCACGCGGCATCGAGCTCGACACCGCGGCGATGGCTCCGATCGACGTTCTTGCGAAGCAGCAAGCCGATATCCGACAACTCGCCCGTCGACGCGATCTCGTGGCGAAACTCCATCGCATAGACATTCGCCTTCAGGTCGAGACGTGCATCGTGATAATCCCAACCCGCCTCGAGATCGAGCAGACGCTCGGGACGAACCGCGCGCAGGTCGTGTGCGACCGTCGCATTGTCTTCACCCTGGAAGAGATCGTTGCGCGTCGGCTCGCGCGTCGAAATACCGGCGGAGGCGTACACGCTCGACTTCGAGTCGACGCTGTAGCGCGCCCCGACTTTCGGATTGAAGAACGTCCAATGGATCGGCTCGATCGCGACATCTCCGTGATAGTGGAAGTTCGTATAGCGGACCTGCGCGTCGCCGTACGTGTGCCAGCGGCCGCTGTCGTAGGAGAGCTTCGCGAAGACATTCGCCTCGCCCTTCGTGCCGTAGTTCGAGTAGTCGCGCACAGCCAGCGTGTCGCGCGTGTGCGTACGCTGGAACTCGTTCACGTTCACGCCGTACTTCGCGGTCAGCGGCCCACTCGTCCAACTGAACGTGGCCATCGTGCCGATGAGCGCCCCGTCGATCCCATACTTCTGGTCGGCGAGCCGGTACCAACCGTAGCCGCGCTGGTAGTAGACCGACGCCGTCATGTCCATCGTGGGCGAGAGCGACTTCAGATACTGCAACTGCGCGAGGTCGTAGCCAAAGCTGTCGCGATCTTCCGGCCCGAGGGGATTCACACGAAGGTTCTCGTCGAGCGAAGGCAGATCCGCTGCGTAGAACGACATCTGCTGACGCTCGTGTCCGGAGAAGCCGGTGAGACGCAACTGCGAGTCCTCACCCTGCTTCGCGAGGCTGAAGAAAACATTGCGCTGATTCGCGCCGCTGTGGTCGCGGAAGCCGTCCGACGTGTTCGCCGACGCACGCAGATAGGCGGCGAAGCCGTCATGGAACCCCGACTGCCATCCAATCGTCGCGAAGCGCGAGCCGTAGGAACCGCCAGCGATGCGGGCATCGGTCTTCTCGGTCTGAGAAAGATCGATCGACTGCATGTTGATCGAGCCGCCGAACGACGCGTTGCCGACCGTCGAAGTCCCAACTCCGCGCTGCACCTGGATCGACTGCAGCGAGCGCGCGAGATCCGGGAAGTCCGCGAAGTACGTCCCCATATCCTCGGAATCCGCCAGTGGAACACCGTCGAGCGTGAAGTTCAGACGCGTCGGGCTGATGCCACGCAGCGTGAAGTAGGAGTAGCCCGAACCGCCGACGCCCGCCTCCGTGTAGGAGTCGACGGACGGCGTGTCGCGCAACAGCAGAGGAATGTCCTGCTGGTAGTAACGCTGCTCGATCTCCTCGCGCGGCACGTCGGTCTTCGTGACCGGCGTCGCCGCATCGGCGCGAATGCCGGAGACGACGATCGAGTCCGCAAGCGCGGGACGCATCGTCGCCTCGACCTCCGCGGCGACTGGAACGCTCGCGCTCTGGAAACCGGGATGGGTGAGCTCGAGGCTCGTGCACTTTCCCTGCTCGAGCTCGAACGAGCCCTTCGCATCAGTCGCCGCGTGCACCGAGCCGCACGAGACGGCCGCACCGGCGATCGGTGCACCTGAAATGTCTTTGACGATGCCACGGACCGTCGCCGCGTGAATCGCCGCCGTGAAAAAGAAAACGAGAACTGCCGTAAATGCCTTCATGGAAACCTCTCAACGAAGATTTTTCCAGAGGGCGCTGGTGAGACGTGTCGATCTGATCTGCCGTTCCCTACGCCGGTGTCAGCCGGGTCAGGTTCGAAGGGTTTGATCTCAGGCCGTTTGGCCACCCCCAGGCGTCCTGCTGCGTACGGAATCGTACCACTCGCAACGCCTTGAACCTCTGGTGCGCCTACTTATTCGATATACATCGCTGCGTCATGCGTGTATGGTGGATGCACGTCGAGGAACCTTCCTCGCCTCTTCAGTCCGTCTGAACTAAGTCAGATCTCTGGACTCACTCCTCTTAGACTCACCTCCTCCCGATCCGCGTGTCATTCGACGCGATTCATGTGTGAGGGCCGGCTACGCCCGGCGAGGAAATCAGCATGAAACTCTACGTGGGAAATCTCTCGAAACAAGTCACTGATGCGCAGCTTTCCGAGCTCGCGAGTCCGTTTGGAGCTCTGCTGTCGGCGAAAGTCGCGACGGATCGGACCAGCGGCGACTCGAAAGGATTCGGCTTCATCGAGTTCAACAACGCCGATGAAGCGAAAGCAGCGATTGCCGGTCTCGATGGCAAGGAATTCAACGGACAGGCTCTCAAAGTCAACGAAGCTCGTCCGAAAAAAGATCAGCCGACCTACTAACGCCGTTCATGTGAGGAGCTCGCCATGCAAGTCGCCTTCAAAGACAGAGGACCGCAATTGCGAGAAAAGCTCCGCTATCGCCTGGAACAGGCAGCACAGCTCCGCTGCAGCGAACACGATGAGCCGATCTTCGCCGTCACCATCTACGCACGGGAGAACGGCTGGTTTGACGCAACCTGGACGACGTGCTGTCTCGATCTGGAGCGCAGGGCCGCTTCCATCGTCAAGGATCGCTGCTGATCGGAGCTTCAATGCAACTGTGATTCGCCATCGGTCTGATGGCCAAGGAGATTCTCATGATATCGGTGTTATCGATCGTGGCCATGATTGCCGTCGTAGTCCTCGGATTGAATCTCTATCACCGCTTGAGTGCCGACCGGATCGGTGCTCTTTGTGAGACGCGCCGGTCAACGTCGCGCATCGTGAGCCGCGGTGAGTTCGTCGACGGAAGCCGGCACATGGAAGTCGCACTCGCACTGACCGGTACGACGTTCTTCTACGAGACGACCGACCTGCACGCATCGCTCGAATTGGAACGGGTCAGGGAAGTCGAATACGACACGCACCTCTCGACTGGCAGCATCGCTACAGGCGGCAGGGTGTTGCGTCTCCGTTCCTACAGCCAGGTGTTCGAGTTCGTTCTTCCGAATGACATCGTGCCGCGCTGGTTTCTGCTATTGCCGCCGCGGCGGGTGAATTCAATCGCGACTTCCCAGCTCGCAAACGCCTGACCGAGGGGCGTCTCCATGTCCGATGAAACAACGATCCGTCGCGTAGCGATATTAGGGAATCACCTTCCTCGGCAGTGCGGCATCGCGACATTCACGACGGACTTGAGCGATGCCATCGCGTACGTCGGTCCTGATCTCGACTGCCTCGTCCTGGCGATGAACGACGGCCGTCATCATCATGACTATCCGAGCCGCGTCCGTTTTGAGTTGACCGATACCGATGCCGCCGCCTACATGCGCGCCGCCGATTTTCTGAACGTCAATGACATCGACGTGATTTCGGTCCAGCACGAGTACGGAATCTTCGGCGGCAAAGCGGGGAGTCTCCTCCTCCCGCTTCTTCGAGAGCTGCGAATGCCGATCGTGACGACGCTCCACACGATCCTTGCCTCACCGAATCTGCATCAACGGCGAGTCATGGATGAAATCACCGCGCTTTCGGATCGTCTGGTGGTCATGACCGAGGGTGGCGCCGATCTTCTGCGCCAGGTTCATGGTGTGGCCGAAGAGAAGATCGATGTCATCCCGCATGGGATTCCGAACATTCCTTTCAACGGCAGCAAGAATCGAGTGGGCGTGGCAGGACGGCCGTTGATCCTGACCTTCGGTCTGCTGTCGCCGGACAAGGGTATCGAGAACGTCATCGACGCCTTGCCTGAAATTCGCTCGCGTTATCCCGACGTCGTCTACATCATCCTCGGCGCAACGCATCCGCACGTCATCGAGCGGCAGGGAGAGACCTACCGCATCATGCTCGAGGATCGCGCGAAACGCCTCGGCGTCGACGGCAATGTGATCTTTCACAATCGCTTCGTCAGTCTTTCCGAGCTTTCGGAGTTCCTTGCCGCAACCGACATCTACATCACGCCCTATCTCAATCCCGAACAAATTACATCCGGCACGCTTGCGTATGCCGTCGGAGCGGGGAAAGCCGTCGTCTCGACGCCCTATGCGTACGCAAGAGAACTGCTGGCCGGGGGGCGCGGCATTCTCGTGCCGTGGAAGGATCCGTCGGCAATCTCCAAGGAAATCGTGGCGTTACTCGACGATCCTGAAAAGCGTGGCGAGATGCGCCGGCGGGCAGCACAGCATGGCAGAAGCATGCTTTGGCCGTCGGTGGCGCATTCCTATCTGCGAACCTTCGAGCGTGCGCGTAAAGAACGAGCGCAACGTACGGGGACCGCATTCCGCGCACGAACGCTGGCCAATCGGCCGGCAGAATTGCCGCAGCTCAACCTCGATCACATCGAGGTGATGACGGATGACACCGGCGTGCTTCAGCACGCGAGTTTCAATGTGCCGCGTTACGAAGAGGGATATTGCCTCGACGACAACGCGCGAGCGCTGCTGTTGATGACACTCATCGAGGAAGCGGGAACGAGTGATCCGCGCCTCGTGCGCTCGCTGACGTCACGCTATCTCGCGTTCGTGAATCATGCGTTCAATCGCGAGAGCAGACGATTCCGCAACTTCATGTCGCATTCGCGGCTCTGGCTCGAAGAGCAAGGCTCGGAGGACAGCCATGGCCGGGCGTTGTGGGCGCTGGGCACAGTCGTCGGAGGTTCAAACGACCCCGGACGGCAAAGCCTCTCCGGTGCTCTGTTTCACGAAGCATTGCCGGCAGTCGCGAAATTCAGCAGTCCACGCGCCTGGGCTTATGCACTGCTCGGAATCGAACAGTACTTGCATGCCTTCGAGGGTGATCGCCATGTGCAGACCGCCGGACGGCAGATTGCAGACCGGCTTTTTCATCTGTTCCGCCGCACGAATCAACCGGATTGGCCGTGGTATGAGAGCTCTGTCACGTACTGCAACGCACGCTTACCGCAGGCACTCATCGCGACCGCTGCCTGGAGCGGCGACGAAACGATGAACACGATCGGACTCCAGTCGCTCGAGTGGCTACTGAGGATTCAACAGACCAGCGACAGCTACTTCGCTCCAATCGGAACGAAGGGATTCTTCGAGCGCGGCATGACCGCTGCGGTCTTCGATCAGCAGCCGGTCGATGCGTGCGCCACGATCTCGGCCTGCATGCACGCATTTCGTACGACAGGCGATCATCGCTGGACTGAACACGCACGCCGCGCCTTCACCTGGTTTCTGGGACAGAACCAGCTGCACCAGCCTCTCTACGACCCGTTGACGGGCGGCTGCCGTGACGGACTTCACGCCGATCGAGTCAATGAGAATCAGGGCGCGGAATCGACGCTCTCGTTCCTTCTCTCGCTGATGGAAATGCGAAAAGACGAAGTGCGATGGAATGCGATGCAGATCCCCCCGTCGGAGCCATTGGAAACGGCGGTGGCAGTGAGCCAGGCTCCGTGAGAGTCGCACCGCGATACGAGCCACTCTTTCGGCGCAACGAAGGGAATCCAATTCTGACTGCGGCCGAATGGCCGTATCCCGTTCATACCGTGTTCAACGCCGGCGCAACGCGGTTGCGCGACGGCACCACGCTTCTTCTGTGCCGCGTCGAGGATCGGCGAGGACACTCGCATCTCTGTGCTGCGCGTTCTGCCGATGGCGTCGGTGGATGGATCATCGATCCTCAGCCGACGTTTCGCGCCGATCCGGAGAATTACCCGGAAGAGCTATGGGGAATCGAGGATCCGCGCATCACCTACGTTCCCGAGCTGGGCAAGTATGCGGTTGCCTATACGGCGTTGGGGGAAAACGGACCGGGCGTCTCGCTCGCACTCACCGAAGACTTCATCACATTCGAACGATGTGGCCTCGTGATGAAGCCTGATGACAAAGATGCTGCCCTGCTGCCGCGCCGAATCGACGGAAGATTCGTCCTCGTACATCGACCCGTCAGTGAAACCAGCGCAGATGTCTGGATTTCGTATTCGCACGATCTTCGAAGCTGGAGCGGGGATCGGATGATGCTGCAGGCGCGACGTGGCTCATGGTGGGACGCGTCCAAAGTCGGACTTTCACCGCCGCTCATCGAAACGGAACGCGGCTGGCTGATGATTTACCACGGGGTCAAACAAACTGCTGCGGGCTGTCTCTATCGCCTGGGCGCGGCGCTCTTCGACCTCGAACAGCCGGATCGCCTCCTGGCACGCGGTGATGAATGGATCTTCGGGCCCGAAGCACCGTACGAGACGCGCGGGGATGTAGCCTACGTGACGTTTCCATGCGGCACGACGATCGGAGAAGATCGCGACACACTCAATCTTTATTACGGCGCCGCGGATACCTGCATCGCACTGGCAACAGGCAGCGTTCGCGATCTCCTCCACTGGCTCGATCGCCACGGACACGCCTGACGTCGAGGGGCTCGTGCGCGATCAAGGCCGGCGGGCATCAAGCGTCGCCTGCAGCAACGTGATCTCATCGAACAGTCGCTGGACGCGATCGGCATTTTGTGCATGTAGCCGTTCCTCCCGCCAGCGATGCGTTTCCTCGAGATGGCGTTCGAACAAATCCCGGTCCGCAGCATCGATATCGAGCAGCAGTCGCATCAAATCTAACGCGTTGCTCTTCGTCTGATAGAGCCGCCAGGTCGCAATGGCCGCCTCGAACAAAATGGCCGCCGCAACCGCAGCCGGCAGGATCACCATTGCATGCTTCGGAAGTACGACGAAGGTGAAAATGCCGATGAGTGCGACGCATACCAGGGTGAGCGTCAGCGCGCGGCGGTGACGAAGGGATGTTCTCGCGATTTCCGCCATGTAGTCGATCGGCCTCACGGGTTCATTGTTCGGGTGGATCATGAGCGCCTCCTGGTTCCTAGCAGTCACTGACGACACGGCGCATTTCGATCGCGCTGGCACCTTTCACCGTCAGTCGTACATCCGTTTGCGGCGGCACCAGGATGAATGTCCCGTCCGTAAAGACGATCCGCGCCGGCCTCTTGTCGCTGCAGTTTGTGTTGTGCCCCCACCTGCTGTTCACGGCATCGATCCTCTGGCACTCAGCGTCGTAACGCGTGATGACACGCATGCAGGGCAGCATCCGTCGTGCCCGTTGTCTGCGTTGACGCAGGCCTGCGGGCCGTGACGCCGAGCCGGCGGGACGAGCAGCTCCAGGTCGTTTCTCGTGTCTCGGACGATCGAGCTCATCGAGTAGGTACATCCTTCTCAGCGCGGCGACCGCGACCGAGACCGGCAGCAGGGTCCTTCGCATACGACAGCCTTTCTTGTAGCGGAGGTTGGTTGAGGAGACCTGGCATTGTCCGGCGCGAACCGAAATCGTCGCGCGCTGGATGGAATCAAGGGGCTGCACGCGCGCTGCCAATTCACCAACATCACACCGCGACCTTTCGATGAGAGCGACCGAAGATGTCTGATTGGAGTGCTCGGATCGTTTTCTCGAGTCCCTTCACATGTTCGGCGTGCTGTTCCTGAAGTCGTGCTTCAGTCCTCTGATGCTTTTCTCGCAGGTCTCGTTCGAACTGCGACCGATCGAACGCATTCAGATCAAGAAGCAACCGAGTCGTGGAAAGCGCGAAGTGCTGATGGCGGTGAACGCGCCAGGCTGCTCTCATCGCTTCAAACACGACGAGCGCGCAAACCGCTCCGGACAGGATGACGAGCGCGTGTTCCCCAAATCTGATGAGCGAAAAGAAGACGATCGCCAGGGCCCCTGCCACCGCGGCAGCGAGCTCGACTCGATGGTTCCACGAGGTTGCGGTGAGCTCTTGTAAGTAGCTCATCGGCGTCAATTTCTGGTTCATAAGCGTTTCCCTTCTGATGCGTCCGTTCTTCGGTGGGCTCATCGCTGGCGTTTTCCTGATCCCGCTTTCGCTTTGAGCTGAGCTCTCTTGCGCGGATTTCGTGCTGCCGGAGTCGCAGCCGCCTCTTCGATCAGCAGGACGAGACTCTCGATCAACTTTGAGAAGCGGGGAAGTAGAGAGGGCGGCACTGCAGAGAGCCGGTCGATCAGCGACTTCAGATGGCCGATGTCGCCGACGTCATTAGGAAGGAGATTGCCGGGTTTTTCGCCGAGCGCTTCGGCGATCCGTACAAAGTCTTCGACGTAGAGGCCACGCTGGTTGGATTCGAGTCTGGCGAGATGTGCCGGTGAAATCCCGACACTTCTGGCGACTTCTGTCTGGAGGCGGCCCTTCGATTCGCGCAGCTGTCTGAGAATACGGCCATACATGACAGACAGTATGGATGGCTATTGCCAAATCGGCAATCAATATAATTTCATCGCCTATTTGGCAATCCGGTCTAGCGTCGATTTCCGACGATCGCCCGCAATTGACGCATCCGCGTGTCCAGCTCTTCCACTGTCATCGCCGCGTATTTCGCCGGCAGCAACCTGCGGCTCGAGGCCTCGAACACCGCGAGCAGTTCCATGTACTCGAGCAGCTCGACGTCGCGGCTCGGGAAGTAGTCGCGGGCCGCGCCGAGGAAGTGGTCTTCTTTGACGGGGGAATCGCCGCCGCCTTCACGCGCGGCATCGTCATTCGCCATCAGCACCACCGCTTCGACATCGGCGTTGCTGTAGCCGACGAGCTTGCTCGAGAAGCCGTGACGAATCGCCGGGAAATCGACCGCGGTGTTGATGTGATTCTTCTTCACCAGCGCCTTCGCGACGCCTTCCACTTCCTCCGGGGTCTGCGAATAGAGGAACGGGATCTTGCGATCGAGACGTCCGGCGCGCTTCAGATCGACGTCGAGCTTGTCGGGACGATTCGTCATCACGATGAAGAGGATCCGGCCGCGGTTCGACGTGTCGGACATGAACTCCTTCACGCGCGCGATGACGCGTGACGACGTGCCGCCGTCACTCTCCCCTTCTCCGCTGCCGAACGCGCGATCCCCTTCGTCGATGATCACGACGACCTGACCGATCGCCTTCACGACGTTCAGAATCTTCTCGAGATTACCTTCGGTCGCGCCGACCCACTTCGAGCGGAAGTTCTTCAGCTTGATCGCCGTCACGCCGCACTCACGCGCGAACGCTTCCGCAACGAAGGTCTTGCCTGTGCCCATCGGGCCGGTGAAGAGAATGCCCATCGGCACGCGCGCCGTCCGCTGCTCGCGCAGATTCTCGGCGAGCACGAGCAGATCCTTCTTCACCTCTTCCATGCCGCCGACGACTTCGAAGCCATGTTCGGGCTGCACGAACTCGACGAGGCTGAAGCACTCACGCTCGAGGATCTCGCGCTTACGCCGCGCGATCAGTTTGTCGATCTCCTTGCGCTCCGCACCCACTTCGGCCGCGGGTGCCGCGGCATTCGGCGCGACGAGCTTGCGGATCTCTTCGTAGTTCATCCCCGCGGTCAACGCCGCGAGCTTCGATGCGCGATCCTTGGAGTCCGCGGCGTCGCCGAGGAGCGAGAGGATGAAGCGCTCGCGATCGGCGGAGTCGCTGTCCTGAGCGGGCGGAGGCGTGAGGATCGAGAGAATCTGCACCGACTTCAACCCGGCCGTCAGTTCTGCATAGCGATCCGTTTCCGCTGACGTGAGACGCGCATCGGCAAGCGCCGCGGCCTCGCGGCGCGCGTTCCGATCGGGCATCGGCACTTCGATCACCGCAATCTTCGGATTGGAGATGATCTTCGCCGCGAGATCCGTCAGGTTCTCGGTGACGAGAATGATGATGTTGTCACCCTTCTCGATCTCGGGCAGCAGCGACCAGCGGTGCAGCGTGACGATCGCGGAACGATCGTTCGAGCTCTGAAAGCTCGGATCGCCGCCCGGCGCAATCGCCTCGGCATACTCGAGGATGACGGCGCAGCGCATCGAACCGATGAGTGCGGTCTCGAGCGAGGCTAACACTTTACTGCAGTCCGACTCGAGCACGGCGTTGTCGAGCTTCGGTGCGCCAGTCGTGCGCTTCGTGAGCCGCAGACCGGTTGCAACGTTGTAGACCGCGATGTTGTCGCGCGACTCCTTGAGCAACGCCTGCGTCAGAAACTCGCTCATCGTGAGCGGCTTCTGCTGGTAAAGCACGACATCGAAGACGTTGCCGTGCAGCACGAACATCGAGGATTCGCCGCGCAGATAGCGCTTGCGAAGATCCTCGGCCCACGGCGGAAGAGCGGCGAGTACTGGCGGTGTCTTGCTCACAATTCCTTGAATTTTGCCCGCACTTCCCGCGCGAGCTCAACGAATTCCGGCATCTGGTCGACCTTGGGGTGCCACATCAATCCGCGCTCGATCAGGTCATACGTCGCCTGTACGCGCGCACCCGGGAGCTGCGTCCCGTCGTCCTTGCGGTCGCGTCCGAGCAGAATCGCGGTATCGGCAACCTGCAGCCCGGCCTCGATGTTGTGCGTCACGACGATGATCGTGTTGAGATCATGCAGATTCGCAACCTCGGAGATGAGACTGCAGACCTTCTCGACGGCGATCGGATCGAGCCCGGAGAACGGCTCGTCCATCAGCAGGAAGTGGCGGCTGCAGAGAAACTGCTGCGCGATCGCGACGCGCTGGCGCTGACCGCCGGAAAGCTGACTCGGATAACGTTTCGCGAAATCATCGAGTCCAAAGCGCTTCAGCATATCCATCGAACGATCGCACGCTTCGGAGGACGACTTGCAGCTCTGCGACGCAGCGATGGTGAGATTGCCCAGAACCGTCCGGTGCTCGAAGAGCTGATAGTTCTGGAAGACGACGCCGACCATCCCGGCCTCGACCGGTTTTCCTTCGGGGCCGATCTTCACGACTCCCGAAGTCGGAGGCATCAGTCCGGCGAGCACGCGAAAGAGCGTCGTCTTTCCCATGCCGGACGGTCCGAGCAGCGCGACGACCTGTCCCGTCGATGTGTTCGGGCGCGTGATGTTCTTTACCGTGAAATCGAGATCGCGAAGGATCACGCGATCGCCGTACCGATGCGTCACGTTCTTCACGTCGAGAATAGTCTCGTTGACTGAATAGGGAGAGACCGCGGTCATTACTTTCGCTCCAGTGTGAGCGTGGCGTAGGGGCAGAAGAGGTTGCGAAGCGCGCCGATCGTGTAGTCCTGCGCGATGCCGACCGCGAGGATCACGATCTGGATCGCAAAGACTTCCGCGATATGGAAGTGCTTGTTCTGATTCAGCAGCATCGCGCCAATGCCGCCCTCCGCGCGCGAGATGCCTTCGACCATCGTCAGCATCATCCAGCCGATCGCGGCGTTCTGACGGAGAACTTCGAACGCTTCGTCGGCGGTGCCGAGAATGACGACTTCCCAGACGACGCGCCATTCGCTCATGCCGAGCGAGCGCGCATGATCGAAGCGCTCCTTCGGCAGATTGAGAATCACCGCGGCCATCGACGTGACGAAGAAAACCGTCATGCCGAACACGAGCAGCGCGAGCTTGAGAGTGTGTCCGCCGCCGAGCGTGATCGTGAAGATCAGCGTCAGCCCGATGAGACCGAGGAAGCGGCCCTTCGTGACGGCGGCGGCGATGGGGCGGAAGAAGGGCAGTACCGTGAGATAAGACAGTCCAAGCGAGATCAACACGGTCCAGGCGATCGCCTGGGCATTGAGGATGAGACTCGTGATGAGCTCGCGGCCGAGGCCGCGCATCCAGAGAGTGCCGAGCGCGGAGAAAACTTCATCGGGCCGCGGCAGCACTGAGATCGGCATCGTCCACCAGGCGATGATTGCGACGAGTGCCTGGCCAAAGATGAGGATCTTGATGACTGCGGGCGAAACCGGACGATTGGGAACGATGACGTCGAGAGGTTGGGCCATTTTAAGAACCTGAGGGAGGACAGGCGAGAGCGCCTGTCCCCCACTGGATATTCTAGCTACCGCTGACGAGAACGATTTCCACGCGGCGATTCTTCGCCTTGCCTTCAGCCGTGGAGTTCGGGGCAATCGGATTCGATGAGCCGTGCGCAAAGACGGTCATACGCTCCGATGGGAAATTCAGACTCGACTTGTCCATCAGCCACTGCTTGACGGCGAATGCCCGCTCCTCGGAGAGCCGCTGATTGGCGTCGGACGATCCGACGTTGTCGGTATGACCATGAATCTGAATCGTCGTGCCGCCGGCGACGAGCAGTTCGCGCTGCAACTGCTCGAGCACGGATTCCGCGGCCGGCGTGAACGTGGCCTTACCGGTATCGAACGTGATGTTCCACGAGCGGCGGCCAACGATGTTCTTCGGCGCCTCCGTCTTCGCAGCAGCTTCGTCGTAATGCGGCTTCGCGGCATTGAGGTCCGCCGTCTGTGTGTTGCCGCCGATGTCCTTCAGGTACGACGTGTCGACGATCTCGTCCGGCTTCGGATAGTTCGGAATGAGCTCAGGATACTGCTGCACTGCGACGTCGCCGAACTTCGTGTACGTCGCGTTGAAGAGATTCGACGATCCAGGCACCATGCCGAAGAGCAGCAGGTTGTCGGCGAGATTGTTCACATACGAGCCACCGAGCGAAACCTCGGTGCCCGCCTTGTCGCGCTCGAGCACCGGACGGAAGTACTTCATCCAGTAGTCGGCATTCTCTTCGCCGTAGACGCTCGCGCTGACTGACGCCGCATGTTCGAGAGCCTGCTTGTTGCCTTTGACCGCATCGCCACCCTTTACGACTCCGGTGACGAAGTGATCGACGGTCGTGCGGTTGTCGCGCATCCACTTGTCGATGCCGATGATGACGTTCGGCATCTGCGTGTTGTATTCGCGCGTGGAGACGATGGAGATGATGCCGCCCTTCTCGTGGGCAACGGTGACGTCGCCGGGCGTCCAGGTCACGACGCCCTGCACCGTGATCTTTTTCTTTTCGCCGGTGAGCTTGCCGTTCTTCACAACCGGGCGCTCTTCGCTCCACCCTTCGACGTACTTCTTCGCAGCGTCGACGTAGGTGTCCGCCGCAACCCAGTTGAGCGCATCGGGGTCCCAGGTCTTCTCATCGGGATTGTTCGGAAGACCGTTGTCGCCCAGCCACTTCTGCGCGATGTTCCAGTCGCCGTCGCGAAGCACACCGGCCACGACGCCGCCGCGCGACGCCGCGGGATTCGCCTTCCACTCGGCAGGACCCATGAACTTGTCTTCACCGCGCGAGTACCCGGCTGAGGCGATGATGCGCGCGCGGTACTCGGAGCCGAGCTTCTTCACGAGCACGTCGTTGAGACCTTTGAGGAAGGAGGGGCTGCCGTCGCCCATGACGGCGACGAAGTGCACGCCCTTCGACGGATTCGCCTCGCCGTTCTTCAGCGCAGTCGCAAACGCGACGAGGTTCTCCTGCATCTTGTTGCCGTCATCTTCTCGAATGAGATGCAGGTTGACGCCGTTGTCGCACATCAGGCTGCCCCTGGTGGCAACCTTGCCGCCGGTCGCAGCCATGAGGCCCATCTGCGCGTTCCACGCCCAGACGTTCATGCGAATCTCGGATTGATCCGCACAACCGGCATCGCTGCCCGGCACTTTGTAATCGACGTTGTTCGCAGACGCATCCTGCGCCTGGCCGAGATCAACTTTGTTCGGAACAACGGAACCCTTGAGCACCGCCGCGGGGATCAGCGTCGCGCGATTCTTGTAGACGAAGAGTCCGACGACACCCAGGACCACAACCGTGATGAACAACTTGGCAAAGGGAGTGAGTCTCATGCAGGTAAACGCTCCTGACACACAGCTCTAACGGCCGCGTGAACGACGTTTGGGTGAGAAGATTATTTTTACATCGGAGGCTAGTGATAGCTTATCACCAAGCATCGTAGAATGATCCGCTCATGCCGGTGACACCACCGTCCGACAAGCTTCCCGACAAGCCACCCTACTTCCGGTTTGCTCTCGCGAATCCGTACAACCTCACTTTGCTCGGCGGCGGACTCGCTGCGGCGGTCGTTCTGACGAATCCGATCGTCGCGGCCGTCGCCATCGGCGCGGAAGTCCTCTGGCTGCTGCACGCGCCCGACTCGCGCTTCCTGCGCAAGATGGTCTGGGATCCCAAGTTCGAGTCGATGCAACAAGCGGAGCACTTCCGCCAGCGCGTCGTGAAGATCAACTCGCTCGATCGTGAAGAGACCACCCGCGTGCAGCGGCTCATCGCGAAGAACTACGAGATCTCCAAGCTGGCCGAGACGAATCCGACGTTCACCGGCGAGTTGCTTCGCGGTGAGCTCGAGAAGACGAACGCGCTCGTCGATTCCTTCATCGACATGGCGGTAACGTGCAATCGCTACGAGGAGTATCTCGACAAGCTCGACGTCAAACGTCTCGAACGGGATCGGGAGATGTATACGCAGCGCGCATCACAAGGTGACGCGAGCGATCCACAAACGACGATCGCAAAGAAGAACCTCGCGGTGATCAGCAAGCGCATCGAGAAGTTGCGCGAGATCAAGAAGTACGTGACCGTCGCGCGCGGCGAGCTCGATCTGATCGAGAACACGTTTCAGCTGATCGCCGATCAGATCGTGACGATGCAGTCGCCGCAGGAGCTCTCAGGCCAGCTCGATGAACTGATCACGGGAGTGGAAGCGGTGCGAGACACGGCGATCGATACCGAATCGCTGCTGGTGGCGGAGCACTGAAGTTCAGTGACGGGTGACGAGTTGTGAGTGACTAGTAAAACCTCCCGACTCGTCACTCGGTACTCGTCACTCGTCACTCAGTCTCACATCGTCTTCTGCTGTGCGGCCTGCGCCTTCCTTGCCTTCATCGCTTCGAGCTCTGCCTTGGCCGTCACATCGCCAGTCTGATTCTTGAGTGCAGCGAGGCGCGAATCGAGCGACGATTCCGACAGCTCTTTGCCGAGGTTGGCTTCGGCGATCGTGTTCTTGATGTGATTGCGCACCGTGTCGAGTGCGCGGACCTCGTCGTCGACCGACAGTCCGTCGAGCTGCTCCTGGATCTTGATGCGCGCCTGCGCGCTCTGCATCTTCGCCAGCATCGTCTCGCGCTCGGCCTTCAGCTTCTTGATCTCCGACTGCACCGACAGCAGGGACGACTTCGCCGAGTCGGCGTCGTTGTGCGCCTGATCCATCTCCGACTTCAAGTCGGTGATCTCCGCCGTCAACTGATTCTTCTTCTGAATGAGGATGACCGCGAGATCGTCCTGATTCGTCTCCACCGCGGTGTTCAACTCCGCCTCGGTCTGCTTCAGACTGGCGGTCGCGGTCTTGTAGCGCTCGTCGAGCTCTTCGCGGCGGCGGATGATTGCAGCCGTCGCTGACTTCAGCTTCGCGTACTTCACGGTCATGGAGTTGATCGCGTTCTCGTACGCAATCTCCGGATGATCCTTCTCGATGTCCGAGATCCAGAGAGACAGAAAACCCTTCCAGAGATTTGCGAGGCGTCCAAATGCGGACATTGTTTTCTCCTTTTGATCGGCGCTCAGGCCGTCGGCTCGTGCAGCTTCGGCGATTCCTTGACGACCTTGGCCACCGCATCCTGACCGAAGAACTCGAGGACTGTCTGGACGTCGAGCTTCTTCGCGTTGCAGAGCTGCATGACCTGCTTCTGTTCCTCAACTGTCTGCTGCATCACTGTACGAACGTCCGCAATCTGCTGTTGCAGTTGCGCGATGCGTTTGTCCGATTCGTTGATCAGCTTCTCCGTCTCCGAGGCACCGTTGCGGATGTAACCCTCGAGCGCCTGAATCTCCTGCACGCCGGCTTCGATGATCTGATCGATCGGCACACCGAAGGCGCGGAGAGACGCTTCGACGATCTGCTTGCGTACTGCTGGATCGGTTCCCGGAGGGAGACTTTTGAGCAGATCGGCGGCCTTCGTCACGCGGCCCCGCTCTTCCTCATCGACACCTGCCGCTTCGAACACTGCGTCGAAGTCGACATTCCCACCCGACGCGGCCGGCGGCGGTTGCTTGAAGACTTCCGGCATCGGCTGCGGGGACGCAGCCGTGGCGCTCTTCTTCGGCGCATCGGAAGGCGCAGCCGGATCCGAGAACGGGATGTAATCGTCACCACCTTCAGGCTTGGGTGTTGTGCCATCCTGAACGATGAACCACCCCATGACGGTGGATCCCCAGTTCTTCTTGTCGGTCATGACTCGATCATAGCCCACGCGGCGGCCGAGTGCGCCACCACCAGAGGACCAGACCGGCTTCGACGCCCTCGATGACGGCAAAAACACCGAGACCCTCCCAGCCACCGACAAAAGGGGCAATGAGTCCGGCGATTCCGAACAGCAATGTGTAGACGATCAGGATCACGGAGAGAATCCGATGCACGCTTCGTCGCTGTTCCGCGCGCTTCTGATCGCTGAAGATCCGCTGCACCGGCTCCTTCAGGTTTTTCAGACGACGCCGGCGATCGAGTGAAACGCCAACGATCGCAAGAATGATCGCAGCCCAGATCACCGCGGCCGCCGAGTTGTCGTCGAGCTTCAGCAGACCGATGACGTTTGCAACGAGCACCACGAAGACGACAGCAATGACCGTCGCCGGTCCGGAGAGATATTTCTTCCCCGCCAGCATGAGGTTATTGCGGGGCAAAGGCCGCGATGGATTGAGTTGCGCGGCACGATAGAAAAATTCGACAGCATCCTGATGCCGTCCCTGCCCCTGCAGCGCGACACCCAGATTGTTGAGCGCCGGCCACGACTCCGGCTCCAGCGTCAGCGCGCGGCGAAACGCAGCTTCCGCGTCCACGAACTGCTTGTACTCGAGATGAATGAGACCGAGGTTGATGTGGGCTGCAGAGACGCTGGGGCCGATGTTCACCATCCGATGCGCGACATTCCACGCTTCCGCGCGCATTCCCGAAGCACGCATGACGGAGAAGAGCTGATTGAGCACGAGCAGGTTCTCGGGATCGAGTTGCGCGGCGCGCTCGGCGGCACGATAGGCCTCTCTCTTGTCGCCGAGATTCAACAGCACGATGCTGCGAACGCGATGGCCCCATTCGAGCTCGGGAGCAACGCGGACGGTCTCGTTCGCAAACTTCAGCGCCGTCTTGTGATCGTTCAACGCGAGATACGCGCCCGCAATCCGCGCAAGAACCCGATGATTCTCCGGCTCGAGGCGCAGGGCCTCGAACAGGAGTGCCAGCGCATCGCGAGGACGATCGACTTCGAGCAGGGCCTCCGCGCGCTTGAGGATCAGGCCCGCGTCGTCATCGACGCTGCGCCGGATCTCCGTCGTCACAGCAACCGCCGCGAGCGCATGAATGCAAGCAGATCGTCGTACACGCCGCCTTCATTCGCGAACTGCGCGTAGTTGCGCGCCGTATCGAACCAGGCACGCGTGCTCGGCTTCACTTGATTCAGCGCACGCTTGAAATCCGCCTGCAGAATCGGACGAGCCTTGCCTGTGGTGAGGCTCTCTTCCATCGCGAGCTCCGCGGCCGACTCACACAGATGCGCCAGATCGGCCCCCGAAAAATCCTCGGTCTTCGACGCGATCCAGGCTGCGTCGATGTCGCCCGCCGGCCGCTCGCGCAAATTCAAGCGAATGATCGCTTCGCGCGCAGCCTTGTCGGGAGGCAGCACGAGCAGAACACGATCGAAGCGGCCCGGACGCCGCAGCGCAGCATCCACGTCCCAGGGATGATTCGTGGCCGCGAGCACGAAGACGCCCTCGTTGTTCGCCCCGACGCTGTCCAGCTCCGCGAGCAATTGGTTGACGACGTTCCCCGCAAAGTTCCGCATCTGATTGCGCTTGCGGCCGAGTGCGTCGACCTCATCGAAAAAAAGAACGCAGGGCACGCTGCGCCGTGCGGTCTCGAAGATCTCGTGCAGATTGCGCTCGCTCGACCCGAGCCACATGTCGAGAACATCCGAAATCCCGATCGCCATGAATTTCGCGCCGAGCTCGCCCGCGGTGGCGCGCGCGATGAACGTCTTGCCGCAGCCCGGCGGACCGTAGAGCATCAGGCCACCGCGCAGCGACTTCCCGTACATCTTGCGAATCTCGGGGTTGCGCATCGGGGCGAGGAACGCGAGATCGAGTCTGCGCTTCACTTCGTCCATGCCGGCCACGTCGGAGAGGCGTATGTCGGAAGGCTCGACTTCGAATCGCCCGCGCTCCTGATCCGCTCCGCCGGAGATCACGCGTAGAGGAACGGCTTTCGGAGGCTCGTCGTCTTCCTCTTCCTCCTTCGCATCAGGCATCGAGCGCGGCGCCAATGCATTCGCGAGCCGGCGATAGCTTTCCGCGCGCTGCGTTTCGCCCGTGAGGTCGCACGCATAGGCAGCTTTCTCGAGGGCGAGTACATGGTCGGGACGCTTGGCGAGCACCTCAGTGCAGAGCTCGAGCGCGCGTTGTGGATTTCCCGCACCGAGCAGGAGATCGAAGAGATGAAACCGGAGCGTGTCGTTGTCGGGAGCAGCGGCGACAGCACCTTCCAGAGCGGAAAGAACGGCGGGATCGGTCATGGCGGTGAGCCATGGAGTATAGCGAGATTCCAGTGGAGCGGCAGGCGCCTCGCCTGCCGGCTCGGTGGACAGGCGAGGGCGCCTGTCCTACACCGCTACTTCAGATTCAGCGTGAGTTTCGATCCCGGCGCAACTCCGTCCTGCACGGCGCTCGGATCGTCAGGACTCTTCGTCGCGGCGTCGCCATCGATATCGAGACGCACTTCGAGACGGAGCTTCGCCGGCAGCGGCTGGCCCATCATCGAGTCGGCGGAACTGAAGTCGACCTCCATCGGGAATCCGGTCGAGAGCAGACGCTTGACCGCGACGGGCGCGCCGGAGGTCACACCAGCGGGACGTCCGATGATGTAGAGGACCGCGGTCTGCGGTACTCGCGCTGCTGCACGCGCATCGAGATTCAGTGTCAGATGAATCGCGTCATTCGTCGCAGGCGCTGCGCCGTCCGATGCCGGCTGCGCAACCTGCGGATGATTCTTCGGCAACGCCGCGGGCTTCTGACTCTTCATCTCCGAAAGGATCTCGGTGAGACGAGCCTTCTCCTCCGGATGCTGCCTGATCGCCTCGTTGATCGCCTTCTCGCCGGCCTCGGGCTTGCCAGTCTGAAAATTCAGCCAGGCGATGCCGACCCACGCGTCAAGAAACTTCGGATCGGCCTTCGTTGCCTGATCGAGCATCTTTCCGGCGACGTCGGTCTGGCCCATCGCCATACGTACGAGCGCCTGATAGGTGAGCGCGCGCGGCTCGGCGGGCGACTTCGCGAGCACGGCCTGCGTCTGCTCGAAGACCCCCATCATGTTTTCTTTTTCCAGATACGCCTTCGCGAGGCTGATGCGCGCGTTCACATCGTCGGGTGAGGTCGCGACAGCGGCTTCGAGCTGTTGCACGGCAGGATCGGCCTGCGGCGGCTGCCCCTGCTGCTGCATCTGTTGCGGTTGCGGCTGCATGCCGCTCGGCATCTGCTGCTGCGCGGCGTTCTTATCGGTCGATGACGACCAGACAAAGTAGCCGAGGAATCCGAGTGCGGCAACCGAGCCCACACCCCAGACGAAACCTTTGAGCGCCGGATTCATCCCCGATGCCGGCGCAGAAGCCGCGTTCATTGATACCGCAGAGGCCGGCGTCGATCCTGCCGCCTTTTTGCCGTCGAGTGCGCGCAAGACCTGCGCGGCTTCGCGCTCGAGCCGTGTGCGCTCGGCACCATTCGCGGGTACGTCTTCGAGATCGCGCAACTGCTGGATGAGCGTGTCGCGGCGTGCGACGAGATCGCGCGTTTCGAGATCGTCGGAAGCGCCCTGCGCCGCGGCCTGCTGCTTCCGCCGCATCGAGGAGTACATGAACATCAATCCGACGATGATCCCCGAGAGGAGCATCGCCGTGGCGCTGAGCCAGTCAGTCGAACCGGTCATGATTGTTTTCCCGTCAGCTTTCGTACTTCGGCGAGATAGGGATCCTCGACAGAGTTCTCGCCTTGCGGAGTTTCGTCAACAGGTTGACCATCGCCCCGCTTCCCCATCATCGAGAAGATCGCGACGATGCCTACGATCAGCGCGAGGAGAGGAAGAATCCAGACCAGCGTGTTCACTCCCTGAAACTTCGGCTTGAGCAGCACGAACTGCCCATAGGAGCGCTCGAAGTAACGAAGGATCTGTTCCTGCGTGTAGCCGCGCGCGATGAGCTCGCGCACCTGGTGCTTCATGTTGACGGCCATCTCGGACGGCGAATCGGCCACCGACATTCCTTGGCAGACCGGACAGCGCAGCATTCCGGCCGTCTCGTTGGTCTTCGCATCGAGCATCGGCCCGCCGACCGGCTGCCCTTCCGGCTTGCCGACGAATTGCTCGGCGTCGGGAACCTTCACATCCTGGGCGAAGAGCGATGTGGCGAACAGGAGAAGAAGTGCTGCGATGCATCGCGTCATCTTCATTGCGCCATCGCCTTTCTAACGTTTTGCTGCAGCGTGTCCGGATCGATCGGGCCGACGAATTTTTCGACGACGACGCCCTGCCGGTTGAGGAAGAACGTCTCCGGCACGCCGCCGACGCCGTAGGCGATCGCCGTCTTGCCACCCTGATCGACGAGCGTCGGATAGGCGGAGCCCCGCTCATTGAGGAACTGCTGGATCTTCTCTTCCTTGTCCTGAAACACGACACCCACGAACTGAACGCCCTGCGTCTTCAGCATCTCCGCATTCGCAACCAGCACCGGATGCTCCTCGTAGCACGGCCGGCACCATGTGGCCCAGAAGTTCACGACGACAGGCTTCCCGCGGAACTGCGCGAGATCGATGGTGTCTCCCGTGCCCACCTGCTTCAGCGCGAAGTCAGGCGCCGGCTTACCGATCAGCGGTGAGTCGATGCGCTGCGGATCGTTCCCGAGTCCGGAGAAAAGCACCGCGATCAACGCAACCGTGATCACGATGCCGACGATGAAGACGATGCGGTTCATTGCGCGGCAACCTCATTGGCGCCAATCGGAGATTCTTCGGTCTGCGGTACGACGACCCTTGCCGCGCGATTCGGAATCAACGCGATGATTCCGCCGGCGCCCATCAGCAGCACGGCCCACCAGATCCAGCCGACCATCGGCGTCAGAATCACGTTCACGCCGACCGAGTCGCCTTCGAGATTCAAGATCGAGAGATAGATGTCGCCCTTGATCGTCGTGTAGACATCGGGCGTTCCGATCGGATCGCGCATCATCTGATACGAGTTCATGCGCGGCGCGAGCGACGTGATCTGTCTGCCGTTCTTCGCGATGTCGAAATGCGCCAGCGTCGACGTGCGATGCGGCTCGCTTTTCTCTTCCGTCCCGGTGAACGTCAGCGTGACGCCGTTCACAGTCGCACTCTCACCGCGGCGCAGACGAATTTCCTGCTGCGTGCGCATCGTGCTGGAGACACCGATCGCAACGATGACGATGACCGCGCCGGCATGAACGAGATACGAGCCGAAGCGGCGGCGTCCGCGCTTCAACTGCGAGTCGACGATGGCTCCGGCAACCGCATCACCCCGCCGAATGCGTTGCACGACCGGCAGCCACATCTCCTTGAGCGTGACTTGTGCGGCATAACCACCGAACACGAGCGTGAGAATCGTCCAGGGATTGCGCGCGCCGAACAGGAGACCGAGCGCACCGACGATCACCCCGCCGATCAGCGGCGGCAGCAGCGCGCGTTTCGCCTGTTCGCGCGTTGCCGCACCCCATGGCAGCGCAGGTCCGACGCCGAGGATGAAGAGCAATGCCGTACCGATGGGAACGACCATCGAGTCGAAGTACGGGCGGCCGACACTCATCTGCCGGCCCTTCAACGCTTCCACGACCAGGGGGAACACAGTCCCGATCAACACCGTGAACGTGAACAACACGAACAGCAGGTTGTTGATGAGGAACACGCCTTCACGGCTCACAGGACCATCAAAGCGCGAATCGGATTCGAGAGAGTCGATGCGCAGCGCGAGCAACGTCACCGATCCGATCAACACGATCGCCAGAAAGACGAGAATCGTAGGACCGATCGGGCTCTGCGTGAACGAATGGACCGAGTTGAACACGCCGGAGCGCGTCATGAAGGTGCCGAGAATGGTTAGAAGAAAACTCGACTGCACGAGTGTGACGGTCCAGCCCTTCAGCGAACCGCGACGCTCCATGACGAGTGCGGAGTGCAGTGCCGCCGTCGCAGTGAGCCATGGAAGCAGCGAGGCATTTTCGACAGGATCCCAGGCCCAGTAACCGCCCCAGCCGAGGACTTCATAGGCCCACCAGCCGCCGAGCATGATCGCGATCGTGAGGAACACCCACGGCAGCAACAGCGACGCGCGCAGGGGACGGAGAAATGCCTGTCCGAGACGGCCGCGCATCAACGCCGCGGTCGCGAAGCCGAACGGAATCGTCATGCCGACGTAGCCGAGATAGAGGAACGGCGGATGAACCGCCATCAGCACGTGATTCTGCAGCAGCGGGTTCGGTCCAGGCCCATCCAGCGGCGGATTCGCGACCGTGCCGAACGGCGAAGCGGGAGCTGCGATGAGATAGCTGAAGAATGCGCCCGAGAAGAGCCACGTGCCGATCGAGTACGCCATGTACTCGACGTGCTCATTGCGCGTGAGCCAGGTGGCAGCCGCGATGTAGACGCCGAGGATGAAGCCCCAGAAGAGAATCGATCCTTCGAGCGACGACCAGAGGCTGACCATCGTCACCCACAGCGGCACCTGCCGCGAGCCGACATGCTCGACGTAGCTGACGCTGAAGTCGTGCTTGATGAGCGCGTACTCCATCACGAACGTGGCGCCGATCATCAGGAACGAGAAGAGAAACGCGAAGCGGCGCGCCCAGCGCAGGCCGTCGTCGGAGCGCTTCCAGCCCGCGGCATAACCGAGTACGGTGCCGGTCGTCGACACGAGGAGCGACAGAAGAATGAGGAGGCGTCCGAGGCTGGCGGTCATTGTGCGTCCTTGATGTACTTCTCCATTTGTTTCTTATCGACGGGATGGCCGTTCTTCGGCGCGCGGTACTCGTTGTTGTGCGAGACCATCAGCCGGTTGCAGCGGAAGTAACCGCCGCGATCCATCGTCCCTTCGACGACCACGCCGATGTTCTCGCGGAACATCTGCGGCGGTACGCCGGCGGACCTCACATGGACCTGGCCACCCATGTCCTTCACGTCGAATTCGACGCCGGTCACTCCGCCGCCGCGCTTGATCGAGCCCGGCGCAACCATGCCGCCGAGGCGGATGGTCGCGCCGTAGGCCTTGTCGCCCGCGGCGTGAAGATCGGTCGGAGTCCAGTAGTAGACGAGATTCTTGTTGATGCCGCCGGCCGCGATGATCACGAACGCAACCGCGGCAACGACAAACGCTCCGATCATGAAGATGCGAGAGCGGCGTCTCATCACATCACTTGCAGATGTTTGATTCATGACAGTGCTCATTCTCGATCTGCCTCTTCCTCACTGCGGGAGCGCTCCTCACGCAGCCTTGTGATCACGCTCACTCCATAGATGAAAAGCACTGAAAAGGTGACCACATAGGCGGCGATGACGAAGCTCCATCCGCCTGTGACGACTCCTCCGCTCATACGGCCTCCCCTAGCTGGGCGACGTCCGGAAGAGGCGGCGCCATTTCCTGTTTGCGGCGCAGCGTGGCGAGCTGCGCACGCAGCATGATGAATGCGACCATCAGAAAGAGAATGCCGAAGGCGTTGAGACGCAGCGGCAGCCAGAACTGCTTCGACACCGTTCCCGGATTCGACTGCTGCTGATGCAGCGAGTTCCACCAGCGAACGGAGAAGTAAACGATTGGCACGTCGACATACGCGATGATCGTCGAAACTGCTGACCAGATTGCACGGCGCGCCGGATCTTCGACGAACCGGCGCAACGCGAGGATGCCAAGGAATGCGAAGAGCAACACCGCGGTGGTCGTGAGGCGCGGATCCCAATCCCACCACACGCCCCACGTCGGCTTGGCCCAGATCGCGCCCTGACAGCAGAGGAGGAACGCAAGCACGACACCGACTTCGATCGCCCCTTCCATCCGCGAGTCCCACTTGTAATCGGGATTGAAGAGAAAGATCACGGCGCAGGCAAACGCGAGTGTCATCGCCAGCAGCGCATTCCACGCGGTCGGAACGTGCACGTACATGATCCGCTGCACTTCGCCCATGTACTGCTCGGGTGGCGCAACGAAGAGTCCGTAGTACGAACCGAACGCGAGGCAGAGCACGCCCAGAGCGGCCATGATCTGTGCCGGCCTCGGCGATGCGACCTCGTCGTTCGCGAACAAGAACCAGATCGCGCCGGCGGTGCCGCAGCCCGCGGCGAGCGTTGCGATCAGACCCGAGGGAAGGCCGAGAGCGAGCGCACTCACACCGTGAAACTGCGCGACCGCGACGACGAAGCCGAAGTACGCGCCGATGGCGAGGAGGATGGCTGAAGGTCCTGTTTTCATATCAATCTTCCACAACGCGGCTGTAGAGGAGACCACACAACGACCAGTAAATCGCATCGAACGCCGCCAGCAAGCTGACCCACGGAGTCAACTGATGCATCGGATCGCCGAGAATCACGAGCGAGGTTGCCTTCACGGACGCGAGCAGTGCGGGAACGATTAATGGGAACAACAGCAAAGGGAGGAGAGTCTGTTTCGCGCGAGCCTGCGAAGTCATCGCGGCGTACATCGTTCCCGGCGCAGAGAGGCCTGCGGCGCCAAGAAAGATGATCGCGAAGAGAGGCAGCACGTCAGTCGTGCCCGCATCGTAGAGCACAACCATGACGGGCACGAGCGCGACGCCGAGCATCGAGAGTTGCAGCCAGTTCGCGATCGCCTTGCCGTAATAAAGAGCACGCGGATCTGCAGGAAGCAGCAGGAGCCCCTCGAGCGCGCGATTCTCCATCTCCGCCTGGTAGCTCTCCGCGAGAGTGAGCGTCGAGCTCAGCAGCAGACCGAGCCAGAGGAATCCGGATGAGTAGAGGCGCAGGGCTTCGGAGTTCGGCCCGACCGCAAAGCTGAACAGCAAAAGCGAAGTCGCGCCGAACACGAAAACGGCCATGATCTGTGTGCGCGATCGCCACTGCAGCAGGAGCTCTTTGCGAAGTGCGGCGATCAGCATGAGGTCCCCCACCGTTCATGCTGAGCGCAGCGAAGCATCAACGACGGCGCCGCAAGACAGCTGCGCTCAGGATGACGCGGACTCAGCATGACGGGCACTCCTTCGCGTCGCCGCGAAAGATCACGCGTCCTTGTTCGAGCGCGATCGCATCTGTCGCAATCCGAGCGCCCCGTTCGAGCTGATGCGTAGCGACGAGCACCGTCACTCCATTCGACTTGAGCTCATTGACCACTTCATCGACGAGCGCAAAGCCTTCGGGATCGAGCTGACCGTATGGCTCGTCGAGCAGGACGACACGGGGCTGCTGCAACAGGATCCGCGCGAAGGAGAGGCGCTTCCGCATGCCGGCGGAGAATGTGTTCACCGGATCATTCGCGCGCTGCCCGAGGCGAACGCGATCGAGCAAGGTCTTGAGCCCGTTCGTGCTGAGGCCGCGATGCTCTGCGGCCACGCGCAAATTCTCCTCGGCAGTCAGCGTTTCGTAGAGGTACGAGTAGTGGCTCAGCAGTGCGAGGTCGCGACGGACGTCATAACGATCCTTGACGAGATCGAATCCGAGAATCCGGGCAGAGCCCTGATCGGGACGAATGGCCGTGGAGAGGACGCGAAAGAGTGTGGACTTCCCGGACCCATTCCGCCCTGCCACCATCACGACGCGCCCCTGGGGCACTTGGAGGGAAACATCGGCAAGCGCCCACCGGCGACCATAGCGGCGGGCCAGGTTTTGTGCATCGACGGCCAGAGTGTCCTGCATGCAACGCGAAGTTTCAGGCGAAGAGGCGATCGTGACAAGCGTCACCGCACACAGAGCTGTGTGCTCTCCGTCACAAAGATGGGGTCAGGTCGAAACTCGAAACTTAGTTCTACACCAAATGGAACATTGCGCCACTTAGGCGATGGATTCACCATGATTGGTTGTCCTGGCTCGCTTTTTCCTACCACCAGTGGACTAATCTTTCGAGTTTCGACCTGACCCCATCTCGTTATCATGGCGCGGCATGCGCACGTTTGCCCTCCTGGCGCTCCTCGCTGCCGCCTGTGCGACAGTCCCTCCGCCCGCCCCGAAAGTCGAGCCGGCAGCGGCACCTCCGGAGGTTCACGGCATGACAATCGAAGATGAAGCGGCGGTGCTGCGACTCGAAGACCGGCGCGAGTTCAACGGCGCGATGGCGAATGCGTGGCTGACGAATCCGAACGCGCTCCACCGGCGGCGCATGGCGCTCGCACTCGGTCGGATCTGCACACAGACCGAAGGAAAAACCGGCGCGGACTTGCTGGCGACGATGATCGATGATTCTGATCGAACCGTACGAGAGACCGTCGCGTTCTCGCTCGGTGAGATCGGCGATGCGTCTTCGATCGATCCGCTGTTTCACATGGCCGCCGACACCGATGCAAGTGTCGCGGCCGAAGCCGTGGAAGCGCTATCGAAACTCGCGCCGAAGACTCCGATCGCGCGTTACGCCGAGCTTACGAAGAGCACGCAGCCCGAAGGCGTCTATGTACGCGCAATCCAATTCCTCTTTCGATGGAACAGCGATGACGCGAGCTCGATCGCGCTCGCGAATCTCGATCCCAGCGCATCGGCATCTGCACGTCGTGCCGCGACTCTCGCTCTGGCGCGGCGCGCATTTCCCTCCGCACGTGCTGCACTCGAGCTGATGGCAACCGATCCTGATCCGGCGACGCGCGCGTATGTTGCCGGCGCGCTGGGCCGCATCGCGGCGCGCGAGTCGCTTCCCATCCTGCTCAACCTTCTGAGCGACACGCATCCATGGGTGCGAACGAATGCGATTGTCGCGATCGGCCGCATCGCGAACAAGGATCACAAAGCGATCGAGCGCGATGAGCTCGCACAGGATGCTACGCGCATCGCGGCGTTGACCGACGACCCCGATCCCGGCGTCCGCGCCTCCGCCATCGACACCCTCGGCTGGTACGCGGCCAGGAATCCGGTCGCCCGCAAACGTCTCGACGAGATCTTCGCGACCGGCTCCCGCTGGGAACGCGAGCTCGCAACGGGCGCCTTGGTCCGCGACGATCCACCGATGCTCGCGACGCTGACGAGCCTCACGCCGTGGCAAAAGGTGCGCGGCCTCGAAGCGCTGCCCGCCGATGCCGATGCGCTGCGCTCATCGTTCGCAAAAGACGACGATCCGATGGTGCGCGCGACGGCGCTCAGCACGATCTCCGACGCGCGCTGTGAGGCGAACCGCAAGCTGATCCGCACGATGCTCGACGATCCAGATGTCATCGTCCGCACGAATGCAATCGATCGCTACATGCACGTCACGAATCCAGAGCCGGAGCTCTTCTCCAACGCCGAGGCACGGTCGCGCGGAGACGCGATGGACGACGCAAGGCTCCAGGCCTATCAGGCACTCGCGGCCGTCGGAAACGAGACCGCCGTGCAGTGGGCTCTGACGGACGACGATCCTGTGCTTCGCCGCAACGCCGCAGATCTGATCGAGAAGCAGTTCAAAAAACCGCGGCCGGCATTCACGCCGCTCAATGTCGAGCGCGTCTATCCGGCAATCGTAGAGTGGTCGCGAGAGATCCACACCGCAACGATCGTGATGGCACGCGGCAAGATCAAGATTCAACTGCTCTCAGGAGAAGCGCCGATCACGACGTGGAACTTCGCACAGCTTGCCAGAGCGCACTACTTCGACAACACCTCATTCATGCGCGTCGTGCCGAACTTCGTCATCCAGGGCGGCGATCCGCGCAACGACATGAACGGCGGTCCCGGCTACGCGATTCGCGACGAGATCAATCTGCAGAAGTACACGCGCGGCGCAGTCGGGATGGCGCTTTCCGGCCCCGACACGGGTGGCTCCCAATTCTTCATCACGCATTCACCACAACCGCATCTCGACGGCGGCTACACGATCTTCGGAAGAGTGACCGACGGAATGAACGCGGTCGTCGATCAGACGGAGCGTGGGGACAAGGTGGAGACCATCCTCATCGATGAGGACCGCCATTGAGCGCTCTCTTCGGACGTTTCTTTCAAATGGTCGGCATGGTGATCCTGCCGATCGGCCTCTACATCGGAGCGGTTCGCGGTGACGTGCCGACCGAAGTGCGCATGCTCTTCATCGGCGGCGGTTTCTTTCTCGCTGGCTGGCTGATGGCGCGGAAGCCGGCGTGAAGTACACGGTCGTCCTCACGGCGGATTACCCTGCGATCGCCCGAGATCTACTCGCCGGCGAGTTCGATGTCATCGAACATCCGGCCGAACAGGCGAGAAGCGAAGACGACATCATCACGCTGCTCGCGGAGGCGGACGCGGCAATCACGTTGCTTTCCGATCCGCTGACGCGCCGAGTGCTCGAGTCGAATCCGAATCTAAGAATGGTTGCGAATTACGCGGTGGGCTACAACAACGTCGACATCGATGCCGCGCGCGACCTGAACATCATGATCACGAACACACCGGGAGTGCTGACCGAAGCGACGGCAGATCTCACGATGGCTCTGATCCTCGCGGTGACGCGCAGGCTCGTCGAGGGGGACGCCGAAGTGCGTCGAACCGGCGCGTGCATCTGGGAACCGCTCCACCTCCTCGGCGCCGGCCTTCAGGGAAAACGCCTCGGCATCATCGGAATGGGACGAATCGGAAACGCCGTCGCTCATCGCGCACGCGCATTCGGAATGGACGTGATCGGTGTCCGCCGTGGCCAATCGATCGATGACGCGCTCGCAACCAGCGACATCCTTTCGATCCACGCGCCGCTTACGCGCGAAACGCATCACATGATCAACGCGGCTGCCCTCGCGAAGATGAAACCCGGTGCGTATCTCGTCAACACCTCGCGCGGCCCGCTCGTCGACGAGGCCGCGCTCTGCGATGCTCTCGCTTCGGAACACTTGCGCGGGGCCGCACTCGATGTGTACGAGCGCGAGCCGGCGGTAAACGCCCGACTGCTCACGATGCGCAACGTCGTGCTCGCCCCCCACATAGGATCGGCAACGGAAGAAGCGCGCACCGCGATGGCGCGCATTGCCGCCACCGACGTCCGCCGTTTCCTGCGCGGAGAGACGCCGCTGCACGTCGTGGTGTAAAACTCTCCCGCCATGAGCCGACTTCAGCGCAGCGACGCTCTTCTCGTAATCATTGATGTGCAGGAAAAACTGATGCCGGTCATCGACCGGCACGAAGAGGTCGCGCGGAACATCGAGCGATTGCTTCGCGGCGTGCATGCCCTCGATGCGATCCCCGTCATCGTCACCGAGCAGTACGTCAAGGGACTCGGCAGCACGATCGCACCACTACAGGACGCGCTGAAGGAGACTTCCGGCTATCAGCCGATCGAGAAGTCGTGTTTTTCCGCGCAGGGCTGCGGTGAGTTTCAGGCCGCGCTTCGTAATCTGAAAAAGCGGCAAGTCATCGTGGCCGGCATCGAGACGCATGTCTGTGTCTACCAGACGGTTTCCGATCTGCTCGCCGCCGGGCTCGACGTCACGATCGTTGTGGATGCGATGTCATCGCGCACACCGGAGAACCGTGACATCGCGATCCGGCGGATGACGGCGGATGGCGCGCATCTCAGTTCGACCGAGATGGTCTTGTTCGAACTGACGACCAATTCCGGTACGGACGAGTTCAAGACGATCATGAAACTCGTCAAGTGATCCTCAACGGTTGAGTGCTCACCTCTTGCATCGTTTGCGAGGGGAGGTTCCCATGGAGCAACTGAAGGGGCGCAGGGTCGCGATTCTTCTCACCGACGGATTCGAAGAGTCCGAGATGACCAGCCCGCGCGAGGCACTCGAGAATGCCGGCGCGAAGTGCGTGCTCATCTCGAACAAGGACGGCAAGGTTCAGGGATTCAAGCATCACGACAAATCGAGCTCGTTCGACGTCGATCTGTCGCTCTCGAAAGCAAACGCCAGCGACTTCGACGCGGTACTCTTGCCGGGCGGCGTGATCAACGCTGATGCGCTTCGCATCGAGCGGAAGGCGCAGCAGTTCGTGCAGGAAATGGATCGCGCCGGCAAGCCGGTGCTCGTGATCTGTCACGGCTCGTGGCTGCTCGTTTCCGCAGGACTCGTCAAGGGGCGGACGATCACCTCATGGCCGACTCTGCAGGACGACATTCGCAACGCCGGAGGCAACTGGCAGGATCAAGAGTGCATTCGCGACGGGAACTGGGTGAGCAGCCGGAAACCGGACGACCTGCCCGCATTCAATCGCGAATCGATTGCGCTTCTGAGTGAGATCCGTCCCGACGCGCGCTCGGAGACGAACGCCGGCGACACTGCCGGCATGCGGCCCTGACGGTTGGAAAATCGAATCCTCGTCGTCGATGACGACGACTCGATCAGAACGCTGCTCCAAACGGTCCTTCGGAAGCGGAGCCTCCTCGCCGACACCGCGCGCAACGGCGAGGAGGCACTCGAGCGTTTGCGGCAGCACCGCTATTCGCTCATCCTCCTCGACCTGATGATGCCGAAGATGAGCGGCTATGAAGTGCTGTCGTTTCTCGAGAAGTCTAACGATCCGCAGCATCCACTCGTGCTCGTGCTCACCGCCGGACACGAGCCGCGCGACCTGAATCCCCGCTTGGTGGCCGGGACGCTTCGGAAACCGTTCGACATCGAGTTGCTCATCGACACCATCCGTGCACTTCTCGGATCTCGCTACGGATGAGCCGGAACAGGCTCGATCTGGCATAGCTCTTGACCTATCTACCCGCATGAAAAGTGATCCAAGAGTGTTGATCGTCGAGAGCAACGACGTTCTTCGAGTCATGATGTTCACGATTCTTCGCCATCAACCGCTCAGCGTCGATACCGCGGCAACCGCCCAGGAGGCGCTGGAACGGGTGTCGAAGTGCGATTACGCGTTGATCGTGCTCGATATGGATATGCCGGATGACGAAGCGACCACCTTTCTTGAGGAGTTTCGAGAGAACCGTCCTGAGGCGACCTCGTTCATCCTCGCCGTTCGCGATCCGAACGGGTCGTCGCGAGCCGACTCCTCGCATGTTGCAGCAGTGCTGAACAAACCGTTGGAGATCGACACGATGACGGAGGTCGTGCGTGAGTGTGCGCCTCTGGTCGAGCCGCCGGAGGAGCCACTTCCCTGCCCACCTTCTGAAAGCGACATCCGCGCGAAGATGGATCGCAGCGGGACTTACTACTCGAACTAGAATCCGCGCGTGCCGGCGCAGCGCAAAGGAATCCTCTGGATCGTCGCAACCGCGCTCCTGTGGTCGACCGGCGGCATCGGAATCAAAGGAATCGGGGACTCGCCGCTCAAGGTGGCGTTCTACCGATCCTTCTTTGCCGCGATCGCGCTGTTTCTGCTTCTGGGCCGCGATGTATGGGGCAGGCGTCGCTGGAAGTCGACGCCTGCATTCATCGCAGCAATCGTTTGCTACAGCGCATGCCTCACCTCCTTCGTCATGGCGACGAAATGGACGACGGCCGCGAATGCGATCTTCCTGCAGTACGCGGGCGTCATCTGGGTTCTGTTGTTGTCGCCGATCGTGCTGCGTGAACCCATGCGCGCGCGCGACGTCATCGCAATCGCCGCCGCTCTCTCCGGCATGGTGTTGTTTTTCATCGGGCACTTCGAGGCGCAAGGTGCGGCCGGCAACGCGATGGCACTCGTCTCGAGCGTCTTCTTCGCCGGACTCATTCTCTCGTTGCGCCGCGAGCATGACGCAGCGCAATCCGCAGTCACATGGGGCAACCTCGTGCTTGCGCTCGCGCTGTTCCCTTTCGTACGAAATGATCTCGGGCTCACCATGAAGTCCTTCGCCGTCCTCACCTACCTCGGCGTAATTCAGGTTGGCCTCGCCTACGTGCTCTTCATCCGCGGCCTGAAGCATGTCACTGCGACACAGGCCTCGCTTACGGGAATGCTGGAGCCGGTGGCGAATCCGCTCTGGGTCTTTCTGCTGCTCGGAGAGCGGCCGTCGTTATACGCAATCGCCGGCGGCGCGATCGTGCTCGCGGCGATCGCATGGCACACGCTCCTGGGCGAACCTGTTTCGGAGATGCCGGCGCCCGACTGAACGAATCACGTTGACGCCGCGCCTGCTTCTTGCAGAATGGATGTGACGTGTCGGATTTTCAGATCATCGAACCATCCACGGGGAGTGTTCTGACGACGGTGCCGCGGCGCGCGCCGGAGGACGTCGATCGCGCGATCCGAGCAGCGGCGCGTGCGTTCCGCGGGGAATGGCGGCGCATCAATACACGCGATCGTGCGCGTTTGATGCTGCGGCTCTCTCAGTTGATTCGCGATCATGCCGAGGAGTTAGCGGAGCTCGAATCACGCAACGTAGGGAAGCCGATCCGCGACTCGCGCGATGAAGTAGGCCTGGCCGCCAACTGCTTCGAGTACTACGCAGGGACGACGAACAAGGTCGGAGGGCAGACGATCCCGGGAGCTGCACCCGGCGTGCTGATGTCGTTCCGAGAGCCGGTCGGCGTCTGCGGAATCATCGTGCCGTGGAACTTCCCCATCGCGATTGCATCGTGGAAGACCGCGCCGGCATTGGCGATGGGCAACACCGTCGTGTTGAAGCCTGCGGAGCAGACGCCGCTCACCGCGACGAGGCTGGCTGAGCTCGCGCGCGAGGCTGGTATGCCGGAAGGTGTCTTCACCGTCATCACCGGCGCGGGATCGGTCGTTGGCGAAGCACTGATCAAGCATCCTCTCGTTCGCAAGATCGCATTCACAGGGTCGACCGAAGTCGGAGTGAATGTGATGCGGCTCGCCGCAGACGACATCAAGCGCGTCACGCTGGAGCTCGGGGGCAAGTCCGCGAACGTGATCTTCGATGATTGCGACTTCGGTCGCGCCGTGGCGTCCGCGGTGTCATCGTCACTCGGCAACGCGGGACAGGATTGCTGTGCGCGCAGCCGCATCTTCGTGCAGCAATCGCTATTCGATCGATTCACTCAGGCGCTCGTCGATGCGTTCGCGAAGGTGAAGGTCGGCGATCCGCTCTCTGATGGAACGGAAATGGGACCGCTCGTCACAGTTGCGCATCGGGATCGCGTGATGCGATACGTCGAACAAGGACGCCAGCAAGGCGCCACGCTTGCCTGCGGTGGTGAAACGCGAGGACATGCGTATCTGGCACCTGCCGTTTTTCTCGATGTAAAGCCGGAGATGGCAATCATGCGCGAGGAAATCTTCGGCCCCGTCGTGACTGCGATGCCCTTCCGCGATGAAGACGATGCGATCGCACTCGCGAACGACTCGCCGTACGGTTTGTCGGGTTCGATCTGGACGCGCGACGCAGGGCGCGCAATGCGCGTGGCGCGCGCGATCGAAACGGGCAACATCTCGATCAACTCGGGATCGAGTGTGCATCTCGAGGGACCATTCGGCGGAGTGAAGCAAAGCGGCATCGGACGTGAGCTCGGACTACAGGCGCTCGACTCGTACACGGAATGGAAGAGCGTCTATCTGGATGTGACGTGATGCAGGGACGAATCAGCCTCGATGAACTGAAGCGACTCGTGAGCGCGGGCGACATAGAGACGGTGATTGCGGTCTTTCCCGACATGTACGGCCGGCTCGTTGGAAAGCGCTTCGTCGCGCAGTACTTTCTCGACGATGTCGCGGAGCACGGCATGCACGCGTGCGACTACCTCCTCGCGTGCGACATGGAGATGGATCCAGTTCCCGGCTACGCGTTCACGAGCTGGGCGAAGGGCTACGGCGACTTCAATCCGATTCCGGATTTCGAGACGATGCGCATCGCCTCGTGGCAGACGAAGAGTGCGCTCGTCCTCTGCGACATCGCTGCGCCCCTCGCCCCTCGAACGATGCTTCGCAGACAGATCGAGCGGGCGGAAAAGTTCGGCTTCCTGCCGATGGCTGCGTCCGAACTCGAGCTCTATGTCTTCAAGGATTCATTCGATTCCGCTGCGGAGAAGGGTTACATCCGCCTCGAGCCGATCGGCCGCGTAATCGAGGACTACCATGTGCTGCAGGGAACGAAAGAAGAGTTCCTGATCGGCGCAATTCGCTCGCACCTCGAGCGGTCAGGAGTTCCCGTCGAATCGTCGAAGGGTGAATGGGGACCGGGACAACAGGAGATCGGACTTCGTTACGCCGAAGCGCTGGAGATGGCCGATCGTCATGCAATCTACAAACATGCGGCGAAGGAGATCGCCTGGGCGTCGGGCCACGCGATCACGTTCATGGCGAAATGGAACGAGCGCCACGCGGGCTCGAGTTGCCACATCCACATGTCGCTTTGGGATGTGAAAGGAAAGCGGGCGCTGTTCGAAGGCGAGTCCGAGACGTTCCGCCATTTCCTCGGCGGATGGATGGCGCACATCCGCGAGCTCTTCGCGTTCTATGCTCCATATCCTGCGTCGTACAAGAGATACGTCGCGGGATCGTTCGCGCCTACCGGCATCGCGTGGTCGCACGACAACCGCACTGCGGGATTCCGCATCGTGGGGCATGGTCCGTCGTTGCGGATCGAATGCCGCGCACCAGGCGCGGATGCGAATCCGTATCTTGCATTCGCGGCCACGCTCGCCGCGGGACTGGACGGAATCGAAAACAAGATCGAGCCGCCGCCGAAGTTCGAAGGCGACGTCTATGCCGCGCGCGATCTGCCGCAGGTCCCGCACACATTGAACGAATCGATCGCCGCGCTCGACGGTAGCGCGTTTGCACGCTCTGCGTTCGGCGATGATGTCGTCGAGCACTACCTCCATTTCTTCAGAACTGAACAGCGAAAGTTCGACGCCGTCGTAACCGATTGGGAACGGCGCCGGTACTTCGAGATGGGATGAACGAATGCGACTCGCGAACAAAGTGGCGCTCATCACCGGCGGCGGATCCGGAATCGGCAAAGCCTCGTGCCTTCGTTTCGCGGAGGAAGGCGCGAAGGTCGTCGTCGTCGACATGAAAGGTGCTCAGGGCACCGTCTATGAAATCCGCAAGGCGGGCGGCGAAGCCACGGCATTCGCCGCAGACATCTCGACTGCCGGTGAGTGCGAGGCGATGGTCGCGTTTGCGGAGACCACGTACGGAAAGCTCGACATCGCATTCAACAACGCCGGCATCTTTCATCCCAAAGACGACTCCGTGACGAACACCGACGAAGACATCTGGGATCTCGTCATCAACGTCAATCTCAAAGGTGTGTTTCTGGGCTGCAAGTACGAGATTCCGGCAATGCTGCGCAATGGCGGTGGATCGATCATCAATACAGCATCCTTCGTTGCGGTGATGGGTGCGGCCGCGCCACAGATCGCGTACACGGCATCGAAAGGCGGGGTGTTGTCGATGACGAGGGAGATTGCCGTCGAGTTCGCGCGGAAGAACATTCGCGTCAACGCGCTTTGTCCGGGGCCGGTCGAGACTCCCCTGCTGCAGGAACTGCTCTCGGATCCCGCACGGCGTCAGCGACGGCTCGTGCACATTCCACCCGGCCGTTTCGCACGTGCCGAAGAGATGGCGAATGCAGCGCTGTTCCTGGCAAGCGATGAATCGTCCTACGTGAACGGCTCGACCTTTCTGGTCGACGGCGGCATCACTTCGGCCTACATCACGCCGGAATGAGAAGGCGCATTACGCACTGAAGAGCGGCAGCTTCTCAGCAAGAAGACGGGCGACGCCGCACTGAAGAACCGCCACGAGCGGTGGCGCGTCCTAACGAAGTGCGTTCGATTATCCGTGTTGCCCTTGCCGTCGCAGCGATCCTCCTACTCGCCGCGGCGGCAATCCGGCAGCCGGCCCTCTTTTCGATCTCCTATCCTGAGGCCGCACCTCATGCTGATCCTCGCGCGCTCGAACGGCACATCCGGTTTCTGACGACGAACCAACGGCGAGGGGCCGCTGAGTACATCGCGAACGAGTTTCGCGCGGCAGGCGCCGAGGTTTCGCGCCAGAAGTTCGTCGCGCGGGGAAAGCCATCTGTCAACGTCGTCGCCACGTTTGGACACCACGAACACGAACCCGTGCTCGTCATTGGTGCGCACTACGATGCCTTCAACGACTTACCCGCGGCAGATGACAACGCTAGCGGCGTCGCAGGTTTGCTGGAAATCGCGCGCCTGCTTGGTTCACGTGAGCTGACGCGGCCCGTGGTGCTCGTCGCCTACGACAACGAGGAACCACCGTACTTCGCTTCGGAGCAGATGGGCAGCTTCGTTCATGCTGCGAGTCTCGAGAATCGACCCGTCCTCGGCATGGTCTCGCTCGAGATGATCGGAATGTACACGCACGATCAGGACTGGAATTCGTGGGTTCTCTCGCTGCTCTATCCAAATCGCGGCGACTTCATCGCAGTCACAGGCGGCTGGAACGATCGCGCCCTCACGCTCACGCTGAAACGCGCAATTTGCGGCACCGGCGGAATCAAAGCTCTCAGCTTCACTGGACCGCACGACATGCTCGACGCGTCGGACCAGAGAAACTACTGGGCACGCGGCTGGCCCGCGATCATGATCACGGACACCGCCTATCTCAGAAATAAGAACTACCACACCCGGCGCGATACGGCGGAAACGCTCGACTACGCCAGGATGGCCGCGGTCGCGGATGGCGTCTTCAACGGCATCGTTCACCTCGCTGCGAAATGACCCAGGGCCGCGCCGCGTTCCGGCTGGGGCACATGATCAGCTTCAACAAAATCTGTAAGCAGTATGGCAAGCAGCTCATCTTCGTCGACGCCTCGTTCCAGTTGAACCCGGGCGAAAAGGCCGGGCTCGTCGGACCGAACGGCGCAGGAAAAACCACGTTGTTTCGGATGATCGTCGGCGAGGAGTCACCGGACGACGGCGACGTTTCCGTTCCGAAGAAGATCACGATCGGCTACTTCCGTCAGGACATCGAAGAGATGTCAGGCCGCTCAGTCCTCGATGAGTCGATCGCTGGCAGCGGCCGGCTGGGCGATCTTCATCACGAGCTCGAGCATCTGCAAAATGCGATGAGCGATCCCGACCGCGCGGACGAGATGGAAAAGATCCTCGATCGCTTCGGCCATGTGCAAGAGGAGTACTCCCACCTCGGCGGCTACGAGCTCGAGGCTCGTGCGCGCGAAGTGCTGCATGGCCTTGGATTCGAAGACGATCGGATCGATGGCGACGTAGGCCTCCTCAGCGGCGGGTGGAAGATGCGCGTTGCCATGGCGAAGGTTCTCCTTGGGCGCCCCGACGTGCTGCTCATGGACGAGCCGACGAACCATCTCGACATCGAATCGATCATCTGGCTCGAAGGGTTTCTCAAGTCCTATCCCGGCTCGCTGCTGATGACCTCGCACGATCGTGAATTCATGAATCGCGTCGTCACGAAGATCGTCGACATCGACGACGGCGAGCTGAACATGTTCACCGGCAACTATGACTTCTACGATCGAGAGCGCGCGATGCGCGAGACCAACAAGGAAGCGGCCTACGCGCGTCAACAGGCGATGCTCGCGAAAGAACAGCGTTTCATCGATCGCTTCGCAGCGCATGCCGCGAAGGCCGCTCAGGTGCAGAGCCGAGTGAAGGCTCTCGACAAGATCGAGAAGCTCGAGCCACCGAAGCGTCGCAAGACCGTGCGCTTCGATTTCCGCAAGCCGCAGCGTTCCGGCGATGACGTTGCGATGCTCGAAGGCGTGTCCAAGTCGTACGGCAAACGAACCGTCTACGACGATTTCAGTTTCATGGTGCGCCGCGGCGAGCGTTGGTGTGTGATGGGGAAGAACGGAGCAGGTAAGTCGACGCTGTTGAAGATGGTCGCGGGCTCTCTCAATCCTGACTCCGGAAGCGTTCGTCTTGGTGCGTCGCTGAAGGTCGGGTACTTCGCGCAGCAGTCATTCGATCTCCTTGATCCGGAGCTCACGGTGTGGGAGCAGATTCAGAAGGACTTTCCGCTCGAGTCGATTGGCACACTGCGCAGTCTGCTCGGCGCGTTTCATTTCTCGGGCGATGATGTCGAGAAGAAGGTGCGTTCGCTCTCGGGTGGTGAACGCTCGCGTCTCGTGCTTGCGCGGATGCTGCTCGATCCGCCGAACTTCCTGATCCTCGACGAGCCGACCAACCATCTCGATATGGCGACGAAGGAAATGCTCGTCGAGGCACTGCAGGACTTCGAGGGAACGATGCTGTTCGTGTCGCACGATCGCGCATTTCTGCGCGGTCTCTCGAATCGGGTGCTCGAGCTCGATGAAAAACCGCGCCTCTATGGCGGTTCCTATATCGAGTACGTCGAGGCGAGCGGCCACGAAGCGCCGGGAGTTCACGCCTAGCCACCAAGTAGAATGCGTGCAATGCGGCGCGCGCTCGTTCCGTGGCTTGGTCCTCTTCTCGTCATCGTCGTCCTGCTCATCCGGCTCTCGGGACCTCCACCGAAGCCGGCAAATGCGCCTGCCGGCGAATTCTCGGCAACGCGTGCGTTCGCTGCAGAGCACCAAATTCTCGCCGGCATAGGACCTCACCCGATCGGTTCGGCGGCTGCTGCCACGGTGCGAGAGCGCATTCTCGGAGTGCTGCAGTCGCTTGGCTACGAAACGGACGTCGAGAAAGTATTCGGCTGTAATCCTCACGCGGAATGCGGCTGGACGCAGAACATCATCGCCCGACTGCCCGGCATGCCGTCCCGGCCAGCAGTCGCGCTGATGTGTCACTACGACTCAGTGCCGGCCGGCCCCGGAGCCTCCGACGACGGAATTGGCGTCGCAGCCACACTCGAGATCGCACGGAGTTTGCGGTCGACCACGTTTCACAATCCCGTCATCTTCGTAATCACTGAGGGTGAAGAGAGCGGACTTCTGGGCGCCGAAGGCTATTCATCGGACGCAAATGTTCCTCGCGTTGCGGCGGTCGTCAACATCGACAACCGCGGCACGAATGGAAGCTCATTGATGTACGAGACGAGCCGGGACGACTGGCCGATTGTTCGTCGCGTGCTCGACGAACTGCCCCGGCCTGCAACGACCTCAGTCTTCGCAACGATCTACGATCTCATTCCGCATGACACTGACCTGTCGGTTTTCAAGCGTGGACAGAAGGTGGGGATCAACTTCGCAGCGATCGGCAATCAATGGGCATATCACACGCCCAACGACAATCTCGCGCACGTCGATCTGCGCACGCTCCAGGCTCACGGCGAGAATGCGCTCGCGGCCATTCGCGTACTAGGCACGGGTGATCTGGAACATGGGTCTGGTCAGAACGGAGTCTGGTTCGATGTGCTTCAACTGTTCGTGATCTCATGGCGTCAGTCGCTGACGATCTGGATGTCGCTCGTGTTGCTGCTTGCATCGATCGTGGCTGCTGCCCTCATGATTCGAGACGACGAGGCCACCGTTCGCGGCGTCCTTCACGGTGCACTGGCACTTCTATGTGTCGCCCTCATGGCCGCCGTTGCCGGCTATTTGTTCGCAAGACTCGGAACGGTGCGCGCTACGGAAATGTGGATCGCGCATTCAGCGGTGATCGTGAGTGCGATGTTCCTGACAGGCATCGCGGCGGCAATCGGAATCCCATCAACGCTTCGCCGGTACACGAGCGACAGCGGCATGCTCGCAGGTGAGGCCATCGTCTGGTCACTGCTCTCACTCGCACTCGGATTTGCTCTCCCGGGAGCGAGCTACGTCGCAGTAGTCCCAGCCTTTGTTTTGGTCATACGCGCATATATCCACGCGTTCACCGGGCTCTCTCACGAAACGGGAGCGCTGATCACGTCGGGTTTGATTTCGATCGTCCTTCTGCCGATGGCGTTTCTCTTCTATGACGGCCTCGGTAATGCGGCACTGCCGGGCATTGCAGTCATCGTCGCGTTGGCTTTCTCGCCGGTCGCGTTTGCGATTGACGAGCACAAGCCAGCGATGATCGCGCTTGCGGGGGCGATCGCGCTGACGGGGATCGCGCTTATGCTCCCCGACACATCCGCAGCCAGGCCGCGCCGCATCGTGATCGCTCACATTACGGAAGGCACGCTGTCGCGGTGGACGACCAACGCCGCGACCCCAACGATGCGCGAGATCGCACATTTCTCCCGGTTTCGCTGGCCCTGGGCCGCGGGGTATTCGGTGTGGGAAGCACCGGCGCCCGCGCTTCAGATTCCGCAGGTGCAACTGACGATCGCTGGCGACACCAGAGAGAAAGGGAAGCGAACTCTCGTCCTGCAACTCCACTCGCTTCGCAATGCCCCGCGGCTCGTGATGTTCATGAGGACGGCTGCGACGATCGAGCGCATCGCGATCAATGGCGTGACACCGCCGCCCCGCCCTGAGCACTACTACGAGTTGGTTGACGCCGGCTGGCAGCGAATCGCCATGTATGGAAGCAGCGATGCGACGATCGAGATCGTGACTCGCGGGGCCGCGCCGATCAACGTGATTGCCACAGATACGACGTACGAACTACCTGCCGCCGGAGCCGAGCTCGCGCGAGCGCGCAACGCATCGAATGCGATCACGAGTCACGAAGGTGACCTGACGCAGACGCTGATTCGAAAGACGCTGTAAATGAATCGGCCCGCCGGTGGCGGGCCGATTGTCGTTCATTACTTTGCTGACTTCTTCTTTGCGGCTGGCTTTTTCTTTGGCTTCTCTTCGGCCTCGGACTTCTTCTCGGCCTTCTTCTTCGCAGGAGCCGCAGCCTTCTTCGCTGCCGGCTTCTTCTTCGGCTTCTCTTCCTTCTCCTCAGCAGCCGGTGCGGCCTCCTCGGCGGGAGCAGCCTTCTTCGCCTTGGCCTTCTTCTCCGGCTCGGGCTTCGCAGCCTCCTCGGTCTTCAACTCGAAGCCGACGAACTCGAGGATCGCCATCTCAGCAGCATCACCGCGGCGAGCGCCGAGTTTGATGATGCGAGTGTAGCCACCGTTGCGATCGGCGAAACGAGGGCTGAGCGTGTCGAAGAGCTTTGCGACGAGCGTGTCGTCGGCGATGATGCGACCGGCCTGACGGCGGTTGTGCACGCTGTCAGTGCGGCCGAGCGTGACCAGCTTCTCGATCTGCGGGCGAAGCTCCTTCGCCTTTGGCAGCGTCGTGATGATGCGCTCTTTGTCGATGAGCGACGCGAGCTGATTGCGGAAGAGCGCGTTGCGATGTGCGCTCGTGCGTCCCAGCTTGCGGTTGACCATTCCGTGTCTCATGTCGAGTTACGCTCCTTACTCGCGCATCTCGCCGGCGCGGGACGCCGGGAGCTTCGTCATACCAAAGGACAGGCCAAGGCTGGCCAGCACGTCCTTGATCTCGTCGAGGGACTTGCGTCCGAAATTCTTCGTCGAGAGCATCTCACGCTCCGTGCGCTGCACGAGATCACCGAGCGTGCGGATGTTGGCGTTCTTGAGGCAGTTCGCGGAACGAACCGAGAGATCGAGCTCCTCGATCGGCTTCGCCAGCATTTCTGCGAGGCGTGGATCGACTTCCGGCGCTGCGGTCTCTTCGATCTGCTCACCACCACGCGTCTCGAACTGGCTGAAGATGCGCAAGTGATCGCCAAGGAGATCGGCGGCGAGGCCGACGGCTTCCTGCGGCGAAACGGCGCCGTTCGTCCAGACTTCGATCACGAGCTTGTCGTAGTCGGTCATCTGTCCGACGCGGGCGCCTTCCACGTGATAGTTCACGCGGCGCACCGGCGAATGGATCGAATCGATCGGGATGTAGCCGAGCGGAAGATCGCTGTCGGCGTTGCGGTCGGCAACCTGATACCCGCGGCCGCGCTTCAGACGCGCCTCGAGCTTCAGTGTGCCTTCCTTGGAAAGCGTTGCAATGTGTGCAGTCGGATCGAGAATCTCGATGTCGGAGTCCGCTTCGAAATCAGCGGCCGTAACGACGCCCGGTCCCTTCTTCTCCAGGTAGAGAGTCTTGGGACCCTCGCCGTGCATCTTGAAGGGGATCTGCTTGAGGTTGAGTACGACGTCAGTCATGTCCTCGACCACACCGGTCAGGGACGAGAACTCGTGCAGCACACCCTCGACGCGAACCGCGGAGATCGCGGCTCCTTCGATCGAGGAGAGCAGCACGCGACGGAGTGCATTGCCGATCGTCGTGCCGAAGCCACGCTCGAACGGCTGGGCAATGAAACGGCCGTAATTCGGAGTCAGGGATTCGGAGTCGTAATCGAGCTTCTTGGGTTTCTGGAAATCGGACCAGAGCATGTAGCGGCCTCCTCGCGTGGAGCGAATGGACGGGCGAGGGCGCCCGTCCCTCCACAATCTTTACTTCGAGTAGAGTTCGACGATGAGCTGCTCCTGGATCGGGAGACGGATGTCTTCGCGCTTCGGAAGATCCATCACCGTGCCAAGGAACTGCTCGGGGTTCAACTGGAGCCACGAAGGAACGCCGCGACCCGCTGCCGTTTCGACGGCCTGGCGGATCTGATCGTTCTTCCGGCTCTTCTCGCGAACCTGAATCACGTTCCCCTTACGAGTCTGGAAGGAGGGAACGTTGATCTTCTTACCGTTCACCTCGATGTGACCGTGGCGAACGAGCTGGCGCGCCTGAGCGCGCGAGGCGGCAAAGCCCAACGAGTAGACGACGTTGTCGAGACGAAGCTCGAGCTGACGGAGCAGGTTCTCGCCGGTGATTCCGCTCTTCTGCTCTGCACGCGCGAAGTAGGTCCGGAACTGACGCTCCAGCAGACCGTAAATGCGCTTGACCTTCTGTTTTTCACGAAGCTGCACGCCGTAGCCGAGAACCTTCGAACGGCGGCGGCCATGCTGGCCAGGTGCGTAGTTGCGGCGCTCGATGGCGCACTTGTCCTTGAAGCAACGGTCACCCTTGAGAAACAGCTTCATGCCCTCGCGCCGGCAGAGCCGGCAAACGGGATCGGTGTAACGAGCCACTATGCCTCCTTTGGTTCGCACCCGCCCCACCATTGGGGCGTTGCGTGTACGACGGCAGCTGCTCGCCGTACGAAAGACAGCAATTCCGTACCGGCAACACACGTGCCGGTACGGAAAAATCTGACGAGAGTTGTTATACGCGGCGCCGCTTCGGTGGGCGGCAACCGTTGTGCGGAATCGGAGTCACGTCCTTGATGGACTTGATGTCGAGTCCTGATGCAGCAAGAGCGCGAATCGCGGACTCACGGCCGGCACCCGGTCCCTTGACCTTCACGTCAACGGAGCGAATACCATGTTCCTGCGCGAGCTGCGCAGCATTCTGCGCCGCGACCTGAGCGGCGAAGGGCGTGCCCTTGCGCGAGCCCTTAAAGCCGATGCGGCCTGCGCTCGACCAGGACAGCACATTGCCCATCGGATCGGAGATCGCGACGATCGTGTTGTTGAAGGTCGCCGCGATCGAGGCGACGCCGTGCGGGATGTTCTTCCGCTCTTTGCGCTTGGTTCCGGCGCGACGTGCGCCTGCTTTCGGTGCTCTGGCAGTGGCCATTGTGTTCTCTTTTCCTCTTTGATCCTTCGGCTGCGCTCAGGATGACGACTGCGTCGTCACTTCTTCGTCGCCTTCTTCTTGCCGGCGACTGCTCCCTTGCGCGGACCCTTCCGCGTGCGGGCATTCGTGTGTGTGCGCTGACCGCGGACCGGAAGTCCACGACGATGGCGCATACCGCGGTAGCAGTTGATTTCCATCAACCGCTTGATGTCCAGGCCGACGTCCTTGCGGAGATCGCCCTCGACCTTGCCTTCGTCCGTGATCACTTGACGGATCTTGCGGACATCATCCTCGGACAGATCTTTGACGCGAATGTCGCGGCTGACCTGAGCCTTCTCGAGGATGTCAGTCGACCGCGCGCGGCCGATGCCAAAAATGTAAGTGAGGCCGACTTCGACCCGCTTGTTCAGTGGAAGATCCACGCCCGCGATACGTGCCATGTTCTCTTATCCCTGTCTCTGCTTGTGTTTCGGATTCTCGCAGATGATGCGGATCACACCCTGACGCCGCACGATCTTGCATTTGGTACAAATCTTCTTGACCGATGAACGCACTTTCATGACTTGCTCACTTGTATCGATAGATGATGCGCCCGCGCGTCAGATCGTACGGCGAGAGCTCGACCAGCACTTTGTCACCAGGAAGGATTCGAATGAAATGCTTGCGCATTTTTCCGGAGATGTGAGCCAGCACCTTGTGCTTCCCACTCTCCAGTTCGACCTGGAACATTGCGTTCGGCAATGTCTCCAGGACGGTTGCAGTCACTTCTATTGCTTCTTCCTTCTCTGACATATCTCCCCAGTTGAAACTACTTCCCCAACACCCACGGCCCTTCAGCCGTGATTGCCACCGAATGTTCGAAGTGGGCGGCGAGCGTTCCGTCGACCGTGCGAGCCGTCCAGCCATCGCTGTCCGTCTTCACGTCCTGAATCATCCCGTTGCTGCCGGCGCGCTCGATACGCGACTTCAGCTTCGCCCCGATGACGCAGAGCATCGGTTCGATGGCAAAGACCATCCCTTCCTTCAGCTCGATGCCGCGCCCTCTCCTGCCGTAGTTGTAGACCTGCGGATCCTCGTGCATCCGGCGGCCGATTCCATGGCCGACAAAGTTCCGAATGACGTGGAACCCGCGTGACTCGGCATGCTCCTGAACCGCGGCGCCGATGTCGCCAAGATGGCGGCCCGGTCGCGTTTCCTCGATCGCGAGATCGAGGCACTCCTTCGTGGTCCGCATCAGGAGTTCGGATTTCTCCTCGACGTTCCCGACGCCGATGGTGATCGCACCGTCGCCGACGAACCCGTCGAGGATTGCACCGAAGTCGAGTCCGATGATGTCACCTTCCTGAAGCTTGGCGCGGTTGGGGATGCCGTGAACGATCACATCGTTCAGCGACGCGCAGACGACTGCCGGATACGGCGGCAATCCCATCGGCGCATATCCCTTGAAGGGCGACTTCGCCCCCCGCTTCGCCAGTTCTTCCTCTGCAACAGCATTGAGCTGCGCAGTGGTGGCACCCGGCTTCACCATGCTCCGCATGATCTCGAGAATCTCGAGCACCACGCGATTGGCTCGATCCATGACCGCGAGCTCGTCGCGAGTCTTCAGGATCGGACCTTTCATTCTGTCGAGCATCTCGTCCTACAGCAGGGACTTCTCGATTCGTTCAAAGACCTCATCGACGGGACCGATCCCGTCGACTTCGCGCAACAGATTCTTCGCCTTGTAAAACGTAGCGACCGGGAGCGTTTGCGCGTGAAACGCTTCCAGCCGCTTTCGCACCGCACCTTCATTGTCGTCGGGGCGAGCGATCAGTTCCGTGCCGCAGCGATCACAAACGCTGTCCGACGCCGGAGGATTGTTCTCGAGATGGTAAACGGCCCCGCAGTTCGAACACGATCGCCGAAGCGCAATGCGCTTGACGATCGATTCATCCGGGACCAGCAGTTGCAGAACCCTAAGACTCTCTTTCGCATTCCCGACGAGGTTGTCGAGCTTTTCAGCCTGAACCACCGTACGAGGGAAACCGTCCAGAATGAAGCCCTTTTGAGCGTCCGGCTTGGCCAGGCGGTCCTTGATGATGCCGATCATCAGATCATCGGAAACGAGCCCGCCGGACGCCATGATCGGCGCGGCCTGCTTGCCGAGCTCAGTGCCTTCAGCGACTGCCTCGCGGAGCATGTCGCCCGTCGAGATGTGCGGAATCGAATGCGAATCCGCCAGCCGCTTGGCCTGAGTTCCCTTGCCGCTTCCCGGCGGCCCGATGAAGATGATCTGCACTTCGATTATCCTCGACGTCCCCGGATGCGACCGCGCTTCATGAAACCGTCATAGTGACGCATCACGAGCTGCGACTCGATCTGCTGAATCGTGTCCATCGCAACACCAACCACGATCAGCAGCGACGTGCCGCCGAAGTAGAAGTTGTAGCCCATGCCTGTCGTGAACCAGACCGGCAGCACGCGATCGAGAAAATCGCCGACACCGAACGGCAGCTGGTTGACGTGCACACCTGCGATGAGAAACTCGGGCAGGATGCAGACTGCGGCCAGATAAATCGAACCGACGAACGTGATGCGCGTCAGCACGCGATCGATGTAATCGCTGGTCTTCTTGCCCGGACGGATGCCTGGGATGTAGCCGCCGTACTTCCGCATGTTGTCGGCCGTATCAACGGGATTGAAGATGATCGAGGTATAGAAGTAGCCGAAGAAGATGATGCCGATCACCTGCAGCAGGTAATACAGCGGCTCACCAACCTTCAACTGGTTGCCGATCGCCAGCGCCCACGGCGCCTTGATCATCGTCGCGAGCGTCGTCGGAATGACGAGGATCGATGATGCGAAGATGACCGGGATAACGCCGGCGGTGTTCACACGAAGCGGCAGGTACGTGCTGGAACCGCCCATCACCTTGCGGCCGACAACTCGCTTCGCATAGTTCACAGGGATGCGGCGTTGCGCGCGTTCCATGAACACGACGAACGCGACGACCGCCACCATGAACACGAGTAGCAGCAGTACTGCGAACAGATTGTGAGTGCCCGTACGGATGTCATCGACGGTCGCCATGACTGCGTGAGGCAGATTGACGACGATGCCGGCGAAGATGATGAGCGAGATCCCGTTGCCGATGCCGCGCTCGGAGATCTGCTCACCGAGCCACATGATGAATGCCGTACCGGTGGTCAGCGTGAGGACGGTCATGATCGGGAAGCCGAGTCCCCACACGGCGTCCTGGACGTTCGTTGGAACGAGCGGGGCGCCACCAGGCGCGGTCTGCGACTTCAGCCAGAACGCCACGCCAAGCGACTGAACGATCGACAGAGCGATCGTGCCGTAGCGCGTGTACTGATTGATCTTGCGCCGCCCCATCTCCCCTTCCTTCGAGAGCTTCTCGAGGTACGGCCACACGACCGTGAGGAGCTGAAGGATGATCGATGCCGAAATGTACGGCATGATGCCGAGGGCGAAGACGGACAGACGGCGCAACGCGCCGCCCGAGAAGAGATCGAGGAATCCGAACACGCCGCCGCTCATCGCCTTGAAGAATTCCTGGAGCGCCACCGGATCGACGCCCGGCGTCGGGATGTGCGATCCGAGACGATAGATGGCGAGAAGGCCGAACGTGAACAGAACCCGCTTGCGCAGATCCTCGATCGCCCAAATGTTGCGGAGTGTCTCGAGGAAGTTCACCTACTGAATCTCCTGGCAGGAACCACCTGCTGCTTCGATCTGCTTCTTGGCAGTCTCGGAGAACTTCGAAGCAACGACGTTCAGCTTCTTGGTCAGCTTGCCGTTACCAAGAACCTTGATGCCGGACTTCTTCCCCTTCACGAGACCAGCGCGGCGCAGTACGGTTTCGTCAACCGTGACTCCGTTCTCGAACTGCTCGAGGTCGGAGAGATTCACGACCGCATGTTCCTTCTTGAAGATGTTGGTAAAGCCACGCTTCGGAAGACGGCGATGCAGCGGCATCTGGCCGCCTTCGAATCCGCGCATGCGTGAGAAACCGGAACGCGACTTCTGTCCCTTCTCACCGCGTGCTGCGGTCTTACCGTGTCCGGAGCCAGGTCCGCGGCCGACGCGCTTCTTGGCGTGGCGTGCGCCCTTCTTCGGTTTGAGATTGCTCAGTTCCATGTTTGACCTCGTATTACTCGACGACTTCGACGAGATGCGGGATCTTCGCGATCATCCCGCGGACTTCTTTCGTATCGGCGCGCTCGGTGACGCGATGCATCTTGCCGAGGCCGAGAGCCTTGAGCGTCTCGCGCACCTCGATCGTGCAGCCGATCCCGCTACCAATCTGACGGACTTTGATCTTCTTCGCGGCCGCGCTCATGCTTCACCTTCCGACGCGGCGTTGTCGCCGTGACCGCGCAGCGACTTGTACTGCTCTTCGCTGCGAAGTTGCTTGAGCGCCTCGAACGTCGCCTTCACGACGTTGTGAGGGTTCGCCGTGCCCAACGACTTCGTCAGGATGTTCTGAATCCCGGCCGACTCGAGGATCGCGCGCACCGGACCACCGGCAATGACACCAGTACCTTCCGACGCCGGCTTGAGGAGAACCTTGCCTGCGCCGTAGTGGCCGAGGACGGCGTGCGGAATCGTCGTGCCGGTCGTCGAGATCGAGATCATGTTCTTCTTGGCGATCTCGATTCCCTTCTTGATGGCGGCCGGCACTTCCTTGGCCTTGCCGGAACCGAATCCGACTTTGCCCTTGCCGTCGCCCACGACGACGAGCGCGCTGAAGCTGAAGTTCTTACCGCCCTTGACGACCTTGGTCACGCGATTGATGTGGACGACCTTGTCGATCATTCCGCTCTCGGACCGCTCCTGCTCACCACCGCGGCGCTCACCACGCGGCGAGCCCTGTCCCTGACGCTGCATTGGACGCTGCATGAAGTCTCCTAGAATTCCAGACCGTTTTCGCGCGCCGCATCCGCGAGCGCCTTGATGTTGCCGTGATAGAGGTAACCACCGCGGTCGAAGATGACCTTCGTGATTCCCTTGTCCTTCGCCTTCTTCGCGATCGCAACACCAACGGCCTTGGCCGATGCGGCGTTCGCGCCCTTGGCGCTCGCGTCCTTGTCGCGGGTCGACGCGGCAAGAATCGTCTTGCCGGATGCGTCGTCAATGACCTGGACGTAGATGTGCTTGAGGCTCTTGAACACTGCGAGACGCGGACGCTCCGCGGTGCCAGCCACCTTCGAACGGATTCGCTCGCGAATCCGCGTTCTTGCTTCGACTCTATGCTTCGCGCGATCCATGTTGTCCTCTACTTGCCGGCAGCCTTGCCGGCCTTGCGGCGAATGACCTCGTCGCTGTACTTGATGCCCTTGCCCTTGTAGGGATCCGGCTCGCGCAGCGAACGAATCTCAGCGGCCGTCTGGCCCACCTTCTGTTTGTCGATCCCGGTAATCGTGACGTGACCGGTCTTCGCGTCCACCGCGATCTCGATTCCTTCCGGAATCGCAAAGCGGATTGGATGCGAGTAGCCGAGCTGGAACACGACCTCGCGGCCCTTGACCTCGGCGCGATAACCGACGCCGATGATGTCGAGCTCTCTCTTGAAACCCTCGCTCACGCCACGAACGTTGTTCGCGACGAGCGCACGCATCAGACCGTGGAATGCACGGGTCTTTCCTTCGTCATCGGTGCGCGTGAAGGAGACCACGTTGTTCTCGATCTTGACGCCGATGCCTGGAACGAGCGGCGTCTTCAGAGAACCCTTCGGTCCCTTGACGACGACAGCGCCGCCATCGCTCTTCGCTTCCACCCCTTTGGGGAGTGCAATCTCTTTCTTGCCAATACGCGACATCGATCTCTCCTTACCAGACCTGGCAGAGAACTTCGCCGCCCACGCCGTTCTTCACGGCGTCAGCACCGGACAGCACACCCTTCGAGGTCGAAACGATGGCCAGGCCGAGACCGCCGAGAACGCGGGGGATCTCCTGCTTGTTGCGGTAGACGCGGCGTCCCGGGCGCGAGATGCGCTCGATTCCGTGAATCACGGGCTCGCCGTCTTCCGAATACTTCAGGTAAACGCGCAGCGTTCCCTGCTTGCCATCGCTTTCAACCAGCTTGAAGTTGCTGATGAAGCCCTCGTTCTTGAGGATGCGCGCGACTTCCACCTTCAATTTCGAAGTGGGAAGATCCACGCGGTCATGATGCGACTGGATGCCGTTGCGGATGCGAGTCAGCATGTCCGCGATCGGGTCTGTCATCGACATTCTCGTTGCTCCTGTCCTGTAGTCCTGCTTACCAGCTTGCCTTGGTCACGCCCGGGATGTAGCCGCCGAGCGAGAGCTGCCGGAAGCAGATGCGGCAGAGCTGGAACTTCCGCAGATACCCGCGCGGGCGTCCGCAGACCTTGCAGCGGTTGCGCTTCCGTGTCATGAACTTCGGCTTGCGCGCCGCCTTAACCATCATTGAGATCTTGGCCATGATGTTTCCTTATCGGCTTCCGAACGGCATTCCCATCTCCTTGAGGAGGAAACGGGCCTGTTCGTCATTGTTCGCGGTCGTGACGATGGTGATGTTCATTCCCTTCGACTTGTCGACCTTGGCGATGTCGATCTCAGGGAAGATCAGATGATCCTTGATCCCCAGCGTGTAGTTGCCGCGTCCGTCGAACGAACGGGACGGCACACCGCGGAAGTCGCGGACGCGCGGCAGCGCGAGATTGATCAGCCGGTCGAGGAACTCGTACATCTTTTCCCCGCGCAGCGTGACCATCGTGCCGATGGCAACACCCTCGCGCAGCTTGAACGCGGCGATCGACTTCTTCGCCTTCGTCACGACGGGCTTCTGACCTGCGATGGTCGTCAGCTCGTCGACAGCCGTGTCGAGGATCTTCGAGTTCTGGATCGCCTCACCCATGCCCATGTTGAGAACGATTTTCTCGAGCTTGGGAACGGCCATCGGGTTCTTGATCCCGAACTGATCCTGAATCTTCTTCCGGACTTCTTTTTGGTAGTGCTCTTTCAGTCGTGCAGCCATGTTCTCGTTCCTGATCTCTTACATCTCGGTGTCGCACTTGCGGCAGAAGCGCGACACACCGGAATCTGTGCGGTGCGTGCCGGTACGAGCCGGCTGATTGCAGCTCGGGCAGATCACCTGAAGGTTGGACAGCTTCACCGGCGCCTCACGCTCGAGGATGCCGCCCTGGACGTTGCGCTGCGGATTGGCGCGCGTGTGTTTCTTGAGGAAGTTGACACGCTCGACGATCGCATTGCCCTTCGCAGCATTCACGCGAAGCACCTTGCCCTGCTTGCCGCGGTCCTTGCCCGTGAGAACGACGACCGTGTCGCCCTTCTTCACGTGCGGCTTGACCCGCGGGGTTTCTTTCTGTTTGGTCGCTTTTCCGTACATGGTTAACCCTCAGATCACTTCCGGTGCGAGCGAGATGATCTTCATGAACTTGCGCTCGCGGAGCTCGCGGGCTACAGGACCGAAGACGCGCGTCCCGACCGGCTCGCGAGCATCGTTGATGAGAACGGCCGCGTTGTCGTCGAACTTGATGTACGACCCATCGCGACGGCGGCTCTCCTTCACCGTGCGGACGATGACGGCCTTGACGACCGCACCCTTCTTCACAGTGCCGTCCGGCGAAGCTTCCTTCACCGAGGCGGTGATCACATCACCGAGCCGCGCATAACGGCCGGCCGTCGATCCGCCCAGCATCTTGATGCAGGCGATCTTCTTCGCGCCCGTGTTGTCGGCTACCTGCAGAATCGTTCCCATCTGAATCATCGTGAAATCTCCCAGGATCCTTCGCCGTGTGCCCGGCTCAGGACGCTTTCTCCAGCACCTGGCGCACGTTCCAGCGCTTACGCTTCGAGAGCGGCCGCGTCTCTTCGATCACGACGCGATCACCGACGTTGACGTCGTTGTTCTCGGCGTGCGCGAGGAACTTGCTCGTACGCTTGATGAACTTCTGATACATCCCGTGCTTGACGAGACTCTCGACCGCCACGACGACGGTCTTCTGCATTTTGTTCGAGACCACCACGCCCACTTTCGTGCGCTTGTCGGCCGCGGCTTCGTTCTTTTCCATCGTTGCCATTTCGTTCTCCGGCTACGCCCGCGACCGCTCGCCGAGCAGAGTCTTGATACGGGCGATCTCGCGCTTGACCTCGCGGATCTTGTTCGGGTTCTCGATCCGACCTGTCGCGCGCTGGAAGCGAAGCTTGAACAGCTGCTCGTTCAAGTCACGCTCGCGTGCGTTCAGTTCGTCGACGCTCTTGTCACGAAGTTCGGCGGTCTTCACTGGCCAACCTCCATCTCTTCACGGCTGACGAAACGCGTCTTGATCGGAAGCTTGTGCGCGGCCAGGCGGAATGCCTCTTCGGCGATCTCGCGGGTCACACCCTCCATCTCGTAGAGGATGCGGGCCGGCTTGATCACACATACCCACTCTTCCGGCGCGCCCTTGCCCTTACCCATACGGGTTTCGAGCGGCTTCTTGGTGACCGGCTTGTCCGGGAACACGCGGATCCAGATCTTTCCGCCGCGTTTGATATGGCGCGTCATCGCGATACGGCCCGCCTCGATCTGACGCGCCGTCACCCAGCCCGCCTCGAGTGCCTGCAGCCCGAAATCACCGAACGAGACCTTCTGACCACGAGTGGCCAGGCCGCGGCGGCGTCCGCGCTGCTGCTTTCTGAATTTGACTTTCTTCGGCATCAACATGATGCGATTTCTCCTGAGCCTTTTGCTTTACTGGGGACGACGGCGCGAGCGCGTCTTGGCCATCTCGCCCTTGTAGATCCACACCTTGACGCCGATGATCCCGTACGTCGTCTTCGCTTCAGCCAGACCGTAATCAATGTCCGCCTTCAGCGTGTGCAGTGGCAGACGCCCGTCCTGATACCACTCGCTGCGCGCGATCTCGGCGCCGTTGAGGCGGCCGCCCACGCGCACCTTGATTCCCTTCGCGCCGAAGCGGAAGGCCGATTCCATCGCCTTCTTCATCGCGCGGCGGAATGCGATGCGGCGCTCGAGCTGCGTGGCGATGTTCTCGGCCACGAGCTGCGCGTCGAGCTCCGGACGCTGAATCTCCTGGATGTTGATGTAGACCTCACCGTTGACGAGCTTCTGCAACTCGTCGCGGAGCTTGTCGACCTCGGCACCCTTGCGTCCGATGATGATTCCCGGGCGCGACGTGTAGATGTTGATGCGCATCTTGTTCGCCGTGCGCTCGATGTCGATCTCCGAGACCCCGGCGTGCGAGAGCCGCTTCTTGAGATCCTCGCGAAGCTTCAGATCGCGATGAAGCGTCTCGGCGTAGTTCTTCCCGGCAAACCAACGGGAATGCCACGTCTTATTGAATCCGAGCCGAAATCCGTACGGGTTGACCTTCTGACCCAAGATAGCCTCCGTTATTTCCGAGCGCGAGCGCGACCGCTCTTGGCCGACTCTGCCCGCGCGTTGACCGCTTTCACTTCGTCCGAAACGTGAACCGTCACGTGAGCCTGCCGTTTTTGAATCCGGTAGGCGCGGCCCATCGGGGCCGGCTGCACGCGCTTCTCACGCGGTCCTTCGTTGACATAGATCTTCGAGACCACGAGGTCGTCGGCATCGACGTTCGCCTCGATGTTCTCCGCATTGGCAATCGCCGAGCGGACGAGCTTCTCCAGATCCTTCGCGCACGACTTGCGCGTGAAGCGGAGAATGCCAAGTGCCTCGTCGACCTTCTTGCCGCGCACGAGGTCGGCCACAAGGCGGACCTTCTGCGGCGATGCTTTCAGGTATCTGAGTGTTGCAGTAGCTTCCATCGTCGTTCTCCGCCGTTATTTCGCAGGAGCCGGAGCGGCGGCCGGCTTGGCCGTCTTCTCGACTTTCTTCCCGCTGTGTCCCTTGAACGTCCGCGTCAGCGCGAACTCGCCGAGCTTGTGGCCAACCATGTTCTCGGAGATGTACACAGGGATGAACTTCCGTCCGTTGTGCACGGCCACGGTGTGACCGACCATGTCGGGGATCACCGTCGAGCGACGCGACCAGGTCTTGATGACCTTCTTGTCGCGCTCGCGATTCATGGCTTCGACCTTCTTGACCAGGTGCTCGTCGATGAATGCACCTTTTTTCTGTGAGCGCATTACTTGGTTCTCCGCTTGACGATGAACTTGTTCGTGACCTTGTTCCGGCGCGTCTTATAGCCCTTGGTCGGCTGACCCCACGGGCTGACCGGATGACGGCCACCCGAGGTCTTGCCCTCGCCACCACCCAACGGATGGTCGACAGGGTTCATCGCAACACCGCGGTTGTGCGGCTTGCGGCCACGATGACGCGTACGGCCGGCCTTACCGATCGAGACGTTCTCGTGTTCGAGATTGCCGACCTGACCGATCGTCGCGTAGCAGCGCACGTGCACTTTGCGCATCTCGCCGGAAGGAAGACGGAGCGTCGCCCAGTCGCCTTCGCGTGCCATCAGCTGCGCGAACGCACCGGCCGAGCGAGCCATCTGTCCGCCCTTGCCTTCCTTCAGCTCGATGTTGTGAACCGTCGTGCCGAGGGGGATCTTGGAAAGCGGAAGCGCATTGCCGACGAGAATGTCCGCGTCTTCACCTGCCGTGATCGTCGCGCCAACCGCGAGACCATCCGGAGCGAGGATGTAGCGCTTCTCGCCATCCGCGTAATGCAGCAGGGCAATGCGCGCGGTACGGTTCGGATCGTATTCGATCGCCGCAACCTTCGCTGGGATGCCGTGCTTGTCGCGCTTGAAGTCGATCGCGCGGTACTTCTGCTTGTGACCGCCGCCGATGAAACGGGAGGTGATGCGGCCGACGGAGTTGCGTCCGCCCGTCTTCATCTTTCCCTTCGTCAGCGACTTCTCCGGCTTGGCCTTCGTGATCTCATCAAACGTGTGATGAGACTGAAACCGGATGCCCGGAGATGTCGGTTTGTAATTCTTGACTGGCATAGTGTCCTCTGTTTATCGCCGTCGTGGGCTTACACGCCTTCGATGAAATCCGGCGCTTTCTCGCCCGCCTTGAGACGCACATACGCCTTGCGCCAATCACGGCGCTTGCCGGCGTAGCGGCCCATACGCTTCATTTTTCCGCGCACGTTGAAAACGCGAACTTCTTCGACCTTCACTTTGAAGAGCTCTTCAACCGCGGTCTTGACCTGGATCTTGTTCGCTTCCGGTGCGACCTCGAACGCAAGCACATTCGCGCCCGATTCACGCTGCATCGTGCTCTTCTCGGTGACGAGCGGACGACGGATGATCTTGTTGCTATTCATTGCCGAGTGCCTCCGTCAGACGCTGAAGAGCAGCCTGGCTCAGCACGACGTAGCGGCTGTTGACGACGTCATACACGTTGACGCTCGACGCATCGACCAGGTGCAGCTTCGGGTTGTTGCGCGACGCGAGCACGAGATTCGTGTTCTCCATCGTATCGACGAGAAGTGCTTTCCCTTCGACTCCGATGTTCGCGACCTTCTGCGCGAGCTGCTTCGTCTTCGACTCATCGATCGCGAGATCGCCGACGAGAACCAGCTTGCCTTCCTTCACGCGGCGGGAGAGAGCGCTCTTGAGAGCAGCTTTCTTCTCCTTCGCGTTCATCTTGTACGAGTAGTCACGCGGCTGCGGGCCGAAGACCGTACCGCCGTGGCGGTGGATCGGCGGACGGTTACCGCCCTGACGCGCGCGACCGGTGCCCTTCTGGCGGAACGGCTTCTTGCCGGATCCGCTGACTTCCGAACGCGTCTTCGTCTTGTGTGTACCCGCGCGAAGCGACGCAAGGTAGTTGCGCACTGCTTCGTGAATGAGATGCTCTTTATAGGGGTAGCCGAAGATGTCGTCCGGCAGCTCGGCCTGACCGATCGTCTTGTTGTCCCAATTCTTCACGTCGATGGTCGGCATGGTTACTCTCCTCGCTTCCCGTTCTTCGCGAAGCGCACGACGACGAGGCCATTACGACCACCCGGAACCGCGCCGCGGATATAGAGCAGGTTGTTCTCGACGTCGATCTTGGCAACGCGGAGGTTCTTGACCGTGACTTGATCGCCGCCCATGCGGCCACCCATGCGCATGCCCTTCATGACGCGCGACGGGAACGCCGAGGCGCCGATCGAGCCAGGAGCACGGTGGAACATCGAGCCGTGAGTCGCCCGTCCGCCGGAGAAGTTGTGACGCTTCATGACGCCCTGGAAACCTTTGCCCTTCGACTGACCAACGACGTCGATCGAGTCTCCCGGTTTGAAGATGTCGACCTGCACGCGGTCACCGACATTGGCATCGCCCGAATACTCGAACTCGCAGAGAGTGCGGAGCGGCTGTGCGCCCGCCTTCTCGAAGTGTCCGCGCATCGCGCTCGTCACACGGCGATTGGAGATCTTCTCAACAAGGCCGATCTGCACGGCATCGTAGCCGTCCTTATCAGCCGTCTTCTTCTGCACTACCAGGCAAGGGCCGGCTTGAATGACCGTCACAGGAATGAGCACGCCGTCTTCGGCGAACACCTGGGTCATTCCGACCTTCTTGCCAATGATTCCTTCGATTGCCATTTGTCTATCCACCTTGGAACGATCGATGGGGACCGTTCGTGTGAGGCGTCTTTATTTCCCGAACGCCTTGATTTCGACGTCGACGCCGGCCGGCAGCTCGAGCTTCATGAGCGCGTCAACCGTCTGGGTCGTCGGCTCGAGAATGTCGAGCAGCCGCTTGTGCGTCCGCATCTCGAACTGCTCCCGCGACTTCTTATCGACGTGCGGGCTGCGCAGAACCGTGTAACGCGACACCTGCGTCGGAAGAGGGATCGGTCCCGCCACCTTCGCGCCGGTGCGCTTGGCCGTGTCGACGATCTCCGACGTGCTCTGGTCGAGAACGCGATAGTCGTACGCTTTGAGACGGATGCGGATCTTTTCGTTCATCATTGTCGTTGTTCCTAAAAGAACGCGAAGGCCGCCCCATTCGAGGCGGCCTTCAATTCACTACTCGAGAATGTCCGTAACGGTGCCAGCGCCGACGGTACGGCCACCTTCGCGAATTGCGAAGCGGAGGCCCTTCTCCATGGCGATCGGCGCGATCAGGTTGATCGTAAGCGACGTGTTGTCGCCCGGCATCACCATCTCCGCGCCCTCGGCCAGCTGCGCCGTGCCGGTGACGTCCGTCGTACGGAAGTAGAACTGCGGGCGGTAGCCATTGAAGAACGGCGTGTGACGGCCGCCCTCTTCCTTCGTCAGGATGTAGACCTCAGCCTTGAACTTCGTGTGCGGGGTGATCGAGCCGACCTTGGCGCAAACCTGACCGCGCTCGACGTCCTTACGCTCAACACCACGGAGAAGCAGACCCACGTTGTCGCCTGCCTGACCCTGATCGAGAAGCTTGCGGAACATTTCGACGCCCGTGACGACCTTCTTCTGGGTCGGACGGATACCGACGATCTCGATTTCCTCGCCAACCTTGACGATTCCGCGCTCGATACGGCCGGTGACGACCGTGCCGCGGCCCGAGATCGAGAAGATGTCTTCGACCGGCATCAGGAACGGCTTGTCAACCGCGCGCTCCGGCATCGGGATGTAGCTGTCGACCGCATCCATCAGCTCGATGATCTTCTTGCCCCACTCCGAGTTGTGATCGCCCGACTCGAGCGCCTTGAGCGCGGAGACGCGGACGATAGGAATCTCGTCGCCAGGGAACTCGTACGAGCTGAGGAGCTCGCGAACTTCGAGCTCGACGAGGTCGAGGAGCTCAGGATCGTCAACCATGTCGACCTTGTTGAGGGCGACGACGATGTAGGGAACGCCGACCTGACGGGCGAGCAGGATGTGCTCGCGGGTCTGCGGCATCGGGCCGTCAGCGGCGGAGACGACGAGAATCGCTCCGTCCATCTGCGCGGCGCCGGTGATCATGTTCTTGACGTAGTCGGCGTGGCCCGGGCAGTCGACGTGCGCATAGTGGCGCTTGTCGGTCGAGTACTCGACGTGAGCGGTCGCGATCGTGATGCCGCGCTCGCGCTCTTCCGGAGCCTTGTCGATCTGATCGAAGGCAATGAACGAAGCCGTTCCCTTCGACGCGAGGATACGGGTGATTGCGGCCGTCAGCGTGGTCTTGCCGTGGTCGACGTGACCGATCGTACCGACGTTCACGTGAGGCTTACTGCGATCAAATTTCTCTTTAGCCATCGTGGATTAACCTCCGTAGTTCTTTCTTTTCGGAATTCTTATCCGGCAACTTTAGCAATCACTTCTTCAGCGACGTTCCGCGGCGCGGGCTCATATGCGAAGAACTGCATCGTGTAGCTCGCGCGGCCCTGCGACATCGAGCGGAGCTGCGTCGCGTATCCAAACATCTCCGACAGAGGAACGTGCGCGCGAATGACCTTCGCCCCGCCACGCTCGTCCATCTGCTGAATCTTTCCGCGCCGGCGCGAGAGGTCGCCCATCACGTCACCTGCGTAGTCTTCGGGCGTCACGACTTCGACGTCCATGATCGGTTCCTTGAGAATCGGGCCGGCTTTCTTTGCGCCTTCCTGGAAGGCCATCGAGCCGGCGATCTTGAAGGCCATTTCGCTCGAGTCGACGTCGTGGTACGAGCCGTCATACAGCACGGCGCGAATGCCCGTCATCGGATACCCGGCGAGGATGCCCTTGTCCATCGCTTCTTTGATGCCCTGCTCGGTCGGTCGAATGAACTCGCGCGGCACAGATCCACCCACCGTCTCGTTGACGAACTCGAAGTCCTTCTCCGTGATCGGCTCGAGGCGGATCTTGACGTCGCCGTACTGACCCTTACCACCCGACTGACGAACGAAACGACCATGCGCTTCCGCGGTTCTCGTGATCGCTTCGCGATACGCAACCTGCGGCTTGCCGACGTTCGCGGCGACATTGAACTCGCGCACCATGCGATCGACGATGATCTCGAGGTGCAGCTCGCCCATGCCGCGGATGATGGTCTGGTTCGTTTCCGGATCCGTGTGGACCTTGAACGTAGGATCTTCCTGCATGAGCTTCGCGAGAGCGACGCCCATCTTTTCCTGGTCGACCTTCGTCTTCGGCTCGATCGCAACCGCGATGACGGGCTCTGGGAACGTCATCGTCTCGAGCGCGATCGGCGCATCCTTCGTGCAGATCGTGTCGCCGGTCGTGACATTGCGCAGACCAACAGCTGCACCGATGTCACCGGCCCACACTTCCTTGATCTCTTCGCGCTTGTTCGCGTGCATCTGCAGCAGACGGCCAACGCGCTCCGAGTTGCCCTTGGTCGTGTTGAGCACGGCGGTGCCGGACTCGATGTGACCTGAGTACACGCGGAAGAACGCAAGCTGGCCGACGAACGGGTCGGTCATGATCTTGAAGACGAGAGCCGCGAACGGCTCCTTGTCGTCAGCCTTGCGCTCGATGAACGACTCGTCGTCCGGGTTGATGCCCTTGACGGGAGGAATGTCGAGCGGGGAAGGCAGATAGTCGACGACGCAGTCGAGCAGCGGCTGCACGCCCTTGTTCTTGAATGCAGATCCACAGAGGACCGGCGTGATCTTCTGAGCGATCGTCGCCTCGCGAAGAGCGGCCTTCAGCTCGCTGATCTCGAGCGGCTCGCCCGCGAGGTACTTCTCGAGGAGCTCGTCATGCTGTTCAGCAATCGACTCGACCATCTTCTCGCGGTAGTGCTCAGCGCCTTCGCGCAGCTCTGCCGGGATCTCTTCGATGTCGTACTTGGCGCCGAGGGTCTCGTCGCGGAAGAAGAGAGCCTTCATCTGCACGAGATCGATGACACCCTTGAACTGATCCTCGGCTCCGATCGGGAGCTGGAGAGGAACAGCGTTCTTACCAAGCTTGGTACGAATCTGATTCAGGACTGCTTCGAAGTTCGCGCCGATGCGATCCATCTTGTTGATGAACGCGATACGCGGGACGCCGTACTTGTCGGCCTGACGCCAGACGGTCTCAGACTGCGGCTCAACGCCACCGACGGCGCAGAAAACGCCGACGGCGCCATCGAGAACGCGAAGCGAACGCTCGACTTCAACAGTGAAATCGACGTGTCCCGGCGTGTCAATGATGTTGACGCGGGTGTCGCCCCACATCGCGGTCGTTGCAGCAGACGTGATCGTGATGCCGCGCTCCTGCTCCTGGACCATCCAGTCCATGGTTGCAGTGCCTTCGTGCACCTCGCCGATCTTGTGCGTACGGCCGGTGTAGTAGAGGATTCGCTCAGTCGTCGTCGTCTTACCGGCGTCGATATGAGCCATGATCCCGATGTTTCGCGTCTTTTCGAGAGATACCTGTCGCGCCATGGTTTTGTACCTTGCACACAAGCAGAGCACGTGCGGCGACACGGCGGTCACCGACCCTCTGCCAACTCATTCAATTGTTTGTTTCCCGTTGCTCGGTCCGGAACCGCAGAACGTTTTCTGTGTTATCCGGTCGAGACGGAGCTACGGAAAGTTGCTTCGGAGATACTGCGTAACTTCGTTTTACTGCCTGGACTGCAATACTACCAGCGGTAGTGCGCGAACGCCTTGTTCGCTTCCGCCATCTTGTGCGTATCTTCGCGCTTCTTGATCGCGTTGCCGCGGTTGTTGGCGGCATCCATGATCTCGCCCGCGAGCTTGTCCTGCATCGTCTTCTCGCCACGCGCCTGCGCGTAGGTGATCAGCCAGCGGATCGCGAGCGCGGTGCGGCGCACCGGGCGCACTTCGATGGGAACCTGATAGTTCGAACCACCGACGCGCCGGCTCTTGACCTCGAGGGCCGGCTTCACGTTGTCGACAGCCTTCTTGAAAAGCTTGACGGGATCGTCTTTCGCACGATCTTCAACCTTCTTCAGCGCTCCATAGAAGACGCTCTCGGCAACTGACTTCCGGCCATGCGTCATCAGCGAGTTGATGAACTTCGTGACGAGCTGGCTGTTGTACACCGGATCCGGCAGGATCTCGCGTTTCGGAACTTCACGACGTCTCGGCATCTTGATCTAACCCTTTGACTTAGCTCAACTATTACGATTTCTTGGGGCGCTTGGCGCCGTATTTCGAACGGCTCTGCATGCGCTTGGCAACGCCGACTGCGTCGAGCGTACCGCGAATGACGTGATAACGAACACCCGGCAGATCCTTCACACGACCACCGCGGATGAGCACGATCGAGTGCTCCTGAAGGTTGTGGCCAACGCCCGGAATATAAGTCGTGACCTCGACACCATTCGTCAGGCGAACACGCGCCACTTTACGAAGTGCCGAGTTCGGCTTCTTGGGCGTTGAGGTATAGACGCGGGTGCAAACGCCGCGCTTCTGCGGGCTCGACTGGAGCGCGGGCGATTTGGTCTTGTACTTGACCGCTTCGCGACCTGCGCTGACGAGTTGGTTGATCGTTGGCATTCCTTATCCTTCTGAAGACACGTACAGCGAAATGGGACTCCCGCAAGGGAAAACCCGCGCACTTTACGCGCGGGAATCGGACTTGTCAAGTCCGGAATTCAGGCTAACGGCATACGATCCAATGCTATTCCGAACCCTCATGCGAATGTGACGAGGATTCGGTCGGCCCGTCCGGGACCGAGCGCAGGAGGCGCATTGAGCGTCGGCCCAAGCCATATCAGCCACACGACTTCGGCCGGAGGCACTTCGATCCGATGCTCACCCTTCGCGAGAGTAATCGGACCTGCGGAATGGGCAACCCCGTCGATCATTGCAGATGATTTCGTGTCCAGGTAATAGCGGCCCGGGACCAGGCAGGACCATGTAGTCGGCCCAGCCTTTTGAAATCCGGCGCCAGCCACAAAAAAATCACCGGCAAGAGGAACGTAGTGCTGCCGAATGAACTCGACGTCTTCGCGTGGCAGCGCGAGCACGCGATAGTTCGGAATGATCACCGGTGTTTCACCTTTCGCCAGCTCGCTCCGCATCGTAGGCAAGACGCCATTCCTGAACATCGGCATCATGATGAACGTGATCAGCCAGAAGCGCCCTGGCGGACGCCGCGTTGGCACCAGCGCCGCTCCGTCGAATACGCGATGGCGCTGCGGATCCGTCAAAAGCTCCGCAGTCGTCATGACATCAGCCTGCCTGCTGTTTGTCATGAAGTAATGCCGTTGCGTTGCAAACACCCAGCTCCCGACATGGATCGCAGCCAACACGGCAAGGGCAGGTCCCCAGGAGGGTCGTGGCCGCAATCGCAGACAAAAAACAGCCGCCGCTGCCGTCGGAATCAGGAGGTTGTACGGAAATGGCGTCGGATTGGCAAACAACGCCACGACCCCTGCAAGACAGAACCCGGCCTCCGGGACCATTGAATCGTGCGACACGAGCTCACGCCAGTTCCAGCTGCGCGCGGTATGCACGGTCGCATAAAGAAGTACGAGGACCAGCACCGGACATTCGACAAGGAACCCAATGAGAGTCGGCGCCGGACTGATCCTCTGCACGGCGTTGACCGTCGTCACAGCAAGATCCCTTGTACTCCCTGAAAAGATCGTCCAGGTACCAGCAAGAAAGTGCACACCGCGACAGGCGACGAACGCCACCCCACCACCTGCACCAATTTCCACCAGCGCCATGAGCGGCCGCCGCTGATCCCACCAGGCTGCGACGATGGTGATCAAAACGATCGGCACGCAATAGACGAACGCCTTGAACGCAATGAACTGAGCGATGACTGCAAAGAATCCGACGAGATACGGACGTCGCTTGCCTTGTTCGCCCAATGGCCGCGCGGCCATCCATGAGAGCAGGACCGCTGTCATCAGTGGATTGTCGTGGCGGATCTCGAAACCGTAATGCCAAAAAGGAGCAAGGGTTGCCACCAGCAACAATGCAACGGCTCCCGGGATCGATCGCAGACGATATCCTGCGCAGCGAATGATCAGATAGAGGTTGACCCACAACAGCAGGAAAAACAGGAGACGCTCAGCCCGAAACATTGGCGCCGAATGGTCGAAAGCCCCCGCAATCCAGGTCATCGGCCCGAGGATCAGGAGATTCGCGCTCGCCATGAAGTTGCCAATCTCGTGCGTCGCCAGCAGGCGTGCTGTGAACACGTTCTGCAATTCGTCGGCGACATACAACCGGTTGAGGGCGAGATGTTCGGAAAGGCCAAGCAGAATGACCACACAAAGGATCAGCGTTACCCGTAGCGGTCCGGCGTAGCGCTCAGAAATCGACACGCGTCCCTCGGTTGAGAAGAACAGCCTTCTCGAACAGGAATGCGGCCGCGGCGAGATCCTCCACGGCGAGTCCAAGAGACTTGAAGAGCGTGATCTCGCTCGGCGAGCACCTTCCTGCTGCAGTACCGAGCAGGAGCTCGCCAATCTCGGCTTTGATGTGCTCCGGACCGGCAATCGCACCCTCACGCAAGGCGAAGAGATAGTCTCCCGATTCATTCAACGTCGATTCGCGTCGATCGACGAAAAGCGAAGAGGCAGCGATGGTCGCGCCGTCGAGCTCCCGCGCTGCCGCGATGCTCGAACCGACCGCATTGATATGTGCGCCGTCGCTGATCCACTCGCGCCGAATGACCGGCTCGCGCGCGCTCGTCGCCGTCACGATGATGTCAGCTCCTCTGACCGCCTCTTCTGCCGATCCGGCTGCGTTGCCGATCGCCTCCGCCTTTGAGCGGGTTCGACTGAATACTCGGATCTCTCTGATGTTCCTGGCGAGTTTCATCGCGGTCACGTGTGTGCGTGCCTGAACACCAGCACCCAGAACAGCCAGCACCGTTGCATCTTCGCGGGCAAGCAACCGCGTCGCGACCGCAGAAACCGCAGCGGTCCGGATTGCGGTTACTGCGGCAGCATTCACGATCGCCACGAGCTGGCCAGTCTCGCCGTTGTGCAGGAGGACGGCGCCGAGGTGCGTGTCGAGTCCGCGAGCAGGATTGCCGGGAAACACACACACTTCCTTGAGCGCGTAAACCGGATGACGGCCACCCCTCCAGGCCGGCATCATCCCAAGCAACCCCTGGCCATCATTGCCACGAACGAGGTGCCGGAGCGGGTTGACTACTTCCCCGCGCGCAAGCGCTGCAAGCGCTTCCGCCATGACATCGATACACTCCTCCATCGTCAGGAGTGCCTCCACGTCGTGTTCGTTGAGGACAAGGACGTTCATCAGTCTCGATGGACCGTATCCGGGGAAAAAGCCGGTAGACAGACCGCGACATATTCAGCGCCATCCGGCGTCGAGTACTGAACCCATTCACCAGCATGGGTGATGACCGCCTGTCCGGCAGCAACGTCGATCGCCCCCTCGCGATGAGTCACGCGCAGCATGCCCCGCACAACCACCGTGTATTCGTCGAACTCCGGCGCTTGTCCCGGTTCGACCCAGCCGGCCGGGCTTTGCATCCTCGCAACCGAGACGGCCGTCGTCCCGCTATTGACGCGGCCAACGTACTCCTCGATGCGTTTTGGTTTGTTGCCAGCGGCTTCGATGATCTTCGGCTCTTTGATGTAGGTCGGCATCCCCGCAGTCTACTGCGCATGACGTAAGACTTCACCGATCTCGATCATCGCCTAAACTACGGCGCTCAAATGGGAAGAAAGTCGCGTTCCAAATCCGAGACTCGAGAACGGCCCGCCACGATCGGGACAAGCCCGGTCGCTCCGGGAGCGTGGAGCAGTCACGACTTCTGGATGATTGGGGCACTGATTGCGATCACGATCCTGGTCTACGGACAGGTAGCGTCACACCAGTTCTTGAATTACGACGACGGTCAGTTCATCTATGAAAACGCCGCAGTGAGAGACGGGCTCAAGTCAGCGTCGGTTACCTGGGCGATTACTTCTGCTTCGATTGGCTGGTATCCCCTCACGTGGCTCTCTCACGAGCTCGATGTTCAATTGTGGGGGCTCGATCCGAGCGGCCATCTGCTCACGCAGGTCTTCCTTCACCTCGCGAACACCATCCTCTTGTTTCTCGCGTTGCGGCGCATGACGAACGCGCGCATCCGCAGCGGATTCGCCGCCGCTCTGTTCGCCATCCATCCAATGCACGTCGAGTCCGTCGCCTGGGCCTCGGAGCGGAAGGACACGCTCTCGACACTTTTCGCAATATTGGCACTCTACGTCTATGCGGATCGCAACGACACCGCGCGCAAGAAGGTGATCATCATGATCCTGCTCGCGGCGTCGCTCATGGCGAAGCAGATGTACGTCACCCTTCCGTTCCTTTTCATGGTGCTCGACTGGTGGCCGTTGCAGCGGGGTCTGCGGATCGCCGAGAAGGTGCCGCTGGTTGGACTTTCGGTCATAGCATCGGCGGCCGCGTTGCTAGGGCAGCGAAATCTGAAGGCCTTCCAGTCGGTCCAAGTGCTATCGATCAGCGCCCGCTTCGCAAATGCGATCGACGGCTACGTCCGGTACGTAGCCAAGTTGTTTTTCCCGGTTGATCTTGCAGTTCCCTATCCGATGACTGAAGTGCCTGGCGTGCACATTGTGCTCGGACTCGCCGTACTGACGGGCATGACGGCCGGCGCATGGTCGCTGCGGAGGCGCGCGCCGTACCTGCTCACTGGCTGGCTCTGGTTTCTCGGAACTCTCGTTCCCGTGATCGGAATCATCCAGATCGGACCGCAGTCGATCGCCGACCGTTATACCTACTTCGCCTACATTGGATTGTTCATCGCGCTCGTGTGGGCGATCAGCGAGTTGCTTCCCTGGCGCACAGCGATGACCATTGGAGTACTCGCGGTGACGTTCAATGCAGGCGTTGCCTGGCATCAGGTGCGTTATTGGAAAAACAGCGAATCGCTGTTTCAGCATGTCCTCGAGGTCACCGGACCCAACCCCGTCGCAGAGTATTCACTCGGGCAAGCGCTGCAGTTGAACGCACCCGAACGCGCGTTGCCTCATCTGCAGCGATCCATCGATTTGGTCCGCGAGTCTCGCCGCACCCATCCGGCGGCGGCCGAACCCGAATGGTACGCCCAGTCGTATGTTGCGATGGCTACGGCAAAACTGATGCAGGCGCGGCTGGCAGCAGCGAACGCAGGACCTCTGATCGACTCCGCGGAGAGCGATCTCCATCAGGCACTAATGATTGATCCACATGCCGCACATGCGGAAAACAATCTGAAAGTGGCCGCTGTCATGCGTCAGCAGCTCATTCCAGCGGCTGAAGGCTTTGCCTCATTCATGCAACGGGGCGGCGTACTCGCGAATCAAAAGAGATTCGAAGATGCAGTCGAGCAATTCCGAAAAGCAACGGCAATCGCTCCGGTCAATGTGAAGGCGCGCATCTACCTGGCGATCGCTCTCGTCAAGACAGGGAAAAACGCCGACGCGGTTTCGGAGCTGCGCGAAGCGGAAAAGCTCGACCCGAACGAGGCCAACCGGATCCTCACGTCCACTCTTCAATTGCCCGAGTCTGAGACGAACTTATCAGAATACATCGCGAGAATCAGTTCATGACAGCGAATCAGCGCATCGCAGTCATCATCGGCGCAGGACCTGCGGGATTGACGGCTGCCTATGAGCTCCTCACCCGAACAGACATCAAGCCGATCGTGCTGGAAGGGACGGATCAGGTCGGCGGCATCTCTCGTACGGTCAACTTCAACGGGAACAGGATCGACATCGGAGGGCATCGTTTCTTCTCGAAGGTCGACCGCGTCATGGATTGGTGGCTGTCGATCCTCCCCATGCAACGGACCGAGGGAAGGCAGACCCTCTCGTACCAGCGGCGAACGACCGAGGTCGATGCCGCGACCGAAGGCCCCGATCCCGAAACGACCGATGAAGTCATGCTGCTCCGCGGCCGGAAGTCGCGAATCTACTTCTCCCGCCGATTCTTCGACTACCCGATCACGCTCTCGACCGACACTCTGCGAAAGCTGGGAATCGTCCGCTCGTTCGTGATCGGCTGCTCTTACCTGCGCAGCGCCCTGTTTCCGATCCGCAAGGAAGAGAATCTCGAAGAGTTCTTCATCAACCGTTTCGGACGGGAGCTCTACGCTACATTTTTCAAGTCATACACGGAGAAAGTGTGGGGCGTTCCCTGCCGCAGGATCAGTGCGGAATGGGGAGCGCAGCGCGTCAAAGGTCTTTCGATTACGAGGGCCGTTCTCCATTTCATGAAAAAGTTTCTGCCGCAAAGGCGTGACGTCGCGCAGAAGGGCGTCGAAACCTCGCTGATCGAACAGTTCCTCTATCCGAAATACGGTCCAGGCCAGATGTGGGAAGAAGTCACCAAGCGCGTGCGTGCGCGGGGAGGAGAGGTGCTCATGCAGCACAAGGTGACCAGGATTTTCGTCGATGAGAGCAACCAGATCATCGGCGTCCGCGCAACGCAGCCAGACGGAGAGGAAATCGAGCTCAAGGGCGATTACTTCTTCTCCACAATGCCAGTTCGCTCGTTGTTTCGCGCGATCGATACGAACGTACCGCGCGAAATCGCCGAGATCGCCGAGGGGCTGCAATATCGAAACTTCGTGACGGTCGGCCTTCTTTACGATCGGCTGAACGTGATGGAAGCCGATGGTTCGCGCATCAAGGACAACTGGATCTACATCCAGGAACCAGATGTCCTCGTCGGCCGTTTGCAGATCTTCAACAACTGGAGTCCTTATATGGTCTCAGACCCGGCGAAGACATGGGTAGGGCTCGAGTACTTCTGCAGTGACAAAGACAATCTCTGGTCGACATCCGATTCAGAGATGATCGAGTTGGCCAAGGTCGAGATGCAACGAATCGGGATTGCCGACGCGGCGCTCTGCCGTGACGCCGTCGTGATTCGCGTCCCGAAGACATATCCCGCGTACTTCGGCACATACGAGCGTTTCGAAGAGGTCCGAAAGTACGTCGACAACTTTCCCAACCTCTTCCTCGTCGGTCGCAACGGGATGCACCGTTACAACAACCAGGACCATTCGATGCTTACATCGATGATCTGCGTGGACAACATCCTTGCAGGCCGGACAGACAAGTCGAACATCTGGGAAGTCAACACCGAAGAGGAGTATCACGAAGAGAAGTAGGACGTTTCTTCCGGGCTATACTCGCCGCTCTGAACGAACATCCCTCACCCCTCGATTCGGGCGCTCCGCTCCTCCGTGATGGTCGTCTGGTAGCACGGGCGGGATTGATGATCGCGATTCTGGAGTGCGTCGCGATTCGCATTCCCTATCTTCGTTTGGTTCCAATCTGGGACAGCCGGCAGTACTGGGACGGATGTGTCGGGCCCGCACTCCAGGGAAAGTTCGATCCGCTCGCGTTCAATTGCTTCGGGCACCGCACGATGCTCTATGCGTTCAGCGTTGCCTGGCCGCAGTACTTCGACTACGGCTCCGAGGTACTTCTCAATCTGGCGTTCCTTGCGATCGCCTTGCTGACGATCGCTGCGTTCTACATGATTGCTGCGCGGCTGTTCGAACCGACGGAACGAGCTGCAAGCGGGATCCCGGCAGCGGCACTGACCCTCATTTTCGCCTCAATGCCTGTGTGGACTGCTCCCTCTCTTACCCTGAATCCGGATAGCGGCGTCCTGCTGGGGTTCCTCGTCACGCTGGCGTTTCTCCTCCATGGCCGGTGCAACCTGGCGGCTTTCTCCGGAATCTATCTGGTCCTTTCGAAAGAAATGGGACTTCTGCTGTTTGTTCTTCTGGTGGTCACGGAGATGTTGGCGGCAAGCATCACGGCGGGGGCTCACCGCCGCTATCGTTCGCTCATCGCAAGCCGGTGGACATATCTTCTTGCTCCAATCGCCTACTTCGCAACTGGCATGGCATTGCGGGCCGCGAGCCGGCCGGCGGCCTGGGATGCCCTTCCTGCGTACAGCCAGGAGAACGTACTCATCCAGATCTTCCTGACCTTCAACCTGGGGGCACGTCCCTACGGGGCGTATACCGCGGATCTTTTCGTACTGAACTTCGCGTGGATCCTGACGCTGGTGATCGCTGTATGGCTCTGCACGATCATCGTTTCAATTCTGCGGCGACGAACAACCGGACATTCGTTCATCCAGCAGCCGGGTCGCACGCTTCTCGTCATATTTCTCACGCCGATGGTGCTATACGCGGTCACGAGGTTTCCGACATTCAACAACGTTCGCTACCTGCTGCCAGCTGTTCCCCTCATCGTCCTCGCGTTCGGCGCGGCTGTCGTCTCGCTCAGCGCTCGCCCCTGGATGCAAATCGCGCTCTTTGCAACCGTCGCCGTGACACAAGCGCTATCCATGTGGCAGACAGTCGATCCTTTGTCGCGCGCGCTGTTCGGCACGTTCGCGTTCGGTACGAACCCGATTCTCGAGATGGTGTCGCCAACGGGCGAGTGCTGCGGTCATGGACGCGATCAACTCGTCTACAACTTACAATTCACGCACTTCGCGACGATCCAGGACGCGGTCTTCCGGCGCGTTCCTCCGAACGAGACGACAACCTTTGCGATCTCAGGAGTGGCCGACTGGCATCTCCAGGGTCAAATTCAGCGCGGGACTCTCAGACGCACTCTACGCACGACGAATGTCATCGATCCTCCGCTTTTCACGCTCCCGCAGCTCGTACACGGAACGGCCCTTCCTGCGCACCTCTATTTCGTCGCGTACCCAAACGTCGACAACGACTATGACTTGAAGCTGTACTTCCTCTACTACGATGTGGCAAAGCCGCTCGTCGTCGATGACGGCAACGGGTACATCGTGCAGGTATACGAAATGAAGCGAAATCTGCGGCCGGCACCGAGATTCGCAACCAGACAACGCAGGCAGGGTCAGTAGATCGGCCGCTCGCCCCGCGCTGATCCAACTAGAGTTACTGTTACACTCGGACGAGAGAAAGGCGCCTCGCGAGCTCCCAACCAGGATGATGTTGGACCAACACGAAACGATTACTCGCATTGGAGGGCACAAGAGACCCCTTAAAGAGGAACTTCGTGAAATCGCCGCTTTTCGCGAGGTTCTTTATTTTCTCGTGTGGCGTGACATTAAAGTACGTTACCGCCAGGCAAGACTTGGGGCGTACTGGGTAATTCTGCAGCCGCTCATCCTTGTCGGAGTGTACACGGCAGTCTTTAGCTCAATCGTCAAGATTCCAACTGCGCAATACCCTTATGCGCTCTTCGTTCTAGTTGGACTCCTGCCCTGGACATTTTTTGCAAATGCAACGCAAGAAGCAGGGTCGAGCCTCTACTTGAATTCACCACTCATTGGTAAAGTCTACTTCCCACGAGTCTTCATTCCGATGAGCCGCATAATTACGATCATGCTGGACTATGCGGTCACAGCGGCTTTGCTTTTCGCAGCCGTCTTGATCGTTCACGTGCACACAACAGCGTGGCTACTGCTGCTTCCGCTTCTTACGGTCATCACGTTCCTCCTGACAATTGGCTTCGGAGTCGGACTGGCGGCCCTGACCGCTCGCTATTGGGATGTGCGGTATGTAACGCCGTTCATTTTTCAAATCTGGCTCTTTTGTACGCCAATCATTTATCCACTGGCGTCGATTCCTGTGCGCTTCCGGTGGATCATCCGTCTAAATCCATTGACAGGGCTCGTACAGTCCTTCCGGGCGGCTTTTCTTGGCGAATCACCCGACCTGTACCAGCTCGCTTACTGTGCAATCTGGTCGATTGCGGCAATGGCCTTGGGCGCCGCTTATTTCAGTCGCACGGACACCGAATTAGTAGAAATCATCTAGACTCTTGTACAAGACCATGAACCAGACCGTCACGGTGGAAAACGTGGGAAAGAAGTATGCGTCCGAATCGGCACGGACGGCAGGCTCATCGTTGAACGAAACGATCCCGTCATTAATCGCGACGACCATACGACTCCTATCACCTAAGTCCGATCAATGGACGGAACGCGCTCAAATTCCGGAGGAGCCGGAGAACTGGGCCCTCAAGAACGTGTCATTCGACCTGTACCCCGGCGACGTTCTAGGGATCCTCGGAAGGAATGGTGCAGGCAAGAGCACCCTATTGAAGATTCTCAGTAGGGTCATCTATCCGACTGAGGGAGAAATTGCGTTTCGCGGAAGGGTCGGATCACTACTGGAGGTTGGCGCTGGCTTTCATCCCGAACTGTCAGGTCGTGACAATATTTTTCTTGCCGGTTCCATTCTCGGGATGAAAAGGAGCGAAATACGTCAAAGGTTCAACGACATCGTCAACTTCGCTGAAATTAAACAATCGCTGGACATGCCGGTGAAACATTACTCCAACGGCATGTTCGTGCGCCTGGCGTTTTCTGTCGCTGCATACCTCGATCCCGACATTCTGATCATTGATGAAGTGCTCGCTGTTGGCGACGTGCGGTTTCAGATGAAGTGCAGGGAGAAGATCAGAGAGCTCACCGGTCCGGCAAAGACTATCCTTATGGTTAGCCACGATCTCAGCGCGATTGCGAATTTGTGTAACAAGGGAATGCTTCTTGAAAAGGGTTGCGTCGCCGCTTCGGGAAGCATTCGTGAATGTGTCGACCGGTACATGGGAACAGGAAGCGACATGGGCAAGACTTCCTGGAAGGGTAATCTGGGCGACGACAGCATTCGCCTTCATTCGGCATTCATCCGTACTGACGACAGCTCTTCGATCCTCCAGCGGGGAGATCAACTGGAGTTTCAATTTACCTATGAAGTCCTGAGGCCCGGACCACTCGTTGTCGTCGGTCTCGACATTCGAAACCCGATTGGCGGAATCGTTTGCGCAACACGATTCACCGACGTTGGCTCTCAGGCTGAGATCAATTCTCTGCAGACCGCAGGCGCGCATACAGTCCGATTGCAGATCGACACATCAATCCTTGCGGAAGGTGAATACATTGCCGACGTCAATCTCGGCCTTCACAATGTGAAACGAATCATTCAACATGATCCTGTCATCTCTTTTTCAGTCGTGGACAAGAACAGAAATCGGATGCATGACTCACCGATGTACAGAACTGTCGTCTATCCGGATTGGAAGTGGCAGGAACTCGACGCCTCGTAGCAACCTTCTCAGAACGATTGCCGCGCGGTACTGAGGTTACTGCTAAACTCGCAATGATGGACCGCCCGTTGATCCTGGATGAGGATCCGGTCTTCGGAAGACTCTCTTTCTCCCTCGACCATCCGGCTCTTGAATCCGTCCTGGACGCGCTCCTGATGTCGCGTTCCAGCTGGTTCGTCCTCGGATACGCGGAACTGCCGTCGCCGCTGCGATCCAGGGTCGCAACGGCCTCGACGAACATCCCGGTGGACAACCTTTTCCGTCTCAGCGAGTTCGAACAACTGCCCTCGATTCTGACGCTCGGAATTCGCGCCTCGCGATTCGCTCCGGTGCTCGTCTGGGAGGCGTTTCACGCCCTCGAGACGTCGGGCGTCTGGCTCGACGTGGACTACGTCGAACGCTGTCGCGGGACGGAGGTTTCTCAACGCGATCATCTGGAACGCCGCTACTACGAAGCATCCTTGCAATTGATCGAGGAGCGGTTGATTGGCCCCTATCGCGTACGACTGCTTCAGAAAGTAGCGCCCAGCCTGATTGCGGCATCGATGGACGATGATGGCTGGACGTTTGGAATTCTTACTGCGGGGCCTTCACCAAATGCCGAACGTATGGTGCGAGAAATTCTTGCGCTCGATCTTCCGGCGGTCGAAATCGTAATCTGCGGACCGAGGCCGAAAAACCTGCCCGCCGACGCACGGATCGGGCAGATCGATCTGGAGAAACCCGAGCCTCGAGGGTGGATCACGAGAAAGAAGAATCTGATAGTGGATGCAGCGCGGCACGAAAACGTTTGCCTCCTGCACGATCGCTTTTTCATCCCGGGAGGATTCGCCGATGCTCTTCGGCGTTATGGCAGGACCTTTTCCGTTGTAACCTTTCCGCAGACCTACTATGCCGATCGAACGGGCGAGTGTATTCAGCGCTATCCGGACTACCAGGTCGTAAAGTGGACCGGTGACATTGCGGTGCTGGCACGTTCAGGCACTATTGACGGCCACTACGTCTTTCATCCGCAATACAACGACTTCCATGAGACGGCGTTCTGTTGCGGCGGCCTGTATGTGACCAAGAAATCGCTGTGGAATCTAGTCCGTCAGGATGAATCGCTGTTCCATGCCGAATGGGAAGACGTGATCTTCGGATACCAGTGCCAGAAGTTCGGAATTCCGCATCGAGTCAATCCTTACGCGTGCATCGAGTCGACGGCTGCGCATCCGATGTTGCTGACATCGATCAACGTACTCAGTCCGTCTGGAGAAATGGAAAGAGCTTTTCGTCACGTCACCGCACACCAACGACGCCTCGCCAGCGAGCAACCGCACCTCTTCCGGCCGCTGGTGAATATGACGAAGCAGGATTACTGCACGAAGCTCGCATCGAAGTTCAATCGATTGCCGATCGCCAAACGCATTGAAACACTCTCTGAAGACGACCTTCGCTCTTGTGAGCACCTTTCGGATATGTGGAACGTCGTGCATGAACGCGTTGCAGCAGAGTTGCCGCAGACGCGCGCAGATATTTTCGGAGTCTTCACGCTCATCTCCGACATGATTTTCAATCACGCAGCTCCTATTCTTCAGAATTGGACGCGTGAAGAGGAGCGCATACTGACGGGAATCACGACCCGGCGACGCTTCTCGACGGGGCAACTGGTTCGGCACGCTCTGACATTCTCCGCGAGGGAAGTCGTGATTCGAGCGTGGCGATTGCTACGGACCGCCCACAGATCGCGCTCGTACGGGCCAATCGCGGACGTCGTTTCATATTTTCGTGAGGTCGAGAAGAGCTACCCAATCACGTTCTCCGATGACGTGTCGGGAAACGACGTCGCTACGATCCCACAACCTTCTCGCCTCCTTGACGAAAAGCAGAATTTTCGCACGATCTTTTTTCAGCACCGCGAAGGCGTCTTGCCTCGCATCGATGGGTCAAATTGATGTGGTAGGCTGAAATCGATTGATCGTTCTCGCCCATAGAGGGAACCTGGAAGGTCCGGACCCGCAACGAGAGAATTCTCTCTCCACCGTCGCAGCGGCATTTTCATGCGGCTTCGGAGTGGAAACGGACCTCCGCTTCTCACAAGACGGAACCGCTTACATCAGCCACGATGCACTCGGTGGAGAGACAGGTCAGCCCGCCGACCAACATGCAGCAACCTGGGCAAAATATCCGGAGCGTCTCGTAGCGCTCAATATCAAGGAAAGAAGATGCGAACGCCTGGTGCTTTCCCTGTTGCACCGCTTTGAAAGAACGAAGAATACGGTACTGTTCGACATGGAGCTGATCGAGCCTACCATCGGCGAGATGGCTACGGAGTTTCAACGCCTCGATCCGGCATGCGAGATCGCGGCGCGCGTGAGCGATCGAGGCGAGACCATCGGGCGCGCGCTGGCCCTTCCGGGTACATACATCTGGCTCGACGAAATGGACAGCGAGTGGGCGCAACAAACCGATATCGCCCGACTAAAAGAGGCGCGCAGGACGATCCTGGCCGTATCACGAGATCTGCATCGCGCACCGCCGGAAGATTGCGTTTCACGATGGAGACAGTTTGCGGAGTGGGGAGTCGACGCCATTTGCACCGACTGGCCAAAGCGCGCCGCCCACGAACTGCGGCTGAGCACGACATGAAATTTCATCGACTCGAGTCGATGCGCGGCGGCTGGTTCGTCGGACAATTCGAGCCAACAATCTTCGCTACCTCCGATTTCGAAGTAGCAATCAAGAGTTACTCCGCCGGCACGAGGGAAGAGGCGCACATCCACCGTGTTGCAGTCGAGCTCACGGCAATCGTTTCCGGCGAGGCATTGCTGAACGACTCGAAACTTGGTCCGGGTGACATTGTCGAAATCTCACCCGGCGAAGCGGCCTCTTTCGAGGCCCTGACCGACGTCACGACTGTGGTGGTAAAAGTTCCGAGCGTAGCCGGGGACAAGTACAAAGCATGACGAAGCCAATTGCAATTCTTTTCGACCTCGATGGTGTACTCGTAGATGCTACGGAGTGGCACTACGAAAGTCTCAACCGAGCGCTCGCCCTGTTCGGCTTCGCCATCAACCGTTATGAACACCTGTCGGCGTACAACGGCCTGCCAACGCGAACAAAGCTCGAAATGTTGTCCGTGGAAAAGGGGCTTCCCCGTGCTCTCCACGGCCTGATCAAAAGGCTGAAGCAGGTGTACACAAAAGAAGAGATCCTCGCGAAGTGCTGGCCCGTTTTCGAAAAGGAGTACATGCTGAGCCGCTTGTGCCGCGAGGGCTACACGCTCGCAGTCTGCTCGAACGCAATCCGCGAAACTATGACCCTGATGCTCGAGCGTTCTGGCGTACTCAAATATTTCGAGCTCGTGCTGAGCAATGAAGACGTCGTCAACCCGAAGCCCGACCCGGAGATCTACCTGAAGGCAATGGAACGGTTACGCGTCAAACCGGACGAAGCACTGATCATCGAAGACGCGCCCCACGGCATCGAGGCAGCGCGCCGCTCGGGCGCGCACGTGCTCGAGGTTGCCGGCTTTCATGAAGTCGATTACTGGAAGATCGCTCCCATGCTGGGGGTGACATCGTGCTGACCATCGTGATGCCGATGAGTGGTGAAGGAAAAAGCTTCGTCGAGCGTGGCTACACCTTTCCGAAGCCACTGGTGGAGATTGCCGGACGACCAATGGTGGAGTGGGTACTGGCGGGTCTCTGCATCGAAGAGCCCCATCGTTTCATCTTCATTTGCAGCGAAGAGCATCTACGTCGCTTCGCTCTGGCCGAAGTGCTGCAGCTCCTCGCGCCCGGGGCTACGATCATCCCTGTGTCGAAGCCGACATCGGGCGCGCTCTGCAGCGTCCTGCTAGCATCGGAGTTTCTGAATCATGAGAGTGAACTGGTAATCGCCAATGCGGACCAGGTGGTCGACCTTCCGTTTCCGGATTTTCTCGACTCGGCGCGGCGGCCACCAACCGATGGTTGCATCCTCACTTTTCCGAGCACGCATCCGAAGTGGTCGTTTGCGAAAGAGATGGATGGATTGGTGGTAGCCGTGGCGGAAAAACGGCCGATCAGCAATCAGGCTACGGCCGGTTTGTACTATTTCCGGAACAGCAACGAGTTCGTGAGGGCGGCGGAACAGGTCATCCTCAAGAACGCAGCCCTGCAGGGCGAGTTCTTCGTCGCGCCGGTGTACAACGAGCTCATTCTCCAGGGAAAACGAATTACGACGCGTCGCATCGCGCGCGAACAGATGCACAGCCTCGGCACGCCGGAAGACGTAACTGCGTTCGTCGAGACACGGCCGCGCTTTCCTCAGCCTGAGAAGAGCTGATGATGCGCACAGAACTGCTCGACGTTCGACTCGTCGCATACCGAGGACTGTGGGACAAATTCGCGGCGCCGAGAACCCTCGCGGCATTCGTTCGCGCTCGCCGAAGGCGAATTCCGTTCCTCATCGATCTCGATTCGTCAGAATTGACGATTTCGGATCTCGAGCCCCTTATCGATCAGTCGGATGTGCTCGCGTTTCTGATGGCCAAAGAGCTAACCACACTTCGCGACATCGCCACGTCCGACAACGTCTGCCTCATCGATCGCGGTGCCACTGGAACCGTGTTCCCGATCGAGAACACGAATCGGAACAGGTGCGGCTACTATGTCCCGCTCGATGCAACTGCGCGCGTAACTCCACGTGACATCCCGGTCCGACGCGGCGATCTCCTGCTGTACGAATCGGTCGACACGATCCAGTCTCTCTTTGCTATGCGCATGAGCCGGATCAAATCGGATGAACCGGCCGAGACACGCCTCGCCTTCGCGCAAAGCGATGGTGCCATCATGATGAAAGTCGCTGACCTAGTGGAGCTGGAGCTGCTGGTCGATTCCATGCGATGGGTGGTCCGCTGATTCTCAACGAGAGCTCTGCGTTCGGTCGGCGCGAGTTCTCGCTCGCGGGCAGCGGCGTGGAAAACGCGCTGGAGCGTATCATCGGGTCATTCCCCGGCTCGCGCTGGTTCGTCTTGGGATTTGATGAGCCGCCCGAAGCGCTCCGCTCGACGGTCGCGATGACAACGACGGATATGCCGGTCGACAATTTTTTTCGATTGAGTCCGTCGTGCGGCTTCGAGCAGCTTCCGTTCTTGCTGACCCTCGGGATTCGAGCGTCTCGATTCGCGCCGATCCTGTTCTGGGAGGCGTTCCACGCGCTCGCTGCGGGAGGCGTCTGGCTCGACGTCGACTACGCGGACCGGTGCCATGGCACGGCCGTGTCGAAGCGCGACTACCCAGAGCGGGAGTACTTCGAAGGCGCGCTCACGCTCATCGAGGATTCGCCGATCCCACCCTATCGCATACGTGTGTTCCGGAAGACATCCACAAGTCGCATTTCTCTTTCGGCCGGCGATCAGGGCTGGACGTTTGGCATCCTCACCGCGGGACCCTCGCCGAACGCAGCGGGCATGGTACGCGAGATTCTCGCCCTCGATTTTCCCGCAGTCGAAGTCATCATCTGTGGACCAATGCCGGAGGGCGCGCCGGACGATCGCCGGGTACGTCGCATCGATCTGGAGCGGCCCGAGCCGCGTGGCTGGATCACCCGAAAGAAAAACATGATCGCGGAGGCGGCGAGGTACCTAAACCTCTGCATCATGCATGACCGCTTCTTCATCCCCCCGCAATTCCGGGCGGCGATGGAGCATTACGGAAACGTGTTCGGGTTCCTCACCTTTCCGCAGGTGTACTTCCCCGATCGCACTGGCGAAACGATCCAACGCTACCCTGACTGGAATGTTCTTAAGTGGGATGGCGATCTCGCGAAACGCCTCCGCACAGGTGTGCATGATGGCAACGACTTCCTGCATCTGCGCTACGACGATTTTCTCGAAACCGCGTACTGCTGCGGCGGAATTTACATCGCAAAGAAGAATCTATGGAACCTCATCAGGCAGGATGAAGCGCTATTTCATTGCGAATATGAGGACGTCAACTTCGGGTTGGAGTGCCAGCGGCGGGGCATTCCGCATCGCGTGAACCCATACGCAACGATCGAATCAACCGCCGCAATGCCTCTGTTCACGAACTGGGTTCATCTCCTCGAGCCGTCCGGTACTGTGATTAGACGATACAGCCGTGTCGCAGCACATCAGCGCGAGCTGGCTCAGCGCAGCCCCGAAGTATTCCGAGCGCTGTTGCCGGTCACGCGGCGCACCTACTGCACCAAGCTGGTGACGAAATTCAATGCCACCCCAATTGGTGCACGGCGAGGCCGCTCGCTGTCAGAGACCGACTTTGCAAACTGCGAGACCCTTTCGCAGATCTGGAACATCGTTCATACCCGCATCGCCCGCGCTACGCCGCGAAACCGGGCAGACTTGTTCGGTGTCTTCTCCTTCGTTTCCGACATGTTTTACAACCAACCTGGCAGCGTGCTTCAGTATTGGACGAGGGACATGGAAAGCATCCTTAGAGGAATGGCGTTCCCCGGGCGCTCGGTACTCGGGGAGGCCGATGCCGCCGCACCGCGCTCTGCGAGAGAGTGGCTCTTTCAAATGTGGAGGAAGGCGGTCGCACTGGTGACCCAGGTGGCGCGCAAACTCACGCGCCAGGAGAGCACGGAGTATCCCGTGCTCACCAGCATTGTTTCGGAGTACCGCGAGACTGAAGAAGCTTATCCAGTGATCTTTTCTCCGTCGGGCGACGAGCCGAATCAACCGACAGTTCCGAATCGGGCACGCCTCCTCGAGTCGCCCGAGAACTTTCGCACTTTCTTCATCGAACACGGCGAGGGCATTCTTCCTCAACTGAACAGCGAGTGATTCATGCTGAATATCGTCCTTCCGGTCGCGGGCAGAGGTAGCCGGTTTCTCAAGTCCGGCTTCACCCTTCCGAAGCCAATGATTCCGGTCCATGGTATGCCGATGCTGCGGTGGGTCGTGGCGAACCTGCGGCCGCGGCAGCCACATCGTTTCGTGTTTCTTGCGCTGGAGGAACATCTCGAGCAATCGGGTTTGAGGGACCTCATCGAGAGCATCGCGCCGGGAAGTCGGGTCATTCCGGTTCAAAACGTAACCGAGGGGGCTGCCTGCACTGTGCTGCTCGCTCGCGACTTCATCGATACAGATGACGCACTGATGATCGCGAATACCGATCAATACGTCGACATCACGATCGACGAATACCTCGACGCATTTGATGCGAGCGGTCTCGACGGGTACATCATGACCTTCCGCGCAGACGATCCGAAATGGAGCTACGCGCGGCTCGGTGAGGACGGCTGCGTGCTGGAAGTGGTCGAGAAGAGAGTCGTCTCCAACCATGCAACAGTCGGAATCTACAACTTTCTCCACGGATCCGATTTCGTTCGGGCGGCGCACGAAATGATCGCGCGCGACCTCCGTGTCAATGGCGAGTTTTACGTCGCGCCGTCCTACAACCAGATGATCGAGCAAAATGCACGGATTGGAATCTTCGACATTGATCGTATCGGTACCGGAATGCATGGACTCGGCACACCGGAGGATCTCCGCGTGTTCCTGGCGAACGATTTCTCAATGCTCGCCGCATTGAAGATCGCGGGCGAGGATGCTCCTCAATGAGTGCAAAAAATGTCCTTTATTTCGCCGAAAATGCCATCTCTCCGGTTCAGGGCGGCGGAATCGTCGTATACGCAGCGCTCAAAGGGCTACCGCCAGAAAACCTTCTTGGTGTCTACCAATACCGGCACATCACTCCTGCGGCGGAGTACGCCGACAGGCTGCACCCCCTTTCCAGCTTGCTGCGTTCGGAAAATGCGTCGCGCGCCAACACCCTGCCTTCAGGACGCCTCGGTAATTTCGAAAGGGAGTCAAAATCGCTCGACATAGGCCGGGCAATTCTCGGACCTTTACTCGACAGGTTTGCCGGCGGTTTCGATCGCCAGATCGTTCAACTGCTATCGTCACAGGGCTTTCACCCGGACGTTGTGTTCACCGCGCCGTTGTCGCTTCGCATGCTCCGCCTGGCGACGGCTGCAGCGAAGCACTATTCAGTGCCGATCGTGATGCTGAACATGGATGACTGGATCGCCGAGGAGAGCGCTCGAATGGGCCCCTTACACGGCGCCTGGGAGCGCCTCATCACATCGGCAATGGCCGAAGCAAAGCCACATATCGCTTATGCCTACTCGAACAGTGAGAAGCTGGCGTCGGTCCTGACCGAACGTTATGGTATCCAGCACGACACAATGAACAATGCTTCTCACGATCTCTTCGCGGACCGACGATCGTGGAATCCTCCACCGCAGCGAACCGGTACGGTCATTACGTTCGCCGGGGCAATGAATTGGCATCTTCAGGGACAAACACTCGTCCGGGTTGCAGAGGCCGTTGCAGAACTGCGCACAGTGTGCAAGATCGAGCTTCGAATCTACGCGCCGTGGGAGTTTTCCCCGCTGGCAAATATGATCAGCGTGCCTGGCGCTGTGACCTATTGTGGCTTCCGCACCGGCCAGGAGCTGGCTGATGCGTATCTTGATTCGGATTTTCTTGCTCTAACCACGACGTATGCGGAAAACAGGATTCATCTTTTTCGGCATTCTCTCGCGACGAAGCTGAGTGATTATCTGTGCGCGGGACGTCCCGTACTATCATTTGGCCATCCCGACTGGGCCGTTCACGCATATGTCGAACAACACCGATGCGGAATCGCGACCCGTAGTTCCATCCGCTCCGACGTAAAACAACAGATTGTTCGGGCGATCGAAACCAAGGACGATGAACGGGCTCGCACAGGACGAACGAATCGCGAACTGTGGGAACGCGCACACGACGTCCGCGTCATGGCCAAAAAAGTCCGCGAGCTTCTTGGGCTCGAGTCAGCCTCTGAGCCGGCGGTAAACGGACACGAGCCGCGGGAATCGCGCGCCGACGCCGAAAGTCACAGCTGAAGGAATCCTGTCGATAATCCCAATTACAGCACGAGCCGGCCATGTGATCGCCCGACCGAGACGATAGGAGTACGATCCGAGAATCGTGGCGCATTGCCGATCAAGATATTGAATTGAGTAATAGTCCGTACCAGGATCGACGAGCACTTTGTGACCGAAAAACACCAGGCCATCGCTCTTCGCCGCTCCCTCGCCTGAATAATAGCGTTTGATCCTAACCCATTCGTCGGCGTCAGTCGCCGCCTGGACTCGCGCCCAAAGCTTGTCGTAGTACTGCCCGGCAAACCGGCGATGCGAAAGGAAGACTTTGTTCCCAGCCAGCGCAAAGGGTCGCAGATCGTGCACATTGGCAGACTGAAAAAACTGCACGAATCCGTCCATGACCTCGGGTTGTGTATGATTGAAGACATCGTCCGCGATCAACACTCCGCCGTCCACCATGTGCGGAGCGACTAACTTCAGATCGCTAAAAACGTCCTCCGCCGTGTGCCCGCCATCAACGGAAAACAACTTGAAACCAGTCCCGGCCGCCGAGGCCATCTTCTCTTCGCTGACGGCTTTTGAGTCTTCGCGAATGAACGTCATTCGCGGGTAACAGTCTGTGTACGTATGAACATTATGGAGAAATGCCTTTTCGGCCACTCGCGAGCCTGGACCATGGCTGAATGAATCGATAGCCAGACACGTTTCATCTGGTCCAGTCATATTTGCGAGGAGAACGAAAAACTTACCCTGCCACAGGCCAATCTCGCCAATATTTCCTTTGATGCCAAGCGACTGTTGAATTTCGCCGATAACAGAGGTCAGAAGAATGGCCTCCCACAGGAGCCATCCCTCGACTTTCCGATAATCGCCCGCGACGTACTTCTCCAACAACGCTAGTCCCGCGGCAGCGCCCATTCATATTCCTGTTCTTCCACGATCTTCCGCTGTTCCCGAATATAGTACTTGGGATCGGTAACACGGCTCGGTAGCGCGACAGCCTGACACTCGTCTGTACCGAACATCTCTCCGTAATCCTTGTGGAATCCATCACAAATGGGTGCCAACGAGCATGACTTGCAGGGAGGCAGCTTCGTATAGGGGTGAACAGTCTTAGCCATTAGAACCCGCGCCTCGCGGTTCAGCGCTTCGGTTTCCGGCAAAGGGTCGAAGTCCATGAGATGCTCGCGTACATACTGCCAACCGCGCTCGAGGGCAGCACCGACCTTTCCGACGGAGGGCGGAGCACTGCGGTCAGCATCAGCATGCAGAGGCTGCGTAAGGTCGGCGGGCGACGTGGTCTTGCGGGCGCCCATGCGAAGGTAGATGTCGCGAGCTCCCTGCTGCACTTTCGAGAGCAATTCCCTCGCCGGCTTGTTTCCGATGGACTCAATCGCTTCGGACGAAGACGTCCCAAGCCACCGAACGCGTCGCGACCAAACAGTTTCATTGAGAGTCACAGGAGACACCAGCGGCAGAGCAGCCTGACGCAAGTTCGGCAACGCCGTCCACGCCTCGGACGCCGCATCCCACTCATGCAGGTCGTACACGATCTGCTGGAAGTTCTGGCTGAATTTCCGGTGACGCTCTTCAAACATGCAGAACGGAAGATAGCGAACGTTGACCTCGAGACCAGCCGCGTCGAGCTTGTCAAGGACCGGCGTTAGAGACTCCATGATCTCCGTGTAACTTGCGACGTTCTTGGCGCTGCGTCTACCGCCGTTCGCCTGATCGATGAACGGATTGAACGCTATGAAGTTCATTACGCGTGCACCCGAATCGATGGCTGTTTGCGCGATTTCGTCGAGCTGCGGCAGCACGGGCTTGGACAGCACCGTATTGAAGCGAAATGGAATGCTGAGCTCATGGAAGTTCTCTAACGCCTTCGCTTGTTTCGCAGCCCCTCCCGGAATCCCGACGATATCGTCATAAACCTCGCGCAGCCCTTGGATGCTGAAGAGCAGGTCGTAGACACCAGCGTCCTTGAGGCGCTGTGCAGCGTCCTTTTTCGCCAGTACGATCCCATTCGTGATAAGAGTCGGTTTGAGACCAATTTCCGCGCAATACGTCACGAGCGGATGAATTCCAGGCCAAATCGTCGGCTCACCGCCCTGAATATCGATCGAGTTGTTCCCGTAAAAATCGACGAGCGTCTTGCAGATCGTCTTCGCCTTCTCGAGCTCCATAAATGGATGCTCTGGATCGGTATTGTGCGTGATCTTTTCCAGGAAGTAGCAGAAGTAGCAGCGGAGGTTACAGGTCTGGCCCAGCCACATGACACCCCGTCGATTCAGGACACGGTGAGTCGTATGCGTATAGCCAGGTTCGGCGAGCGTCGTTCCGCTGCTGTTGTCGGCAATCGAAATGGTCATCTTTGGTTCCTCATCGCTACGTCGACGCAACGATCCTGTTGCCGATTACTTCTCCGACGGGCCCGCGCGGAACGGGCATTCCCTGCACCTTTCGCTTCAGCCAGTTCACCCGCTTATACGCACGGCGCATGAACATGTCGAGGTCGGTGAGCCGGTAATCATCCGGATCATCCGAGCCGACCGTCACGATTTTCTGCTGGGGATAGTTCGCGCCAATGTCGAACAAGTCTCCCCCATCTTTCAGCGATGAGGCGCGAACGTTGAAAAACTGGAACGATTCACCTGGCTGGTGACGCTGGTAGACGACTCCGGGATTGAAGACACACGTCTTCGTCAGCTCGACGAATGACGAGGGGGCGACCTGGTCGCGCGTGAGGAGAATCCAGTCTCGCGTCTTCATCGCCTTCACGAGATCCTCGAGCGCAGCGGCTCCGGTGAAGAATGGCACCTCAACTTCGTGCGCCAGAGCGGCGTGCTCGGGGTGTACCGAAGCAACCGCCTGCAGGTGATCGTTCGCTTTCGATCTTGCAAGAAGAGTTCGTGCCGCTTCCCGATCGATCGACTCTGTGAGCCAGACAACATGAGTGATTCGCTGGGGAACCAACTTGTTGCGGCTCTTGCCCATGCGCTGTTCCTCGTCGTCGAGGTAGGGTGTGATGCTCTGAATGAACGAGTGCTTGTCTTTTTGATACTCCAATGGATCGAAGGTATTAACGAGGCCCTTACGGAGCTTGGGGCTGTTGATCTGTTCGAGTCTCTGCGCCCAGATCGGCGAAACGTCGTCCGTCTCGTCGTTGGCATTCCTGGTCGGCATCGGCAGGCATGCCGAACACATCTCGCACCAGTTGAGCTGTTCGCCGAACTCCTCGGGCTTCCGCTTCCACCAACCGGGTTCGATCGCCCAGCCACCCTTGCCTCCGAGGGTTGCGTCCATGGCCGCTGCAATCTCGCAGAAGAATGCGCCCTTCGGTGTGATCGATGCGCTCCAAAGATTCTGCACCCAGCAGCGGTCTCGCATCTTGACCCATTCGTCGTCCGGGATGTTCAACTCTTTCCGCGTCACCATGTGCGTTTGATGCTCGGAGGGATTGGAGTGATCGTTTAGAAGCTGATAGCCAAAGGTGTCCTGAATCAGTTCGAAGTGTTCGTAATAGCGCGGCGTGATCGACGTCCAAAGGCCACGGTGGTTGCTGTAATCGACATGGGAAGCGTTCGCCAGAATGTGGCGCATGTAGTCCGAGGTCGGTTCAAGAAGCGGCGCGGTCGGGTCGTCGTGGCCCCACGTGTCTCGAAAATACTCGATGAACTTCTTGAACTCGGGGTGAATCGTCGGCTCGCCACCCATGATACCGACGATGCCACGAAAGCCCTTCAACGAATCCAATGCCTTTTGGAATGTCTCGAAGTCCATGAAAAACGGCTCGGTGTGGTGGCCGCAGAACCGCGTGCAATTCGAGCAGCGCATCGGACATGCGTTCGTCAGCTCGATCTGAATGACCTTCATGTCGGCGGGCGATTTCATGATGAACCTTCTCCGAACAGCAGGGCGTGGCAACGGGGTCCATGTACTATAGCAGATGGCCTCTCGACCACCGCGGGACGGCACCTCGACAGATGACGAATCCCGAAGTGGAAATCGTTCTGCCTTGCCATGACGCCGCAGCATGGATCGACTCCTTCATCAACCACCTGCTCACCCTCGAACTTCCCCCATGGCGCCTCGTAGCACGCGATGATGGCTCAGCGGACACATCGCTTTCGATCCTCCGGCACTGGCGCGACCGGCTCGGCGAATCAATGCTGCTGGTAGAGGCCGCTGGCCGTGAGAATCTCGGGGTGACCGGGAATTACAGCGCAGTTCTGACGGCCACAACCGCAAAGTGGGTTCTTACGGCCGATCCTGACGACGTTTGGCTACCGGCCCGTGTGCCGATCACTCTTGGAGCGCTGCGCGAAGCGGAACGGATGTCGGGATCCGACACGCCCATCGCAGTTGGGACTGATGCGGTTGTCGTGGATGAGAATCTGGGGTTCGTCGCACCTTCCTACTGGAGGTGGTCGCACATCCCCTTCAAGACGAAGGCGTCGCTGCGGAGCCTGGCGATGGACAGCCCGGCGCTTGGTTCGACGATGGCGATCAATCGCGCGTTGATCAACGCGGCACTTCCGATACCAGCCGATGCCGTCTACCAGGACTGGTGGCTATCCATGGTGGCGACTGCCTTCGGGCGGTTGATCACACGACCTGAAATCACGATCCTTTATCGACGTCACGGTCAATCAGTCACCAAAAACCCTCTCGCGACTTCTCTAAGCGAGGCTGTGACGAGCATCATCAAGTCGCCTGTAATCGCCAGACAGCGAGTCGACTTCCTCATCCGCCAGGCAGGCAGGCAAGCCGCGGCATTCCTCCGCACATACGAAAACCGGCTGTCCGCGAAAGACATCAACGCCCTCCGGACACTGACGAGACTCCCTTCGATGAATCCAATCGCCCGGCGAGCAGCGGTCGTTCGGCACCGCCTCTGGTTCCGCTCGTGGATGAAAAACGCCGGACTCCTCGCGTTTCTGTGATGACTAGCTCTTTCTAAAAACGTTGGTTTCGAACTCGTCCCGATCGAGAAAGGGAAACATGTCTTCGAGTGGTGCGGACTCCATGCGCCCATCGGGAAGCCGCCGCGAGGAGGTTTTCGGAGCGAATGGCTGATCGGGGTCAAGGAACACCTCGCAAATCTGGGGACCCTGGCCATCAAGTGTTGCACCAATCGCCAATGGGAGCTCACTATTGCTGCGTGCGGAGTGATAGGTGAATCCGTATGCGTCCGCAATCGCCGAGAACTTCGGAATTCCGACTCCCGTCCGCGGATCGGCGCCCATTGGATTGTCCGGAAAAAAATTCTTCTGGGTCAGCCGGACTGACAGATACCCGAAGTTGTTCAACACGAAGACGCATATGGGAAGAGCGTTCGTGGCAATCGTCTGCAGTTCCTGAAGGTTCATCTGAATGCTGCCATCGCCTGCCAGACAGATAATGCGCTGACGCCCACTACCTATACAGGCGCCAATCGCCCCGGGCAGATCGAACCCCATCGGTGCCGAACCGCCGTCGCTATAGAGACGCTGTCCTTTCTTCAACGTTCCCGCTTGAAAAGTCGTGACGCAGGCCGTGCCATCTCCTGTAACCACGATGGCGTTCTCAGGAAGTGCTTTGAATAGTTCGCGCACAAAAACGTAAGGATTGATGCCTCGCGAATCATCCTCATACTCGGGAAGCACCACCGGATATCGAGTCTTGCGTTGCTGACACCATTCGAGCCACTCGCGATGCATCGGCGATTGAGCCGGTGCCGGCATTTCATTCAGCGTCTTCAGAAGATCGCCGGCGTCTGCGTGAATCGGATAGTCCACCTTGATCGTAGGCTTCTTCAATTCGCTTTCATCGATGTCAACGACGACCTTGTAGGCCCTTGGAGCAAAATTCTCCCAGCTATAACTGATCTGCCGGATCGTAAGCCGGGAGCCGATGACGAAAAGTACATCGGCGTTTTGTGCGGCGAAGTTTCCTGCACGATCACCGATCGTTCCCTGACGCCCGATGAAGCACGGGTGATCGCCCCAAAGAAGATCATGGGCATTGAAGCCAGTGACTACTGGTATTCGCCAGCGTTCAATGAATTCCAGAAAATTACTTTCAGCCTTCGCCAGACGAACGCCGCTGCCCACAAAAACTATGGGGCGCTCGGACTGTAATAGAAGATCACGAACGCGTTTGGCGTGTCCTTGCACCGCAGAGACTTCGGCTGACGGCGGGTGGAAGCCTTCCAGCATCTCCGGATCGATCAAAGCACCCTGGACGTTCATCGGCACATCGAGCCACACCGGACCGGGCCGGCCCGTCCGGGCAAGGTAAATCGCACGTTCGAGGTGATAGCGAACGCTCGCCGGATCTGTGATCATCACCGCATACTTCGTAATGCTCTCGACGAGCTTCGTAATATCGACTTCCTGATCGCCAAGCTGACGCAAAGGCAAGTTCGTGCTGCGCACGGTCGTCTCGTATTTCACCTGTCCGGAGATCACGATCAAACCGAGAGATTCGACCCATGCACCAAAAACGCCCGAAATCGCGTTCAGGTCTCCAGGTCCAGCCGACACGTTGACCGCCGCAAGCCGGTTTGTGAGGCGATAGTAGCTCGCCGCTGCCATTGAGCACGCCTGTTCGTGGTGACACGAAATGTGGTTGATTGCCTTATTGCGACCGATCGCATCATTGAGATGCATCGCCGCCCCACCAGTCACAAGAAAGACGTCTGTAATTCCATGCTCGACGAGTGCTTGTGTGATGTAGTCCGCCACTCGAATCATTCAACGCTCCTGCACGCTTCGGCAGCCCGTTTCGCAAGATACCAGTCGAACGTCTTGCGTAACGCGCTGCGCCAGTCAATGGTGTTTTCCAAGCCCAGCTCGCTCCTCGCCATCTCAGTCGATGGAACATAGCGATCAATTGGCACAACGTTAGTCGGGCCAGTCGTCACTGCTAATGGAGGCTCGACGAGTCGTGCGGCATGCCTCGCCAGCTCGAGAATGGAGACAGCATCATCTGAGCCCACGTTGTATGCGTAACCGCTCCTTCCCTTCAATAGGAGCACCCACAGCCAGACCAGGAGGTCGGACATGTATTGGTACGAACGCACCGTAGAACCATCACCATGAACAGAAATCGGTGCGCCATCCAAGGCATCACCCAGAAAATCGCCGACTGCAAATTTCCCTTTCAACGGAATGAGGGGTCCCACAACCGCAAAGATGCGCGCAATGACAGACTCGATCGCGTTTCGGTAAGACGCACAGAGCAGCTCCGCGGCACGTTTTCCCTCTCCATAGGCTGAAGCAGGATCGCAGAGATCAGGCGCGCCGGAAAACGACTCCGGGACAGTTAGGACAGACGGGGGCTGCCGGCCATATACCGCACCAGAGCTGAGATAGAGAAAGCGGCGGACGCCCGCTCGGATTGCGAACTCGAGTGCGTCCCGTGTCCCTTCAATCGTATTCACGAAATAGAAAGAGTCCGCGGCCATCTGGCGGCTCGATGCCGTTGCCCCGTGAATCAGAAAATCGCATTGAATCTCACACTCCCGCAGCATCGTGAGGTTGCCTTCGATCGTAAGCACTGCAGGATCTGAGAACAGATGAGGAGCATTGGTTCGGAACCGTTCCTGGTTGGTTGTGAGAACGACAACCGTCGCATCGAGACCCAGGGACGAGTTCATGAAACAGAGCGACTCGACGAGCCAGCGCCCGATCAAACCAGCGGCGCCGGTGACGAATACGGTGGTCCCGCGCAGGGCATTTCCCACGCTGGCGGAGACGCGCGCCGAAACGTCGTTCAGATCGTCAGCGGGCAGCCTCATCTTGTGAAAGTGCTACTACGTTGGACGCTACGCCGGATACGTTATCATCGAAATTGATGCGTTCCTTTTCGATGACGAGCGGTCGATTCTGTACCTGGGTATGGATCGCTCCTACATATTCGCCAATGAGCCCCGTGAACAGAAGCTGCACGGATCCCAGAAAGAAGATTCCAATGAGTAGCGGTGCCTGGCCGAAAGTGAATCGATACCAGAACAAGAGTTTCATTACGAGATAGACGAGCGCGACGAGGAAGCAAGTCACCGACATCGAAAAGCCCAGCATCGTCGCGAGACGAAGGGGGGCTTTCGAATGGCTCGTCAGGCCAAGCATCGCCATGTCGTAGAGAGTGAGAAAATTGTTGCTGGTCACCCCACGTTTCCGCCGAGGTTTGCGAAACGGGATGGTCGCTGCATCGAAACCAAGGTCGGCAACCAGGCCACGAAAATACGGATAGGGATCTTCAATCTTTCGGAGCGCGTCGATGACACTGCGGTCATAGAGCCCGAATCCGGTGAAGTCTTTGATCAATCGAACGTTGGCGATCCGGCACAGAACGTCGTAATACAACCGGCGGACCGTGCTCATGACAAACGACTCGTCCGACTTCGGCTTGACCGCGGCGACAACCTTGTATCCTTCACGCCACTTGTGCACGAGCTCTGGAATGAGCGCGGGCGGATCCTGCAGGTCCGACGCCATTCCGATCACAGCGTCTCCACTCGCTTGTAAGAGCCCGTAGAACGGAGATCGAATGTGACCGAAATTGCGAGTATTGATGATGACCTTTACGTTCCTGTCGCGCGCAGCAAGGACACGTAGTTTTTCTACTGTACGATCCGTCGATGCGTTGTCGATGAAAATGTGCTCATACGTGAAGCCGGGGAGCGTCGCGACAGCATCCCGAATCTGAGCATAGAGTTCTTCGACGTTTTCCTCCTCGTTGAAGCAGCCGGTAACTATGCTAATGAACGGCATCGAGTCCCCCGACATAGCTGCATGCGTCGCAGCCGAGTATAGCCTGCGAGTCGCGCGTCACACCGAGTACTCCGCGATTTGTTTGCGGCAGAGATCAGCGAGATCACGCGGCGTTGCTCCGCGGGTTGCAAGCCGGTACCACTCGGTCGTGCGCGCGATGGCGTCCTGGAATCCCCACCGAGGCAACCACCGCAATCGGGCACGTGCTTTCTCCGACGAGAGAGCCAGAAAGACCGATTCGCGAGGAGCGTGCTCATTCGTGGAGCCGACCCATGCACCCGATCCCCATGCGTTGATGATCGACTCGACGACATCAGCGACGGATCGTACCGAACTCGGGTCCGGCCCGAAATTCCAGGCCTCCCTCACAGCCTCCCCTTCGGCGAGTCGTGCGCCAAGCAGCAGGTAGCCCGCCAATGGATCGAGGAGGTGTTGCCAAGGACGCACCGAGTGAGGGTTGCGAATGGAAATGACCTCGCCACGTTCGAGCGCACGGATGCAGTCGGGTACGAGCCGGTCTTCATTCCAATCGCCCCCACCTATCGCGTTACCAGCTCGTGCAGAACCAACGGCAATCGATTCGTGGTTGAAAAAAAAACTCTTTCGATACGACTGAGTCACGATCTCCGACGCGGCCTTACTCGACGAGTAGGGATCGCTGCCTCCCAACCGGTCGTCTTCGGTGTACGGGGTGCTCCGGCCGTCGTTCTCATAAACTTTGTCGCTGGTGACGATCACGACGGCGCAGGGCCAGTCGGCGCGACGCATGGCTTCAAGAACATTCACGGTACCCTGGACGTTCGTCGCGAACGTTCGCAGTGGCTCGCGATAACTCTTCCGCACGAGCGATTGAGCAGCGAGATGAAACACGTATCGCGGGCGAACGCGCTCGATCGTTGCCGCCACGTGCTGCAGGTCGCGCACGTCACCTTCGATGTGCTCGCACAGGGATTCAACTCCCGCAGCATGAAAGAGCGAGCGATCCTCGGCTGACAGCGCAAAGCCCGTGACATTGGCGCCAAGGTCCTGAAGCCACATCGTCAGCCACGATCCTTTGAATCCGGTGTGGCCCGTGATGAGCACCCGCTCGTTCCGGTAAGCAGTACTCAGCAAGGAGGCCATGTCCGCCACGGCGCATCGCCAGCCGCCCAAAGTTCGTTGAGAAGGTGATACTCGCGCAGCGTATCCATGGGTTGCCAAAAACCGGTGTGGGAGTAGCCGACGAGCTCGCGATCGGCAGCCAGACGCTGCATCGGCTCCTTTTCAAGTACAGCATCCGGACTATCGCCGATGTAGTCCCAAATGCGTCGGCCGTCGAAGACGAAGAATCCGCCGTTGATGTAGCCGCCGCCCACCTGGGGCTTCTCGTTGAATTCCTGGACGATGCTATCGGACATCACGATTTCACCGAAGCGGCTAGGCGGTCTCACCGCAGTGACCGTTGCAATCTTGCCGTGGCTCCGATGAAACGCCAGGAGTTGCGTGAAATCAACATCAGCCACGCCATCCCCATAGGTAAGACAGAACGGCTCGTCGCTGTCAAGGTACCTGCGCACAGCGGAAACCCGGCCACCCGTCAATGTTTTTTCGCCGGTATCGACGAGCGTGACACTCCACTTCTCCGCAATGTTCCGCTCGTAATAATCGGGTTGCCGATCGGATCCGACATGGACGGTGACATCGGACGTAACCGCGCGGTAATTGAGAAAATATTCTTTGATGAGCCAGCCCTTGTAACCAAGGCAGAGCACGAAGTCATTGACTCCATGCACGCTGTACCCCTTCATGATGTGCCACAGGATCGGCCGGTCCCCGATCGGCAACATTGGCTTGGGTAGACTCTCGCTCGCATCGCGGATACGAGTACCCTGGCCGCCACATAGAATCACTACCTTCATGAGCAAGGTCCAATCGAGGGTGCGTCGTCTTCTGCAGGCATCACTCACACACTCTAGCCCGAAAAGGCTCCCGACGGATGGCTTCGGCAGCTATCCAAACGGGGCAGGAGGCAGTTAGAATTTTATTTCGAAATTTCGAAGTCCCAGTTCGGAGCGTCGATGGCCAGCGTTAATCTAAATCGAAACATCTTCGACGAGCTTTTTGTCCTCGAGCTCGCCAATAACCACCTGGGAAAACTCGAACGCGGACTGAAGATCATTTCCGACTTCGCGAAGGTGGCTCGCTACAACAACATTCGTGCGGCCATCAAGCTGCAGTTCCGCGATGTGGACAGTTTCGTCCATAAGGATTTTCGAGACCGTACCGACATTCGCTATATCAAGAAGACCATTGACACGCGTCTATCGCGCGACGATTTCTCGGTGATGATGGATCACGTCCGGAGGAGCGGATTTCTCCGGATGGCAACCCCTTTCGATGAACGCTCCGTCGATCTTTGCCAGGAACTCGACTGCGAGATCATCAAGATCGCGAGCTCTGACATCAACGACTGGATTCTCATCGAGAAAATCGCGAAGACGAAAAAACCCGTCATCGCCTCAACGGGAGGGTCGTCGCTCAAAGACATGGACGATCTGGTGACTTTCTTCACAAATCGAAATATCCCTCTCGCCCTCAATCATTGTGTTTCGCTCTATCCGACCGAAGACAACGAACTCGAGCTCAATCAAATCGATTTCCTGAAGAAGCGGTATCCGGGTCTGACGATCGGTTTTTCGACACATGAGTATCACGACTGGACCTCATCGATCATGATTGCGTACGCAAAGGGCGCACGTACATTCGAACGACACATCGACATCGAATCAGATGAAGTCAAGGTTTCGCCGTACTGCACGCTCCCAGAACAATGTGATCGGTGGTTCCAGGCGTTTCACAAAGCGAAAGCGATGTGCGGCGCGCCGGGAGATCAGAAACGACTGCCCGGCAATCGAGAGATCGCGTACCTCGACTCACTCGTGCGCGGGGTGTACGCGAGGGAGGAGCTGCCGATCGGACACAGAATTACCGACAACGATGTCTACATGGCCATTCCGCTACAGAAGGGGCAGATTTCATGCCGCGAATTGATTGCTGGCGAAGTGCTCACGAAAGCCGTCGCGGCGGACGAGCCGATCATGCTGGATTTCTTCGATAGCCCGTATGCCACGAATTCAACGCTGCGAACTAAGATTGCGAACCGAGGACTTTGAGCGGCCGGCCCCCTGCACGCGGCAGCATGTATCGCCAGCCAGCACCGAAGCCGACGCACCCAAGCAGCAGCGCCAATATAGCCCCTAAGGCTCCTATGACAGGGAACAGAACATATTGAGTCCCCATACCCGTGGACGACAGCAACGGTCTTGCCCCGTTTGCAGGAGTGAGGCGCCCGCTGAGCCCACAATCGTGTCCACGCCGCGAGCCGAAGCGTTGACTTTCGATGAGTTACAACGCCATTGGCGTGGCTTTTTCGATGCGAAGGTGTTCTTTTCCTACTATCGTTGCCCTAACTGCGGGATGCTCTACTGCCGCGAGTATTTCGATGACGATGAGTTGCAAACCTTTTACGGGCACACGCCCGACAACACTTCTGGCATTCCGCTGCGGTTCCTGAGACGGACGCAGGAAGGCTACTTTCGTGCACTACAAAAGCACTCGCCACTCACTGGCGAGTATCTCGAGATAGGACCTGATCTCGGATTGCTTCTGGAAGCAACCGTATCCCGCGGAGCGTTCGAGAAATTCTGGCTATTCGAACCGAATGAGACAGTCAAGCCGGCACTGGAGAAGATCGTCGAGGGAAGAGACCATCACGTTTTCACGGCAATGTTCGATTTCAACTCGTTACCGGACCATCGAATCTCGGCGGCGGCACTAATTCACGTACTGGATCATCTGGTAGATCCAAAATCCATCCTCGAGGAATTGAAGACCAAGCTGGCTGAGTCGGCGATCGTTTTGATCGTCACGCATGACGAGAGATCGCTGCTGGCCAGGCTGACTGGCTCGCGCTGGCCGCCATATTGTCTTCCGCATCCAATGCTATTCAATCCCGCGAGCATACGAGGTTTACTTGAATCCGCTGGTTTCGCGGTGCTGGATATCATGAAGACGTTTAACCACTTCCCATCGTTATATCTGCTGAAACATCTTTTATGGGCAGTTGGTCTGAAGCGTCTGTCTTCCTTCAACGTCATGGGACCCGCGGTGCCGGTAAAGCTCGGTAACATCCTCACGATCGCGACGCCTGCGCGTCGCTGAGACGCGAGTAGCGGCTTCGAGTCCGCTACCTACGCGATTCCACACTGCCTGAGGGAAAATCAGGTACGCTGACCGAAGTGAACGAGTTTGGGCAGCGCCGCGGCGCGTACGGATGTCTTTGTTGCGGTTCACGGAAGCTCGAGGGACAGACCACGCTCACATCGCTGTTTCTTTCACGCAGAGCATGGAATGGCCCGCCAGAGCTGACGCGCCTCTTCCATTGCATTCCGTGCGGTTTCCGGTTCTATGAGCGGGGGCTGGCGGATTCGGAAGCCATGAGTCTCTATGCTCAATATCGCTCCGACGAATACCAGCGGGAGCGCCAGAAAGATGAACCTTTCTACACGAAAAGGGCTCATGCAGCCGTTGAGGCCTCCGAGCGTTCGCCCGAACGCCGACAGGCGTTCCAGAAAATGCTTGGAGACCTGGGCATCCTTGATGGACTCGGTTCAGTCCTCGATTTCGGCGGAGCCGACGGGCGCTTCATCGCTGATCTGCCAGCGAAGCGAAAGGCCGTCTATGACATTTCCGGTACGGCGGCGGTGGAGGGAATTGAGCACGCGAATGCGAGCGCGCTTCTGGAGTCCTGGGACCTCGTCGTATGTGCACAGACGCTCGAGCACATCTCGGATCCAATGGAGTTCGTTCGCCGGCTGATGGCGCTCGCCAGGCCTGGGGGTCACGTTTACCTCGAGGTTCCACGCCAATTTTGGAAGAACTGGACCATTGAAGGCCGGCTGCGAGATCGGACGATGCTTCTCGCACTGCATCATCGATGGCTGCACATCGCGTTGGACGTCTACAGCACGGCTTTCCGCATCAAGGCGGGAGTTCTCCCTCCATTTGGGCTTGTGCCGATGCGCGAACACTTGAACTTCTTTTCAGTGAGTGCGCTCGGCGAAATCGCGCGCGGTGCCGGAGGCGAAGTCGTTCATTGTGATGCTGATCGTCTGGGATCGATCGTAGCGATCGTGCGACGGCCTTAAAAGCGAAAGGCCCGCGGATTTCTCCGCGGGCCTTTCAAATTATCCCGGCGACGTCCTACTTTCCCACGCAGTTGCCCGCGCAGTATCATCGGCGATGAAGAGCTTAACTGCCGTGTTCGGAATGGGAACGGGTGTGACCTCTTCTCTATGATCACCGGAAACTTGGGATCTGGTTCAGTAACTACTTTATTGAATACGGGTTGCGGCGGAAGAGTGCACGCTGCAGACAACATCAAATCAAGGCATTTATGGTCAAGTCGGACGACCGATTAGTACTGGTCAGCTGAGGGCCTCGCGGCGCCTTACACATCCAGCCTATCAACGTGGTCATCTACCACGGGTCTTCAGGGAGAACTCATCTTGTGGTTGGCTTCTCGCTTATATGCTTTCAGCGATTATCCTTTCCCGACTTAGCTACCGAGCGGTGCCGCTGGCGCGACAACTCGTACACTAGAGGTCAGTGCTTCCCGGTCCTCTCGTACTAAGGAAACCTCCACTCAATTCTCCTCCGCCCACAACAGATAGGGACCGAACTGTCTCGCGACGTTCTAAACCCAGCTCACGTACCGCTTTAATCGGCGAACAGCCGAACCCTTGGGACCTGCTCCAGCCCCAGGATGC